>Ga0180007_10000328_pt1 | contig 83782 bp, 77 predicted proteins | sample MM_PC_MetaG_FD_121122 | JGI IMG/M metagenome (GOLD analysis project Ga0180007, IMG submission 121122) | Groundwater microbial communities from the Aspo Hard Rock Laboratory (HRL) deep subsurface site, Sweden - MM_PC_MetaG | ecosystem: Environmental > Aquatic > Deep subsurface > Groundwater...
TGCCATAGGTGATGTCGGCCTGATAGGCTTTGCGTCGGGCGTGGCTGTTGGGTTCATGCTTGTCGATGCAGTCGATCGTGAGTCCCAGAAACTCATACAGCATACCCATCCATTCGGAGTCGCGCTTGGCCAGGTAATCGTTCACCGTAACCAGGTGGACGCCCTTTCCGGCGAGTGCATTGAGGTAAACGGGCAAGGTTGCAACAAGTGTTTTCCCTTCACCGGTGGCCATTTCAGCAATTTTTCCCTGATGCAGCACTATGCCTCCGATAAGCTGTACATCATAGTGCACCATGTCCCAGGTGATCATATTGCCTCCGGCTGTCCAGGTGTTTCGGTAATAAGCCTTACCGTTGCGGATGGTAACGTTTTCGCGTGTGGCGGCAATATTGCCATCCATCGCATTGGCAGTAACTTCTACTTCTTCGTTGTCCCTGAATCTCCTGGCGGTTTCTTTCATCACCGAAAATGCTTCGGGCAACAACTCAAGCAGAATTTCTTCGGTTTTGTCGTATTGGATCTTTTCGAGCTTGTCGATGCGCTCATATATTTTTTCTTTTTCTTCGGCGCTGAGGTCGGGGTTGGCTTCGAGCTGTGCCTTCAGTTCGTCCGATTCCTGTTGTTCGGCAGCCACATGATCCTTAATGCGTTGCTTGAACTCCTGAGTTTTTGCACGCAGGGCATCGTTGTCGAGCTGACTGATTTTTGGGTAAGCAGCCAGGGTTTTCTGCAGCAGCGGATTGATCGCCTTGAGGTCGCGGGAAGCTTTATCGCCCAGGAATTTCTTTATGAGACTGAACATATTGGTATATTTCTTACGGTCATTGATTGATCAAACATCGTTCCCTTCACTGATTTTCATATTCCCTGCCATTGCGGCAGGCTTTTCGGTGAGGAAAATTCACGGCAAAGTTACATAATTTACGTGATAATAGTGGCAACCTTCGCAGTCAACATAAGCCATTTCAGGGGTTCAGGGCTTGTTCGCCTGTTGTTTCATCAACCGCTCAAGGTGCCTGTCGAGGCCCTGGTCAATGGCAGGTGCCGGTGCCATCCCGATGCGGCTTCCCGGAATCAGGATGATGTGCTCGGGGAATGCCTTGATGTTGTATGCTTCAAGCAAGAGAAAGTCGTCACTAAGGTCGAGCACCGGCCAGGTGAACCTGTTTTCACTGAAATGCTTTACGGTGGCCACGAAACTGTCGTGGCTGGCAATGGTGATTAGTTGCAGCTCGTTGGCGTGTTGCTCTGAAATTTTCTGCAGGTCTTCGAGCTCGCTCAGGCAGGGCGGACAGTCACTTTTGACAAAAGAAATCAGTACAAAACGGTCGGCGAATTGCCTGGTTTCAACCTTTTTTCCGCTTGCGTCGTTCAGGCTGATTGCAGGTGCCGGTGTGTTGTAAGCAAGCAACAGGTCAGCCTTAATGATATTGGCAGCTACCTGCCTGTGTTTCGGGTATTTGCTTGTTAAGGAAATTTCATTGAGCAGTGAGGATATGGCAGCCTTATCGAAGTTGCGCATGAAATAAATGTCTTTCAGGTTGAGCAGCAGCACAAGCTCGGCCAGTTTAGGGTCAGCAGCCAGGTTGGCATCGGTGTTGAGCAGTTGTTTCACGGCAGCATAGCCTTTTTTAAAGGCCTCGTCGAGTTTGTTCTGGTCGTAGCCCCTGAGGTTGAGCAGGTAGTTGCTGAATACCTGCACAAACAGGCTTGTGTACTCAATGTTTCCGTATTGAATGGGTTTGTTCAGGAAATAGGTTTCGATGACGCGCTGGTTGGTTTTGTTGGGAGTTGCCAACTCAACGGATGCGATTTTGTACTGGCAATAATCGGTCAGATAAGGATGGGCAAAGTGCGGGATGCGTTCAGCGATGGTGTTGCGCAGCGAATCAATCATCCCAGTTTTTCCCCTGCGGTATAAGTCGTTGAAATGTTGCAGCAGAAAGGTATTCACGATGAGGTTAATGGTAGTCAGCTGTTCGCCAGCACCGCCATCCGTTGTTGAAATGATGCGGAAACGAAGCGGCTCTTCGTCATAGTATGAGGCAAACGCACTGGCCGGGAGGTCATCAATTTCAACGGCATAGGTTTTCCCTGGCAGCAGAAAAATTTCGCCTTTGTCGGGGCCAACTGCTAGCAAGGCATATTCGGGTTGCTGCAAGGGTGTTTGAATAAAAAAGTTGCCCAGTGCATCAGTGGTGGTTGTAACGGGTGTTTTTTGCCACTCGGACAGCATATCGTCGTACACAATCAGTCTTACAAGCAGGCCTGGCTTGCCTGTTTTGCCGGTTATTGTTACATCTGTCTGGGCAAAAGCCGCTGCCGACAGCATGTTCAGGCACACAAATAAGCTAAAGATGAGGGCTTGTTTCATTGGTTTTTCGAAAGGCAACAGCAGGTAAACGAATAGCGGCCCATCATATTGTAAGGTCAACCACCGGCGGAACGAACTGCGAAGCATCGCCCCCGTTTCTGACCACGTCCCTGATCACCGATGAGGTGATGGCCGTAAGCTCCGGCGTGGTAAGCAAAAACACGGTTTCAACCTCAGGAAACAGCTTCTTGTTAACCTGACCGATGCTGCGTTCAAACTCAAAGTCGGCCGAGGTGCGCAGTCCCCTGAGGATGTAAACCGAACCCACCGCCCGGCAGAAATCAACAGTGAGTCCTTCGTAACTGGTTACCGAAATCTGGGGATAATCAGCAAACACCTTTTTGATCCAGTCAATTCGCTTCTCAACAGGAAAATAATAGCTTTTCAGCGCGTTGATGCCTACGGCGATGATGATTTCGTCGAACAAGGGCAAGGCGCGCAACACCAGCGATTCGTGCCCCAGAGTGATCGGATCGAAAGATCCCGGGAAAACGGCAATTTTTTTCATCTGTTTCGGTTTACAGTTCGAACAACAAGCAATGTGCAACAAGAAAGGTGCCGCATCGCTGCTTCAAATCCTGTAGCAAAACTAAGGCGTTTCGACCGATTTTAAAACAAAATTCTACTTCACTGACACCAGCCACTGATGACATCCGATGGTGATCAGCAGGATGGGTCTTTGGTTTTCGACGGCCAAAGCATAGAAAAGTCGGCCGGACATGGTTTTTAAAAAGATTAAAAGGTTGAATAAAAGCTTAACAATCAGAATGATGATTAGGAACTCAGGAGTGTCGATTTGCAAATTCGCCCGATATCCTGTTATTTTACAATTTATTCATCTTTCAGAAGGCGTAAACAACGCTAGCTTCCGTAATTTTACTGAACCAATGAATGCACCTAAACCTCGGTTATGAAAACCTTACTCGTCGTACGACATGCCAAGTCATCCTGGGAATTTCCCGAACTGCCTGATCACGAACGGCCTTTGACTGACAAAGGCAAGATACGCACAAAAAAAGTGATCGATTTTTTGATTGCAAAGGACATCAAACCTGATTTTGTCATCAGCAGTTCGGCTTTGCGTGCACGCGAAACTGCCCGATACATCAGCAAGGCCCTTCGCTACCATAAAGACGACATCAAGGTCGATCCGGCACTGTATCATGCCGATGCTGAGCAACTGTTTGATCAGTTCATGGACATTTCAGATGCCTTTCAAACACTGATGATTGTTGGGCATAATCCGGCGCTGACCAATTTTGTAAATTGTTTTCTGCAGCCACCCATCGACTGGTTGCCGACATCGGGTGTGGTCTGCCTGTCGTTCGACACCATCCGTTGGGAAAACATCCGCCAGGCTGGGTGCAACATCGAATTTGTTGTATTTCCAAAGTTGCTCAGAGAAGAGAAGTAAGCACAACCAGGCAACATTATGGCAAAGAAACCGAAAACATATTCCATCCAAAGGGAACTCAGCTGGCTTAATTTCAACGCACGGGTGTTGCAGGAAGCCATCGACCAATCAAACCCCATGATTGAACGGCTGCGTTTTCTGGGCATCTATTCGAATAACCGCGACGAGTTTTTCAGGGTCAGGGTAGCCACGCTTCGCCGCCTGAAGGCCCTGCAGATTGAAAAGGACGAGTTTGCCGGCTTTGACCCTTCGGTTGTGCTCAAAGACATCAGGAAGAACATCGAAATCCAGGAAAAGGTGTTTACCGACACCTATCAGCAGCTGGTCAACGAGCTGCGCAATGAACAGATCTACATCATCGGACTCAATGAGATGAGCCCCGAACAAGGCGAATTTGTGGAAGAATACTTCCGGCAAAAGGTGCATCCGATACTGTTTCCCATCATGTTGAGCGAATTGCGCGATCCTTACAGCCTGAAGGACAATTCAATCTATCTTGTGGTTATCCTTCGCAATTCGGCAAATCCGCTGGCGGAGAATTATGCACTCGTGAAGGTCCCTGCCAGCCTGATTTCGCGCTTTCTGATCCTTCCACGAAAGGACAACTGCTACCATGTGCTGCTGCTCGACGATGTGATCCGTTATAACCTTGGTGAGATTTTCCTGCCCTTTGGCTACGACAGCTTTGATGCCTACGCCATGAAGTTCACCCGCGATGCAGAACTCGACATCGACAGTGACATCTCAAAGAGTTTCCTCGAAATCATGGCCGAAAGCGTAAAACAGCGCAAACGTGGCGCTCCGGTAAGGTTTGTTTACGACAAGTCGATGCCCGAGCATGTGTTGAACAAGCTGCTTAAGAAATTCAAAATCAACAAGGACGACGCCATTCGAGGAGGTGGACGTTACCACAACTTTCGCGATTTCATGGCATTTCCGGCCATTGGCGACGCAAAGCTCTATTATGAACCTCAGCCGCCACTGCGCCACAGGGACCTGCCCCCGCACAAAAGCATTTTCAGTGTGATCCGTGAAAAGGATGTGATGCTTCATTTCCCTTATCAAACCTTTCACCATATCCTCGACCTGCTGCGCGAAGCATCTATTGATCCGAAAGTGAAGTCGATCAAAATGACCCTCTACCGTGCAGCCCGCGACTCATCGGTGATCAATGCCCTCATCAATGCGGCCCGTAACGGTAAGTCAGTGACCGTTTTTCTGGAGCTGCAGGCGCGTTTCGATGAAAAAGCCAATATCTACTGGTCAGAGAAGTTGCAGGAAGAAGGGGTGAAAATCATCAAGAGCATTCCTGGCTTCAAAGTACACAGCAAGCTGTTACTGATCAGGCGCAAGGAAGACGACAAATACGTGTATTATTCAAACATCAGCACAGGCAATTTTAACGAGTCGACAGCAAAGGTGTATGCCGACGATAGCCTGCTCACCGCCGATGAAACCGTTGGCAAGGAGGTGAACCAGATGTTCCAGTTGTTCGAAATGCCTTACAGTCCGCCTATATTCAAAAAGCTCGTCGTTTCGCCTTACACGATGCGCGACCATTTTACGCGGCTGATCAATGCCGAAATCAGGAACGTGAAGGCAGGCAAAGAAGCCTGGATCGTCATAAAAATCAACAACATCGTCGATGAGAAGATGATCAAAAAGCTCTACCAGGCCAGCGATGCCGGTGTTAAAATCAACATCATCTGCAGGGGTATCTGCGTGCTCATACCGGGGATTCCAAACCAAAGCGAAAACATCAGCGTGATCAGCATCGTAGACCGCTACCTCGAACACAGCCGCCTGCTCGTGTTTGCCAACGGCGGCGAACCACTTTATTATATGACTTCCGCCGACTGGATGATCCGCAACCTCGATCACCGCTTCGAAGTGGCCAACGAGGTGACCGATCCTGGCATTCAGCAGGAACTGGCTGATATGCTAAAGATTCAGCTTGCCGACAACTGCAAGGCCAGGCTGATCAACCAAGCCGAAGTGAATAAATACAGGCGTGATTCCGGAGAAAACAAGATGCGTGCCCAGGTGGCGATTTACCAATACCTCAAGGCCAGGTCAGCAAACTGAGCCTGTGTCGCAGGTTTAACACGAAAACAGATCATGGTTGAGGTTACTGTAAAACGCGCTGCAGAACAGCAAACAACGAGCTGGTCGGGAGGGACCACCACGCAGCTGTTTATTCATCCGGCAACAGCCGATTACCTCAAAAGGGATTTTCAGTTCAGGCTCAGCAGTGCAGTCGTGAAAGCCGAACAGGCTGAGTTTACCCGCTTACCCGGTGTGTCGCGCAAACTCATAGTCCTGAATGGCGCCATCCGCATTCGCCATCAGGGTCATCACGAAAAAACACTCAAACGTTTCGATGTGGATGTGTTCGAAGGTGATTGGACAACAACTTCCGTTGGGCAATGCACCGATTTTAACGTGATGACCACAGGCACTTGCCTTTCCTCGCTAAACTCCCTTGAGATACCTGAGCCGGGAGTGGTTGAGCTGAGCGTTGCTGCCGGTGCCGATAGCCTGTTCGTTTACCTTGTCAGCGGCGAACTGCAGGCAGTTGATTTGCCGGACGGACCTGTCTTATTTCCCGGTGACCTGCTGCAGCTGAAAACTACAGGCGGGGGCTTGCTTCGTTTGATGACACTAAAATTTGCTGAAGCAGTGATCGTTACCATATTTTGTTCCTGAAAAGGATGTAAAAAAATGCCGAAAAATATTGTACAGCTTTGGAATAGGTAGTAACTTTAGGGAGTCAAAAAAAATGATCTGCATCGCCCGGTGGCGAAGCCAAAAATTCACATAATGAACACACATACCAACGCCTTGCCCAAAGAGGTATTTTCGGGAAGCATCTGGGAAGCTGAGCTGGTGAAAAGCCTGCTCGAAGATGCTGCCATTGGGGTTTATTTAAAAGATGAAATCACGGGAACCCTTGTTCCATGGTATACTGCCGGAGGCGGGGCAGGAGCCGTGAAGGTGATGGTTCCGGATACCTATTTCGAACGCGCAAGCCTCATCGTTGCCGAATACGAAAAAAATATCCACCGGCAGAACTAAACATCACACAACCCATGCAGGTGATCGATTTGTTGTCCATGAATGAAGCCTTGATTGCCCTTGTCGGGGAATGGGAAGCCGTGCTCAGGTCATTGCCCGAAGCAGTAATGGCTGACCGCAGAAACAGCCAGCACCGCAGCATAAAGGAAATTGTGGGCCATATGGTCGATTCGGCCACCAACAACACCCACCGCATTGTGCACCTGCAGTACCAACAAAGTCCGTTGGTGTTTCCGAACTATGCTACCAATGGAAATAACGACCGGTGGATTGCCTTGCAACATTACCAGCAGGAAGACTGGCAAAGCCTGGTTTCGCTATGGAAGTTTTCGGTGCTGCATATCGGACATGTGATTAGCCGGGTGGATGCAGGAAAACTAGAAAACCAATGGATTGCAGGTCCTGACAAGCGCATCAGCCTGGGTGCAATGATCCATGATTTTCTGCCACACCTGCAATTACACCTGGCCGAAATTGAAGACCTGATTAACCGCAAATGATGCTTGTTTATGGAGCCCCAAACGACAGCCGAAGCCATGCTCATTGCCGCATGCGGCATCAACTGCCGCAGTTGCATGGCCTGGCTGAGGACCAGAAACCGTTGTAATGGCTGTAAAGCCACCGTGGGACCAAAGGCGAACCACTGCAGCAGCTGTGTGATCAGGAACTGCCCGCAGCTGGCAGCATCCAGCAAAGGCTTATGTTTTGAATGCAATGATTTTCCCTGCAGGCGCTTGCGTCAGCTCGACAAACGCTACCGGCTGAAATACAACGAAAACCTGATCGGTAACCTGCAACGCATTCAACACATTGGAATCGATCAATTTATGGCGTTTCAACAACTGAAATGGCAGTGCGTCCATTGTGGTGCGCTGCTTTCGGTGCACCGCCCCAACTGCCAGCAGTGCGGGAAGCCGCGGGAAACAGCGGAAGGATAAAGGTTGATGGTGTAGTCGGCAGAAGGAAATGTGTGAGTTTTACTTTTTGGCGGCTTAAAAAACAATTTCTCACTGTCATGAATAATACTATTAAAAAAGTATCTTCGCAAATGTTAGATTGTCACATTGAAGAACTGACAAAACAACATTTTAACAATAAATTAAGCTATAGGTTAATTTTCATGAAACTTTTATCATTTTATATCGTTTTATAATATACATTTGTGGCCAGAAAATGTGAACATATGATCTCTTCTTCGGATGGGAAAAGAGCTATTTATATCGATAGTGAGAATAAAGAGGAAATCTTAACATATTTAAGGCAAGATAATAGGCACAAAAAAAAGTTCAGATTTATTACAGATATAATTCTAGGTGGTCATAAAAATACAGAACTATACGACAAAGAAGAGATTAATGATAAATGCAAAGGTGTTACAACAATGAAGTTCTTTAAAGGTCAAGAAAATGACAGAATTTATTGCAAGGAAATTTATTCAAATGAAGGTACATTCATTATAGTTACAGCCATATTGCATGAAAGGAAGAAATCTAGTAGTTTATCATCGAAAGAAAAAGTCATAATAAATAGAGTAGGGGGATATGAGTATGAAATTCAAGGAAAGGTATAATATTTCAAATGAATTTGACGATATTTTCTCATTTTCAAATGAAGAGGAAGAACTAGAACATGATGCTCAAATGTTGACGTATAAGTTTCTAGATGAAATCGAAAAGTGTTACTTCAATGGACCAAAAATTAGGAAAAAAGATCTCGCTAAATCTTTAGGTAAATCTACCAGTTTTATTTCACAGCTTTATTCTGGAGATAAACTTCTTAACTTTCCTCTATTGGCTAAAATCCAAAAAGCTTTAAATATTAATTTCGAAATAAAGGCAAAAGTTCTTTCCACAGATTACATTCAGAATTCTCCAAACATAAATATTAAGGGTTTCTATAATGAACCTGAAGGCTTTTGGGTATGGAAAAACAAACAACCAAACTATTCCTCTACGAATGCGTGTTGTGACACGTTTGAAAGGACTAAAAATAAAGAAACAGCTGCATAAAGATGAAAGCTTATAGATCACCCTTAATTTTAAATAATTTTTTTTTACTAAATCATCAATATCATGTTATTCAACCACCGAATAACCAAAGTGATGATGAAACACCTATGTCTGAAATAGTTAACCAATACAATTTAGAAATTGATTTTGCGTTTCAAAATATTGACAACAATAATTATCAATTGTTTACTAAAATAGGAATTAATGATCTCGAAAAGCCACTCCCCGGATATTTATTATTTATTGAAGGAGTATGTGTCTTCTCCTTTGACACATCAGAAGAATTAACTGAAAAAGATAAATCAGATTTGCTTCATATTTCCGGATTAAATATCTGTATAAATAGCCTTAGAAATATTATTGCTACAACAACAGCAAATGGACCTATTGGGAAATACACTCTTCCCTCAATCAATGTAAATAAGCTTTTAACAGATAAACATAATCAAATAGAATTAAACAAAAAATAGAATTCTCTATTAACCATGTAAATATTAAACTAATAAGACTATAGAAAATTTTCTTGTATAAATATATGATCAATAACTTATTAAATTGAAAATGATCTGTTCCAAACTGCCCACCACCTACTGCACTACCTCCAAGCATTATTGATAAAAAACAAACATGTCCATAAACTATTTAAAATGGACAGATGTCAAATAATGGCTAAGGTACTGGTCCTAACCATTTGGATAGTATTTTAAGGTGCTTTCGAAATTTTGAAAATGGTTTAACTTTCTTATACGGTAACTCTGCTAAATCGTACCCTCACCACCTAAAATCAGAAAATGCTGTAAGTCAGGCTGGCAATAAGCTGGCTCAGGAAATTGTTTGAGCTGTTGATGATGTCGTTGCTTCCCTGACTGCCATACTCAACCTGCCTTATGTAACGGTAATCGGCCAGGTAATCGATGCTGAACCTCACTTGAGGAGAAACATAATACCTGCAATTGAATTGCAACACCCCATCAACATACTGCCGGCCATTTTTTATTTTCGCATTCTGATTGTATTGCGAATCCCCCCAATACCGGCTATAGGCCAGGCTGGCATTCAGGCTCAGGCTGGTGCGGCTGTTCGGGTAATAGCCCACCCTATGCGATATGATCCCGTAGGCATTGGGGGTGTTGTCGATGTTTTCCTGCTCGGTAATCAGCACATTTTTTTCATAGATATGAATCTGGTTGCGGCTGTGATACAAGCCATACGCCAGGCTTGCCATGCCTGAGTGCTGCCATGACAGGCTGACAGGCTTTTCGCATTGGTAAGTGGCCTTCAGGTCAAGTCCCCAGGCGCCGGTCTGGTACTTGTTCTCATTGCTGTAATGTTGATTCAGCGGAATGCCACTCACCGTATCGTAGTAATGGTAGGTGTCGGTATGATTGCTGCCCGAAAATTGCGGGACTAAACCGAAGGAGAAGCGCTGTCCGGCCGAACGCAGTGGTCCATTGGCATGATCCCAGTTGTCATTAAGCAAGGTATAATAGCTGGCGCCGGAAGTGTTTTTCAGTCCGCGTGATGCAATCAGCGAATCAATGGCGTTGATTTCGGCAATCTTTCGTAAGCGGGCATCAAAATACCGCTTGTTTTTAACCGAGGTGATCTTGTAGGCCAGGGCAAGGATGTCGTCACTGTCAGCCTGTTTGCTCAGGTCACCTGATTTTTGCAGGTCTTCGAGGATGTAAACAGCAAGCCGTGCATCCTGCACCGCTTCTATCCTGCCTTTGCCAAGCATCAGCGCCATAGCCAGATCGAACTGGCCCGAACGGCTGCGATTCCAGTCTCTTTCGGGATAAGTGACAGGCTTATTATCGAACTTCTGGCCAAAATAGTTAAAGCCTGCATGCACCATGGGAATCAGTTCGATAAACTGATTTTTACTGTTGTAATACCTGTTGGTGCTGTAATAGCCCAGGTTGACACCATAACTACCCGATCGGTTTTTCGTCCGGCTGTTTATGCCCTGGTCATTTTCAGATGTGAACCTGCTCCAGGCGCCAGACAGGTTCATAGACAGCATTGTTGAGCCCTGATAATGCACGTTGTTCTTTGCCACATGATATGTTGGCGATGCGTTGAAGCTGGCAGCGCCCTGATGGGAGGTTTGTTTGACCGATTGACGGTCAACTGTTTGGTTAATGATGTTGTCGGATTGCAGGCCAAACCCGAGGTCCAGGGCATGGTAAGTGTAATCCGGATTCTGATAGTCTGACAGCTTGAATTCGTTTTGACCAAACGACTTGCTGAACAGCAAAATAAATGATAATGTGATGACCGTAAAAAGGCCGGAGTACTGTTTCAGTGATTGCATCTTGTACTATGTTAATGAAACACAAAGGAATTCAGCTGAATGTTCGAATCAGAGAGGTTATTTCATATGGTAACTGACAAAGTTCAGGTTTAGTCTTGAGTTGCCAACATAATCATATATAATTCCACAAGGAAAACATAGTTTACTTTGTACAATTCAGACATTCAGCCCGATACTCCATTTCGCATTTTGTGTCCCGAAACATAGGCAGGATAGTCGTACTTTTGCGAAAACTTTTTAGCATGATTTCATTTGAACAGGCCTATGCACTCGTTACCGACAAGCTTCCCTTACCGGAGGTTGAGCAGGTGCCGCTTGCCGAAAGCAGGGGTAGGGTGCTGGCTACTGACATTCAGAGCGATATGTGTATGCCGCCCTTCAATAAAGCTGCTGTTGATGGGTTTGCCTGCCGGCGCGAAGACCTTGGCGACGAAAGCCTCCAATTGCTTGAGGTAATTGCAGCAGGCAAAGTTCCAGTTCATCGCATCGGCAAAGGCCAGTGCGCAAAGATCATGACCGGCGCCATGATGCCCGAAGGAGCTGACTGTATTGTGATGGTTGAGCAAAGCGAAATGCTTGCCGGCGAGCGGGTAAGGTTTGCCGATAAGCGCACAAAAGACAATATTGCCCGCATGGGCGAAGACATCAGGAGAGGCGATATAGTGCTAAAACAGGGCTGCCTGATCAAACCCCAGCACATGGCGGTCTTGGCCAGCGTTGGTGCACATCATCCGCATGTTTACAAACAGGTGAAGGTGTGTGTAATGTCGACAGGCGACGAACTCGTTGAACCACACCTTGTTCCGGGCAAAGGACAAATCAGGAACAGCAATGCCACCCAGCTGTTGGCACAGGCAGATGCCATGGGATTGGTGGTGAATTATGGCGGTATCATTGCCGACAATGAGCCCGACTGCCGCCGCATGATCACCGACGGACTGCGTAACAACGATGTACTGATCCTGTCGGGAGGAATTTCGATGGGCGACTTTGATTATATCCCTGCCATCCTCGACGAACTTGGACTGAAAATTCAGTTTCGTTCAATTGCTGTTCAGCCCGGCAAGCCAACGGTTTTCTCCCGCTCGGGCAATAAATTTGTATTTGCCTTGCCCGGAAATCCGGTTTCATCTTTCAATATTTTTGAGCTGCTGGCAAAGCCATTCATGTACCGGCTGATGGGACTCCGCTGGGAGGCGCCTGTGTTGCGACTGCCTATGGCCGAATCCTATGAAAGGAAATCCGTTTCAAGGCTGGGCTTTGTGCCATCAATCATCACAGTTGATGGAAAAGTAAAGCCGATACATTACCATGGCTCGGCACACATCAACGCATTGACTGATGCCAACGCGCTGATGCAGGTCCCCTTAGGCAAAGCGGTTATCAACATTGGAGATCTTGTCGATGTACGACTCATTTAACCGGCGGATCAACTACCTGCGCATTTCGGTCACCGACAGGTGTAACCTGCGCTGCACCTACTGCATGCCCGAATGTGGCGTGGTCACCTTGCCTCACGAGCAAATTCTTTCTTTTGAAGAAATTGTCGAGGTGGTGCAATATGGCGTTGATCATGGCATCGAGAAGGTGCGCATCACCGGAGGTGAGCCCCTTGTACGCAAAGGCATCGTCGATCTTGTCAGGCGAATCGCTGCCATCAAAGGAATCAACGACCTGGGCATGACAACCAATGCCATCCTTCTCGACCAATTTGCCCGGCCATTGGCCGATGCCGGACTAATGCGTGTCAATATCAGCCTCGATACCATCGATCCGGATCGTTTTCGCGAAATCACCCGCAGAGGCAATATCGCAGACGTCTATCGGGGGATTGAAGCAGCGCGCAAGGCAGGCCTCCGCCCGATCAAGATCAATTGTGTTGTAAAGGAATCATCCGATGAACCCGATGCCATGGCGATCAGGCAATTCTGCGAAGAGCAGGGTCTCGAAGCCAGGTTTATCACCGAAATGAACCTCGAGACCGGTCATTTTTCTGTAGTTGAAAATGGCGAAGGAGGTCATTGCGCAAGCTGTAACAGGCTGCGCATCACCGCCAACGGTGACCTCAAGCCCTGCCTGTTCACCGACCTGAGCTACAATGTGCGCACCATGGGCCTTGCCGGGGCATATCAGGCAGCTATTGGCAACAAACCTGCCTGCGGATCGATCAACCAAAGCAACCAATTCAGCAATATCGGCGGATAAAGCTGTCTTTTCTGCATTCGGGCAGGGAAATTGTTGATTTTCATCGGTGTTTTTTTGAACTTTTAACATTGGCTGCTGCGGTCATGGCATGCAACTGCTTACTTTTGCTAACCAACAATAGCATCATGTCAAAACTAACCCATACCGATCAACAGGGAAAAGCAAGCATGGTTGATGTCAGCGAAAAACCTCCCATGTATAGGGTGGCTGAAGCCACAGGATTCATCAGGCTTCAGCCTGCCACGATCCGGCTTGTGCGCGACAACCAGATGAAGAAAGGCGACGTGCTTACGGTGGCCGAAATAGCCGGTATCCAGGCAGCAAAACAAACGAGTGCCCTGATTCCCCTGTGTCATCCGCTGTTGCTCAGCGCGATAAAGGTGAGGGCCAGCCTCGAAGAAACAGGTGTGAGGGTGGTTTCATCGATTAGCTGCACAGGCAATACCGGTGTTGAGATGGAAGCCCTCACCGCGGTGAATGTGGCCTTACTTACGGTGTATGATATGTGCAAAGCCGTCGACAAGGCAATGGAAATGCAGGAAATCCGTTTGGTTTCGAAAACCAAATCTGCAGTATAACGACCATGTCTGTAAGGTTCAAACAGCTCATTTCGTCTTTGATCCTGATGCTGATGGCTGCCGGCTTGCAGGCACAGGTCAACTACCGGCCGTTTTTGCTCAACGGGCGGATTTACCTGTCTGAGGAGAAATTCGTTGATGCCATCAAGCAATTCAATATTGCCATCAATGCCAAACCCGACCTTTTCGACGCTTATTTCCTGCGCGGTGTTGCAAAGTTTAACCTGGGCGATGACCAGGGCGCCATCGAAGATTTTACCACCACCCTCAGCATTCACCCGCTCTATGTGAGGGCATATTATTACCGCGGGGTGGCCAATGACCGCCTCCAGAACTACCACAACGCCAGGTCGGACCTGGCAAAAGCCTTGTCCATCGACCCTTATAATGCTGATTTGCACGTGGCCAATGCTGCCACCAAAATGCACCTGAATGATTTTAAAGGGGCCATCGAAGACTTTGATATGGCCCTGTTAATCAATTCATCGCTTTCGTATGCCTACCTGAACCGGGGCATTGCCAAATGGTTGCTCGACCGGAAAGAACTTGCACTCGAAGATTTGAACAAAGCCGTTTTTCACGATTATTTTGACACTGACAACTGGATCAGAAGGGGCATGCTCCGCGCTGAGCTCAACGACATTTCGGGGGCGATGGCCGATTTTAACCAGGCCGAGATGCTCGACGCCTCCAACCCCTTGCTGTATTTTCAACGGGCAATGGTTTTCCTGAAACAGGGTGATACACTGGCAGCCCTCAGGGATTACGAAAAGGTAAATATGCTCGACCAGCGCAATGCGCTTACCTATTACAACCGCGCCCTGCTCTATGGCTTGATAGGCCAGCCCGACGCTGCCGCTGCACTCTACACGGAGGTGATCAAGATTAATCCGGGCAATGTGTATGGCTATTTCAACCGCGGCAACACCTATTACGAAATGAAAAACCTCGCAGCTGCCGAGCAGGATTTTACGGAAGCCATCCGGATTTTTCCTGATTTTGCCGGTGCCTGGATTAACCGGTCGGTGGTCAGGCGCGAAAGGAAAAACGAGAAAGGAGCCCGAAATGATTACGACAAAGCCATGGCCATCATCACAGCGGTGAATGGACCTTCGGCCAATCCCGATTCTGTTTTCAGCCGATATGCTGACTCAAGCTTTTTCAATAAAATCATCGCCCTCGAATCTGATTTCGTCAGTGGGGAAGCCCGGCAGGCAAAGGTGCAGTACAGGGAAATGAAAATTGAACCATTTGGCCTGTTTTATGTCGGGCTGATGTCGGTGAAGGGAAAACCACAACGCCTCCCAACGGGATACTACAGCAGTCCCACTCTGGCTTCACTTAATGCCAATGCCGCTGGTTTCAGCTATGTTATTGCCAATGTCACCCGGCTTGAAAACCATCCTATTGATGCCAAAACCAACCAGTTTTACGACAGCATTGTCAGTGGCGGGAAAGAAAACGGCTGCAGCGACTTCTTCCGACAGGCCATTGCCAATCAGGCGTTGCAAAACTATGCAACGGCACTCGAATCCTTTGCCATTGCTTCGAAATGCAGCGGTGACGCAGAGATGACCCTGCTGAATACAGGTGTCATCAGGGTGTCCCTTGAGGACCTGCATTTTGCCAGCGAGAATTATGTTGTAGATGTAATGATTGCTCCACGGAAATCACCATCCATTTCGCAAACTGATAAAAAAGATGAGGCGGATTACAGACTTGCCCTGGCCGACTTCATCCGTTTGTGCCACGATCAGCCGGGCAATGCCTTTGCGTGGTATAACCTGGCCACAACAAAGCTGCTGATGAAAAACTACAACCGGGCCATTGATGACTACTCCGAAGCCATCAGGCTGGAGCCTGCCCTAGGGGAGGCGTATTACAACCGTGCACTTACCCTGATTTTTCTGGGCGAAGACAAACTGGCCTGCGCCGACCTGAGCAAGGCTGGCGAGCTTGGAATTTCTGAAGCCTATTCAGTCATCAGAAAATACTGCACCAAATAAGAGGGTTATCGTCTTGTGCCACCAATCTGCTCCACCTTGTCGGGTTCAGCCTTCAGCTTGATTTCTTCGCCTTCCCTGTTCTCTATCAGTCCCTCAAACCAGGTTTCCCATCCGGTGATCTTCAGCAGATAGGTGCCTGGCTTCGCTACCTCAATGCTGGTCTGGGCCATACCGTCGATAGGTGAAATGCCCAGGCTTAGTTTCTGCTCGCCATTGAGGTAAATATCGCAAAAACCTTTTTTGCTGAGAAAGTTGATGCTTGCCGGATCATTGCTTGCGGGCCGTTGAAGGTCAGTCTGATGAGTAGCCTGGGTAGCTGATGAAAGTTGTTCCTGCTGGCCATTGATGATGACGGGTTTCTGGCCCTGGCTATCATTCAGGTCATGCGTCTGAATCAGGCTGTTAACCATTTCACCGGCAAAGGGTACGGTTTCAAAGATATTCAGTTACTTGTCGGCATAACGGGCCTTAACAACGTATCCTCCGGGGATGTCGATATAGCTTTCAAATTCTTTTTCTGACTTGAACATTCCCCTCACCTAACCGATTTACAGCATATGTTTGACATGGCTGAGGCTAATGGCTGCTATTAGCTGGCCATCGGCAGGCTGCAGGTTTTTACCGTCGATGGTCACAGCAATAAAATCATTGCCAGTGAAGGTGAGTTCAAAGCGACCTGGTTTATTGGGATCGGCTTTAACTGCCGCCTTCACATTTTCACCGGTAAGGTTGTCAACAGCACCTTTGCGAGTTCATCGACAGCTTCATCGGCGGTTTCCACCGAGCTGGCTTTAGCATTGGCTGTGGCGCCCTGCACAATCATGGCTGTTTCCGTCTCAACCACCTTGGCATCAATCCTGATGGCTTTGCCCAGGTTCATAAACGCGCCCAGCACAACATATTTTGCCCCTGTCAAACGGCTAACCTCTACAGCTGTTTGTTCATCGACCAAACCCGACAAGCCCAACTGCAGTTCCTGGGTGACCTTTTCGAGCTGTATGCGCTCAACCAGCCTGATCTGCTGGCTTGTTGCCAGTGTTGTGGTGAGCATATCGGCAAGGCCATTCTGAAGATAGACATTGTCGGGAGAGCCATTGTTATTAAAATTCATTACAGCCACGACCTGTTGCGCCCTCAGGCTGACAGAGAACAACGTGATGGCCACTAAGCCAATGACGAAGCGTAGGAGTTGACTCATTGATTAAGGACTTATTCGATTAGGTAATGAAAAATAGTTTCGCAGATAAATGACAGAAATTCGGTTAAACAAAGGTGTCGGGGTATAACTGGTTGAACGCAAAACCAGTCACAAGCAGGATGATAAAAGCGAGAATCACCATTGCCAGACCAAGGATAATCAGCATGGCATTGATGGTGAAATAGGTGTTGAGGTTGAGCAGCGACTGGATGAGTGAGCCCTTATCGCCCTCATGGAAAGCCCGCTTTGCGTTGTTACCTGCTTTGAGCAAAACCAGCCCAAGCCAGAACGGTAACCAGGCTATCAGTAAACCAATGATGGTGAGACCCAGCAGGGACCCGTAAATGATCAGCGCAATACCCATGAATTTTATCCAGCCTGCTGCCTGCGACAGCGGCTGACTGATTTCCCTGACCAGCTTTTCTGTTTGACCAGCTTCGTTTTCCACTTTTTTAAAGGACTTTGATCAATTATTTTGCATAAATGGGACGTAAATTTACTATTTTCGCCTAATCAACAATGCAATAATTAAGGGGTATGGCAAATTCAACAATTACAGTGCTTTCAGTTAATGTTTCTGAGAATAAAGGCACCATCAAGACAGCAGTTAGCGAAATTGAATGCAACAGCAAAGGCGTAGTGGGTGATGCACATGCCGGAAGCTGGCACAGGCAGGTTAGCTTGCTTGGAATGGAGAGTATTGCCAAGTTCGAAGGTGATGCCAAACGGAGCGTGAAACCTGGAGAATTTGCCGAAAACATTACCACCCAGGGCATAGTGTTATACGAAACGGCTCCCTTCGACAAGCTGATTATCGGCAAGGTTGAACTTGAAATCACGCAGATTGGCAAACAATGCCATGGATCGAACTGTGCCATTTTCAAGGAAGTCGGCAATTGTGTCATGCCTGTCGAAGGAATTTTTGCACGAGTAATCAAGGAAGGAAAAATTAAGCCGGGAGCGAAAGTAATCTACCAGCCCAAAGTGTTCAGGGTGCTAGTGCTTACCCTGAGCGACAGGGCAAGCCGTGGCGAATACGAAGACCTAAGCGGACCTGAGATCGTAAGCCAGCTCGAAACGTTCTTTGCAGATAACCGCTGGCACCATAAGATTGAGCGCAAAATCATTGCCGACGATCCCGACAGCCTCCGTTTCATTCTGCGCAAAGCCAAGGAAGAGAAATATGACATGGTATTCACCACCGGAGGGACAGGCATCGGTCCGCGCGACATCACGCCCGAAGTCGCCATGACACTGATCGACAAGGAAATTCCCGGCATCATGGAAAGCATCAGGCTGAAATTTGGTGCCGAAAAACCCAATGCACTATTGAGCAGGGGCGTTGCCGGTGTGATGGACGAAAGCCTGCTGTATGTGTTGCCAGGCAGCGTCAGGGCGATAAAAGAATATATGGGCGAGATTTTTAAAACCCTGCGCCACCTGATATTCATGCAGCGTGGTGTTGATATTCATTAGCTTAGTTTTGTAAAAATATGAACAGCGGGCAGCGGATAAATATTTCTTTTGCCCGAAAGGCATGCTTGCCAATTGCATGTATCTTTGCACAAATCACCTTATGAAAGCCTTTTTGCTACGGTTGTTTCACAATAAGTATTTCTATACCATACTGGTTTTTGTGGTTTGGATGGTGTTTTTTGACCAGAATAAATTTCACAACCAACAGCGTTTGCATGAGTCGCTTACCCGCCTCGAGCAACAGAAGTCATTCTTCAACCGTGAAATTGAACAAAATAAAAAATTCAGCGAAGCCATGTCGACCGACACGGCACTGCTCGAGAAATTTGCCCGGGAAAAATACCTGATGAAGCGTGATAACGAGGATATTTACCTCGTTGTCAAGGAAAAACAGAACAAGCCCTGAGACTGAATCCCGTTTTTAGACAGCAGCATCAGCTGATGCCGGAAATCCTTCTTATTGTCAGCATTTTTTTTGCAAAAGCCGCTGCACGCATTGAACATTTGCGCATTGGCTGACGTTGATAAATCATTGCAAACAGAAAATCATTGCAAAACAAAATACAGCCCAATATGAAGACACTAAGTCATTTCTGGCAACGAATTTTTAGTCCCATCAAAGGCGAATCGAAGCGCGCCGTAGTGCAGGTCAGGTATCATTTTCACCTTCCTGAAATACGCAATTTTCACCTCCTTCCTTTCGCAGCAGGCCGGCATTTTCTGCCTGTAATGATTGACCGTAACTTTAAAAGACATACTTTTGGTCTGATTAGCAGGCTCAGATAATTCCATGACCGAAGATCCCATTGTGCTGGCTTCAGGCCTTATAAAGCATTTTGGCCGACAACAAGCTGTCGATGGCATCAACCTGAGGGTTGAAAAAGGAGATATCTATGGCTTTCTGGGGCCCAATGGTTCAGGAAAAAGCACCACCATCAGGATGCTGCTCGGTTTGATCAAACCCGATAAAGGCGACATCCGTTTATTTGGCAAATCACTTGCCACTGATAGAAAATTCATTCTTGGAAAAGTAGGGGCACTCATCGAACGACCCGATTTTTATCATTATCTGTCAGCCTTTAAAAACCTGGCGTTGCTGGCAAGTTATTCCGGTGTGAGAGCCGACAGCCATCTCATCATGGAAAAGCTTGACATCGTTGGTCTTGCCTCAAGGGCCCATAGCAAGGTGGGCACCTTCAGCCATGGGATGAAACAAAGGCTTGGCATCGCACAGACGCTAATCCATGAGCCTGAGCTGATTATCCTCGATGAACCAGTCAACGGACTTGATCCGCAAGGGATAAAGGACATCAGGGAACTTATTTTGTTGCTGAACGGATGCTTTGGTAAAACCCTCATCATCTCAAGCCATATCCTGCGCGAAATGGAATTGATCGCGAACCGGATGGTGGTCATCAACAAAGGCAAGGTGGTGGTCGAGGGCGAGGTGAAAGTGCTGCTCTCGTCGGGTCGTCAGAAACTTATCCTTGTTGTCGATGAGGCAGCCAGGGCACTTCAGCTGCTGAACAGCGCTTTCCCCGAAGTTGTTTTTGAGACGAACAGGTTGAACGAAATTCATGCAGATGTGGAAGCCATGACAATTCCTGCCATCAACAGCACGCTGGTGAATCACGGCATTGGAGTCAGGCAGCTGCAATCGCTGAACAGCCTGGAAGACTATTTTTTACAGATCACCTGAAGATGATAAAGCTGATCCGCATCGAAATGCTGAAATTATACAGCAGGGGCCTTTCCTATATCGGATTTGTAGCCATCTTTCTGATTGTGCTTGTGATCGAAATCGGCATGTTTGCCGAAGGGCAGAAGTTGCTCGATTTTTTAATTAAAAGCCTCTCAGAGGTGTTTCTTCTTGAGGGCAAGCTGATCAATATTTATACGGTTACCTACATTATCCTGAACAGCTTGTGGATACACATACCGATACTTGTGGCCATTGTTGCCGGCGATATGGTGTCGGGCGAAGCCGGCAGGGGAACCTTCAGGCTGCTCCTTACCCGACCTGTGAGCCGCGCTAAACTGCTTGCCGCCAAGTTTATCACCATGCAGGTGTATGCGGCTTTGCTGGTGCTGTTACTGATGGGCATGAGCCTGGGTTTCGGACGCCTGTTTTTTGAGTCGGGCGACCTGATCGTGCTGATGGACACCATTAACATTTTCAGCGAACAGGATGTGCTGTGGCGGTTTCTGGCCGCCTTTGGCTATGGAATCATCAGCATGTGGGTTGTAGCTGCACTGGCGTTTCTGTTTTCGGTCAAGGCTTCAAACTCCCTTGGTCCGGTGATTTCGAGCATGGCCCTGTTGATTTTGTTCACCATCATTTCCAACTTCAGCATCGGGATTTTTGAATCCGTCAAGCCCTTCTTGTTCACCTCTTACCTCAACGGCTGGCAATTGTTTTTTGCCGATCCGGTTGATCTTGATCAGGTAGCTGTTTCGCTGTTCGTGTTAGTCGTTCACATCAGTGTTTTCTACCTGGCTTCACTGATTATGTTTGTAAAAAAAGACATCACCTCGTAATGAAGACCCTTAGTATCCTGTTGTTCATTGGACTCATGTCCGTCGGTTCCCATACGGCTTTTGGCCAGGTTGATGCCTCTTCACTCATCGGAAAGCTGCTCGAAAACAGCAAGGCTGTGCAGAGTTTTGAAGCTGATGTAGACATTCAGGTTGACGTTGACTTTATCCGCATACCGGTTAAAAAGGGAAGGGTTTTTTACAAGGCCCCCGACAAGTTCAAATTCAGGGCGACGGGCTTCGTGCTGGTGCCAAAAAAGGGATTGAATTTCACCTTTAATGAGATGCTGTCTTCGGAGCATGCTGCCATATATGCAGGCGCTGATTCACTGAACCACATTGTGAAAATTGTGCCTTTGGGTGAAGACGCTGATTTTGCCCTGGTCACGGCCTGGATCGATAAAATGCGTTCAAGGGTTAACAGGCTCGATGTAACTACCAAGGGACAGGGAAACTACAGCTTGTATTTTGAATATGGCAACCTCAGTTTTGATCTTCCCGTCAGCACGAGGGTGCATTTTGAAATTGGTCAGATTGATATTCCCATGAAATTCATCGGGAGCCTGAAGGTCGACAAAAAGAAGGCTGGTAAACGTTCATCGGGTAATGTGACATTGCGCTACAGCAACTTTATCATCAACCGGCAGATAGCGGATGCCATTTTTACAGAAAACGACACCATCAAGTAATCCAACGGACCAGCTTAGCGGATCAGAATTCCATTCCTCCACTGTCTTCCATCTGTTCACGCCTTTCGTTCTGGCGTTTTTTTGCCTGGTTGATCCGGTAGTTGAGGTTTAGGGTGACCACGGTCGCGTTCCACCTGAACTCAGAACGGGTGTAATAGTTTTCTCCAAAGGTCTCGAACGAATGGGTGCGTGTGCCAAACAGGTCCTTCACGTTCAGGGTGAGTGTGCCCTTGCCTTTCAGCACCTCTTTACTCAGACCCAGGTCAATAAACCATGAGGGCAGCCGCTTTCCCTGAGGTGTATCCATGCTGGCCTGATAATTGCCTGCCAGTTGCAGGTCAAAGCCTTTTTTTATCGTTATCCTGTTGTTGATGCGACCGGTCCAGCTATAGTAATCGGTGTGATACACGATGTCCTTGGCTTCGCCATCGGTGATGGTCCTGAAGAAATTCAGGTTGGCATTAAGCGACCACCATTTAAAGGGGAAAACAGCGCCTATGAGTTCGAGGCCATAGGCGTCACTCGAAGCAAAATTCTCCGGTCTTACATAGGTAATACCTGTGCTGTCGAGTGTTTCGATTCGTTGGAACACATCGGTACTATATCGATAATATGCTGTGGTATTAAAACTCGACTTATCCCAATACCTCAGATAGCCCAATTCGTATGAGTCAGTATATACTGGCTTTAGTCCGGGATTGCCAGTCCAGATATATCGGTTGTCAGTATATGACCTGAAAGGGTTCAGTTGACCAAAGTCGGGACGGCGAATGCGGCGGCTGTAACTGAGTTGCAGGTTGTCTTTTTCAGTGAGTTTCCATGTAAAATGTGCACTGGGAAAAAAGTCGAAGTAATTTTGGTTGTTCGACTCACTTGTTTCTTTCAGCAATGTGTTGATATCGGAATATTCAGTCCTTAGGCCCACCTGGTATGAGTACCTTCCGGCATCATTGCCAAAAAGCAGGTATGCGGCCAGGATGTTTTCGGTGTACTCGAATCGGTTTGTAAACTCGGCAATGGGCACATAATCGCCCAGGCTGTCGCGTTCACTCACGGCATAATCATTCCCGATAGTCCGTGATTCGAGTTTCAAACCGGTTTCCAGCTTTGCTTTTCCGGTAAACGGATGAAAATAATCAGCCTGAAGCTGCACATTGTTCTCCGCTTCATTGTTTTTACTTTTCTGGTACAACGGTTCAGGCAAGATAGGGGCCGGGCTAAGATAGAAGGTTTCGGTAATCTTCGATTGTTCCACTTCGCTGTTGTCGAAATACTGCAGGCTCGCCGTTAACAACTGGTCCTTGCGTTTAAATTGCTTTTTATAATTCAGGGCATATTCCAGGTTTGGATCAGTTTCCTGTTCATTGTCAACACGTTCGCTATTTCCGGCCAGCACGTTGTCGGTAAAATCATGGTAGGTAATTGTGGAAGTATTTGTCTGGTCCGAATACCTGTACATCAAACTAAAGGTGAGTATGTTGAGTGGATTAATGTTGTAATCGGCACCCAGACGGATGGTGTTTGAATAACCATTGCGGTGACGATCACGCGCTTGCTTGGTGGTGTAGAACGCGCTGGTGTTGAGTTCTTTCAGCAGATCGCCTGAGCCGATGCGCTCATTGTAATTCAGGGCATAATTGGCAAATACATTCCACTTGTTTTTACGATAGTTCGCACTCAGGCCTATTCCGGCTTGCAACGGATAACCCGTTGATGCGTCAACAGACCCGTTGAACCCTTGCCGCCTGTCTTTACGCAGCACGATATTGATGATACCGGAAGTGCCTGAGGCGTCGTAGCGCACAGAAGGGTTGGTGACGATTTCGACCCGTTCGATCATGTCGGCCTGCAGGCTGCGCAAGGCGTCGCGGCTATTGATTCCGGCAAGTCCCGACATGCGTCCATCGATGAGTACCCGTACCCCTTCATCGCCTCTAAGGCTGATGTTGCCTTCGATATCAACGGTGACAGATGGGATATTTTGCAGCACTTCCATGGCATTGCCGGCTTTGGAGCTGATGTCTTTACCTACGTTGAACACCCGTTTGTCAAGGCTCATCTCGACCTGGCTTTTTTCTGCAATCACCTCTATTTCATTGAGGTTGGTGGCATCAGGTGCAATCGTCAACTCGCCCAGGTCCAACAGTTGTTGCCCCCTTTCAACAGCTATATTGGAAACCCTGATTGTGCCATAGGCCAAAAACTGCACGGCCACATCATATTGGCCAGGTTTTAACTTGATCTCGAAGCTGCCATTTGCTCCTGTAATCCCACCGGTTACAAAACTCGAATCGCTGCTTTGAAAAATCATTACGGTGGCGTATTCCAGTACACGGCTGCTGCTTTTGTCGATCACTTTACCCTTGATGCCAGTATCGACGGGTGAAGGAGATGTTTCTGCGAAGGCGGATTGTGAGATGAAAACGAAAAACAGAATTGTAAACTGCAGGAAAGTCCTGAAGAGTGGCTTGAAAAGTGAAGAGTGCATTTGCGGTGTTAAGAGTTAATTTCTGATTAAACAACGATAGCGTAAGGCTTATTCCCAATAAAGTTGCAGTAGATGAATTTAAGTATAAGGATCAACATCAATTTGCATGAGCACTGATTTAAAGGCGGGCTTGCTAAAGAAAGCAGCGGTAATCAGATTAAGCTTTGACTTGGCTGCAGCAGCAGATGCATTCCGATGAATTTTAATGATAATCTGTTTAATATACAGGTTTTTAATGCGTGAAACCATGGGGTATTCCGGGCCCAGCACCTCGCGAGGGAATTCCTTTTTTAAGGTTAGGGCCAATTCTGCAGCGGCCAGGTTTAACAGTTGTTCGTCGCGGTGTTTCAGCCTGATCAGTATCAGCCTGTAATAAGGCGGATAGTGATAATGATGCCTGATGCCCAGCTGATTGGTATACATGTTTTCGTATCTGTGAGCCACAACATCTTGCAGAAGAGGGTGACCGGGCTGAAATGTCTGGATAAAGACCTGTCCACGCTGATTTTTACGTCCGGCACGACCACTCACCTGAGCCATCAGCTGAAAACTGCGCTCGAAAGCCCTGAAATCAGGATACGACAACATATTGTCGGCATTCAGCACACCGACAACCCGCACGTGGCCGAAATCAAGGCCTTTGGTAACCATTTGTGTGCCGGCAAGAATGTCAATTTTGCCTGCTTCAAACTCCTCTAGTATTGTTTGGAAGGCAAATTTGCTGCGGGTGGTGTCAAGGTCGAGCCGGGCAATACGCGCTTTTGGCAACAACAGACCCAACTCCTCTTCCACCTTTTCGGTGCCAAAGCCGTGCATTTTGATAGCGGTGCTTCTGCAATCGGGGCACTCAGAAGGCACTATGGTGCTGTATCCGCAATAATGGCAGCGTAGTAGCTGCTGTTTCTTATGGTATATCAGGCTTACATCACAGTTCTTACATTGTGGGACATAGTTGCACTGGTCGCATTCGAGCCTGAGTGAAAATCCCCTGCGGTTCTGAAAAAGTATGGCCTGTTCGTTGTTTTTCAGCGCATCGGTTATGGCATTGAGGAGCGGCTCGCTGAAGTGCGACCGGATGGTTTTTCGCCTCACTTCTTCCTTCAGGTTGACAATGTTCACTTCGGGCAGTTCCATGCCGCCAAAGCGTTCAGTGAGTTTCACCAGTCCGTATTTGTCACTTTCAGCATTGAAATAGGATTCCACTGCAGGCGTGGCTGATCCGAGAATTATTTTGGCGCCTGACATTTTCGCAAGCATGATGGCCGCATCGCGGGCATGGTAGCGGGGTGCAGGCTCAAATTGCTTGAACGATTGGTCATGTTCCTCGTCAACGATGATCAGCCCAAGGTTCGAAAAAGGCAGAAAAATAGCCGACCTTGGACCCAGAATGACCTGATGGTCTGATGAACGGGTATGGGCAAACTGAAGCACCTTGTTCCAGATTTCAACTTTCTCGAACGGGTTATAACGTGAGTGATACACACCAACCTTGTTACCAAAGTATTTTTTCAGGCGCTGAATGATCTGGGTAGTCAGTGCGATTTCAGGCAACAGATACAGCACCTGTTTTCCTGCTTCGATGGCTTCATGGATCTGTTTGATGTAGATTTCTGTTTTTCCACTTGAAGTCACTCCATGCAGCAGAACAACATCTTTATCGAGGAACTTTAAATTGATGCTGTCGTATGCCGCTTGCTGAACATCACTGAACACAATGTTTTCGGGCTTGCTGTCGGCCTCAAAATCGGGTAAACGGCTGACGACTTTATCCATCAAAACAAACACACCTTTATCGACCAGGCTTTTGAGTTGAACATGGCTGGCTCCTGCCTTATTAAGCAAAAGTTTCCTCTGCACTTCCGCTTCCTCAACCACCGGAAACCTTGTCAGTGCCAGAAACGACATCACGATTTCAAGTTGTTTGAAGGCCCGTTTCGACAAATCATCCATCAGCGGTTTTAAGGCATCTTCGCTGTGGTACGCCTCAGAAAGGCGCACAAATTGTTCGGTACGGGCTTTGAATTTTTCAGCCAGTTCTTCTTCGAGCAGGACGATATGCCTGTCGATCAGTCCTTTTATCAGGGGCATGACCTTCTGGAAGCCGACAATTTTACTTACTTCACTGATCGTCAGGTTTTGTTGAACAATCAGGGCTTCGGTTACCAGGAATTCGCTTTCGTTTAACTGTTCAGCATCAGGCACAAAGCCATCGGCGAGTACAATTTTTGTTTCACTGGCCAGGCGCAGCGCTGTGGGCAGGGCTGCCTGAACCACTTCGCCTGTGTGGCACATATAATATGAAGTCATCCAATCCCAGAAATCAAGTTGCAAGGCATACACTATGGGCAGGGCGTCGAGAATCCCGAGGATGTACTTTGGTGCGTACAGATTTGGTACATCCTGATGAACCCTTCGAACGATACCGGCATAGACCTTTTTTTTACCGAACTGAACAACCACCCTTTTCCCTGTTTGTATCTCGCTGTTGAGTTCATAAGGAACACGGTAAGTGAACAAGCCGGGCACAGGCACGGGCACAATGACGTCGGCAAACAGGGTAATGCGTTCAGTTTGGATTGGCATAACGGGGCAAAGTTAGCGGAAATTGTGGCTTCGATGATGCTTTGATTGACAGAATACCAAAGATCAGCAGGGTGAGTGATGACGGTCATGAATAACAAAAAAAAACCGCCGCTGGATTCCAGCGGCGGCGAACGAAACACACTAAAGTCTGAAAATTAATTTTGTGGTGTATAAATCTTTGTGGAATTGCGATAGCCTGAAAGCTCTCGGAACCAGTCGCTCGACAGGGATCCGCCGCTTTGAGCCCATTCGGCAAATTTCAAATGAGCCTGCAACACTTCAACTTTCTCGTTCGGATAGGCAAAACGCTCAATGATGTTGATTGCCCAGGGCAGGTTGTTTTGTGTTTTGTAATAGCGACCTTCGGCCGGAATGCTGTTGTCGTGGTCGGTGCCAAGCAATTGGGCATCGGCAAGTGTGGTGGGGGCTTTATTGGGCAGATGCACTTCAACACCACGTTGTTTATCGACAAAAATAAAGGGGTTGTAGGGCGGTACACCAAGCAAATTCAAAGCAATTGGCTGGGTAAACCTTACCGTAACATTCATCGTGTCGGGGACTACAAACGGTATGCCTGGAGTGGTGTTCACACCGATGCCGTTTCCGCTGGTGGGTAAAATCCGGTAAGCATCATCCCAGGCAATGATCACCGCTTTGTTTTGATTGGATTCGGTGCCGTTGCTGTTCCTGATAATAAACTCATTGGTGACATCTGTGCCGGTAATGGAGGTAACCTGGCTGGGTGCAACAGGAAGCTCAAAGCCAAAGCCGTTGTGGTAGTATGCGCCATGCGCCCTTAAAATAAAGGTCGATTGCAATTCAACCACCTGATTGAGGCCATTGGTCACCTGATTGAAATTGTAATCAATGACGGCATCATTGAAATCGTAGTCTCCCCTGAAAGGCCACAAATCTTCGAATGCCAGGGTGCCAAAGCTGCCCTGATTGAAGAAATAGTTGTTAAAGGCCCTTGTGGGATCTGTCGGATAATCGTCAAAATTGTCCGGAACACCGTCATTGTCGCCATCCTGCCCGGTGTAATCAACAATCGGAAGGCCGGTGAGGTTAATGGCTTGTATTGGATTAGCGGTCACATAAAAAATGGCATCATTGAAATCGTGGTCGCAGCCGCTTTCTGTGCGGCGAATATCTTCCATACCCAGCAACAGCTTTTCACGACCAGGATCGTACAGTAAAACGGTTTGCTGTTTCAAAGCAGGTGTTGGCGCAGGGTTCAGGTGTTTGTCGGAATACACTTTCCACCTGCCTTCTGTAACCTGGCTACCATTCCAGCCATCGGCAATAAGCACCCATCCGATGGTTACATTCGCATTATAGCGACCAATGTAGACCTTGTTTCCCGGATTGAGTCCGCCACCGCTGCCTGACATTGACGCATTCGGAAATACGATGGTGATGGAATCGATGGCGCTGGGGGTGGCCGGCGGATTGCCGGTAGGGTAGGTGTAAAATCCCAGCACATTGCGATAACCTGCTCCTTCAGTCACAAAAGTAACCCATACGTCGCAGGTTTCAACAAGCTTCACATTGTGGTCATACACATCGGAAAAATAATTCGGGTGCGAAACATCCAGCCTCACTCTTTCGGGCAGGGTGTTGTTAACGTCGGCAAGAAAATCAGCGGTAATGGGATCGTTCACTGGCATCAGGTATGCAGGAACACCATTGCTGTTGTATGCGCCCAGGTACTTATACACGGTGTTCACCGACCGTGGGTCCAATACTGATTTCATATTCATCACCGGCTGTTGCCCGCCGATAACCAGATCAAAACTGCCTTCGGTGAGGTCAACAGGCAATAAATTCGGCAGACCTACATAATCGGTGGCCACATACAGTTTTGTGTAATATGCTGGTACAGCATAATCAACCACATATTTTCCCTGTGCATCGGTCATGCCACTTACAATGGGTTTCCCGCCATTTCCCGGATCATCGGTCAGAATTGTGAATTTTGCTCCTATTATGGGGTTGTTCATATTGTCGAGCGCCGTGATTGAGAACCTGGCATTGAGGGTTGTTGACCAGTTAAAGCTTGCAGGAACCTGCAATTTTTCCATCGTGAGTTGCCCGATGGGATCTTTCGGGTCTTTGTTACAGGAGGACGCCATCAATGCCAAAAAGATGGCGATGCCCAGGTTATGTAAACATTTCATGGTGATTGTGTATCGTTAGAAGGTTTTTTTTCAATATTTATGCCAATATATCAAATCGCTGTTTATTAAATAATTGCCTGCGTTATTGCAGTAAAATATTTCCAAAAATGAGAAATAATATTATTTGTGGGACAGAACTACCTGATATGCCAACAATTGGTCATACACAGTACCTGGCCTGCGGTAGTAAATCAATACCGCATAATCATGCTGTGTTTCCCAAAAATCGCCTTCAATGGTGGTAACATCGGCTTTTGTTTGGCCGCGTTCAAGCATGCCATAGGTATAATTATAGTAACCTTGCTTCAGAAACATGGAGCAAGTGTAAGCTTTCAGTCCATAGTTATAGGTCATTTTGCTTTTCTCGTCAAGGTTCCAGTTGTTCAATGCACCTATAATATAGATGTCCTCATGGGTAAGCGGAGCAGCATAGGGAAGTGTAAATTCAACCCAGGCGTAATCAGCTTCCACATCTGTATCCTGGTCGTCGCGACCTTTGATCAGTTTCCTGCCGCGCAAGTCCTTTTCGTTGATAAACGGCTTGTTCGCCCTTTTCTCATCGGGCCACAGCCTTACCAGAAAATACTCCGGCTCCTGAAATATCTGCTGAATGCGCTCCGATTGATACTTGAAGCTCTTCATATCGAATTGCCTGTAGCAATTGCCACCATCAAACACCATTTCTTCGGTATACTCAAAAGAAATTTTATCGCTGTAAACGAAATTCGGAGCGATGCCTTTTACCGCATTGTCCCAGCGGCCATCCTGCTTGATCACCAGTTTTACCGATTCTTGTGGGTTCACTGTGAAAACTCCCCGGTGATTAACCGACACATCCAATTGCTGTTTCTTGCCGCTGTAGGCCAGGTTTCGCGGGTTTTGTGGAAAAGTAATGCTCAGGTTAACCTGAGGATCAACCACATAGAATCGTTTGGTAAACAACAGGTGTTCAGCAGATAATTCCTGATCATACACTACAAGCAGGTAATTTCCGGATAATTTTGGCTGGAGATATTCCGTCGGGAAATCCAATGTATAATGCACATATGCTGTCAGGGTGTTGAGCGAAAAACGGGTGTCCCTGATGTCGTCTTCTGTGAAACCATTGATGAATTCAGTAGGCATAAGATCTGATGGCTCCCAATTGTAGTTACAATGTACGATGGTGTATTTGAGTGCATTGCTGTAGTTGCCAAGCAAATCGAAAGCCAGTGACAGTTTTTTTTGGTCGCCCAGCTTAATCACAGGCCCGGCAAGTGGCTCATTGATCGGATTCAGCAACACTGTTTGTACATCATCAGAATAGGATTTGTCAACATACGCATATGGAAGCTGTGCAAACGGAATTTTAGCCAGCAGCAGCAAAACAATCAAGACCACGGATCGGCTGTGTTTTTTCATAGTCAGGGATGTATTAAAGAAAGGGAATTCTTTTGCATTTGTTTTTCAAAGATACCATGATTGCATCAGAATTAGCTCATGTTGGCCCGTAACAAGGGAAATTTATTGTGTAAGATTTGCATCTTTGAATTTCACTCATAATTATTGTACTTTTATTACCCTAATTTCAACAGATTTGTTCTTTCCTGAACACAAATTAATTTGTTTCTTTGCAACTTATTTAAATATGAATGAAGGTAGATATGTCAACCATCACGAAAATTAAAAAGGGACTCAATATCAATCTGGTAGGCGAGGCCGAAAAAGTGATTAAAGATTTGAATTGCAAACAATTTGCAATTAAACCTACAGATTTCATTGGTGTTTTTCCGAAACTCATGGTGAAAGAGGGCGATTTGGTGAAGGCCGGAACGCCCTTGTTCGTGGATAAAAACCGCGATAACATTATGTTCACTTCACCTGTCAGCGGCACCATCAGCGAAATCAGAAGGGGACCCAAACGCTTATTGCTCGATATCCGCATAGAAGCTGATGAGCAACAATCGGCCATTGATTTCAAGGCGGCCGACCCAAAAACACTAAGCAGGGAAGAAGTAATTGAAAAGTTGATAAACAGTGGTATCTGGCCGTTTATCCGGCAAAGGCCTTATGGCGTTATTGCCGATCCGCTGGCTGAGCCTAAATCAATATTCATCTCTGCCTTCGACTCCTCGCCCCTGGCACCTGATAACGACCTGATCGTGCATGGCTGCGGTGAAGATTTCCAGGTTGGCCTGAACGCATTGGCGCGGCTTACAAAAGGTAAGATTCACCTTAATCTGGAAGCTGACACCTCTCATTCAAAGGTGTTTACCAACTCAAAAGGCGTTCAGTTTAACCAGTTTTCAGGGCCGCATCCTGCCGGAAATGTCGGTGTGCAGATCAATAGGATAGACCCAATCAACAAGGGTGAAGTCGTATGGTATTGCTACCCACAGGATGTCCTGACCATAGGCCGTTTGTTTAATAAAGGTATTTTCGATGCCACACGCGTGTTGGCACTCACCGGATCAGAAGTGACTAATCCGTTGTATGTTAAAACACAAATCGGGGCCTCTGTTGATTGTCTGTTCAAAGGCAATGTGAAAGAAGGCAACAAACGGTTTATCAGCGGCAATGTGCTTACCGGACAAAAGGTTGAGCCCTCCGGTTATGCTGGTTTCTACCACACGCAGCTTACCGTGATACCCGAAGGTGATTATTACGAATTCCTTGGCTGGGGACTCCCCGGTTTCAATAAATTCAGTCTTTCGCGTACATTTCCATCATTTTTATTCCGCAACAAAAAATACAGACTCGACACCAATATGCATGGTGGTGACAGAGCTTTGGTGATGACCGGACAGTTTGAAAAGGTGTTTCCGTTCGACATTTATCCGATGCAATTGCTGAAGGCGATCATGGTAGAAGACATTGACCTGATGGAAAACCTGGGTATCTATGAAGTTGATGAGGAAGATTTCGCCTTGTGTGAAGTCATTGATACATCAAAAACCAATATTCAGGAAATCGTCCGGAATGGCCTCGACCTGATGCGGAAGGAAATGAGTTAATCACATACCAATCATACGATTTACAATGAAATTTCTAAGGAATTTTTTAGACAAGCAAAAACCTCATTTTGAAAAAGGGGGCAGATTCGAAAAGCTCCACTCCACTTTCGATGCTTTCGAGACTTTTCTGTTTGTTTCGAACCGGGTGACCACAAAAGGAGCGCACATCCGCGACGCCATCGACATGAAACGCACCATGATTGTTGTGGTCATCGCATTAATGCCGGCGCTGGTGTTTGGTATATGGAATGTGGGCTACCAGCATTATCTTTCACAGGGGATGGCCTACGATTTCTGGCCCATGTTTGGATACGGACTACTCAAGGTACTGCCTGTGATCATTGTTTCTTATGTGGTGGGTCTGGCCATTGAATTTGCTTTTGCACAATACCGCCACCACGAAGTTAACGAAGGCTTCCTGGTGTCGGGGATGCTTATTCCGCTGGTGATGCCCCCGAATGTGCCTTTGTGGATGGTTGCCATTGCCACAGCCTTTGCTGTCATTATAGGAAAAGAAGTTTTTGGCGGAACCGGCATGAACATCCTGAATCCTGCCCTCACTGCAAGGGCATTCCTGTTTTTTGCCTATCCTTCGGAGATGTCGGGCGACAAGGTTTGGATTGCTGAAAAAGCGGATGCGTATTCAGGCGCCACCCCGCTCGGACATTTGCTTGTTGGCGAAGTGGACAAACTGCCCTCCGATATGTCAATGTTTTTGGGTACCATCCCAGGCAGCGTCGGTGAAACCTCAACGCTTGCCATCCTGCTTGGTGCTGTGTTGCTCATCGCAACAGGCATAGGAAGCTGGCGTATCATGGTGTCAGTTGTCGGTGGCGGATTGGCAATGGGATTGCTGTTTAACCTCTGGGGAGCCAATGCCTATATGAATATTCCCGCCTACCAGCACCTCATTATGGGCGGTTTTGCCTTTGGCACGGTGTTTATGGCCACAGATCCTGTTTCAGCTTCACAGACAAAACGCGGAAAGTACATCTATGGTTTTCTCATCGGGATGATTGCTGTGCTGATCAGGGTGTTTAACCCGGCTTACCCCGAAGGAATGATGCTGTCGATCTTGCTGCTCAATGTATTTGCACCGCTCATCGACCATTATGTGGTGCAATCGAACATTTCAAAACGCCTCAAAAGGGCCAAAGTGCTTGCAAAGGCTTAATCACTAACATCAGAAATTTAAACAACATGTATAGTAACGGTTACATTTTCAGATATGCCTCAATCATGGTTATCCTTGTTGCGGCAATATTGTCGGCAGCAGCCATGTTGCTGAAACCGGCCCAGCAACGCAACGAGGATGTTGATAAGATGCAGAGTATCCTGGCTGCGGCCGGACTGCGCGATGTTCCTGTCAAAGATGCCATCCAGGTGTTCAATAAAAGCGTCACGGACATGATCGTGATCGATAAAAACGGAAGCGTGGTGGATGATTACAAAGACGACAACAAACAACAGAGTAGAGCTTTCAAAATCAACCTGAAAGATGAACTCTATAAAAAATCGATCGGTAAAGATTACGAGCTGGCCTTGTATGTGATCGAAAATGATGGCGAAAAGATTTACATCGTTCCTTTGCGTGGCGTTGGCCTTTGGGGACCAATCTGGGGCAATATCGCGCTGAAAAGCGATTTCAAAACCGTGATTGGCGTGACCTTTGGCCACAAATCGGAAACTCCGGGTCTCGGTGCTGAAATCGAAACCATTAATTTCCAGAATCAATTCCCGGGAAAGCTGATTTTTGACGAAAACGGCAATTTCACCTCTGTAAGGGTGGTCAAAGGCGGCATCGCCAATATTCCGGTTGCCAATCAGATTCACGCTGTTGATGCTGTTTCTGGCGGAACAATTACCAGCAATGGCACCAGCGAAATGCTGAAGAATGTATTAGAAAGTTATGTACCCTATTTCAAAAAACAAGGATAATTACTATGAGCACTGCTAAACATGAAAGGGAACCCTTGTTCTCATCGAAAAACCGTAAGCTGCTTACCTCTCCCCTGAACCTGAACAACCCGATTACGGTACAGGTATTGGGTGTTTGTTCGGCCCTTGCAGTTACAGCCAAACTGAAGCCGGCCTTTGTAATGGCCATTTCGGTTGTGGTGGTTACTGCCTTATCAAACTACATCATATCCCTTCTTCGCAATGGTATTCCGCCACGCATCAGGATCATCGTTCAACTGGTCATCATCGCACTCCTTGTGATTGTGGTCGACCAATTACTCAAAGCTTATGTGTATGATGTGAGCAAGCAATTGTCGGTATTTGTCGGGCTGATCATCACCAACTGTATTGTGATGGGACGTCTTGAAGCATTTGCTATGAGCAACAAACCCTGGCCCAGCCTGCTTGATGGTATTGGCAACGGACTAGGCTACGGCATGATTCTGATGATTATTGGCTTCTTCCGCGAGCTTTTCGGGTCAGGATCACTATGGGGATTCCCCGTGATTCCACAGAGTTTCTACGAAATGGGATATAAGAACAATGGATTTATGATTCTGCCTCCTATGGCGCTCATCCTCGTGGGAATCATCATCTGGGTGCAGCGGTCACGCAACAAGGAACTGCTCGAAGAAAATTAGAATTGACAACATCAAAACTTAACGATAATGCAAGAACTTTTTAACATATTCATCAGGTCCATCTTCATCGACAATATGGTGTTTGCGTATTTTCTCGGCATGTGCTCTTTCCTTGCCGTTTCGAAAACTGTAAATACCTCTGTCGGACTTGGTATCGCTGTGGTTTTCGTGTTGGGAATTACCGTGCCAGTCGATTATCTACTCAACGAATACGTGCTTAAAGCAGGTGCGCTGGCCTGGCTCGACGAAAGCCTTGCCGACATGGATCTGAGCTTTTTGAGTTTTATCATGTTTATCGCCATCATCGCATCAATGGTGCAACTTGTCGAAATGGTAGTCGAAAAATTCAGCCCTGCGCTCTATTCTTCCCTGGGTATTTTCCTTCCGCTAATCGCGGTGAACTGTGCCATCCTGGGTGGATCATTGTTTATGCAGGAGCGTGAATATCAAACGGTGGCTCAGGCCACTGTCTTTGGCATCGGCTCTGGTATCGGCTGGTTTCTGGCCATCGTCGGCATTGCAGCTATTCGCGAAAAGATGCGTTACTCAAACATTCCGGCCCCTTTGCGCGGACTGGGAATCACCTTTATTCTCACCGGACTGATGGGCATTGCCTTTATGAGCTTCCTGGGAATTAAACTGTAAACACAAGTAAAAAACATAAACCATCGACACAATGACTTTGTTAGTAGCTTCAACCGGCAGCGTTATCCTGATCAGCATCATTGTCTTCCTTCTGGTGACACTTCTCCTTGTGGGAGTCTTGCTCTATGCCCGGACCAAGCTGTCGCCCCAGGGGCAGGTGAAAATCACCATCAATGGCGATAAAGAACTGGAGGTGGCTCCGGGCTCAACCTTATTGTCGACCCTTGCAAACAGCAAAATATTTCTTCCTTCGGCTTGCGGAGGCGGCGGAACCTGTGCCATGTGTAAATGCCAGGTACTCGAAGGCGGTGGCAGCATATTGCCGACCGAAAAGGGCTATTTTTCGCGCAAAGAGCAACAAAATCACTGGCGCCTTGGTTGCCAGGTGAAGGTGCGCGAAGACCTTAAAATTCATGTTGCTCCTGAGATATTTGGGATCAAGAAATGGGAATGCGAAGTGGTTTCAAACAAGAATGTGGCTACTTTCATCAAGGAATTTGTGGTGAAACTTCCTGAAGGCGAACGCCTCGGCTTCCTTTCCGGGGGCTATATTCAGATAGATGTGCCCAAGGTTGAAGTGGATTTCTCGAAGGATATCGAAATCGATGAAGAATACCGCGAAGATTGGGATAAGTTCAAGATGTGGGATTTGAAAATGAAGAACCCCGAAGAACAGTTCAGGGCTTACTCAATGGCCAACCACCCGGCCGAAGGCAATATCGTGATGCTGAACATCCGTATTGCCACCCCACCATGGGACCGGAAGACCAATGGGTTTATGAAGGTGAACCCCGGTGTTTGTTCTTCCTATATTTTCTCACGCAAACCCGGCGACAAAGTCATGGTTTCGGGTCCTTATGGTGAATTCCATATCAAACCAACCAAACGCGAAATGATGTTTATTGGCGGTGGCGCCGGCATGGCTCCTATGCGCTCGCACCTCTTCCATCTGTTCCATACCGAGAAAACCGACCGCAAAACCACTTTCTGGTACGGCGGCCGTTCGAAGCGCGAGCTGTTTTATATGGAAGAATTCGAAGAAATCCAAAAGAATTTCCCGAATTTCCGCTTCGAAATTGCCTTGTCAGAACCAATGCCGGTTGACAACTGGAAAGGCTATACCGGATTTATTCACCAGGTTATTCTCGATAATTATCTGAAACAACATCCGGAACCTGAGGAAATTGAATATTACCTCTGTGGACCGCCAATGATGAATGCCGCCATATTTAAAATGCTCGATGAGTTAGGGGTGCCCAACGAAATGATCGCCTTCGATGACTTTGGGGGCTAACAAGGCACAAAACACCCTGGCAATATTTGTCAGGGTTTTTTTATTTTTGTGCCAAATCATTCCTTTAAGAAGCAATCAGGATGCCTGCCATAGTACTGATTAACTGATATGGTGGCAAGGAACCAACAATCCTTTTTGGAGTGTACATCATCAGCAATAAAAGCAAAAAGCCCATGAAACTTGATATCTTTAAGTACTTAGTATTGATACCTCTCCTTTTTGCAATGGCCTGCCAGCACAAACCTGAATTGGCCAAAGTGAGTTTTAACGGTGAGGCACAGGGAACCTATTACGCCATCACCTACTATGATGCCAACAACCGTAACCTTCAACCGCAGATAGACTCCATGCTGCTTGCTTTTGACCTGTCTGTGTCGCTGTGGGTGGATAATTCAATTATATCGCGCATCAACAATGATGATTCAACTGCTGTGCCGGATGAGATTTTCAAATATAATTTTTTGCTATCGAAAGAAATAGCTGCCTCAACGGGAGGCGCGTTTGATTTCACCATATCGCCCCTGGTCACGGCCTGGGGTTTTGGCCTCAGGGAACGTGAAAATATTACCCCACACCTGATTGATAGCCTCAGGCAATTTGTCGATTACAGAAAGGTACGGCTTGAGAATGGAAAAATTGTACGGGATGATCCACGCATTAAGTTTGATTTTAATGCCATTGCACAGGGACATTCGGTCGACCTGATCTGCCGTTTTCTCAATGCAAACGGGATTAAAAGCTATGTGGTTGATGTGGGCGGTGAGGTGTTTGCCAGCAATGTGAAACCCGATGGCAGCAATTGGCGCGTTGGGGTTGAGAAACCAGCCGCTGAAAAAATGGATGAGCGCGAAGTCCAGTTGGTGGTTGCCTTGAAAAACAAGGGATTGGCCACTTCTGGAAGTTACCGGAAATATTATGTCATCGACGGGAAGCGATACTCACATGCCATCGATCCGAAAACCGGTTATCCGGTGAGTCATAACCTCCTGAGTGTTACCGTGCTTGCCGACAATGCTGCTATTGCTGACGGCTATAGTACAGCATTCATGGTGCTGGGTATGGAACAATCGCTCGAACTCATTAAAACGCTACCCGATATTGAGGCCTTGTTCATTTCAGCAAAGGACGATGGAGGATTCGACCTGCATATGACCCCGGGCTTTGAAGACCTGCTCCGGGATTAAGCACAGGTTTGCTAATCAGCAAGTTTATTTTCACAGCTGCTTTCATTGCTTCCACATGAGCATCCCATCCTTCGTCCGGTATTGGGATCAACACTGCTACACTGTTTTTTAAATTCACCACCTTTAAAGACGAACATTTTGATGGCGATGCCGGCAACAGCCAAACCAACAAGTATGATAGCCAGTATGATAAGCTTGAGATACATCTGAATGGATATTTTAGATTATTTGTTCATTTTCAGCTTGCAAAGATACGAAATTGCAGCTGTGACTAAGTCCAGGTCAAAGAAATTATGCCTTTCCCAGGGTCAACGCCGAGAGTATGATGGCCGTGGCAATGGATGCATTCAATGATTCGGGGGCCGCAGTTTCATCAGGGTTCACCCGTGGAATGGTAAGCGCCTGCGAAATCAAGGGCAGGATGCTGGACCTGATGCCATGTGATTCACTTCCAATCACCAGCACTCCCCTGGATGCGTTCAATCCGGGTTCATAAATACTTTTTCCATGCATCAGTGCGCCATAAACAGGCAATTGCTGTTGACTGATTCGGCCCAGGTACTCCGCCAGGTCAGTTTCGATGACCTTAATCCTGAAAACAGAGCCCATGGTTGCCTGAACAACCTTCGGGTGGTATGCATCAACAGTGTCGTGGCTGCAAACAACGCTGCTGATGCCAAACCAATCTGCTGTTCGGATCATGGTGCCCAGGTTACCGGGGTCGCTGATTCCATCGAGGGCCAGAACAAGCGAGTCAGCAGGTGAGGCATCATCGATGGTCCATTCCGGCAAGCCGGCAACAGCGAGGACCCCGGGTGGTGTTGACAGGTTGCTGATCTGGTTCATTTCCCTGTCGGAGACAGGCTCAATGGGTGGTTTTGCTGATTTGAGCAGCAGTTCATTTTCGTCGAGCCAGCCTTGCGTGGCATATAGCTGTTCGCAATGGAAACTACTGTGCAGCAACTCAGCTACCATTTTTGTTCCTTCAACAACAAACTGCCTGTGTTGTTCCCTGAACTTGCCAAGCCTGAGGCTTGTAATGAATTTTATCCTGTTTTTCGAGAGCATAAAAAAACCTGATTCATTGGTTGAACCAGGTTTTAAAGATAGCATATTTTCAAGCGCTATTCAGCGAATACTTCAAATTCGATTTCGAACTGAACTTCCTTGTGCAATTTGATTTTTGCCTTGTACTGCCCAACTTCCTTGATCGAATCTTCATTCATGTGAATGCGTTTTCTGTCAATTTCGATGTTTTTGGCATCCTTGATGGCGTTAACAATCTGCACTGAGTTAACTGAACCGAAAATCTTACCAGAAGTACCGGCTTTGGCAGCGATGCGCAAGCTGAGTCCCTCGAGGGCTTTGGCAATGGTAAGGGCTTCGTTTTTCACTTTTTCTTCCTTGAAAGCCTGCTGTTTTTTCAATTCAGCGAGAATTTTCATGTTGGTGTCGTTGGCAATGATGGCCGCGCCTCTTGGAATCAGGTAGTTACGGGCATAACCGTCTTTTACGGTAACCACGTCATTGATGAATCCGAGGTTATTGATGTCTTGTTTAAGAATTACTTTCATGTCGTTTTCCTCCTCTGTTATTTAAGTAAATCAGCCACGTAAGGCATGAGTGACAAATGACGGGCCCTTTTGACGGCTTGAGCCACTTTTTTCTGATATTTGGTTGAAGTACCGGTAATGCGGCGAGGCAGCAATTTGCCTTGCTCATTCACGAACTTTAAGAGGAAATCGGCATCTTTATAGTCGATATACTTGATGCGATTTTTTTTGAACCTGCAGTACTTTTTCTTCTTGGTGTCGACTGCAATCGGGGTCAAATATTTGATTTCTGAATTTCCTTGTGCCATTGTGTAAACTTTTAATGGTTAACTGATTGTTGATTAAGCTTCAACCTTTTCTTTACCGGCGTCCTGTGCTTTTTTGCGTTTCTTCTCGTTGTAAGCAATTGAATGCTTGTCGAGCCTTACGGTCAGGAATCGGAGGAGGCGTTCATCGCGTTTAAACTGAACTTCGAGGTCAGCAATAAGTGTTCCTTCAGCCTTGAACTCAATCAGGTGATAAAACCCGGTCGATTTCTTCTGGATAGGATAGGCCAGCTTACGCATGCCCCAATGTTCTTCGTGCACAATTTCAGCACCATTGTCTTTCAGGTAATCCTGATACTTTTTTACCGCTTCCTTCATCTGTTCTTCAGACAAAACGGGAGTTAGTATGAAAACGGTTTCGTACTGGTTCATAATGAATTTGTTAATTATTAATGATTAATAAAAATGGAGTGCAAAAGTAGGAATACTTTTTTGGTTATACAACTAATGTGCTAAAAAATAATACAATAAGCAGTTCGATCAACAAAAATAGTTTTTCAGTTTCATTTAGATGGTAATAAATTGATTTACTTTTGCGCCTTGTTTTTCAAAACAGAAGTACTTGACTTAATGCGGTTAACGCCATGAATAAGCATACGAGGGGGATAAGTAAAGTCACATTCACCGGACTAATTGTTACAATGGGCATTGTTTTCGGTGATATTGGCACGAGCCCCCTATATGTGATGAGTGCCATTATTTCCAATGCTTCTGCTATTAATGAAACACTCATTTACGGTGCCTTGTCCTGCATTTTTTGGACACTCACCATGCAGACTACCATCAAATATGTGATTATCACCCTCCGTGCTGATAACCATGGTGAAGGGGGGATTTTCGCCTTGTTTGCGTTGATCAAGCGCAAGAACAACTGGGTTGCCATAGCCACAATGGTTGGTGGCAGCACCTTGCTGGCCGATGGCATTATAACCCCTGCCATCACAGTAACATCCTCTATCGAAGGCTTGAAACTGATCAACCCCGATATTCCCGTGGTACCGCTTGTGTTATCTATTTTGCTGGTGCTGTTCTTTTTTCAGCAGTTCGGCACGGGTTTTATGGGAAAGGCATTCGGCCCGCTGATGCTTATCTGGTTTAGCATGCTTGCCGCGCTGGGAATGCGATACCTGATGATTGACCCCCATGTGCTGGCAGCTATAAACCCCATATATGCCTTCCGTTTTCTTTCGATATATCCTGGTGCAATTATCCTGCTGGGCGCTGTCTTTCTGGCAACAACCGGGGCCGAAGCACTCTATTCCGATCTGGGGCATTGTGGCATAAAAAACATCCGCATTTCATGGATTTTCGTGAAAGCTGCCTTGCTGATCAACTATTTCGGACAGGGTTCCTATATGTTGGCTCACATTGACACCCTGGGAGATAGCAATCCTTTTTATGCCATCATGCCACACTGGTTTTTGTTTCCCGGAATCATCATTGCCACCATTGCAGCCATCATTGCAAGCCAGGCACTCATCAGCGGTTCCTATACCCTTATCAGTGAGGCGGTATCGCTTAATATCTGGCCTAAAATCAGGATTGCATATCCCACCAATGTGATGGGTCAGGTGTATATTCCCTTTGTCAACTGGTTCCTGTGGCTTGCCTGTTCTTTTGTAGTGATCTATTTTGGTGAATCTTCCAGCATGGAAGCAGCCTATGGCCTTTCGATCACCATCACCATGATCATGACCACCTCTCTGTTGTCGTATCACCTGTGGAAAAGGAAACTCAACCTGTTGCTTGTCATCGTCATGATGTCAGTCTTCCTGACCATCGAGGGTACCTTTTTGTATGCCAACCTGCATAAGTTTGCCAATGGCGGCTGGCTTACCATTGTGCTCGGGCTATTGTTTTTTACGGTAATGTACGGTTGGTATTTTGGACGTAAAATCAAGAACCAGTATATCACGTTTGTAAATTACCGCAAGAACCTTGGGATTTTCAAAGACCTCAGCGAAGACAGCTCAGTGGCCAAGATCGCTACAAACCTGGTGTATATGACCAAAGCAAACAAAATCGATCAGATTGAATCGAAGATACTGTATTCGATTTTCAACAAGCATCCCAAACGCGCAAACACCTATTGGTTGTTGCATGTCGAAAACCTTGAAACACCCAACACATTCGAATACAAGGTGCACCATATCGTTCCCGGTGTACTGATTAAAATTGACTTCAGGCTTGGATTTAAAATTGAACGAAAGGTCAACCGCTATTTCCGTCAGGTGCTCGAAGACCTTGAAAAAAACAGCGAGATCAGCATGGTGAGTCAGTACGAATCGCTGAAGAAACATGCCATTCCGGCCGACTTTCTGTTTGTGAACCTCGACAGGGTGTTGACGATCGACTACAAACTGCCGCCCATGGAAAGCTTTATTATGAAGCTACACAACTTCATCCGTCGCCTGGGTATCACCGATGTGAAAGCACTTGGCCTGGAGTCGAGCAACGTGATTGATGAAAAGGTGCCAATCATTATTACACCTGACGTAAAAGCACGCATACAACGAGTCGATTAAGCAGCTAATTACCTGGTTTTTGCAGTTGCGTTTGCGAGCATTTCGCTACAGATAAATTCGGCTGCCTTTCCATCACCAAATATCGGTGGATAAGAGAGTGTTCTCTTTTGCATAAGTTGCTCATAAGCGTTGATGATCAGTGTTTCGCTGGCATCGCCAATGATGGCGGCACCCGTTTCAACAATCTCTTTCCATTCGGTTTCAGGCCTGAGGATAATGCAGGGTTTGCGGAAGAAATAGGCCTCTTTCTGCACACCGCCCGAATCGGTGATCACCATCGAGGCCTGTTGCTCGAGCCTGATCATATCGAGAAACGAAACCGGTGGTATCAGGATGAATTCTTTGTGCTGCTTAAGCTTTTCATAAAGTGCCTGGCTAAGGTTCGACTCCAGCAGCTTGGCTGTTCGTGGGTGCAAGGGCAGTACAATTTTCTTTCGGCTCATGCTGCTGATGCGCATCAACGCACTGAAAATGGCGTTGAGCCTGTCTGGCTGATCTGTGTTATTGTCGCGGTGAATGGTGCTCAGGATGAACTCATTTTCCTCCAGTCCATGAGTGTTTAAGATGTTTGAGCGCTTTTCTGCGAGGACCGAAAAATGCAGGCTGTTGTCGTACATCACATCGCCGCAATGCACAATTTTTGGGTTATCGGCCGAAAAAGGCGCCTTGTTTGCAGGATTAAACCCTTCGCGGATCAGGTTTTGATATCCGGTGAGGGTGGGCGAAAAGAGCAGGCTTGAGCAATGGTCGCACATCACCCGGTTGATTTCTTCGGGCATTGACTTGTTGAACGACCGCAGCCCGGCTTCAATATGTACAACCGGCACATGGATTTTCGAAGCAGCGATGGCTCCCGCAAGGGTCGAATTTGTGTCGCCGTACAACACAAGAAAATCGGGTTTTTCTTTAAGCAGTATGTCCTCAATGCCTTCGATCATGCGGGCCGTCTGCAGGCCATGCGAAGCCGATCCGACGTTGAGGTTGTATTGTGGCCTTGGAATGGACAATTCTTCGAAGAACACAGCCGACATATTGTCGTCGTAATGTTGCCCGGTATGCACGATGATTTCATTGATCTGGCCGGAAAACACCCTGCTTATTGCGCGGCTGATGGCTGCTGCCTTAATGATTTGCGGACGGGCTCCGATGATGGTGACAATATTTATGGCCATAGAATCTGGAATGTGTTTGTGTGGTGTTGGTTCGTAAAATTAATTTTATATCAGGCCATTGTCGGCAAAGCTGTAATAACTATCGCCTCCGATGATGAGGTGATCGAGCACCTTGATTTCGATCAGCTCACCCGATTGGACCATTTTTTTTGTGAGCCGGATGTCGGCATCGCTGGGTTTGAGCTGGCCCGATGGATGGTTATGACACAGGATGATGTTGCAGGCACCGTATTCGATGGCCTGTTTGAAAATCTTTTTTGGGTCGGCAACAGTTCCTGTCAGGCCGCCCTCGCTGACCGAAATCACACGGAGCACCTTGTTGGCTTGATCGAGCATCATCACCCAAAACTGCTCATAATTCAGGTCCGAAGCGCCGGCATAAAAGCGTTCAAAGGCATCTTTGCTTGTGGTGATCACCGGTTTTTCGAGGGCTTCGGCATTGCGGCGCCTTTTCCCCAGCTCAAGGGCCGCCACAATACTCAGGGCCTTGGCTTCGCCTACACCACTGAATTTCATCAGCTCGTGCACACTCTTCCGCGAAAGCTCGATCAGGTTGTCGCTGCTTTCATGCAGGATGCTTTTCGACAGGTCTACGGCCGATTCGCGCGCGCTGCCCGACCTGATCAGGATGGCCAGCAATTCAGCATCGCTCAGGCTTGCCTTCCCTTTGAGCAGAAGCTTCTCTCTGGGCTTATCGTCTTCGGCCCATTGGGTGATTGGGGTTCGTTTCTGATAATTCTCCATAACGCTTGTTTGATGCGAAATTAATGAAAATGCCTGATTCATGGCGTGATAATCTGATAAGGTTTGGTTTTAAACCGGAGCCCCTGCCGGGTTGCTTGACCAATGCGACTTTCTGCTGAGGAAATGTGATAAACTAAAAAGCCCCTTCTGTTGGTACAGAAGAGGCAAAGTAGATATACTAAAGAAAACGTTTATGCGAGTTTTGCAGTGAACTTGTTGATCTTTGAGATCAGGTTACTGGCTTTGTTCTTGTGAATGATCTTACGCTTGGCCAATTTGTCAATCATTGCCTGAAGTTTAGGAAGCATGGCTGTTGCTTCTGATTTCTCTGTTAAACTCCTGAACCGTTTCAGGTTAGTACGCATGGTCTTGGCATAATAGCGATTATGCAACCTTTTGGTATTGTTCTGACGGATTCTTTTGATGGACGATTTGTGATTTGCCATATTGTTTACTTATAGGGGTTCTCAATCAATTTTGGGCTGCAAAAATACAAAAATTTCATTTACAACAAAATCAATCTTTGAAAAAACTTTTATTGCGTTTTCATATTTCCAATGACGGATAGTTCCTTGCCTTCATGCACTGTGCCCACCACCACATCGACAAATTGATTTCTTGCCAATGTTTTGTTCTTCAACCTGATAGGAAAATAATGTTCGCCATAGCCACGTGCGATGCCATCGGAACCAATGCGTTCGATGAGCAGGCGCTCTTGTTTTCCGGCCATTTGTTCAAGGTATGCACGCTTGTTTTCGTCCGAAATTTTGCGGATCACTTCGCTGCGTTGGTTTTTTATTTTCTCGTTGAGCTGTTCAGGCATACGTTCGGCGCGCGTTCCACTCCTGACTGAGTATTTGAAGGTGTGTATATGGCTGAAAGCAAGGTCGCGGGCCATATGAACCGTTTGTGCGAAGTCTGCTTCGCTTTCGCCTGGGAAACCAACGATGATGTCGGTGGTGAGATTGAAATCGGGATAGCGTTTACGCAACTGTTCGGCCATCTCCCTGAACTGGCGGGCAGTGTACATACGCCTCATTTTTAACAGAGTATCTTCAGAACCACTTTGCAGGCAAAGGTGCAGGTGTGGACTTAATTTGGGATGATCGAACAGCTCGAAAAAGCGTTCCGAGAACCCATCGGGCTCGATGGACGAAATACGCAGCCTGAAATCGCCCGGAATATCAAGGATGTTTTCAACCAAACGCTCAAAGTTCATGGCGCCGTCGCCATAACGCCCAATGTTTACGCCGGTGAGCACCACTTCCTTAAAACCATAATCAATTACTTCCCTGATGTTGTCGTATATGGCCTTTGCCGGCCGGCTGGTTGCCCGCCCGCGTACCTTCGGAATGATGCAGAAGGTACAAAAGTTGTCGCAGCCATCCTGAATCTTGATCATGCTGCGGGTGTGAAACGTCTTGTAAGCTGCATCGTAGCTGAAGAGGTCTTTGTCGAATCCTTCCGGATCAGCCACTTCGCCCCTGAAATGGGACTCGATGATACTGAAAAGTGATGATTTGCGCTCATTGTCGACCACATAATTGATGTTGCTGTTTTCGAGCAGCGACTGCTTGTGGTTGTTGGCCATACAACCAGTCACCACCACCACGGCATCCTGGTTGGCTTTTCGGGCCTGGCTGATGGTCTGCCGCGATTTCTGGTCGCTTTGGTTGGTCACGGTGCAGGTGTTCACGATATAGATGTCAGCGGCTTCGTTGAAGTCGACAAGCTCGTAGCTGCCTGTGTGAAAACGCGATGCCAACGCATCAGTTTCATACTGGTTTAGGCGACAGCCCAGTGTTTTGAATGCAATTTTTTTCATCGTCAAATCAACTTTTCCACATCAACAGCCACCATTTCGCCTTCCACGGAAAGGGGAGTGGCCGATGTTATTCTGAGGTCAATAAACTGCCCGATCAGGCTGTTGTCATCAGCGGCAAAGCGAACTACGATGCGGCCTTCGGTATGGGCCGACAGATAGCCTTGCTTGCGGTCGTTGCCACGCACCAGCACCCTGACAGTTTTGCCAACAAGCTGCCTGTTGAAAGGCAGGCTGTGCTTCAACAGTTCCTGCGACAGGATATGATAACGTGCTTTTTTCACATCTGCCGGCACATCATCTTCCCACCGCGAACTGGCTGCTCCCGGCCGCACGCTGTATTGTGCGATGTATGCCATATTGTATTTAAACACTTCCATGGCCTTTCGCGTATTTTCGAATTGCTCATCAGTTTCTCCGGTGAAGCCGACAATGATGTCGGTAAACACGGTGGCGTCAGGCAATAAGGTTCTGATGGTGTGCATGATATGCCTGTATTTTTCCATAGAATGCTTTCGGTTCATCCGCAACAACACATGGTCGTCGCCCGACTGCACCGGCAGGTGAATCTGTTTCGCAAGGCAGCGGTATTGGGCGATCACCTCAATCACATCATCGGTCATATCACGTGGATGCGGTGAGGTGAAATATACCCAGAACTCATGCCCCGATGCATCGCCGTATTGTCCAACTAGGCGAAGCAACTCAGTGAAACTGACTTCCTGTCCTTTTTTATCGAGGCCATAGGAGTTCACATTCTGGCCCAGCAGGGTAATCGATTTGCATCCGTTTTCGACAAGTTGCTTCAATTCGCCGATGATTTCGGCTGAAGGCCGCGACACTTCACGTCCGCGTGTGTATGGAACCGCACAGAAACTGCAAAACTTGTCGCATCCGTTTTGTATCGGTATGAAGGCTTCGAAATCGGAACTGTAGGTTGGATCAACATGCCAGAAACGGTCAATGTCGACTCCGGGATTGAGCTTAAGCGATGCAGGCATGCCCTTGATGCTGACAGGCTGCAGTATACCTGCTTGTGCTCCGGAGTCCTTTGTCACAGGCTGGGGCTTTACAATTTCTCCGCTGAAAAACTGCAATGAAGAAGGTGTGACAATGCCATACTGGCTCACCATCTGCGGCAGGTCGGGCAGTTCACTCATGGGAAAAACGAGATCGAAGAGCTTCAGGAATTTTTCGCCATCAGATGGTAAAATGCAACCCGAAACAAAGGTGATCAGGTTTTTGCGGTTTTTCAGCCTGTTCCATTTAGCGATGCGGCTGTAAACCTTGTCGATGGCTTTCTGGCGAACTGAGCAGGCAATAACACCCAGTATGCTTGCCTCGTGCTCGTCGTCAGTGGGGCTGTAACCCATGCTGTGAAGCACGGTTTTAACCCTTTCGGTATCCGATTGGTTCATCTGACAACCCAACGATATGATATGATATTTCATTAGTTTAAGTCGTTTGTGGATTCTGCGTGTTGCAATGGTTTTCGCATGCCGCAAGCCCACTTTTTAATCCTTGTTATGTTCCGCTAGATCAATTAAAAATACACTTCTGCATGCACCTGTTCTGATGGAACACCCTGTTGTTCAAGAATGTCGAACACTTCCTTGATCATGTCGAAGTTTCCACACAGGTAAATGTGCATATCGGCCGTTGCCGGATGCCTGCGTAAATAATCTGTCACGCGGCCATGAAAATCACCGGTCTTTTCAGCCGAAGCACACAGCCTGTGGCGTTTAGGGGCATAAAATGAACGTTCATAGGCTTCACTCGCGCAGCGGACGCCATGGAGCAAGGTGTAATTCAGTTGCGGATAACTGCCGGCCATACTATGAAACGGGGCGATGCCCGTCCCTGTGGCCACAAACAGAAATTTCGCGGAGGCAATCAGTTCAGGTTCAATGGTGAAAAATCCCAACGGACCTTCGAGCTGCAGCTGATCACCCGGAATCGATTTCTTCAGCTGTTTGCTCACCAACCCCTCATCTACCTCACGGATCAGTACTTCGAAGAAATCATCCTTTTCGCCGCTGTACACTGAATATTCCCTGTTATGGATGCTTCCTGCTTTCCCAAGCAGGATGTGCTGGCCCGCCCTGAAGCTGAGCCCGCGCCTTTCCATGCGCAAAACATAGGCCGATTCGGTCAGGTGCCGGATGCCGATCAGGGGGTGTATATTATCGGTTGACATGAGGTTCTTTAGTCAATAAATATTTGAATAATAGTAAATTATAACAAAAAAATCTTTCGGGCTGCAAAAATACCATTTTTTATGTACTTTTATACCTCTTTAGCTAACAAACTGAGGCGATCATTGTTATATTTACATGATCTTTTTTTATAAAAAGCAAAACCCTTAGCCGCAATCTGCCATGTCGAAAGAAACAGAAAACATTTCGAAGATCAGGGATATTCTGATCGGTAACAACATCACTGAAATGGAGAAGCGATTTGTGCGTATCGAGGACCAGTTCAGGCATGAATTGCATGCTGCCGACCGCAAATGGCATGAACAGCATGAAAAATTGTCGCAGTATACCCATACCGGACTGGGCAATATCAGCGAAAACACCGGAAACGAATTGCGCGAGCAGCAACGTAAGCTGGAACAACTTTCGGAAGATTTGCAGTTTTTAAAAGCCCGATTGCAGGAACACCGCGACCAGACCCGGAATGAGTTTGATGCCCTGCGAAAGCTGTTGCACGACCACTATCATGACACCACTGAAGCCCTTCAGAAAGCCATCAACGAAGTTAAAGATACGTTTATTCAGCGCCTTGCCGAAGTGCAGGTTTCCAAGATAGACCGCTCATCGCTGGCCGTGTTGTTTTCGCAACTGGCCCTGCAGGTGTCCGACGAAGCTGACCACACTGAACCAACTTCACAAGCCGACGCACAATAACTGAGTTATGGAGGGAGACCAACGCAGCCAGGGGTTTGAACAAATGCACGATGGGGGAAAACTCAACGAGCTTCGGAAAATATTAACCGGACTTGACAAGGAAGAGCTCGAACGGCTGCATCGCCTGATGAGCGATCCGCATGAGTTTGCCATCGAAATCAGTGAGTTTTTGCCCTTCTCCATCAGGAAACTCATCGAGAACGGTGAAATTTCGAAAGAAGAACTCCTGCCATTTTTCGAGGAAGTCATCCAGACAAGCATCCAGAAAAACCCGCAAAAGCTGGCCGATATTCTGTTTCCTGTCATGGGGCCGGCAATCAGGAAAGCGGTTGCCGAAGACCTTAAGAAGTTGATCGACTCCCTGAACCAAACCCTCGAAAGCGGTCTTTCGCCAAGGCACCTGAAAATGCGCCTGAGCGCCAGGGTTACCGGGAAGTCCTACGCCGAAATGCTGCTTTCACAAGCCTATGTTTATCAGGTGAAACAAGTATTTCTTATTCACCGGAACACCGGCCTGTTGCTGCACCATGAAACCGACAGCGAAACAGGCGCATGCGCAGGCGATATGGTGGCATCGATGCTGTCGGCCATTGGCGACTTCGTGAAGGATTCTTTCCAGTCGGGTACCAACGATGCACTCGATACCATTCATGTGGGCGAACTGAATATCTGGATCGAACAGGGTCCGCATGCGGTAATTGCAGCCATTGTCGAAGGTAACCCGCCACATGAATTGCGTACAGTGATGAAAGAAGCCATTGAAGCAGTGCACTTTAACCATGTGTATGATTTTGAGAAATTCAATGGTGATGTTTCGGCTTTTGCGTTGTCAGGAAAATTTTTGCAGCGCTGCCTTCAGAAACAGAAAAAAGAGCAGCAGAAATCCAATCCGGTGTTTGCAATAGCACTCCTTGTGCTGGTTTTAGGTGTTGCCGGATTTTTCATATACCGAAACCTTGAAACCCGACATCGCTGGAACAAGTTCGTGACACATGTCGACGAAAAACAAGGAATTCACATCACAGGAAATAATATGTCAGGAGGAGTGTTTGTGTTGAACGGCCTGCGTGATGCGGAAGCATTAAACACGGATTCAATGTTGCATAGCTTTGGCTTCGATAGCAGCAATGCCCGGCTCATTTTCACCCCGTTCATCTCGCTCGAACAGGAAATGGTTGTTAAGCGAGCCATTCGCCTGCTCGAACCTCCGCAAGGGGTTTTAATATCATTCAAGGAGGGTGTGCTGATTGTTTCCGGCGAGGCGGACGCCGTCTGGATTAACCGGCTGAAGCTTGATTATGTGCGGGTGGTTGGAGTGAACAAGCTCGATGTAGCTGCGCTTACCATAATGAACAATTTGCCTGATCTGAACATGATCATCCAGGCCATCGAAAAACACAGGTTTTCATTCGATATCAACGATGTGGAAATGGATGCAGTGCAGAAAAAGAAGTTCGATTCACTCACCATGGCTGCAGTTCAGATCGGTAACTTCAACATTGTCAACCACCGGAATATGCTCATCCATGTCAGGTCGTATTCATCGAAGGCGGTGAATAAACAAGCCAATGAAAAAGTGGCCCTCGAGCGAGCCAGGGCATTTATCAAACTGCTTGGTCAGGCCGGTGTTTCGGAGAGCCTGCTTAAGGCTGAAGTCGTATTTAATGAAGACCTTCCTGTGCCTCAGCCTGTGCGATCGGTCAGTTTTAATGTTTTTGAAGAATAAACAAGCATGATCAAGAAAAAAATAACCATGGTAGGCGCCTTTGCTGTTGGTAAAACTAGCCTGGTTCAGCGGTTTGTCAACAGCATCTACAGCGAGAAATACCAAACAACCATCGGGGTTAAAATCGACCAGAAGAACCTCGTCATCGATGGCAAAGACGTTACATTGTTGCTGTGGGATATTCATGGCGAAGATGATTTTATGAAGGTGAAGCCCACCTATCTGATCGGATCCTCGGGCTATTTCATTGTGGTTGACGGAACCCGTTACGAAACCTTGCAAACAGCACTACAGCTGCAGGAAATGGCATCAACAGTGACCAAGGATGTGCCCTTTATCGTGCTGATCAATAAATCGGACCTTAGGCAGGATTGGGAAATCAACAACGACGATATTGAATCGATCCGCAAAAGAGGCTGGCAGGTAATTTTAACCAGCGCCCGCGACAATTTTGCCGTTGAAGATGCCTTTGAACAACTTACCCGCATGATGCTTAACCAATAATACTCGAATTTCTGATGAAGACAAGCTTTTCTGATGCCATAACCGATTATATCATCAGCAAGATTCCGCCATATATTGGCCTGGTTATGTTACAACTGGATGAAGCTGGCATGCTGTTGAACTGGTTTGGACCGGTTGAAAAATACCTCGAGAAAAGGCCGGACCGATCAATGCACATCGAGGAAGTGACTCCTTATCTGATGGGCATGGTGCCCCCGCTGATTAACCCGATGGTTTTGCCTCATGTGCAGACAAATACCGGACATTATGCGGAGATTCATATAGTGGAAGATGAGTTGATGCACACATGGATGTTTTTTGTTGATCAGACACGCTCAGCCGAAAAACTGCAGCAGCTGTTGCAGGAAGTCAACGATGAACGCCTTAGGATTAAGAGGGCCAAACATGATTCGGTCGGACAAGGTGCGTTTTCGGCACTCCACCTGCTCGACTATGTGAGTTTTGTAAAGCAAGGCGATCATTATCAGTTGATTGGAAATATACCAGTTTGGTATAAAGAATTAAAGACAGGCCTTTTCAATGATCCTGAGCGAATTAACCTTACCGAATTATTCCCATTTATCGAAGTGTTTCAGTACGAAGCAGCCGAATGTTGGGAAACGTCCGTCGAAAGCAAGGTGGAGTCGGGCATCTGGGAGGAAGAAACACTCACCGGACGCCGGATGTACCTGCAGGCGACAGCCATCCGGCACAAACAGGTCAATTATTTGATATTCAGACCTGTGAATAAAGAAGGAAAAATAGGCAACGAGATGATTCAGAAGGCACGCGAACAGCGCCTGACGCTCGATCAACTTGCCAGGGCCGAAAAACAACTCAAACGCCTGCTGCAGTTTAAGGATCAGTTTGTAAGCATTGTTTCACACGACTTGCGCTCACCCATCGGCGCGGTGATTGGTTTATCGGAAATATTGATGGACGACGCTGAAGTCAAGGAAAAGTTATCGCAATACAATTACGAACTTCTGACGCTGATCCATGAAGAAATGCATCGCCTGCTCGACTATAACGACAAGCTGTTCAACTGGTCGAACCTGGAGCTGGGCAATTTCAAGCTCAACCTGAAGCGTCTTGACCTGAACCAGATGGCTGATTATGTGGGACGTATGCAACATTTGAAGATGTTGAATAAGCGCATTCACTTTGTTAGGGCCTTCGAACAGGATGGCATGGAGGTTTTTCCGGTGATGGTCGACGAAACCCTGTTTGGTCAGGCGCTGAATAACCTGGTAGGAAATGCCGTGAAATTCACGCCCGAAGGTGGTGAAATTACCCTTGGAAGCAGGATTGTTGATGGTGGGATAGAAATTTATGTGAAAGATAATGGGATTGGTATGTCGAAAAGCGTTGTCGATGCGTTGTTTCAAGGTTTCACACGCACAAGCACCACCGGAACACTGGGAGAAAAAGGCACCGGACTCGGCCTGGGCATCGTCTCTAAAATTGTTGAAGCCCATCATTTTTCTATCAGGGTTGAGTCAAGCCCGGGTAAGGGCAGCACCTTTATCATCAGCACGCATTAAGGCATATATGCATTTTTCAGCTACATAGTGATTCTGAAAAAGGCTTACACATTTATTGCATAAAGGCTTGCTTTACAACAAGGAATAAAATTACTTACATTTGTGAGAAATAATATGTTTATCCATATCAACATCAGCCTTAAAACCATGAAAAATCTTTATCTTCCATTGTTGCTGGTCGTCCTGCTTGCTTCAGCCAGTCTGAATGCTCAGGTGCCATTTTACTTCGATCCGCAGGCTGTCTCGGCCACGGTAAATATCGGACAAACAGCAACGGTTCACAGTGTGCTGCGCAATGCAACAGAGCAACCTGTTGAATTTTCCTTTCCGGGCTATGTGACCAAAGGTCAGGGTGGGCCCGATGACTACGGATATACCTGGATTGACAGCGATGAAGAAGGTGGTCCGAACTACGAATGGAACGAGATTGCCGAAACAGGCGTACCTGTGGAGGGCTTAAGCGACGACAATGTGGTTGGCCCTTTCGAAATGGCCTTCAATTTTCCCTTCTATGGTCAGTCAAAGAATCATTTCTGGATCAACTCGAATGGATGCATCAGCTTTAATGAAGCGGTGATGCCATTTTTTAACGGACCCATTCCCACCAACAACGACAACAATGACTTCATAGCCTGGTTTTGGGACGACCTGACCATGGACCCAGCCATTTCTAGGGTGTATTACAAAAATTATGAAGACCGCACCATCGTCGAGTTTTGGCGAATCCCCCATTTCCCGGGTTCGGAATCTACCATCAGTGCACAGGTCGTTATGATGTCGAACGGGACCATCGTTGTACGCTACAAGCAAATCAGTGAAACATTTGAAACAACCAATGGCACAGTGGGGATCCAGTCATCCGATGCCGAAATGGGACTTCAGGTGAACTACAATGCCGAATACCTGCATTCACAGATGGCACTTCGCTATGATTTGAACAGAAATTTCATTACCGCTGTCAGTCCTGCCAGTGGTGTGCTTCAGCCTGGCCAGCAGGAAACCATATGGGTGACTTATGATGCCACAGGCTATACCACAGGAGCTTATGAGCAGGAATTGCAGTGTGTAACAAACCTTGGTGAACTGCCTTCGCTCTATTTGCACAATGTGATGCATGTGGTGAACCCGAACCTCGGTGGATTCATGGGCCATGTAACCGATGCCGGCACAGGAAACCCGATAGCCGAAGCAAGGGTACAGGTGGGCGATCATCAGGTGTTTACCAATGCAAGTGGATTTTATGAGTTGCCACTCGAGCTGGGAAGCTACAATGTTACATTTTCCAGGCCCGGTTATCAAACCCGCGTTATTGAAGATACAACGGCGGTAGCTGGATTTTCGGAACTGAATGTGGCGTTAAGCGGATTTTATCTGCTTGCCGGAAGGGTGTATGCAGGCGAAAACCCCATCGAAACCGGATTTGCCTACAACTACAAAATGCACGAAGGCAATGTGGTGGATATTTTTGCGGAAATGGTTGGCCAGGAAGGATGGTACGAGTTTTCGGGAATGTCTGCTGCACAGTATATCGTTAAGGCTGAACCCAGTCCGAACTCACAATACTATGGCGATTATCTGCCAACATACTACGGCGATGTGCTCCATTGGGAGGAAGCCACAGTGATCAACCTCACACAGGGAACCGACAACAAACACATTCACCTGGTGCCGGTGAGCAATGCCCCGCTGGGACCCGGAAGCATCAGCGGTAGCATCAACAGCGGAGACAGGTCTGCTGATGTGCCCATCATCTTGCGCGCTGCCGATCAGGGAACGGTGACCATGACGACATCAGCTGCCAACGGAACCTACGCATTCAATGGACTTCCATACGGAACCTATGAACTCTTTGCTGAGATACCGGGTAAAGCCACCATTCCTCAAACCATTGTTCTCAGTGAAGCTAACCCCAGTGTAAGCGGTGTGGATATGCTCATCATGGATGGTGAAATTGTATTCCTGGGTATGCCCGAAACAGGCCTATTTGCTTCAGGACCGGCAATTTTCCCAAATCCGGCAAGCGATCAGCTCAATGTTGCCTTTAACCTCAACAAGCCCACCACGCTGCGGTTTGTGGTTTCTGACCTGAGCGGCAGGGTGTTGATGGCTTCAGAAAGGCAATTGTTCGGACAACAGAACGTTGAGATCAATACCCATGACCTGGCCAAAGGAGTGTATCTGCTGAGCTGCGAAGCCCAGGGCGAAAGGGTCGTTCAAAGGTTCATGAAGAAATAAGCCCTACAGGCGCTTTCTGCAACAGAAAGCGCCTTTTTTTATGCTGTCTGGTAAGTTGCGCTGAAAATGCAGGCGCTGTCAACAATTGAGTTCGTTTTGATGTTTATGTATTAACCAATCATTTCTCCATTGATGTGAATATGGTCTGCTAACACCCATTACCCATGACGCAATCAACACGTATCGGTGTTTTCAATAAACTGGTCAACAACAAGTTTGACATCTACAACAGCCTTTTTCTGAAACTTCCTTACAGCAAGGAAAGCAATATTGGGCTGCTGATCCCGATCTTGGCTCACCTGAGCAAACAGGGTCTTGATGCCGGCCAGAACCCGCGCGATATCCTGGAAACATTTTTTCAAACGTATGCCCATATTAACAACGAGCAGGAAAAGATTGATTTTATGTTCAGGGTAATTCAATATGTTGAACGTCAGGTTGTTTTGTTTGACAGTGTTGAAGATGCCGCCTTCGCAGATTTACACCGACAAAGCAATAGCCTGTCAGTAAAGGAACTGTTTCAATTGCTTGACAGGCGCAGCGAGCACGAAAGAATCGGGGAGAAACTGTCAACTTTCAGTGCAAGGATTGTGTTTACGGCCCATCCAACACAATTCTACCCCCAATCGGTGCTGCACATCATGCAGACCCTGAGGGCGCATATCGGTGGCAACAACATCGATCAGATCGATATGACGCTGCAGCAGCTTGGATTAACCTCACTGATCAACTCAAAAAAACCAACCCCGCTCGATGAAGCAAAAAACATCATCTATTTTTTGCGTTATGTGTATTACCAGGCCATTGGTGAGTTGTATACAACCATTAAGAAAAGTGTAAGGCGGATTCACTTCAACAATACCGACATCATCAAGCTGGGATTCTGGCCCGGTGGCGACCGTGACGGCAACCCGTTTGTGACAGCTGAAACCACCCGTTTGGTGGCCGACGAACTGCGAATGACACTCATGAAATGCTATTATGATGATGTAAAAATCCTGAAGCTGAAACTTTCTTTCAAGGAAACAGAAAACACGCTCAATGCCTTAGGCAACGCCTTGTACAACACCATGTTCGATCCGGAAGTGCTGATGACAGCAGGTGAAATTCTGCAAGCCTTGCTAGCGGTTAGAGAAGCAGTTGTCGATCATTATCACGGGCTGTACCTAAAGGACCTTGACCTGTTGATTGACAAGGTGAATATTTTCAAAACCCATTTTGCGAGCCTTGACATCAGGCAGGATCACAGCATCCACTATCGCACGGTGGAAGCCGTTTTGATGCAGTCGGGCCATATCACGCAATCGCTTAATGAGCTTGAAAAGCCTGAACTGATGAAGCTGCTGCTCTCGACCAGTCCGGCCATCGATGATGAGCTGTTGACGGATGACCTGGTGAAAGACACCATACGCAATGTCAGGCAGCTGAAGGAGATACAGCAAAAAAATGGTGAAGAAGGTTGCAACAGGTATATCATCAGTAATGCTGAAGACGCTTTTTCGGTGTTGTTTGTGTTCGCCCTGTTCAGGTGGTGTGGTTATCGCGAAGAGGACATCAGCTTCGATATCATTCCTTTATTTGAAACCATGGAAGGCATGAGCGGGTCTTCAGCTTGTATGACAGCGTTATTTGCCGTTGAGGAATATAGGAAACACCTCATAAGGCGAGGCAACAAACAAACCATCATGCTTGGCTTTTCCGATGGCACCAAGGACGGTGGCTACCTGATGGCAAACTGGTCAATCTTTAATACAAAGGAGCGTCTGTCAGCCATATGCGATAAGAACGGCATTAAGGCTGTCTTTTTCGATGGCCGAGGTGGCCCTCCGGCACGCGGAGGAGGCAAGGCTCACCGTTTTTATGCCGCACACACCAATGCCATTGCCAATCACGAAATCCAGTTGACCATTCAGGGACAGACAATTACAAGCCGCTATGGCACAAATGAGCAATTCCGCCACAACTGCGAGCAATTGCTCACAGCTGGCCTTTCGCGCGAGATTCATGAAAAAGAAAACCTGATTTCTGCTGAAGACCGTGCACTCCTCGATGAACTTGCGCAGCTGAGCTACGAAAAATACAAGGCGCTCAAAGCCCACCCTAAATTTATTCCCTACCTCGAGCAAAAAAGTACGCTGCGGTACTATGGAAAAACCAATATTGGCAGCCGACCCGGCAAGCGAAGCAACAAGCAAAAGCTTGAATTAAGTGACTTGCGGGCCATTTCTTTTGTGGGTTCATGGAGCCAGCTGAAACAAAACGTACCAGGATATTTTGGAACCGGCACAGCCCTCAATACCCTGGTGAATCAGGGAAAACTGGCCGGGCTGAAAAAACTGTTCAACCAGGTTCCTTATTTTAAGACATTGATACTTAATAGCATGATGTCGCTTTCAAAATCGAATTTTGCCCTGACGGCCTATATGCGCGACGATGCTCAGTTTGGTGGCTTCTGGAAGATCCTATATGATGAGTTTATGCTTTCGCAGGAAATGTTGCTGCTGATCTCAGGCTACAAAGCCCTGATGGAGGAAGAACCTGTTTCGCGGGAATCAATTAAGATTCGTGAGAAAATAGTGCTGCCACTGCTTGTGATTCAGCAATATGCATTGCAGAAAATAGGGGATGAAGATGCCAGAAAAGACACCTACGAGAAAATTGTCATCAGGTCATTGTATGGAAACATCAATGCAAGCCGAAACTCAGTCTAAGCCAGGACTTTTGTCATAATTCGGCGCTGTTTGGGTTGTCCTTTTCATTTCCAGGCATGGCTCATTGCTTTTCGGCAGGAATGGGTTTCGTGTATGCGCGTCCAGCCTAATCCGATTCCAGTTTTAGCATTGTTTTTTTACCTGAAAGCAAGGTTTTAAATAATGGAGAAAAAATATTTCACAGATTCCTTGCTTTTGCTTGTTCAGTTGCCATAAATTTACTTCAAAAATCTGACATTGAGTTGTTTTCGTTCCGGGTAAGATCTTCTGGAATGCTTGGTTTGTTGCTTGTTTCGGGTCCGGATGAAAGCAAATGAACGTGAATATTCACTGTTAACCTTCCCATATTTATTCCTAAAAAGCAATTATTCATGAAAACGAAAACGGGTTTTTTGATGTTCCTCATCCCATTGACCGGGATGATTCTGCTGCTGAACAGCGGCTGCAAGAAAAGCAGTGATTCAAATCCTACACCGGGCACCGTGACCGATGCTGATGGCAATGTGTATCACACAATCACCATTGGCACACAGGTCTGGTTGGCCGAAGACTTGAAAACCACAAAGTTCCGCGACGGCTCCGCCATTGTAAATGAAACAGATGCCACGGCATGGAGCGCCCTGTCAACCGCAGCTTACTGCGATTATGACAACAGCGCAGCCAACGGTGCAACTTATGGACACCTGTATAACTGGTACGCCGTTCACGATAGCCGCAACATATGTCCGAGTGGCTGGCACGTCCCAACCGATGCCGACTGGGCTACCCTTACGGGCTTTCTGGGTGGCGAAAGCGTTGCAGGTGGAAAACTGAAGGAAACTGGTACGGCCCACTGGCTCAGTCCCAACACAGGGGCTACTGACGAAGTTGGTTTCAAGGCGCTTCCGGCAGGTGAACGCAGGGCAACAGGGCAGTATATTTATCTTGGCGAATATGCCTGCTGGTGGTCTTCGACCGAATATGATGTGCAACAGGCCTGGATCCGTTATATCGGCAATGACGATGTGGACGTTACCAACCAGCTTTACAACAAAAACTACGGCTACTCGGTCCGCTGTGTCAAGGATTGATTCCACAGCCTGATAAGTTATTTCTTTCTGACTGAATTTACGCTGGCAAACATTTTTTCGTTTCTGCCAGAGGGCTCCATTGCTGCATTTTTAGTAAGCTTGCACATTCATTGGTGCAGGATGCGATTGTAATACACAAATTAACACACTTATGCAAGTTATGCGGTTAAAACAGCTGTTTTTCAGCACGTTTCTTCTGATCAGTATGGCCCTGCCAGGCTGCCAGACCAGGGATAGAGCACAACAACAAGAGGAAGAACAAATTGCAACCTTACTCGATCAGTTTAACCAGGCCGCTGCTGCTGGTAACTTTGAGGCATATTTTGGCTTCTTCGCAGCTGATGCAATCTTTATTGGCACTGACGGCACCGAACGTTGGAACAAGAAGGATTTCATGCAGTGGTCGAAACCCTATTTTGACAGGGGAAAAGCCTGGGATTTTACATCCATCGAGCGGCACATCAGCTTCAGCAAATCAGGAGAAATGGCCTGGTTTGATGAATTGCTCGAAACCCAGATGAAGCTGTGTCGTGGATCAGGGGTGCTTGAAAAGGACGAAAACGGCTGGAAAATCACCCAGTATGTGCTTTCGATGACGATTCCCAATAGCCTGACAGATACAGTGGTAAGCCTGAAATCAGGCATCGAAACGAAGCTGATTGAGGAAATAAAGTTAACCGTAAAATAAAGCATTCATCGCCATGGAAAAATTCCTGATCTGCTTCTTTTTTGTGAGCGCCTTGCTGCAGGGAGCACCCGAGGCCGAGGCACAGCACCAGCAAACGGATGCTTTTTATGTTGTGAACGTCGAATCGGCTCACACTGAAAAAGAAGCCATATCAAAAACCGAAGCCCTGGTGAAGGCTGGTGAAAAGGCAGCCTACCTGTGGATTCCTGATTATGCATCCCTGGGTGGGGCACGCTTGTATTGTGTGTATATTGGTCCTTATTCAACACAGAATGAATGCGAAACTGCTGTGGAACGCCTCAAGAAAAGTTATCCAGCTGCCTATGGGTTGCTGGTGTCGCAGGAAGTAAAAAGGGTGCAAATCAATGGCAAGGGTAAGGTGGTGATTATGTATCCGAGAACATCACAACAAACGGGTTTCGTGCTTCGGGCCAAAGCTGCTGACAACAGTAGTCAGGCAAAAAACACGGCTGCAGCCAGGCCATCGACTGACATCAGTGTCTTCGGAAAAAAAGGGCAGGTCTTCATCGCCAATGTTCCGGGTGATGCACACCTGATCGATAAGGCAAATTTTACCAAATTGGGGATCCCCGCTGATGCCGTTTCCGCTTGTGAAGCGCATGGTGACGGTTCTGACGACTATTTTTATTGTATCAACTCCGATGTCGGATTGATGATTTTCAGGGGATGGTTCGAAGCCGGGCAGACTGGCGAAGGACTGCATTGGGAAAAAATCAGGGAAATCCTGCACTGATGATGGCCCTTACTCAGCTTATTCGTAAATAATCTTAACAAAAATGGCGGACCGAAAACTATGTCTTTATATCGCGATGAGCCTCGATGGCTATATAGCCGCGCCAGACGACAACCTGGATTTTTTATCGCTTGTTTCAAAGGAAGGTGAAGATTATGGCTACGAAGCCTTTTTATCGACTGTTGACACAGTTATCATCGGTCGGAAGACTTACGATTGGGTGATGAAACAGGTGGGTGTTTTTCCTCATGAAGACATGGAGACCTGGGTTATCACGAGGAAGGAGAGGCCGGGCCATGGGAATGTCCGGTTTTATTCCGGACCTGTGTCGGCGCTGGTGGAAAGGATACGCGCACACGAGGGAAAAAATATCTTCGTTGACGGTGGCGCTGAAATTGTGCAGCTGTTGTTGAAAGAACAGCTGATTGATGCAATCACTATTTCCATTATTCCCATTTTGCTTGGCAAAGGAACACGGCTTTTCGATGCTGGGTTTCCGGCCAGGCAACTCAAACTGATCAACTGCAGGAATTATGAAACCGGCCTTGTACAACTACAATACGAAGGGGTGAAGTAAATCCGGCTGGCACCGGAATGACCAGCTTATTGAACAACAAGCTTCATGGCTGTGAATTCGCTCACCGACCGAAGGATCAGTGCATAAACTCCTGCAGATAATTCAGCACAATTCACCTCAAATGAGTGAGGCCCTTTGTCCAAAGTGCCTGCACCCACAATCCTTACCAGCTGTCCATTCAGAGTTAGCATAGAAAGGCTCATTGCCTGCTTTTCACTAAGAACGATATCAATCCGTGCATTGCCTGAAGCCGGATTTGGATAAACCCTGATTGAACCGCTTTCATGGTAAAGCTCAGTGGCAGAAAGAATCAGCTGATCAAGCGGCCTGCCCCATATTCCACTACCTCCTGTTGCTGCAAAAAGGCTGGTCCCGTTATCGGTAAGTGCAGAAGCGTAACCAAGTCCTGTTTGTCCCCAATGCCAAACCTGGTCATTTAGTTTGTATACGCCTGTTTCTCCGCACAAAAATATGTTATCACCAATGGGATGAAAGGCTTCGAAAGTGCCGTAATAATCCCATCCTGGCGGTGGCGTCCATAACTTGGTCAGTCCGGAAGAAACATTTGCGATTGTTCCGCTCGAAATGAGTTTACTTGTGACACCGCCAGGCGAAGCATGGATAATGGTATCGCCCTTGATCATGACAATACCTGTGGTGAATTGAAGTCCTTGCCAAACGTTCCAGCTTGCGCCCAAATCGTCGCTATCGCATACCCCGTTCGAGCCGGCCAGTGCAATGGTGCTTCCATCATAGGCAAGGCCTGAGATAAAGTCTTGCGGAATATTATCGGGTAAGGCCAGCCAGGAAGTATCGGCCAGGTGCCTGATGAACAGGTTGTGGCTGTTATAAGCAAGCAAGGTGCTGTCCTTTCCGACAAGGCGTATGATGTTTGAGGGCAAACCCTCGTTGTAGCTGCTCCAGCTCAGGCTTGCTTTGCCGGAACGAAAAACACCATTCCGGGTGCAGGCATATACCCAGTCCTTGCCTGCAAAAAGCGGGATGATGCCACTGCTCCCCTCAAATGGATTGCTTCCATTCCAGGTGACTCCTGCATCACCTGATATCGCAAGGTCGTAATTGTCAGATGAGTACACATCAACTATGACCATTGAATCATAGGCAATGACTGAATAGTTGGGTTCAAAATCGGTGCTTAGTTGCACCCATTGTGAGTACACGGCCGAAATACACATTGAAAGCACCAGGAGAAGGATAAGTCTTTTCATGGACTGACGACATTAAGGGAATAAAATTAGTGCTTTTCAGAAGGAATATCAAGGAAAAATTTACCAAATATTCCTATATAAACGTGGATATCAGCGCATGATTTTCTCCAGCTTTCGGCCTTTTGCCAACTCATCAACCAGTTTATCCAGGTACCTGACCTGCCGGATCAAGGGGTCAGAAATTTCTTCGATACGATAGCCGCAAATCACTCCGGTGATGAGGCTGGCATTGGCGTTGAGTGTAGCGCGTTCGAAGAATGTTTCAAAGCTTACGTTTTCATCGATCAGCACGTTAATCATTTCATCGCTGAAGCCGGTCAGCCACGTGATCAACTGGTGCAGTTCTGCTTTGGTCCGGCCTTTTTTCTCCACCTTGCTGACATACATCGGGTAAACGGTGGCGAAGGATATTTTGGCGATGCGTTGGCGCTGGCTGTCGTTGTTGTTCATGCGTGAATCGGTTCAGGTCCTTGACTGGTCATTGATTGCGTTGTTTACGCAATAAATATATGGATTATTAATGCAATGATTACTGAAAACCGTAGTATTTATTTCTGTTGAGATAAAAGGGTTTTTTGACAGTTTGATGGTCCGCCCTATGACGTTAAAGCTTTGCATCAAACTTTTTTTGATAAGCAAAGTTTAAAACACAGGCTGTATTCATCTCAATCGTGCCAACTGCAGGTCTATGTGTTATTTTGGTTGTAAGGCATATGTAACTTATTTCCTGGCGCTTTTCAGGTTAAGCCACGTGCTATCTGATGCAATAAATGCAAATGATCATTTAATATTATGCCTTACCTCCTTTTATGAGAAGCCAAATCGCTAACGACATTTCACCAACAATACTTGGGATTGCTACTAATGCCAAAAAGATTGAACCATATTCATCATAGTTTTGGAGTAAGAAGTGAGCACTTGTATCAACCATATACATAATTCCTGCAATTACTAAAAAAACTGCAATTATTTTTGGCTTTCCAATGATTATTCCTAAAAGTATAAGGTGAATTCCAAAAAAGAATAGGCCGATTAGCCATATGATGTTAAAATTGTCGACTTGTTTCAGAATTTCTTGACCAGTATTTGAGCCTATTGCAATCGGAAGTGCAAATATAGCGACTCCCATTATGGCAGCATGCATCATTCTGAACAGTGTGCTCAGACCTGATAAAATATTTTTTTTATATAATTCAAATAAAGCCCATGCAACAACCACATCAAAAACAACAGTAATCAGAAAAGCCAAAATTCCAAATCTTACAATCACATGATTCTCCTGGATAGTGGTTAGGGGATCTTTTAGAATTGATTCGAGTACGAAGAAATTAGCAAATATTGCAGCAAAGAAAATAATCAGGTAGCTGACACCTGCAATTATCGATAGTGTTCTTGGCTTCATAATTGTTCACTTTTTAAGTTAATATCTTTAATTACCTATAGCTAATTGTAACAACATGTCAATGCAATTGTTCAATTAATTACTGATATGATAGTAATAAAGAGATTCTGGTCCCGGAAGATTTCAGGTAATTGAAAATTTTAGCTGGCAAATGTTATTCTGTTGGATTTCAAATATATCAGTAATTAACGATTTGTATTTTTGACTATCTTTTTCAAATTTCCGCTGCATCGCCAGCCATAAAACTATTCCCAATAATAATAGCATTTCTGCAAGAATTTACATGAAAGCCAGTACGTTTATTCCTGGAAATAAAGCAATAAGAAAGCCACTTGCTAAAATGCTAAGCGTGGATAATATCAACCTTATAAAAAAGTGTTGATTAAAAGTGATTTTCACATTGGTCGCATTTACTGAATCATTTCTTAACAACTTACCTTTAGCGACAGTCCAATTCCGGAATGCCAATTACCATCCATAAAGGATCCATTTACGCGTTTTGAATGTTACTTATGCATTGATTTCGTGATTTATTCTGAAAACAAATCTGCCAATAGACTTAATTTCTGACGCTTACTTCTCACTAATCTCTATTGGCTACTTTTTAATTTGAATCACCATGCTTTCGTGTTATCTTGTTTTTCATGTGTGCCAGCCTCAGTCCGTCCAAAAAAAAACTCCTTCCTGTATCGGCTGAGGCCTGTTTGATTGCTTTCTTTGTCATGTTGTAGCTGAATCCACTTGGCCACTTTTTTGTTCCATACGGATGCTCCAGGTTATTGTGCTTTGTTTCTTTCTCCTGCTCCCGGGAGGAGCGCAGGCGGTTCATATACCCGTAAAAACAAAACTTTGTTAAATTTTTGGAATGACAGGCCGGACGATTGTTATTCATATGGTCATGCCTGAAACCGGGCGAACCCAAAAGACTTCCCGCCTGAAACAGTTTTCACTCTTGTTAATTTCAAAAATTGAAGTCTTTGGTATAGGCCCTCAAAAGGTTGTTTTTGTTTTCCATCGATGCGCTTTACTTTAATCCTTTCTTATATCTTACAACCTCCTTTAAGTCTTTTATCTGTTCTTGTTGGTTAATATCAAGAACCAATGGGATAAGTTTACCAATAGGTTTTGCCACCTCAAATGCCTCTTTTATTTTATTATCGATCCCTAATTCTAAAACCCCTATTCCTGTTTCATCTGTGAAATAAAAACCTGTTTTTATATAGTCCTTCCAAATAGAGAGCCAAAGAATCGTTTTTTTCTTAAAAACTACTTTACACAGCCAAGCATTTCCATCTTTGTAAAACTGCCATTGAGGTACCAGATTAAATTCATCGGTAAAAAGTTTAATTAATTCTTGATAGATAATGAAAAGTTCTTTACCAAGAACGTTTTCCAAAACTTCATTCGAAGGTTCTATTTCTTTCTCTCGAAGAAGTAATGTTTCATTGTTTGATTCCATAATATCTTAATTTTCATTGTGTTTCATTTCACCTAATTTTCAGGAGTATAAAAGAACTTACCGATTGCGTGTTTTTTTTGTTTGGGGGATGTGAACTACTTGTTCGTCCACTCGATGTAAATCTACCAAAAGGCAGCGAATTTCCCAAACTCGTCTCAGTCAAGATAAAATAAGCATGTGGTTAGCGGTTGTTATTTATTTGTTCGCCTTCAATCTTTATAAATCTAATGATATTTCCTCTCTTTTGTTTTATCAAGAGTTCTTTAACTTCTCCGCTTTCATTCCTTTCAAAAATGAATTCTCCTAAAAGTAGTTTTGAAGAATTAAATTCGTCAGGTTTACCTTCAATTGGTTTAAGCAGTATTTTCTCAATTGAATTTTCTGCAAACAAAGAATCTTTTTGTTCGTGGATCAGGTAGGTTATTAAAAGCTCCGTATTTAAATATATTCCATTGAAATCATATAAGCCTTGTTGATAAACCAACTTTGTATTATCCTCTTTTTTTTCGGATTCTTCTCTGAATAACTTCTTGTAATTATTTATTTGTTCTCTAGGTACAGAGTCTTTTACAAACATTTCAGCAACGGAAAATGCGGAGCGCATAATATAATTTGAACCTGAATTGCTCAGTAATACCAACCCAACATTGTGTTCAGGATACAAAATTATTAAATTTCTAAAACCCTGAAATACACCATCGTGCCAGTAACAACTACTTCCTCTTTTCATTAAACCATAAGCGTAAGGCACTTCTTTTCCTGTATTCAGGGTGTCTGTTTCTAGCATTTGAATGATTAATGGATTTTTTCTAGCGTATTCTGACAATAAATATTTTGTCCAGGTAATCATATCGGTAAGGTTAGCGTAAACTGAACCTGTTCCTTGAGGGCTTATGTTATCAGTGGTACGGTTATACCTATGATTTTCATAAAGATATCCGTAAACTCTATTGTTTATCAAGTCTGCACTGCTTCTTTGGAAAACAGTTTCAGTCATGCCAGCTGGCTTAAATACATTTTGGTTTATCCAGTCAAAATAACTCGTGTCAGTCACATTGGTTATTAATTGACCAAGCAAAACATAATTCGATGAACCATATTGAAATTCACTACCTGTCTTGAAATTCAGTTTCGATTGACTTTTAATGATTTTGTAGATGTACTGATGTGTAATAACATCGTTGAAAGTATGCCCTGATGCAAGAAACAGGTAAGGCCATTCCCAAATTCCACTCGTATGATGGATTAAATTTCTAACCTGAATAGAATCCCAAAGTTTATTCTGATTTCGAAGATATTTAGCAATTTCGAAATTTGGATTAACCCTTTTTTCTTTGATTAATTTAGCAATCCCATAACCTGTAAATTGTTTCGATACTGATGCCAAACCAAAAAGAGTTGAGTTAGTGATTGGTATCTTATGCTCTAAGTCTGATAATCCAAAACATTTCTGGTAAACAATCTTTTCCTCCTTTACAACAGCAATTGCACAACCAGGTCTTTCCGACTCATTAAACACAGAATATAGACTATCTATTATTTCAGTATAATGTTTAATGGAATTCTGTGCACTTAAACCACTTGTAAGAAGAGAGAAAAGAATCAGTAATTTCAGTTTTGCTATCATTTTCGTGTCATCAAGTATAATAAACGCTAACGGTTAGTATATGAAAAGTAGGCGGTATCGAAGCACTAAACTTTCGGTTAAGAACAAACTTTGACACAAGCTAACACCTTTGATTTCACCACTGTTTCGCCTATTTTTTATATACATTGTTGTATGCCCGTGATTTCTTTTCGTCCGTGCGGTTGGGCAGCCATACTCTTTGGCAAGTTTTGGTCGTGTGTCGACTTGTGCGACTTGGCAATGTGTGTGACTGTTGCGTAGGCACATTATTGTCTATTTTTCTTAAAGTTTTCTGCCTGCTCAAATATCTCAACATACACTTCGTCTCTCTCCACAGGTGGATAACCAAACTCATCTAAAATCAAAATCAACTCAACTTTCAATGCCGATTTTATATCATCTCGTTTGTTCCAGTCGGGGAATTTGGCTTGGTTATCAACGATGATTTTAACTGCTTTTGATAAGTCAATGAGTTTGTCGTCAGGATAAGTGAAGTCGTACTTTTTGCAGAGTTCTTTCAGGATGTCGTAAAAGGCTTTTTCTTCAAAGTCAATACCTAATTCATCGCCTGCATTAAATTCTTTGTGAACTTCCCAAATTAAGTCTGTCAATGCGTTTGCCATTTCTTCGTAAACTTCACTTCTTAAAATGTCGTTTGCATCTCGGTTGTTGTATCTGTCAACAATGGCTTGCATTTTTCTTGAAAAGTCGATTCCTTTTACTCGGTTAACTTTTCTGATTTCTCCGATTACTTTGGCTAATAGCTGTTGAAGCAATTTAATTTTTGTGTTTGGCAATTTGATTTTATCAATCTTTGCCAAGTAATCTTCATCAAAAATATCCTGTTCGGTTTCTACTTCTTCCCCCAATTTGAAAATTTCTTCAACTCCGTCACTTTGCAAAGCATCTTTTATCATTTCCCGAACTTTAGCGTTCATCTGAGCCGTGTCGGGTGCATTGCCTTTGGTAAGTTTAAAAACGATGGAACGAACAGCCAAATAAAAATGTGTATAATCTCTTTCTAATTGTGTTAATTGTTCACTCCCCGCACAAATATCATAAGCAGCTTTTAGTCTTTTAACCAAACCCATAAAACGGGTTTCAAAGTCTTTGGATTGTTGCACATATTCAGCAGCCAGATTCAATGTGTTTAACTGTTGAATAGTTGTGCCTTTGAAATATTTAGAGTTGTCAAACTTGTGAAACAGTTTCGCTAAAAGGTCTAAATGATTACGAACAATGATGATGGATTCTGCAATATCTTCAAAATTATCCTTGTCGCCTTTGTTGTATTTGGCGAGAGCCAGATTCATTTGTTTTTTGATGCCGATATAATCTACTGCCAAACCTTTGTTTTTACCTTCAAACTTGCGGTTAACCCGTGAAATTGTTTGAATCAAATTATGTTGCTGAATTGGCTTGTCAATGTAAATGCTATCCAGGAAAGGAACATCAAAACCGGTAAGCCACATATCAACTACAATGGCAATTTTGAAATTCGATTTTGGGTTTTTAAACTGGCGGTCAAGTTCTTTTCTGTCATCAGAAGTGCCTAACATATCCCAAAGTTCTTTCGGGTCGTCTTTGCCTCTGGTCATTACCAATTTAACTCGTTCAATCGGTTTTAATTCCCGTTTGTCTTTGTCGGTAAGTTCTGCACCTTCTTCCGCTTCTCTGATTTCATTCCATTCAGGACGGAGAGCAATAATGTTTTTGTAAAGCTCATACGCAATTTCACGGCTGCTGCTTACAAACATTGCTTTTCCTTTTACTGTTGCTCCTTCTGAAATTCGGTTTTCGTAGTGGTTTACAAAATCTATTGCAACGGCTTGCAAGCGGTCGGGGTCGCCAAGAATGGCGTACATATTTGCCGTTTCCTGTTTGCTCTTGTCAATTTGATATTCATTAGCGCCTAATTCGGCAACTTCTTCGTAGTATTTTTCAATTTTCTCTAACTCACCATTTTTCAAAGCTACTTTTGCCGCCCTGCCTTCATACACAATCCGCACGGTGATTTCATCTCTTACCGATTCGGTCATTGTGTAGGCATCTACTACTTTCCCGAAAACGTCAAGCGTTGCATCAATAGGCGTTCCGGTGAAGCCAACATAAGTTGCGTTGGGTAAGGAATCGTGTAAGTATTTAGCAAAGCCGAATGTCTTTTTGACTCCTTCTTCCGTTACTCTTATTTTTTGGTCGAGATTTACCTGACTGCGGTGTGCTTCGTCTGAAATACAAATCACATTATTTCTTTCAGTGAGTAGTTCGGTATCTTCGGTAAACTTGTGAATGGTAGTGAGGAAAACGCCTCCGCTTTGTCTGTCTTGCAGTTTGGTTCTCAGGTCGGCACGGCTTACAACACTTTCCACTGCATTGTCGCCGATAAAACCTTTTGCATTTATAAATTGTGCTGCAAGTTGGTCGTCTAAATCGGTGCGGTCGGTAATTAAAACAATGGTTGGACTTTCAAAGTATTCGCTTTTCATCAACAAGCGGGCAAGATAAAGCATTGTGTAGCTTTTACCTGAGCCAGTTGCTCCGAAATATGTTCCGCCTTTTCCGTCTCCTTCGGGCTTTTGGGCTTTTTTGATAGTATCAAATAATGTTCTTGCAGCATAATATTGCGGATAGCGACAAACAATCTTTTCTTCTTTTTTGCTCTTGTCAGGAATGTAAATAAAGTTTCGGATAATATCACGCAGGCGGTTTTTATTAAACATACCCTGAACGAGTGTAAACATACTGTCGATGCCGTCCACGTCTTTTGCTAAACCTGCCACTCTACGCCAGGTATAGAAAAAATCGTAAGGCGCAAAAAACGAACCTGCTTTGTTGTTTACTCCATCGCTGATTACGCAAAAAGTATTGTATTTAAACAGTTCGGGAATATCCCTGCGGTAACGAACCGTTAATTGTTTGAATGCGTCAAAAATTGTGGCTTCTTCACGAATGGCACTTTTAAACTCAAAAACAACCAAAGGCAAACCGTTGATGTAAACTATGCCGTCAGGAATGCGTTTTTCTGTTCCATAAATCTCCAGTTGATTAACAAACTTGTAAATATTGGTATCGGGTGGATATTGTTCTTTTGGTTCGGCTGCAACTGATAACAGTTGTTCAGGCTCAGGTTGGCGGTGTTTGTTTAATCCTGCAAAGTTAATGAGTTGAATGTAAATGTCTTTTTGGCTGCGGTCTTCTCTTTTGAGAATAAAACCGTCAGAAAGCATTTTTAAGAATGTTTTGTTGCTTTCGTATAAGTCAGAAGCAGGTAGTGTTTTAAGTTGAAGAATAATTGAATTGACTTCATTAGTTGTAATACCTTGCGGTGCGTATTGGTTTAAAAGAAAACTGCGTAAATCTTCTTCAATCAAAACTTCGTCGGGCTTGTGGGTAATTGTAATGCCCAAATGATGGGGAAATCCTTCTTGCCCCAACAACTCGGCAAAAGCCTTTTCTAATTTTTCTTCTGTGAAACGAAGTTCAACGTCAGTTAATTTCATATAAGACTGATTAATATTTTCCAATAACCTCTCGTTCCACCAATTCTTTCTATTATTCCTTTCTCTTTAAGTATATCTAAATGACCCTGAGCAGCAGAAACATTAATATCAAGTTTTTCAGCAAGTCTTCTTTTAGTAAGTTTATTATCCTCTTTAATAAGATTTAAAACTTCTCTTTGCCTGTCTGTTAAATCTTCGATTGGACCACCTATTGGACCACCTATTGGACCACCTATTGGACCACCTATTGGACCACCTATTGGACCACCTGTTTGACTACCAATTGCACCACCAATTGCACCACCAATTGCACCACCTTTATCAGTAACTTTTATAGCTTTATTTAGAGCAACCATAAAACCACCATCTTTTTCTAAAATATCAGGTTCAGGAAGCCCATGTTCTTTACACGAATTGTATATTTTTAAGGTGCCACGTCCCCATGTATCAATATATCCAGCCATAAAACAAGCTTTGGCAATTTTAGGATTACGTGGTCGTGAATTATGTTCTCCTTTCAATTCTTCCAGCGTTAACCCAAATGGCAAACCCCCTTCATTCCATATCGAAAGTTTGTCGTCGTATACACGCAACTGAATATGAGCTCCCATGTAGGTTCTGTGCACTAATGCGTTAAGTAGCATCTCTCGTAAAGCTGCTACAGGATATTCATCTTTCTCAACACGTTGCATCCCAATAAAATCTACCGGTCGGGTTAAAAACTTATGATTCAGTTGTGCCTGAACTTCATCGAGCATTTGAATCAGATTGCCTTCAACAATTTCATGAAATTTTAAATCGGTTGAATCTTTTCCGAAACGACCAATTTTAACCTGCACATTTGGATAAAACCGGTTCGGGTCACTTCCGAAAAGAACAATTGCAGCCCGTTTTAATTTACGCCCTTCGGTAAGTTGAAGTTTTTCCAATATTTGAAAAGCAGACAAGCCTTTTGTTTCCGGCATTCTGCCTTTTTCTTTGCTATCTTCTATGAATTTTGTAATGCTCGGTTCGTCAATGTCCTTCATGGCAGCGCCTTCCTCTACCACATCATCCCAGGTTTTACCTGCCTTTTTTAACAGGAATTCGTTAAGCTCAACACCTGTTAATTCCATTTTTGTACTGCCCGTGCGATAATAATATCTGCCCCGCAACGAAACAGCCACAGAATACGGATTGACTTTGATTGAAATATATTTTTTCCCCTGTTTATTTTCCAACTGCACATCGCAAATTATCCCCATAGAGTTGCGAATTTTGTTGGGAATATCTTCCAAAAGTTTGGCATAATCGGGCAGGTGGACAATATTTCCTTTGTCATCTATACCAATGTAAATCATTCCTCCGATGGCATTGGCAAAACCACATACCCATTTCAGGTAATCGTCGTGCCAGCTTTGCTTGTATTCTATGTTTTGTTTTTCAGCCATATTGTCTGAACTATGATTTATTTGATTTTTGTGATTATATGATTTCTGATTTGAATTTCTTATTGGTTAATCGTTTAAAGTTTAAACTTGTTTCTCCAAAGTTAATAAGTAATCCAATTTCCAGATTATATGCTTCCAAATAATTGATAGCCTGTGCAAAATGAACATCTTCCAGTTTGGTAATGGCTTTCAGTTCAACCGAAACAACACCTTCCACCAAAAAGTCAACCCGCCTTGTGCCTATTTGTTCTTCACGATAAAAAATCGGCATTTCATATTCCCTGCTAAATTCAATACCTGCCAGATTCAATTCAATTGCTAAAGCACGCTGATAAATAACTTCCTGAAAGCCATTTCCCAATGTTTTGTGAACAGTCATTGCGCAACCGATAATTTTTGAAGTAAGTTCGGAGTATTTGTATTCCTGTTTTATCATAGTAATCATTTAATTGTCTGAACTTTGATTCATTTGACTTGCGTGATTGCCTTGATTGTATGTTGAATTACCATTTTCTTTTTTTTCTAAATCATAGTAATCATTTAATTGTCTGAACTTTGATTCGTTTGATTTATGTGATTGCCTTGATTGTATGTTGAATTACCATTTTCTTTTTTTCTAAATCATAGTAATCATTTAATTGTCTGAACTTTGATTCATTTGACTTGTGTGATTGCCTTGATTGTATGTTGAATTTACCATTTTCCTGTTTTCTAAATCATAGTAATCATTTAATCACAAAAATCATAGTTCAGACACTTGCTAATTTCGAAAGAAGCAAATCTTTTAGTTCAGTCAGCTTTTGGTTTTCGATTGATTTCAATTTTACCGTTTCAAAAATTGGTTTTGCTGTTTTATCAAACATTTTCATTTGGTCTTCATTGATTTTTGGTAATTGAAATTCTTCAAGATACTTTTCGTGAACTCTTTGGCGACCAGAAGAACCAATCATACTGCTAATTGCATAAGTCCTAAAACCTTCGTCTTTGGCTAAACAATAAACCCAAAATGGACTTATTTTTTTTCTTGCCCTCATTACAATAAATTCTGTTGAGCCTGCCGCTACTTCACTCTCTTCAAGAATATTGACAAAGGCAGTTTTTCCATTTTCTAAGCAAGGTGTAATACGGGCAAGCAGTGTATCATTATTCTGAAACCTTGAACCTCCCTGATATTCCCTTTCAACTTTCCCGTTTATACACATTGATGATTCCGAAAGGTTTGCCATTTCAATGTAAGCTGAAATTACACCTTTTTTCAATTCAAGTTTTGGGTTAGTTTCAATATATTCCTTAAGAAATACAATTTCTTCATTTTCAAACTCCACAAACCACTCCCTATAAATCGCCTGTGCGGTTTCTTCGAGTTTTTGTATGAGTTGTTGGTTAAGGGTTATGCGATTTTGGATTACGTTGTATTCTTTTACGATTTCTCGTTGTTTGTCGGGGTGTGGAATTGGTAATTGCAAATTTTCAAAATCTTCCCATTCCAAACTTCCTCTAACACCGCCAACAGCGTGAAAACAAGCCTCACGGTCAAACTCTGAACGCTCAAACCACATCATTAAATATTCAGGCAAAAGTTCTTGTTCGTCTTTTACCTCAAAAATAGGATAGGCTTGTGAAATAATGGCTTCATCAACTTCCTGCAACAAAGCAACAGGCATTTTTTTATCACGCCTTACCTGCATTGTGCTGCAAGCAAATTGGTTTTTACGAATGATTTTATAGTTCTCCATATCCGTTCCAACGATATTTGCAACAGAAGGAATAAACTGTTTTGAAATGCTTAAACCCAAAAGCTGTTTTATTTGCAAGCCTTTATTTCGTTCATCTACAAGCCGAATATGTTCACCAATCCGTTTATAATCTTTTCTCATAACCGCTTCAGTAAGTTGGTGATTAATTCCTTGTCTTCCATCAATGAAAAGGCAAACATTTTTTTACCCAAGTCTTTTAGTGAAGCGCCAATGTGATAAAGTTCGGATTGGTCAATCAGTAAAAAACGGTCGTGTATCTTATCAGAATAATCAAGGCTAAGCCGGGGATATTGCTGATTGAATTTTTGGATATCCGTTTTCAGCAATTTGGTTTTTGAATTTGTAATTAAGCGCACTTTTACATTAATTTGTTTTTTCGAAAGCATATCCAATACGCTTTTATCAAGATAGTTGTCGATTAAAACAATGTCGGTTTTCGCCTTTTCAATTAAATTAATGATAAAACTGTAAGCATCATAAATCTGCCCGTCAAAAAATATGTTTTCCTTATTGGTTTTACCCTCCTTCTGAAGTGCATTAAATAGTTGATTAAACTTTTCATTGCTTTCGTTTTGAAAAATTAAATGCCTGGTTTCTATTGAGTCTATCCTGTTTATTAATAAGGCATTTAATGAAATGAATTTTCTCATTTCAACAAAAGCTGTCATGATTTTAATACTCATCTCAATTGCAATATCACTTCTAATGATTCCTGTAAGCATTGCAACTCCATGTTCAGTAAAAGCATACGGAAGATATTTTCTATGTTTACCTCTATTATCTTCTAAGGTCACATTTTGTGTCCTTATATCTTCTGTAATATTTTCTGGATTATCTCCATCAACAACTCCATTTTTTAAGGTAACAATTTGTGACCTTAAATCAACACTACTTGAGGTAACAAGATGAGACCTCAAATAATCATATTCATCCTTAGTAAGTTGAAACCTAAAATTATCAGGAAATCTATTGATATTTCTTTTAACAGCTTGATTAAAGACCTTCGTTTCAACTTGAAATAGTTCAGCCAAATCGCTATCAAGCATTACATGAATTCCTCTTACCGTATATATTAAATTATTCACTTCCATCGTTTATTCAGCATTTAAATCAAGGTCAATTGGAAACCCCAATTCTTCAAAAACTTTCAGCAAATCCGTTTTTGATTGTGCTTCAGCTTTTAGCAGTTCGGCAAATTCGTTTTGCAGCTTTTGCATTTTTTCATCAAAATCAATGTTCTCGTCACGATTTATAAACTCAATGTATTTGCTCGGAACAAGTGAGAAATCTTTTTTGGCTACTTCTTCAAATGAAGCGGAATAACAGAACTCAGGAATATTTTCAATTTCCTTGGTTTGCCATTGGTGGTAAGTGCCCGTAATTTTTTTTATATCATCCCCGGAGAACTGAATGTATTTTTTCTCAAACGGAATACCCATTTGCCGCAAATCTATAAACAGAATTTCTGTTGAGCGATTACGGAAGTTTCGGGTTTCATCACCTATTTTACGGGTTTGTATTTTTTTGTTTTTATTTACTATCCAAAGTGTAACGCTGATGTTGGTGGTGTAAAACATATTTTGTGGTAAAACTAAAATGGCTTCCACCAAATTGTTTTCAATGAGTTTGCGGCGTATTTTGTATTCTTCGCCACCGCCACTCAACGCACCGTTTGCCAAAATGAAACCCGCCACTCCGTTGTCGCTGAGTTTGGAAACCATATTTAAAATCCAGCCGTAGTTAGCGTTGCTCTTTGGTGGTACATCGTACCCTCGCCAGCGTGGGTCGTCAATCAATTCGTTTTCAGCCCGCCAGTCTTTTTGGTTAAATGGCGGATTTGCCATAATAAAATCAGCTTTCAGGTCTTTGTGCTGGTCGTCTAAAAAAGTATTGGCTGCTTTCTCGCCCAGGTTGCCCGAAATGCCACGAATGGCAAGGTTCATCTTTGCCAGTTTGTAAGTGGTGTTGGTGTATTCCTGTCCATAAATGGAAACCTCTTTTTTGTTTCCGTGGTGTGCTTCAATGAACTTTACCGATTGCACAAACATACCGCCCGAACCGCAGGCAGGGTCATAAATTATGCCTTTGTAGGGTTCAATCATTTCGGCAATCAGGTTTACAATGCTTTTGGGCGTGTAAAATTCTCCTTTGCCTTTTCCTTCTGCCAATGCAAATTTTGAAAGGAAGTATTCGTAAACTTTTCCAACCACGTCTTGTTTTGGGTCTTTTGTGGTGTCAATGTCGTTGATAGTATCAAGCAATGAAGCCAGTTTGGTAACATCCAATCCCAAGCGTGAGAAATAATTGTCGGGCAATGCGCCTTTTAAGGCTTTGTTGTTTTTCTCGATGGTGTGCAAAGCTGTGTCAATGAGCAATGCAATATCATTTTGTTTTGATTTTTTAATCAGGTAACTCCAACGGCTTGTTTCGTCCAAAAAGAACACATTGCTCATGTTATAGAAGTCTGCCATCTCTATGTACTTTTCTTTGCCATCGGCAATGAGTTTGGCCCGGTGTTCTTCAAATTTGTCGCTTGCAAACTTTAAGAAAATCAGTCCTAAAACTACGTGTTTGTATTCAGCTGGTTCTACGCTTCCTCTCAATTTATTTGCTGCATCCCAAAGGGTTACTTCTATCGGTTTATCGTTTCCGTTCTTTTTTGCCATTCTATATTTTCAGTCTGTTAATTAATAAACCCAAAGATACTTAACTCAGTGGGTGCGTCGGCAAGAAAACAACTCTTTTGCTCCCGAAAGCTTTCGGGATTGGTCGAGCGTTGGTTTGTGCGATTTGTCCCGATAGTCATCGGGATGCTGTTTTGTGCGTTGGCTGTTCATTATTTGGTTTTCTTTTTTTTTTGTCTTTTAGTAGCAAATTGTCTGTTCGTTTCTGTCTTTTTACACTTGGCGGTAACGTTGTGCTGTAAGGCCAGTGCGGATTTCATGTTCTGTCGTTGTCCAGCCACCTGTGAGTTTGAAAAAAGCAGGAAGCTGTTTTTGTCCGACGTAAGCCCGCATTGGTTTTACAGCGTGTTGGCAACTGGCCTTTATTGTTTTTTGTCATTTTTTCGTTAAATATAAGCAATCTTTTCAGACGAAGTACTACCATTTCATGGTGCGTTGGCGTGGGATGGGCTGGCAGGCTCTTTTGTAAGCCTTTGGCTGGAGCGATGGCTCGTGGGGGCTTGCAAATGTGCCTGACGGCGAAGGGATGGGCAGGGCGGCTTGAACGTATGCTGTTTGTTTTTGTCTTTCGTGGCGGGGTTTTGTGAATTATCAAATTGGTAATAAACTGTCATAATAGGGAAATTAATGATTATTGAAAAGAAATGTGCAATTATCGCAAAGAAATCAATGATTATAAGAATGAAAAACGGTATTGCTATTAAGAAGTACATATTTAATATATTGAAAATCAAATTTTTTATGTCGAAATATTTGTTTGTGTTAAAGAAAATCATAATTTGCATTATGAAAATCGGATTTTATAAATGGAAATTCAATAACAAATTGAAGAAATCCTCGATTGTTGTGTAGAAAGTCAATATTGTTGGTAAGAAATGAGGATTAGAGGGGTGGAAGTTCAGTATTCCATATAAGAAATCTAGTATCAAGGTAGTTTACCTTTAATCACTTAATATTAACTCTTAAATCTTACCGTAATGAACATTAATCAAGAAGACAAATTAAGTATGTACTACGTGGTAAAGAATACTTGCGAGAAGTATCAGACCACTTGGACAACCAACGCTGTATTTGCAGCAACGTATAATCTTTGGGTTGCAAAAATTCCTTTGATTGAAACAAATAGGGATGCACAAACCCTAGAGACGACGGGTATAACCACCGATAAAACAGCGAAACGCAATAGTATGACAGAAAAAACGCTGTTTATGATTAACCGTTTACAATCGTATGCCAATGTTGTAAATAATCCTGAATTGCTTGAAAGCATAAAGTATTCGGCTTCGGATTTGAAAAAATCGAGAGATACTGATGTTATTGGAATTTGTAATACTGTACTTGCTAAAGCCAATGCCAATGCTGCTGCTATTGCAACCTATGGTGTAACTGCTGCAATGATTACCGAATTACAAGCTGCAATAACTGCTTATTCTGCAACGCTTTCCAAACCTAAGGCTGCGAAATCGCAAACAAAAACGGCAACCGAAAACCTTACCAAACTGTTTAAAGAAGCAGACGAACTTTTAGTTAAACGTTTGGATTTGGATATTGAACTGTTTAAAACTACGAAGCCCGATTTTTACAGTCAATATAAAACCGCCCGAATTATTATCCCGACAGGGGGCGGTGCAACCTCTGTTTTAGGTAGTGTTACCATTGCAGGAAGTGGAGAACCGTTGAAAGGGGTATCTTTTACATTTGTTGCAGAAACCAATGGTATGATGAAAGCTGCTGCAACCGAAACGGCAAAACCGATAGTAAAAAAGAGTGCCGACAAAGGTAAATTTCGTGCTTCGTTGCCCGAAAATACATACAAAGTAACAGTTGAAAAAATAGGGTACAAGAATCAGGAAATAACGATTACTGTTGCAAATGGTGAAACTGCGAACCTGAATATTGAACTTGAAAAGAATTAAGTAATATAAGCCCCGCAAAAGCGGGGTTTTATTTTTCTATTTTAGTCAATTATTTTAACAAAAGTGTACTATTTACGATATTTACAACAATCGGGCAAAGCATTATATGTCTGATTATCAGCTATAAATTTCTCTGTATCATGTCCAACCATAGCAATAGCTTTATGGATATCATCAATATTTGTTTCCTTAGAATTAAATTCAACATGGATTTTCTTTGTCTCTAAATCCCAAACAGCACTGCTTACGCCTTTTACAGATAGTGCAGCCGTTTGAATGCGGTCTTTACACATTTCACAATTGCCCGATACACTAAACATTTCGTGTTGCCCCATATCTTTACTATTATGGTTTGAATGTTCTGAAACTGTTTGCAGTTGATGTGCTGAATGGTCTGTTTTAACTTCATTTTTTTCTGTATTTTGAGCATCGCTATGATTATGTCCTATGGAAGTTTTGCCTCCATCGGAGTTCATCATGCTGGGTTTGCCTTCGAGTTGTGCAGCAGCATCAACGCTGAATGTTCCTTGGGTAACAACTTCTTCCCCTTCGTTAAGGCCGCTTATTACAACATAGCTATTGCCCAACATGGGGCCGAGTTCTATTTCACGGATTTTAAAAATGGGTTCGTCTGCATTCGCTTGTTTAACGTAAACAATAGAGCGTTTACCTGTCCATAATACTGCCGTACGTGGGATTATAAAATTGTTTTTGTATTCTGAAAGGTTTGCATTTAAAATGCCTGTGGCAAACATTTCGGGTTTTAGCTTCCCGGCTTGGTTATTGATTTCAACCCTAACTTTTGATACACGGGTAACGGGGTCAATAACAGGGTCAATAAATATTATATTACCCGAAAAGGTGCTACCGGGCAAAGCCTGAACGGTAAAGACTATTCTATTGCCTTCGTTCAGGAATGGCAAATCGCTTTCGTAAGCATCGAACATAAGCCAAACGGTAGAAAGGTCGGCAATGTCGTATAATACTGTGCCTTGTGCAATATGGTCGCCATTGTTTACCCGCCGTGCAGTTACAATTCCTGTGGTGTTTGAAACAACTTCAAAATTGTTTTGTAAAGTTCCAGAACTTTCAATTTTTGTAATCTGTTCTTCTGTTAATTTCCATTGACGGAGTTTCTCTTTGGATGCTTCGTATATTTCGGGCTGTGCCTGTTTTGTTTTAGAAGCTTCAAGAAGTTCCTGTTGTGCGGTAACCAGTTCGGGTGAATATATGAGTGCCAGCGTTTGACCTTTGCGAACGCCTTCGCCTGTGAAGTTTACCAGTAGTTTTTCAATTCGACCGGGTATGTGGGCTACCTGACTTTGCAACAAACGTTCGTCGGCTTGAACCTTACCATAAAGGCGCACTTCTTTTATCGGTTTTTGTTTTGTAACTACTGATGTTAAAACATTAGAAAGCTCCGCAGCTTCTTTGGTAAGGTGAATTGCTCCAGGGTCAACCGTTAAGGTGCTTTGGTTTAGCGGGATTAAATCCATGCCACAAATGGGGCATTTGCCCGGTGTATCCATGCGTATTTGCGGGTGCATAGCACACGACCAGATTGCTGCTTTACCTGCTTGTTCAGCTAAATGGTTATGCTGCTCTTCCTGTTCCGGTGATGAATGAAAGAAAAGCCAGCCCATAAAAAGCCCGCCCAGAACTAACAGACTGTACACTACATATTTATTTGCGAATATCTTTTTCATATTTTGTAATTTAACAAGTTTACTGAATTTGAGAATTAGCCATTAAACGTTTTAACCAAGCTATTGAAGTGTTGTAATCGACCATTGCTTCCACCTGTTTAAATTCATAGTCAAGTGTTTGTTGCCGTATGCGCAAAATATCGGTTAAGCCAGAACCCGAAGCCGAAAAACTTTTTATCATTATGTCGAGTGATTGTTTGGCTAATCGGCTTTGATTTTCATACAATTTGATACGGCGTTGTGCATCCTGAAACAATTGCATAGCCTCGTAATATTCGGTTTGTAACGAGTTGGATGCTGCCTTATAGCCTTGTTCGGTGGCCGATTCCATAAAGTCGGCTTCGGTTTGCATGGCTTTGTATTTTTTTCGATATATTGGCAACGTAACTGTTACCATTGGCATAATCATGTCTTTACCGTTCATGCTCGATGTTGACATATCACTTTTGTTGATTAGCGAATAATTAACACCTATACCCACCATTGGGTAGCCCATGCGAGAAACCATTCGTTTACGGGCATCATAAGATTGCTGTTCGTATTGTAGCATACTCAGCATAGGATGGTTGGCTAACATACTATCGGAAACCGCCAATAATGATGTTCCTAAAGAATCGGGCTTTAGTGTATCGGGTAACATTACCGTTGTTTTTACCGGACGGTTTAAATAGCTATTGAAAAGAGCAACGATTGTACTTTGTTGGTTTTTAAGTAATGAAATGTTGTTATCAAGTTCGCCAATCTCTATTTGAATACGGTATAAATCTGCCAATCCAGAACCGCCAGAAGTTGAACCCATTGAAGATTGTGTACTGGCCATAGATGGTTGGCTATTGGTATTTGATTGGTTGTTATTTGTGTTACCGCCCATATTATTTGAACCCATTGTGCCGGAAGAACTGGCTTGAGTATTGTTGTTTGACATATTGCCCACTGTTGGAGATGCATTACTACTACCAGTTGAAACTGCTTTAAACTTTACCAATGTGAGCCTTTCGAGGGTTCGAAGTATCTCAATATTTTTTTCAGAAATTTGAATATCCTGTTGAATTTTATACAAACTATACCATGTACTTTGAACCTCGTAAAACACCTGCAATTTGGCATCACGGAACGATTCAAATTTAGCTTTTGCCATCAGGCTCATTTCGTCTTTGGCATTTTTAAGCACACCAAACCAAGGGAACATTTGCATAAGCCGAATATCGGCCATCTGATTGCCGCTTAACAATTCCATAGGGCTTAGAAATACACCTACATTTAACTCAGGGTCGGGCAAACTGCCCACCTGTGGCACTTTCTGCATAGCTGCCTGATATTCACTAAACTTTTGCAATAGGACAGGATTGTTTTTGGCTGCTATTTCGAGGTATTGCATTAGCGAATCGGGTTGTTGCTGACCAAAGGCTGTCATAAAACCACCAAACGCAATGAACGTAAGTAGTGCCGTTTTATAAATTATCGTTTTCATTGACATCGTGATTATTTGTTACTTCAATAGTGTTTATATTAACCCTGCTAACAGCCCATTCACGCCACATTGATTGAAATAATGGCACTACAAAAACAGTCATTACCTGAATTACCATACCGCCAAACATGGGAATAGCCATTGGAATCATAATATCCGAACCTTTGCCATTTGAAGAAAGAACAGGCAGCAAGGCTATAACGGCAACGGCTGTTGTCATCATGGCAGGACGTACACGCTTCCGTCCTGCAGAAACAACTGCTTCACGTACCTCATGGACTGTAGCGGGTTTTTTTTCTTCAAAAACCTGATGAATATAAGTACCCATAATTACCCCATCGTTGGTAGCAATACCAAACAGGGCAATAAACCCTACCCATACGGCTACACTCAGGTTTATGGGGTGCATTTGAAACAAATCACGCAGGTTTATTCCGGCAACGGCAAAGTTTAAAAACCAATCCTGACCATAAAGCCACAACATCATGAAACCGCCCGCAAAAGCTACAAACACACCTGAAAAATGTATTAATGAAGCTGTTACCGTTTTGAATTGAAAGAATAGTAACATGAATATCATCATTAGGCTAATGGGAATAACAATAGCAAGCCTTTTAGTTGCACGTAATTGTTGTTCGTAGTTTCCGGCAAATTTGTATGAAACTCCGGGTTGAAGTTTAATTTCTCCTGAATCAATCTTTTTCTTTAGTATGTCTGCCGCTTCTTCCACCACATCAACCTCGGCTTTGCCTTCTACTTTGTCGAATATTACATAACCAACAAGGAAAGTGTTTTCGCTTCGTATCATTTGTGCTCCCTTAGTGTAGTCAATATCTGCGATTTCACCCAATGGAATTTGAACGCCATTCATGGCAGGGATAAGAATGCGTTTTAAATCTTCGGGATTGTCACGGAGTTCACGGGCATAGCGAACACGCATCGGGAAACGTTCACGACCTTCAACAGAGCTGCTTAACACCATACCACCCACGGCAACCTGTAATATTTCCTGTACATCGCTCACACTCATTCCGAACCGTGCCATTGCCTCACGGTTGAGTTTTATCTCGATGTAAGGCGCACCCACGGCACGGTCGTAAAATACTGCCGAAGCTTTAACTGAAGGAACCTCCTTCAAAGCTTGTTCAAATTGCATACCTGCCTTTTCGATGGTTGCCAAATCGGGGCCATACACTTTTAAACCCATTGGCGCACGCATACCAGTAGATAACATTACCAAGCGGGTTTCGATTGGTTGCAGTTTGGGCGCAGAGGTTAAGCCCGGTATATTGGTAACTTTCACAATCTCGTTCCAAATATCTAATGGTTTTTTAATTTGTGGTCTCCATTGGCGGAAATATTCGCCGCTCTGGTCGGGAATAAGGCTATCGGCAGGTATCGCCCTGAATGATTCTTTTGCAGGATTGTACTTTGTACCGCTTTTCAGCATAAAACTACCCTCTTTATCAACCTTGAATTGCATACGGTGACCGTTTTCGTCTAAAATATATTCAGAACGGTAATTGATGGTATTCTCGAACATTTGCACAGGTGCAGGGTCGAGAGCTGAATTTACACGCCCCCACTTGCCAACAGCAACCTCTATTTCGGGAATGGAAGAAAGGCGTTTGTCGAGTGTTTCGATATAGTTTAAATTCTTTTCGATACTTGAATGTGGCATACTTGTTGGCATAAGCAAAAACGAGCCTTCGTTGAGCGATGGCATGAACTCTTTGCCTGTGCCGGGAAACGTTTTTGTTGGAGCTTGCCAAACGGCAGTTTGCCTGAAACTTTGCCAACCTACCTTTTCAAAACCTGTTGCCACAAATCCAAACACCTTGTCGAAACCTTGCCATACCATTAGCCCGAAAAACAGGGTAAAGATTGGAAGTAACAGGAATTTCCATTTGTTGCGTAAGCCCCAGCGTAATATAGGTTCGTAAAAATGCACCATTGACATAAGAGCCAATAAGATTACCGAAACTATACCCGTTACAAATATGAAGTTTATTAATACGCTGTTGTGTGCGCCTAAAGGCAGCCACTCAATTGACAGGTAATATACGGCTACTAATACCGTAATGGCAATGTTGATGTAATTAGGAAACTCTTTGCGTATAGCTGGCCAGCGATGGTCGAGCAAATTATTTATACCAATTGCTACTAAAGCCAAAGCAGGCCATGTGTGCCATACAATAATGAACACAACACCCGCCACAATCAGGCTGCCGTTCCAATATTTGCGAATTTTCTTTGTATCGAAACGGATATTGAAAAGTATATGTACCAATGTTGGCAATACCACAATGCCTAAAATAAAGGCAGCTACCAGTGCAAATGTTTTGGTAAAAGCCAATGGGTGGAATAATTTACCTTCGGAAGCTTCCATTGCAAAAACAGGCAAGAAACTCACAATTGTTGTAGCAATAGAAGTTACCACTGCATCCCTGACTTCGGTAGTGGCAAGATAAATAACCGACATTAATTTTTTGCCACGTATGCCGTGGTTCTCCGGCATTTCGAGGTGCCGGAGAATATTCTCGACATCCACAATCCCAATATCGACCATTACACCAATGGCAATGGCAATACCCGAAAGGGCAACCACATTGGCATCAACGCCAAAAAAGTGCATGAGAATGAACGTCATTAATACGCCAATAGGCAGTAATCCGGCAACAATAATAGATGCTCTTAAATTAAGTACCAATACAATGATGACTATTATACTGATAAGAATTTCATGAGATAGAGCCGATTCGAGTGTGCCAATGGTTTCTTTAATTAGTCGATCCTTACCAAGTTAATTTCAGCTTTTGGCATGAATGAAGTTGAAGGTTTTCGATGAGCCAAAAAATGAGATTTTTAGACTCTGTTTTTAGTTTTTCCATCATTTTCTTGAAA
>Ga0180007_10000329_pt1 | contig 83778 bp, 53 predicted proteins | sample MM_PC_MetaG_FD_121122 | JGI IMG/M metagenome (GOLD analysis project Ga0180007, IMG submission 121122) | Groundwater microbial communities from the Aspo Hard Rock Laboratory (HRL) deep subsurface site, Sweden - MM_PC_MetaG | ecosystem: Environmental > Aquatic > Deep subsurface > Groundwater...
GATTCAGCGAAGTCGATTCGGCTTATGACTCAAAAGCTTCTTCTAGCGGCGGCGGTTACGATGGTTATCCTTACCCAGGCGACGGCTACCCTGGCTCTTTTCCTGGCATGCCGGGCATGGGTCACCCGCATTTTCCGATGCAACCGATGCCTTTCTCAGTTGACGCCGATCGTGAATCTGCGAGCCGAACTTCCCTTAAGGATAAAGTTTCCGCCACAGTTAATCGCGGGGTTTCTCTGATAAACTACATGGGACATGGCTCAACTACCGCCTGGTCAACCACTGGCTTCAGCTCTACCGATTGTGAAACCCTGCAGAATGCTCTCCGATTGCCAGTAATCATCAGTGTGGCCTGTGTTAATGGCAATTTTGTCGGTAAGGACAGCTTTTGCGAAGCCTGGATGAATGCCGGCAATATCGAAAACCCGCGTGGTGCCGTGGCGATTTTTGGTTCGACAACCAACCAGTCGTGGGTCCCTCCGATCAAGGTTCAGGCTGCAATTGTCAGCGATTTCATCGTTAATGACAGTTATAAGACAGTTGGTGGGCTGATGACAAATGGCATTATCAAGGGCCTCGAAATTTATGGCGTCGAGCCAAACAGCGAGGGAGTAAAAATGATGGAACAGTGGCATCTGTTCGGCGATGGCACCACCATGATCAGAACCCGAAAACCCGAAAAAATTACTCTTAAAATCAGCAGCGAGTCGATAGCCGGCGAAAGTCAGGCGATTGTAAGCATTACCGACAGCAATGACAAACCGGTCGAAAACGCCAGAGTAAGCTGCTATACAAAAGATCTTGGCCAGATGTCATCTGCCAGATCTAATTCACAGGGTATTGCCCGTGTTAACATCGGCGTGGAAAAGGGTGACGAAGCCTGGCTGACAGTTGTTGGTGCCGACCTGATCCCGATTGTCGATCAACATATCAAATTCTAAGGCGCTGACGTTAAATAGATCAACCGTTTCGGTTAAATGTGTCGGGGTTCAACATGTTGAACCCCGACATTTTATAATATTATGTGATCATGCATTGTCAGGGACATCTGGCCCTTTATATACCAGCATTATCAGAGTGAGATCGTCCTGAGTATCACAGCCGGCAAGCCATTGCAGGTATTCATCATAAACAGCGTTGTAATAAGCGTCGGCATCGCTGCTGTAATGTTTTAGCAGCCATTCTTTGAATCGATCATAGCCAATTTCGGCGCCGGCAGGGTTTTTGGTTTCGATAATGCCATCAGTGTATAGCACCAGTGCCTGGCCTGACTGCATCAGCAGTTCCACTTCAGAGAATTTTGATTTTTTAAAACCTCCCAGAACCGGACCGGCCAAGGTTACTTCGCTGGTCGAAGCTGTTTTGGGGCAGACAAGAATGGGTGAGCAACCGCCGGCGTTGGCATATTTCCCGCTGCCACTGGTTTTATCGAAGCAAAGATACTGAAAAGTCATGATTTTGCGTTGCGTCTTGCTGCGGGTTGTGCAGATCAGGCGATGCAGGGCGTCAAGTACTTTGAGTGGCTGATTATGCCAAGGTTCACAGCAGACAATTGCGGTTTTGGCCATGGCCATGATCAGTGATGCGCCAACTCCGTGTCCGGCGACATCACCGAGCAATACCGCAAAGCGCTGCTCATCAATGCTGAAATAGTCGTAGTAATCGCCGCCAAGATCGGCCATTGGAACGCTGCGTCCGAAGACATCAAAGTGCCCGGATTCGATGGTTTTAACCGGCATGAGCCGGCTCTGCACTATGCTGGCAATCGAGAGTTCTTCAAGCTCGGCAATACTCTGATTAAAGATGCGACCCATTTCGCCGAATTCGTCACGACCAAGACTGGGCAGTCGAAAACCAAACTCGCGCTTTTCTACCGCTTCGGCGGCCGTCTGCAACTGAGTCAGCGGCACTGTAAAGCTGTGACCAAACAGCAGAGTCAGGCTGACCAGTATAATCAGCGCTGTCATCCCGGAATAGACGATAAACTGGCGCTCTCTTTTGATCGCCTCATTGATTCCAGACATTGGGTACATTGCCAGAATCTTGTAATTGTCGAGCAGCCTGCCCTTAAACCCGGCGAGAATCCAGTTTTCTTTATCATAACTGCAGAATTGTGGTTCAAGCGCCGGGTGGGTGCCTATTCTGGCAAATATATCGTTTAACTCGCCATCATTAATAATTTTCTGACCACCAGGGAACACAATGTGGTCATCAGAAAAAAACACATTGAGCCCAAATTCGTTGCGGCGGATATTGTTGGCCTGTCGCAAGATAAAGGCGCTGTTAATCTGATGCGGATTGTATGCCGCCATAAAATAGAAATCAAAAATTTGCGGATCATGCAGCGCCAAAACTGTTGAATAAACTGGAAAGTCTATTGAACCCCAGCCCATTGCTGCAATACAGCCTCTGAGCAATAGCAGGTCATGAACTATTTCTGGCAGATCTTTCTGGTAGAACATTTCAGTAAGCAGCTCAATCTCTGCATAATGATCGGGGTTTATCTGAACTCGATTCAAAAAGTTCAAAAAGTATGAGCCAACATCGTTGATCATCTTGATTTCAGCTGGTGTTTTTTTAAAACGACTGGCGCCTTGCCAGTATTCTTTGAAAAGGCCATCTTTATAAATGCCATTCTGAGCAATTATGTATTGCGAAGAGCTTGCCACCGCTCGAAATACGTTCCTGCTTGTATGCATCCGTGCAAATGTATTTTCAGAAATTTCCTGTTCATTTTTTTCCTCTTTAATCAGCTCTTCGAATGTTGCCACGGCATCATAGGATTTTTGCATAACCAGCGAAAGTTCACTATGGCTGCGTCTATCGATTTCCTGAATATATTCAATGCAGGTCTGGTATGCAGATCTGATAAGGTATTCGCGGTGCTGATTGAGATGCTCGAATGCGCCCAGCGCGAGTGAGATCAGTGGCAGGCCTGAGCAGATAAAAAGCAGTATTAACAACTGAAGTTTGATTGAAATATTGTTTGACTGCAGGAAATCAGGTTTTGAGCGTAGAATAATGATCAGTGCAAAGAATGATATAAGTGTAACCAGCTGGGTGTTACGGCCACTTTGCTCAGAATAATCGCGAATTTCTCTTATGTTGGCGATAAATTCTGTCTGACCAGTACGAACTATGCCAACCAGTTTATTGCCAAACTGAGTGATCTCGCGACCAGTATCTATGTAGTTGTTGCGGGCCGTTTTAAGAAAAGTTGCCTGTTTACCGGCAAGCCGGTGAACATTATTTAAATCAAGATATACCAGTTGATTATCTGTGTTTTGCCACTGACTGAAAAATAGCTTGAGCCTGTGATCCCTGATGAGACTGTCAGATTTGAACAGAACAACCGCACTGAGCGACTTTTTACAATTGAGCCAGATCAGCGGGAACCGACCGGCGCTGTCTGCCCTTATAAATCGAGGCGCGCTGTTATTTTTTGCTATGGTGAAATGCTCGCCAAAGTAATGCGGGCCAAGCAGTTTTTTGACTCTATCCAGGGCCCTCCGCCTGTTTTTATCATCGTTTGAAATCTGAGCTTCTCTGGCGTCTTTTATGAGATTATCCCATTGTTTAAACTGATCACTGGTAAGAAAATTAGAAACCTCGACTTTTTTGTCCTGATGCCATATCGCAAAATTGAGCTGTTCACCAGTAATTTTAGCCAGTTGCTCTATACTTTTTACCAGTTCGCTTGAATCTCTGCTTTCTGTAAATTCTCTGTTGAGAGTCGCGCAAAAGAAAGTTTCACTGTCTTTGTAATGTTTCAGCTGATTTAGCGGTTCCATCAACTTCTGACGAGCAACTTCGATTAATTTCGTATTTTTCTGTGTTTCAAAATAGCCAAGTGCGAAATATAGCATTATGGCTGGGGCGAGCAACAGGCTGATGATTAAAAAAAGATATTCTGTGCTCGTCAGTTTGCCTGATTCAACTTTCATGATTGTCACCAAATTTGGCCAGCAGCAGAGTCATGTCATCCTGACGCTCTGCTTCCCATCTGGAAATAGTCGCAAACATGCTCTGAGCGAATAATTCGAGATTACTGTCGCGACAGTTCAATAATGCCTGTTCAAATCTGCCAAATCCAAATGCCAGGCCCGTTCTTGATGTGCTCTCGACCCAACTGTCAGTATAAAGAGCTATGAAATCACCGTTTTCGAGTCTGCCGTTCACAGGTTCTTCCGAATACTTCTCTTTAAAGCCAAAATACAACCCCTTGCAAAGCAGTTGTTCTACTTTCCCGGTAGCGCCCCTGATAATAATGGGCGGACAGTGTCCAGCATTGAATACGCTGAATTCCCCGGTGTTGCTGTTTATGAATAGCGAAAGACCTGACATATACTCTTTAGCACCAGATTTGCGCATTTTGTAGATAACATTGTTGACAGTCTGCATCAGATGTATCTGTTCCGGCTCAGCAAAATTCTCAAAAATAATGGCGGAGCGTGCCATGGCCATAAACAATGCCGACGAAATGCCGTGACCTGAAACATCTCCGATAAAGATTCCGCTGAAATCCTGATTTATCGCAAAGAAGTCGTAGTAGTCACCGCCGATATGCGACATCTGGGTCAGACTGGCCAGCAGTTCGAGTTTGTTTTGTCTGTACTCACGGCCGGGCAGAAGGTTTTCCTGAACTATTCTGGCAACTTCAAGCTCGCTGAGATTTTCGAGAGTATGATTTAAAGCTCTGCTCAGCTTACCGAATTCATTGTTTCCGGAAAATCCAGATCGGTAACGGAAATTTCGTTGCCCAATCGCTTCAATAGCCTCTTTAAATTGGTGCAAAGGCGCCAATAAGCGGTGCCTCATCATTAGAATTCCGCCCGTACAAAAGAACAGAAACAGTATTGCTATCACTGCAAAATTAATGTATATAGCCTGCATTCGGGTATCGATTCTGGAAAACGGAACAGTCACAGCCAAGCAGGATTTATCGAGATTATTACCACGCATTGCTGCGGCCAACTGCATTTCACCATGGTTCATGATTTCGGCCTCTCTGACGACCAGCAGTGACTCGGTTTTTTGCAGCATTCTGCCAAGTTGTCCACCTGGTCTTACATTTTTCCCCAGAAAGCGGTCAGTCTCTGAAAAATAGGCAGAAAGAGAGGGAGTATCTCGCACAACCTGTTCAAGATACCTCCTTTGCAGGTCTTCCTGGCGCCAGAACATATAAAAAAAGCCATTTGATGCATACTTTTCGCGTTGACCGATATAATCATAGAATGAATAAGTTTTATGATCTCCCAGCGAAAAATTCGAAATTTTGCCAGCTCTGAAAATTATCTCGACAGCCATTGGTTTGGCAATAGCTGTCAGTTCAAATTTTTCAGTTGATGCATGATTTATGAATTCGAGCACCTCTTGACTGATCTGACCGATCACAGTTACGTCAGGAAAAGGCATATTCTCTTCTTCACCGACCAGATTACGGCCCTGCGAATCGAATAACATTATGCTGCCAGGCTGATATTCGGCAACAAATTGCCGACGCATGACTTTGATCTGCGCCCGGTCAGTCAGAGCGTTCTGGTTTTGAGTCTGCTGCCGCAGCTGTCGACTGATTTTCTTTGCGCTCATGGCAAGAAAATCCATGAAACCATCGTCGATATGCCGCAGAATTTCGAGTCCTTGTGACTGTTCAGCGTAGATCAGCTCAGTGCGCTTCTGTTGCAGGTAATCGGCTCCTATAATAAATATGATAAGCACTGGAATGCCACCAGCATAAAGAAAAAGAGCAGATAGCTTGAGCCTCGCCGGAATAAAGCTCAGTTGATACTTTTTAACCGCTACAAATGCTAGAAAAATCAGCACAATCAGCCATTTAACCGTTTTTCCCATTATCAGACGCTTATTGTGACTTACCGGAAACAGCGCATTTTCAGCAATATGACAAAACGCTCTGATCGTCGGGCTTATATAGCGATATGAAAACACGCGATTTTCGTAATGCAGCATGGAAGTTGGATGCATGTTATCAAACCTGCTGATTGCGAGGGCAATGACGACAGGACTGGTTTCGCTACCATACTGATAAACATTTTTCGGTTCTATGGGAAATTGACTGTATCCGGCTTTTATTTTGGGGTTGATAGCCTGCAATCTTTTTATCGCAAACTCCAAACCTGATTGGCCAGCAAAGAAATCACTGTGGATGAAGGCCAGCATGCTGATTCGCTTGTCGACGCTATACCAGACATGGCTTTTCGCGCCATCAGGCTCGGCAATAATAGCGCTGGAAAGTTTGCCGGTCTGCAATGGTCTTTGAATCCATTGGTTAGAGATAACCCGACCAATATAGTGGCGTACCATTTTAAGACGTCGCGAGAGTCCTGGTATTTTCTCGGGAGCGCCCGGATAATAGCGCTGGCAGTTCTCAGCAAGATCATGCAGCAGTTTAAATGTTTCGCGAAGAATGTAGGCAAACGAAGTCTCGTCGGTCAATTCCTGGATTATGCGCCCTTTATCATCCCAGACCACGAAAAAAAAGACACCGGGATACCTGTTTTTGAGTCCGCTGAGATTCTGTTTCAGACTCAGCGCAGGGTTGTCGTTTTTGAGCGCTGACTTGAATGCGTGACTCAGCAAAAGATGGGCAAAATGTCGATTATCACTGCAGCTCTCAAGAATATCCAGAGTATTTTCGAGCTCTTGTCGGGTTTTATTGAGACTGCCATCGTGTTTTATCTGCAAAACCCGGTTGGCAGCGGCATTTATCAGAAAAAGAGGAAACAGAACAAAGCAAATGATAACTGCCAGACCGGTAAATACCGGAAAGCGTTTTTGCAGAGTCTGCTGTTCTACCCGCTCTGGCATAAAACTTCACATACTCTAATCTTTGCGCACAGTTGCAACATTTTACGACAATAAAACTGCAATTGATCGGAACCTTTCTGCCTAAAATAAAAATGGCTGCTTCATAAGCATATGTCTTACGAAACAGCCACCTTAAAAATCACAGATTTTTTATATCGAGAGCTTAAAACCTATTATAGCCAGCGGCGGGACATCAATCAAAATCGACTGATCACGATAATGCCAGCCATATTTTTCGGTCCAGCGACCACCGTAGTTGCCGACATTCGAGCCAAAATACATTTCTGAATCTGAATTGAGAATTTCTTTGTAATAGCCTTCTTTTGGCACTCCGAGGCGGTAGTCGGTGTGCGGTACAGGTGTAAAGTTGGCTACAAATACCATCATGTCGTCAGGGTTGTCACCTTTGCGCACCCAGCTGATCAAACTGTTGCCACTGTCGTCGAAATTGATCCATTCAAAGCCGGTATGGTCGCAATCTTTCAGATGCAGACATGTCTCAGTGCGATAAAGGTGGTTGAGGTGGGTAAGAAGCCTCTGCAAGCCCTTGTGCGAATCGTATTCGAGCAGGTGCCAATCGAGGCTCTGGTTGCTGTTCCATTCGTTCCACTGCCCGAAGTCACTGCCCTGAAAGAGCAGCTTTTTGCCAGGCATTGCCCACATCATGCTGAATAGCAGGCGCATATTGGCAAATTTCTGCCAGAAGTCGCCGGGCATTTTGTTGATCAGGTTTCCCTTGCCGTGCACCACTTCGTCATGCGAAAGCACGTAGACGAATTTCTCGTGGAAGGCGTAAATAAGGGGAAAAGTCAGGTTATTATGATGAAATTTGCGATAAATTGGGTCTTTCTGAAAGTAGGTCAGCGTGTCGTTCATCCAACCCATGTTCCATTTGAAGGTGAATCCCAGACCGTCTTCGCTGCAGGGGGCGGTTACGCCCGGCCAGGATGTTGATTCCTCGGCGACATTCATGATACCAGGGTGTTTGATCTGGCAGATACTGTTGAGATATTTAACAAATTCGACTGCTTCTAAATTTTCGCGACCACCATAACGGTTAGGAACCCATTCGTCGGCTTTGCGCGAGTAATCAAGATAGAGGATCGAAGCGACAGCGTCAACACGTAGGCCGTCGATGTGATATTTTTCCATCCAGAACAGGGCGCTGCTGATCAGGAAGTTCTTAACTTCGTTGCGGCCAAAGTTGAATATCAAGGTTGACCAGTCTTTGTGCTCGCCCTGACGTGGGTCAGAATGCTCGTAAAGAGCAGTGCCGTCAAACTTAGCCAGACCATGTGCATCTTTGGGGAAGTGCGCCGGAACCCAGTCAAGCAGGACGCCGATGCCTTCCTGATGCATGTAGTCAACAAAATACATGAAGTCTTTCGGACTGCCAAAACGGCTTGTAGGCGCAAAATAGCCGGTAACCTGATAACCCCATGACATATCAAGCGGGTGCTCGGTAATCGGCATAAGTTCTATATGCGTGTAACCCACGCTTTTAACGTAATCAGCAATCAGCGGCGCCAGTTCGCGATAGGTAAGAAAACGGTTGCCTTCTTCGAGATTGCGGATAAACGAACCGAGATGACATTCATAAAACGATACCGGCTCTCGCTTCCAATCGCGGTTAGGGCGGCTCTCCATCCAGTCTTTGTCTTGCCACTCATAGCCAGAAATATCATAGATCTTGCTGGCAGTTTTTGGTCGAACTTCGCCATAAAATGCAAATGGGTCGCTCTTTTCGAGCAGTTCCCCGGCTTTGGTTTTAACTTCAAATTTGTAGTTCTGGCCAACACCGAGACCAGGCACAAATATTTCCCAGACACCGGAGGTGCCGAGAGAGCGCATAACGTGCCTTCGGCCGTCCCAGCAGTTGAAGTCACCGACCACACTTACTCGTTTTGCGTTTGGTGCCCAGACGCAAAAAGAAATGCCACCCAGCTTGTCTCCGAAGTAATCCATGTAGCGAATATGCGCACCCATCTTCTCATAAAGCTCATGATGGTTGCCTTCGTTAAAGAGATACTGGTCAGTTTCGCCAATACTGGGCATGAACGCATAAGAATCATAAAATTCGGCACTGGCACCATTGGCGTAGTATGTTTTCAAGCGATAAGCAAAAACTTCAGTGCGATCAATGACTGCTTCAAAAAAGCCGGCATCGTGCAGCTTGTTTGCTTCAAAAGCCTGCCCATTACTAATATCGACGATCTCGACCTTTACCGCATCTGGCAGAAAAGCTCTGACGACAACGCACTTTTTCCCCTTCTGCTCGGCGACATGTGCGCCAAGAGCCTGAAAAGGATCATGACTGTCAGTTCTTACAATGGCTTCTACAGCATCGTTATTGATGATTCGGTTCATGCACTGCTCCTGTTGAGTAGTAGGCTCTGTGATCAGAGCAGGTTGGCTTTGATCTGATTTTCGAGTTCTGCTTCTGGAACGACGCCGATAGAAGTATGTACCGCCTTACCATCCTTGAAAAAAATCAGGGTAGGAATGGTAGAGACATTGAATTTTGCCGCAATATCCGGGCTTTCGTCGACGTTCAACTTGGTGATTTTAACCTTGCCGGCCATCTTTGTGGACAGGCTTTCTAGAATCGGAGTCATCATGCGACACGGGCCACACCATGGCGCCCAAAAATCGACCAGAGCGGCCCCTTTAAAATCAATAATCTCAGCCTGAAAAGTCTTGCTATTGAGTTCCATTGCCATATTACAAGCGCTCCTGTTTTGGTTTAATAATCACCAAGAATACACCCTTTGCCATAATATTACAACTTGTACAATCTCTCCTATCTGGACTGCTGTACCAGAATTTTGGAATCTGCGACAGCATGGCTGTACGGCACAAGATCGTCGGGTTGCTGCATCGGTTCAAACACCAGCGGTGCATTGATACAGGTTGCCGCACGCCTGACCCGGCTGCGCAACCATTGCCATGAAAGGTTTTCTGGAGCATAAAGACAGATCTCGGCTTCGCCTTGTCGTGGATAGCTGATCAATATAAGCAGGTTGGTATCCCTATATTGGCTTCCCACAACCGGCTGCTCGATGAAAAAACAGCGATTATCGACATCATAACCAGCGTCAAGTTCGTCTAGATAATTGCCGTTCTGCTCGATTATCCGATTGAGGTCGAGCCCGGCAAAGCTTTCGAGCAGCAGCTGCCTGGCTTTAAATAGTTTGGCGCTCTGAAACTGCTGCGCTTTAAGCTGGCTCCAGAATGATGTCATAACTATCATGCCAACCAAAATAGCAAACCCCACTAAATTTTTCATACCGACCTCCTGATTTTTTTTGCATTCATAAGAAGATCAAATGAAAAACCCTTTGGGGAAAATTTTTTATCAATGCGTTTGCCCTGAAAGCAGGTAAATTGTCGGGTAGCATTTTGTTTTTCTGTGGTAAAATTAGTTTAGAAACGAATCCGCTTGGCTGGAGAAACAGCCTTACCGAGAAAGGGTACCGGCAGAGCAGAACCTTTTCTTTGTCTGATGTTCTGGATTTTAAGAGGCCGAAGGTGTTCAATGAATAAATTTTGGCAGATTGTTTCGCCAGTAATGCTATTCGTCTGTTTTTTGTTTTGTACGGTTTCCCTATCAGCCGAAGAAATTTCGCCTTTCCGGGTTGGTGTTCTTTACTGGTCTATGAATATTCCCGGTCAGGTTGCAATGAGAGCTGGTCTTGAGGCAAGAGCTGAGCAGCTTAATGAAAATGCTTCCGCCTCAGAAAGCAGAGGCCTTGATCTTATCTGGCGTGTTGCCGGCGACGGTGAAGAAGGCATTCTCAATCAGATCAGACAGATGAACGAATTGATTGATCTGAAAGTAGACCTGCTGATTGTTCAGCCAACCGACAATGTAGCTCTTTCTGAGGCGCTCCAGCGGGCAAACCAGGCAAACATTCCCGTGGTAACCTATGACCAATACATAAGTTCCGGCAAGCTTGCTGCTTATCGAACCTCTGACAATTATCAGGCCGGCTGGTTGAACGGCGAATTTATTGCCTCGCTTTATGCGGCCAGCAGGATAGTTCGACTGATCCTTGTCGATTACCCGCATGTTTCCTCAACGGTAGAAAGGCTGAATGGTTTTCTCGACGCCCTGTCGAAGGCGGGCGTGAATTATCAGATTCTGCAAACCTATCAGGCTGTTGAACCCATTTCCGGCAAACTGGTAGCTACAAGAATCCTTAATGATTTTCCTCAGCCGGGCAGTGTTGATGTTGTTTTCACAGTTAATGACGGTGGGGGCGTAATAATTGCAGAAGAGCTTTTTAAGGCAGGTCGCACCGAGATTCTGCATGCAACCATTGATGGCGACCCGAAATCAGTAAACAATATAAAAGAAGGAAGGATCACGGTAATCGATTCAGCCCAATTCTGCGGCCCACTTGGTGAAGAGGCCATACAGGCCAGCTACGACATTCTGTGTGGAAAAAAAGTACCGTATCATGCGCTGATTCCAGTGTTCCCGATTACCCGTGAAACTTTGTCGCAATATCCTGGCTGGGCTGGTCCGATTCCCAAAACCATTACAAAAAGCTGGGAATCTCTGAATGGAGAGTGGTCAGGGAACCTGAGCGTTGTAAAAGAGTGATTGTAAAAAAGAACAGGTGGCAATAAATCGGCTTCTACAGGCAAAACGGAGGATCCTGGGCTTGAAAAAACACAAAAGTTACCAACTTGAGAGAGTAGATCAGAAGCTGGCCGTCTTCATGGGTCTTATGCTTCTTGTGTTGATGATTATCGTCCTTGCAGCATCCAATCACCTGTTTAATCGCCTTCAGAAAGAATACAATGACCGTCTGTCTATTGCCATAGCTGTAACCATCAGCGAGTCAATCAGTCGGGTAAGTTTTTCGGGCAAGTTTCACACAAGAAAACTGGCAGCAGAACTGACCACAAAGGTAAAGGAACTTGCCTATATTTCTGTTGAAAGCCTTGATAACAAAGTGTTTGCGCATAGTGACCAGGCTCGAAACGACACTCCGGTGTTGTCAGCAGACCAGAAGGAAAATAGTCGCTGCCTGACTTTAAAACAGCCGATCGTAGCAGAGAAAAACCTGAACAATCTAATGGTGAATGAAGTTATCATTCCCTATCGCGGCGGTATTGATGATGAGGTAATGGGGGTTGTCAAAATTGGAATTGATTTTACCGATCTGCGCAAAAGTCAGACTGAGAATTTTTCGAAGCTGTTGTTTTTGATTGCAGTTTTGACGATTTTCTCGATTTTTCTTGCTCACCGACTGAGCAGGTATTTTGGGCGCAGCGTCAGATATCTCGCCAGTCAGCTACAGGGAATCCTTGACCATGCTCCCATGGGACTGGTTATCAGCAAGTCAGATGGCAGTATAGCCTTGGCCAGCAGAGAAACTGCAACCCTTTTCCCATCAACCGGGCTGGCTGAGACAGTAGCAGAATTGAATCAGTCTCTTGACAGCCCAATAGTGGCTGAAAAACTCAATGAGCTCGAAAAGAGCGCTTTTTCCGGTCATGGCTATGTAGAAGCAGAGTTTGAAGTGCCAAAAAATGCTGAAAGAAAGGCATACTGGCAGATCAGCAAGTTTCCTATTGCCTTAAATGAAAAGGGAGAAAGCGCTTTAATCTGCTCATTTTTCAGGGATACCACCGAAAAACGTCTTGCAGCCGAGCGGTTGCAGGAGAGTGAAGAAACTTTTCGCCGTCTGTTTGAAAATTCTTCTGATGCCATAATGCTTTTAAAAGAAGGGCGTTTTGTTGAATGCAACCAGGCAACACTTGATCTCGCCGGAATGGCGACAAGAGATCAGTTCCTCGGGCTGACTCCTGCCGAAATTTCACCCGAAAGTCAGCCTGACGGCCTGCCGACGTCAGAGGCCATTACCCGGAAATATGAAGAGGCAACCGGGCAAGGCTATAATCGTTTTGAATGGCTCTTTAAGAAAACTGACGACACGACTTTTTTCGTAGACGTTGCTCTGATGCCAATTGTCATCAGGGGTAAAGAAATGATTCACATGACCTGGCGCGATATTACTGGTTATAAGCAGGCCGAGCAGGAGAGGGAAAAGCTGCAGAAACAGTTTTTGCAGGCACAGAGAATGGATGCGGTAGTGCAGCTGGCTGGTGGGGTTGCGCACGACTTCAATAATCTTCTAGCTGGCATCATGGGAGCGGCAGAGCTTTTAAAGAAACCTGAACTGACCGTTCAGAAGCATGAAACATATCTGGAAATGATTCTAACTACCACAGTCAGAGCAGCTGATCTGACCAAAAAACTTCTTACCTTTGCCCGCAAACGTGAAAGAGAAAACAAGCCAGTTGATCTGCATAGAACAATTGCTGATTCTATCGAAATTCTCACGCGCACTTTGAACAAGAATGTCATCATCAATTTTGAGCACAAAGCCGAGTCCTGTGCCATTGTTGGCGACGAAACCATGTTACAGAATGTCTTCTTGAATCTCGGGATTAACGCGAGTCATGCGATGCCAGATGGTGGCACCTTAAGCTTCCTGGTGCGAAACGTTTCTCTTGATAGCGATTATTGCAGCATAAGTCCGTTTGATTTGACTCCAGGAACCTTTGTTGAAGTTGAAATCAGGGATAATGGTTGCGGCATGACCATGGATGTTCAGAAGAAAATTTTTGAGCCGTTTTTCACGACAAAAGACCGCGATAAGGGCACTGGCCTGGGCTTATCCATGGCCTATGGCGTCGTTAAAAGCCACGCGGGCGCCATAAATGTATACAGCGAAGTCGGCGTTGGCACCGTTTTTCATGTTTACCTTCCGCTTGCGCCACATGCCGACATCAAATCAATCGAAGATATGCCTGTCATTCGCGGCTCAGGGAAAATCCTGCTCGTTGATGACGAAGAAATGCTGCGGTCTCTCGGGCAAACAATTCTTGAGTCCCTGGGCTATGAAGTAATTGTTGCGGCAGATGGTCGAGAAGCTGTAGAAGTTTTCGAAAAGGCGGCCGACGAAATTGAGCTGGTGATTCTTGATATGATCATGCCGACAATGGGCGGAAAAGAGACATTAGTTCGTCTCAAAGAACTGAAGCCAGACTGCAAGGTTATTGTATCATCAGGTTTTGCAAAAGAAGATGAGCTGTCAGAAATGGAAAAAATCGGGATTTGCAGCTTTCTGCGCAAGCCTTTCCGGATTGCAGAGATGAGCCAGATGATTGCAAAGGTTATTGGCAACGTAGCTGATTGATTGCCTGTATATCCAGGTCTCTCTGTTTTTTTATACTGATTCCGGTCGACTCGGTAACCGGCGGAGCGTAGCCGAATTCAGAGTTAAAAGCATTTGCCCACAGAACAAATTGTTGTATCCTGAAGGAGTAACAATTGATCAGGCGGTGTAAAAATGAGAACAGTAATCATGGTCGTTCTGCTAAGCTTTATTGGGGCCGGGGTTTTGAGCGCCCAAAACGTTCAGGAAGCAAGGGTGTTTCCACTTTTCCGAGAAAAATTGCTGTTCATTGAAGGGCGGGTAGATAATCTCAAATCCCGAGAAGGATTTTCCACCAGAGATCGGCTCAGAGGATTACTGTCCAAATTCGTGGCTTCCATGCCCCTGGATATCTATTTCAACGATGGCTTTCATCTTCCGGCGCAGGTTTCAGAAAATGGATATTTCCGTGCTACGACTCCTATAAGGACTGGAGTAAATTCCTTAAAAATTAGGTCTGGAGATACGGTCTTGTTCACCCACGACTTTCAGATCCCATCCAAAGTTGATTTTATCATGGTAAGCGATATTGATGACACCGTAATGCTAAGCGAGGTTACCAATAAAGCCAAACTTGTATGGAATTCTCTTTGGAAGAACTTTGACAAGAGATCGGCGATTCCCGGCACTCCTGAATTGTATCGCCGCCTGGCAACGGGAGAGTCTATTTTGGGAAATCCGGTAATAATTTACCTTACCGGTTCACCGGCATTCATGTCAAAATACCTTCAAGGCTTCTTCAAGAAATGTGAGTTTCCAATGGGTACCATCATCACCAAGTCTTCGATCAAGAGTAGCAAGCAGCACGACCATAAGGGTGAGTGGTTGAAACATCTAACGGCAATCTATCCTGGCAAACCATTTCTACTGTTCGGTGACAGCGGCGAGCATGATCCGGAAATCTACACCACCTTTGCGGAAAGTTGCAAAGCACCTGTCCTGGGAGTGATAATCAACCACGTCAAACCGACAAAAGAGAACAACCAAAAGCTTGAACGCTGTCGAACCCGCCTGAATGCTTTGAAAATACCGTTCCTGATTTGGGATAAGGAAAAGGATCTTAAAGCCGCCACCGAAAAAGCCTGGTTTACCAACTAACAAGGTTTTTTGGACTTCGCTTTAGAACGCAGAAGTTTCACCCGGTCGCGAACAGCCTCGAAATACCCTTTGATTTATGACTATTGGAACCAGCAATCCTGATTATTCGTAAATTAGGTTTCCGAAGTTATTGCATCAGGGCTTTGAATTTTCTGGCTGTGATTCGTTCAAAAGTGGCTGCATAATGTAATCAGTGCGATCATCAGGTTTGAGAGGCTCAAGCCATGTCTTATCGTGCATCATCCGGTTCAGCTTCCGACCAAAAATGGCACCATAGCGATTGATAAAATCTTCTTGTTTATCAAAGCCTTCGAGAACTATAGAGCCAAGACTCTCGATTTCTGCTACAGCTCGACTGATCATTGGTGCACGTACTAACCCATACATGGCGATTCCATAAAAATGGTACCAGGCACCGTAGTTATCGCCGAATTGTGCAGAATCATTGCGGATATAGGAAAGTTTTTTCTGCAGGGGATCTTTTTGTCGATCAGCACGGTAGACATTGCCGGCCAGAATGTTTTCAGCTGCCAATAATGTCAGATACAGATCACCACGGTTCAGAACATAGCTTTCCATGAAAACGTGATGAATCTTGACCTTATGGTCAGGGTAAAGCATCAGACGATCAATAAGGGCCTTTTCTGTGCCAGTAACGGCATAACGGGAAGTCCAGCCGCATCCAAGGAGAAGGAATAGTTTTGACCGAAAAAACAATGGCAGAGGAACTTGTTTCTGACGGCCAATTGCCAGGCGCCCAAGTCTATGCCAGAATCCATACATGAGGTAGCGGCTAGCCTCAGGTGACCATTCATGCTCAGCCCCGATATGTGGGGTAATCATTGGGTAGTAGCGTTGAATAATCTGTCTAACAACGTTTATCAATCTATCGGGATGAACAGAGGGGGTTTTTCCTGTTTTATATGGAGTTGCCCCTGTCTTCAATTGCTCTTCAAGAGCCTCTAACTCTTTTTCTGCTTCAATTTCCGCTTGTGGATAAGAACCTTCAAACAACACCTTAAGGAATTTCGTCGGCATGTGGTCAAGCTTTCGCATCAACCACGCGTCACCTTTCGGGTCGACAAGCATTTTGTCAGTCTGCTGATATTCTGTTTTGTCATAGGCGTCAATCCAATTGCGGAATTCCCGGTTCTCTTCCTTGCGGATTTGTCGTTTTGCCATCCATTCCTTGAATGTTCCTGCTTCAGCCTGTGCCCATGAGGACAACAGGATTACCACAAGGAAAAAAAAGCATCTTATACGATACATATTGCCGCCTCCTGACCTATACATTTCTTATCAATACTGAATACTCACTATCTCTTTAAGAATACCCCAATTCAATATTAAAATTCAATCTTTCGACTTCTTGAGTCCCTTGGGGTATGAAGTAATTGTTGCGACAGATGGTCGAGAAGCTTTAGAAAATTTCGAAAAGGCAGCCGACTCGGTAACAGGTTTTATATCGGTTTTATATCGCTGAGATTCTCAGTTGTTGGAAGAGCGGAAAACGAATATAATGCTTTCTCTTAATTTCGCGCAAAATTGCCATACAACCAATTATGAAAAGAGTTTTTTATGAAATTTCTGCAAAGAATTCTACCTGCATGCCTTATTTTTGCCTCGCTGAGCATACCGTCTTTGATATTCGCGCAGCAGGCAACTACTATTCCCGGTCAGTTCTCAGGCAACATTGGTCGTGGACTTAAAATTGAGCTGAATGCATCAAAGGCCGGAAAATACCTTTTTAAGCATAAGGTTATCGATGCCGAAAGAAAGGGCAATATTTCGATCAGCCCGAAATTTCAGAACAATATTAAAATTATCCTGCTGAACGAGGGCAACAGCGAAATTGCCTCTAACTATTATCCTGAAGACAGAGACAACAACCGCAAACCACACTACAGTGATTACTTTGTTGTGAACCTGAAAGCGACAGGAACATACTTTCTGCAGTTGTCACCCCTATCAGAAGCGGCAAATGACAAGAATTTTCAAGTAGTTACCGAGTTTACTGCGCCACCAACCACGATTATGGGCATGGAGCTGTATAACCTTCTGTCGATGATAGGTACCGTTGTATTGCTGAGCTTCATGCTGGTCTTTTACAAGTTTGTTATCAAGCCATTCAAAAACATGAATGTCGAAGAAATCATGAAAAAAAGCGAAGAGCTGCGACAGCTTCGCAAATAGACAAAGGGCAAAATGCTATAATGACATGGCAGATTTGTGTAATTAAGTGAGGCAGGGCCCGGGTGGTCAAAATCGATACTGGCATGGCAAGCAGGTCGCCGCGCGAAAGCGTAGCGATGATTACTCATACAACTTATCTGGGACATTCACAGATGCTGGGAGCAGCAGTTTTTCTAGATCGCGTCATGCCGCCGCAGATACTGTTCAGGTTTAACGGCTGCCGCCCGCAAAAAATACCCTGGCAGCATTATGACGAACTGGTCGCCAAACTCAAAGATTTCGACGAAAAAATCAGCGAAGCGCTCATAGGCCATTCAGCCGCTTTGACAACGCCAGAGCTACCCTGCGACGTGTCTGTGGTTTTTCTCGAAAGCCGGCGCATCAGACTGCGCTGGCAACAGCAAAACCTGGTTTTGACGCCGGCTGAATTCACGCAGGCGGTGCAGGTGCTGGAGGCAACGCACACCAAAGCCCGGCCAATTGTTCGGCGTATGGTCGAAAAAGCTGAACTGCTGAAGGAATCTGGATTTTTCACGGCACTCACCAACTGGGGCGGCTTTGCGCTGTTTATGCTGTTAGCCGCCTTTGACATGTTACTTTTGGTCAGCATGCTGTTTCAGCCCGCGCTGTATCTGCCATGGACAGCTTTGAGCATTTTTCTGGCGCTCTGGCTGTTGCTGTTGCGCCCGGACTGGAGTCACAAAGTGCTGCCGGCATTGCTCGACTATGTCAACGAGCAGTTCCTCGCCGATCTCGCCAACTTGCGCCTGCCACGCAAAAGCATTGAGTTTTTCCTGATTATTTTTATGGGAATCGTCTATATGCTTTGCTTTGGCGGCGAAGCCGCCAAATACATTTTTGAATTCTACAAGGGTGTCTACATGCCATAGACAGGCCAGTGCGCGCACTTAATCGTGGTGGCCCTATTCTTACGACTTCACTGGAGAAAAACGTGCTGCCATACAGAGCCCACTACGGGGCCCTATGCCAGCTTCGTTTCGCCAATCCCTATAAAATCAGTCTGGTTGCAAGACTCCGAACAACTCAGGAAATGCCGGATTCAACAAACAAGGACGCTCTGGAAAATTCAAATCCCCTTTGAATTCTCAAAATGCGAGGAAGACTGCCGCCTGAGGCCGCAGACAGTGTACATCAACATTCCATTCCTCGCGCCTCACCACTATCATCTGACGCGATCATCTACGAGGATTTGGAAAAACAATATCCTTTGAAGGCATAATGCAAGCCGGGAAAGGATCATGTCATTGAGGCTTGAAAGATTGCCTCAATGGATTTATCCAATGTTGCATTAAATACATCTTCTGACTGCTGCGCGAAGAGCCCCTCAGATAAAGCCCGTGAAAAGCTGGCAACCAATCGATTGTTTTTTGCCAACCTGGCATTGGCTTCTTTACGGCTATAACCGCCAGATAATGCGACAACTTTCAATACATTCGGGTGATCAATGCAATCTGCGTAAAAATTATTCTCTTCAGGCAATGTGATCTTCAACATCACCAACTGCCCTTTCGCCAGTTTATTCAATTCATTCAGAATTTCCTTCTTCAGAAGAATTTCTGCCTTTGCTTTGTCTGGACAGTGAATATCAACTTCCGGTTCAATTATTGGCACCAGACCGGCTTTAACTATTTGCAGACCAATCTCAAATTGCTGTTTGACTATCGCGGAAATCCCTGCTGAATTTGCCTGCTTGATGACAGAGCGCATCTTCGTGCCAAAAACCCCTTTCGACTTCGCTTTATTCAGCAATTGCTCCAATCCTGGGATCGGCTTCATAATTTGAACACCGTTTTTCTCATCAGCCAAACCTCTATCGATCTTTAAAATGGGTACGACGTTTTTCACTTCCCATAAGTAAGTCGCGGACCCTTTGCCCTCAATGTCCCGATCCATGGTGTTTTCAAATAAAATCGCAGCAAGGATTTTTTCACCAGTAAAGCTCGGGCTGGTTATTATTCGCGTTCGCATTTGATGGACGATGGTGAACATTTCTTCGTCATTAGACCAGGCATCCTCATTAATGCCATACAGGCCCAATGCCTTGGGAGTGCTCCCGCCACTTTGGTCGAGTGCCGCAATAAAACCGGGTTTCGTTTTAATTTTGTCCAGTTGTTGTCCAAAAATGCTCATGATTTACCTCTCCGTTTAAGCTATTTTATGATTTACCCTAAATTAAGAATAGAAGAAATTCAAGTTTACATCAATCTCGTTCTGAAAAACCAAAAAACAGCAATTTTGCCCAAACTCTCTTTTGTTAATCAAGCCCCCCCTATTTTTTTGATTATCCTGAATTTACCAAGGGCCGGGCAAATGCCATAAGCGATCAAGGCAAACCCTTGTTCAAAAGAAGGGGAATATGATAATTTGGTTTATCAAATATGCCGCTTGAAATTTTGATCAGTGTAAACCTCTTATTGGCGGAAAGAGAAATCCCTATCCAGGCCTCGAGTGGTACTTTATTATAGATGAGTTCTGGCTTCAGAAAAAAACGAGGTAATTATGCTTCACATCGCTGACATTATTGAAACCATCGGTGATCCCGTCTTCGTTAAAGATTCTCATTTCCGGTTTGTCCTCGTCAATGCTGCTTTGTGTGAGATGCTTGGAATGAAACGTGAGGACATTCTCGGGAAAACCCTTGGCGAGTCCTTGCCAAAAGACCAGATGGACCATTTTCTGGAACTCGATCGGAGTGTCCTCGAATCAGGACAAGAGACCTTATGCGAGGAGCATCTTACAGGTCGTGGTGGGGTGATTCTGACCATCCAGACAAAAAAGACACGTCATCGTGATGAGCAAGGCAATCTGTTTTTGGTGGGTGTAATCCGTGACATCACTGAGCAGAAAAAAGCTGAGGTTGCACTTCAAGAGAGTGAAAAACGATTGAGCGATATAATGTTCAGCGTGGTCGATTGGGTGTGGGAGGTTGACGAGAAAGGCGTTTACTCTTTCAGTTCACAGAAGGGCTTTGACTATTTTGGTCCAAATATCATCGGAAGACGTTTTTAGATTTCATGCCACCCGAGGAAGTAGAGAGAGTCTCAACGAAATTCTCTGAACTCATGGAAATAAAAGCACCCATCAAGGATCTTGAGAATTGGAACATCCGGGAGAATGGCGAAAAAGTTTGTTTCCACACCAATGGTTTGCCTGTTTTTGACAGTCAGGGGAATTTCAAAGGGTATCGCGGCGTGAACAAAGATATCACGGAATGGAAGCAGTCAGAAAAAGCCCTCCTGGATAGCGAGACCAGATTGCGAGCAATTTTTGAGCAAGCAGGAGTTTCAATTGCCCTGGTGAACACAAAAACAGGCCAGTTTATTCGTGTGAATCAGAGGTATTGCGATTTTGTCGGCTATTCCATGGACGAGTTCTTGTCAAAAACATTCATGGACATTACTCACCCTGATGATGTTCAAGCCAATGTCGATATCAATGAGCTGTTGATGCATGGCAAAGGAAGGATATTCTCAAGTGAAAAGCGATACATTCACAAGAACGGATCCACCGTCTGGGGAAATCTCACAATTTCGCCCTTGTGGAAAATGGGAGAGACGCCTCAGGAGTTTTTTCATATTGCAATAGTTGAAGATATTTCTGTGCGCAAAAGCGCAGAAGAATTATTGAGAGCAAGCGAGGCTCGATTCAAAACCATATTCAATGAGTCCCCCATAGGCATTGCCTTGATTGACTCGCTTTCCGGCAAAATCTGTTCCGTGAATCCCATGTTCTGCAAAATCGCGGGAAGACCTGAAAATGAAATGTTACAGCTAGACGGAATGAGCATTACGCACCCGGAGGATGCGCAAAAAGATCTGGAAAACATGGCATTGTTGAACGCCGGAAAGATCAAGGGATTCCAGATGGATAAGCGCTATCTTCGGCCCGACGGCTCCTATTGCTGGATTTTTATGACCGTCGCTCCCTTGCTTATTGAAGATGAAGATAAGCCCCGTCATCTCTGTATGATATCGGACATTACCGAGCGAAAAGGCATGGAAGTACAACTCCTGGAGAGGGAAAGGTTGAGTGCGGTCGGCGAACTTTCCGCCGGTGTTGCGCATGATTTCAACAATTCGATGCAGATCATTCTGGGCAACATCGAGTTGGCGTTTCTTGCCGAGGGAGTCAGCGACGATTTGGTGGAGCATCTTGAGACCATCAGGTCTGCCACCATTGGGGCCGCCGCACGCGTCAAGCATCTTCAAAACTTCGCGCAAAAAGAGACTGTTGCCGGAAAAGCATCTGGAGTGGATCTTGGAGCCCTATTGGATGAAACCATCCTGCAGACACAGCCTAAATGGAAGGATGAAGCCCAGAAGCGTGGGATAGTCATTAACATTGAGAAACACTATCACGCTGTAAATTTTATTGATTGCAATATCGGTGAGATCAGGAGTGCATTTTACAACATTATCAAAAATGCCCTGGAAGCAATGCCGCAGGGCGGAACGCTGGTTTTTGAGACCTGCGATTCAGAGAAGGGTGTGTGGGCCCGTATCAAAGATACCGGGAGCGGAATGACTGAAGAAACGCGCAAGAAGGTTTTCCAGCCATTCTTCACGACGAAAGGCTTTGAACAGGGCAAAGGCCTTGGAATGACCGGGGTTTATTCCACTATCAGGAACCATGGGGGAGAGATCAATGTAGAATCGACCCCTGGTAAAGGGACGACCGTTGCGCTGCTGTTTCCGGTTGGAACGAATTCCCGGAAAAACTTACCGACGGAGGACTCAAACGGCCATGATCGCCATGCGAGAGTGCTCTGGGTGGATGATGAAGCCCAGATCAGGAGGCTTGCTAATAAGTTTCTGGAGAAACTTGGCCACGAGATTGATGTGGCGGAAAGCGGCACGGAGGCTCTGACGATTTTAGAGAGGAAGCAATTCGACCTTTTGATTACAGATGTTGGAATGCCCGGAATGAGCGGATGGGAACTCGCGAAACAGGTGAAGAACAAATTTCCTTGCTTAAAGATCGTCATAGCGAGCGGTTGGGCCGGGGATGTAACGGATTCTCAAAAAAAGGAATCCGGGGTAAGCTATTTGCTCCAAAAACCAGTGAGTCTGAACTCGATCAAAGACGTCATTCGAGAAGTCATGCAATCACGAATCCCTTCTGACAACTGAAAACGACGGTGTCCATCCTGCCAGGTCCGGACCTGCCGGCTGGATAAATCTTTCAGCCAGCGGACCTTCGAGAATGCTAGTATTGCCGGCATTTGCATACAAGACTAATACGAGAAATCGGTTTGAAGGATCTCTGAATTCAGCATAAACCGGCATTTCTTTGATGTAAAAACACCATTGACACCCGTTTTAGCGTTTTTTGAGAAAAATGCGAAGCTGACCGGCGTTTTTTTGCAGATACCAGCCACTGCCGGTCGGAGGACGCAGACGGCGCAGCTTTTCTGCCGGCAGGTAACCGCGCATGGCGAGTTCGTCGAGGCTGATGAAACCCTCGGCCAGATCAATGGCATTAGCCTTGATCAGTTCGCGCAATTCTTCGGCCAGCGGGTCTGAGCTTTCTGTTTCAGCAAACATCTCATCGCTGAGTTCAAACTTTTTGCCTTTGCCTTCTGAAGCTACCTGTGAGGCAGACATGCGGGCACGGATACTGCTGACCGGCGGTGGCGGGGCAAATCTGGCCGGAGACGCAGGAGCGACTGATTTAGTCATTTCACGGTTTTCTGAGGGGGCCATGGCCAGCTGCATATCAGGTTCAGATGCTGCCGGCTGGTCAGCGAAGGTTGCTCCGCCTGCGCTGCTTTCAGGAACAAAAGAATCTTCACTGCTGTCGAGCGCAAAGGTCATGGCACCGGGTATCCGCTCTTCGTTCAAAGACTCAGCATCGCTGTCTTCTTCAGTTGCTGGCAGACGAGATGCCGATTCGGCCAACGGCATAAGTTTGTCAGCCTTTTCAGGCTGATCACTTTTCTTGAGCATTGCCAGTTGCATTGATTTGTCAGCCATTTCTGCCTGTTTCTCTTCTGGTTTCATTGCCAACTGTCCGATCTTGTCTTCGACCACGGCTGGCGCAGTCTGTTCACGGCGCGTGGCAATTTCGGCCGGCTTTTGTACTGTTGCAAGCTGTGGCTGGTGCAGTATCAGAATGGCGGCAAAGAAGCCTGTCAGTCCTGCAGCGAAAGCGATCTTAAACGGAAAGCCCTGCAAAGAACGCAACAGCAGGTCGAACCAGTCCGGTTCGGCCGCAGCCTGCGTAAGACCGGTTTCTTTAAGCTGTTCAGCCTGAATTGCCATAATTCTGGCGGCCAGGTCTGGTGGCGGCGCTTCCGTTGCGATACTGGCAAAACCCTGACGCAGCTTTTCTTCGTAGCCGAGTGCTGCCCGACAGCCGGCGCAACTCTTAATATGCGCAGCAGCATCTGGCATCTGGCTGAGATCGGCCAGATTTTTGCATTCGCTGAGCAAGTTTTTGATTTCGTCGCAGTTCATAAGCCCTGTTCAACCCTTTTAATCTGCATTTTTTCGCATAGCATGGCATCGAGTTTAAGCCGCGCCGAGCGCACCCGTGTTTTGGCAGTGCCCAGCGGCGTTTCCATCACTTCTGCCAGCTCCGGGATACTCAAGTCGGCCAGATATACCAGGCAGACCGTCATTCGACTGTCTTCGTCGAGAAGCTGCAGGCACTCATCGATCAAAGCTTTCATCTGCGCGTGCTCGATCGCGTTGATTACTTCTTCTTCGACCTGTATCGAAGGATCCGCGACTTCTGGCAGGTGCTCCGAAAGCACTTCACGATGTCCTGAGCGCCGCCATTCATCGATCAGTAGATTGCGGGCAATGCGAAAAATCCAGCTTTTCAGTGAACCTCCGCTGAACGCTTCGCGACTCTTGAATATGCGCAGAAAGACTTCCTGGGTCTTATCTCCCGCCATCTCGACGTTTCTGGTATTTCTGAGAAAGAACTGATAAACCGGACCACCGAATAACTCATAGAGTTTTTGCCACGCCAGCTGATCGCCGCGTATGGCCAGTTTCCAGAGTTCTTCAGGTGTCATCTTCATAGTTTAAAACGAGACAGCGTAAACCAGGATTTAGTTATTTTTTGAAAGCTTTAAGAACTTCTTTGCGCAGTGACCCGGCGCCACTCTTGTGAATTTTGAAAAAATGTTGATGCGGCTGTATGCATGGTCGAACCTGATACAACAGCAGGTGCCCGGCATAGCTGGTCACAACGACGACGAGGTCGCAGCGCCCGACTATCTCGGCGGTGCGGGCCTGACTGATGGTATGATAGCCCTCATACCATTCATAATCTTCGTTGTCAACGCCAGCTTCTTTAAGAATCGGCCAATAATGATCGCGACCTACGCCACCGAAAATTGCGACATGTTTGCCAACCATGAGATTTTCAACCGAATAGGCGCTTTCGTCCGGTATGGCGTGCAGCTGTTGCAGTTGGCGCGTGAGTTCCTGGTTCTCTTCATCTAGCTTGCGCATATCACTGCGCAGTTCGGCCTCTTCTTCGAGAGTTTCCTGCAGTTCTTTTTTGGCAGCGTTAATCTTGGCTTCAGCTGCCAGCATCTGTTTTTGCACCTCAGCCGGATCAAAGCGCTCAAGCTTCTGCTTGAGCTCGTCATTGCTGTTCTTGAGAGTGCGTGCCTCAGACTGTGCCCGATCTTTTTCGACGTTTAAGTTGTGCGCGCTCCGACGCAGTTTGTCACTTTCTTCGCGCAATTCCTCAATTTTTTCCTGCAGTTCTTCTGTGGTCAGCTCGAAATCCTTGAGTGAAATCGCCGGGCGCGTCTGATGATAACGTTTGAGCACGAAATGGTGATAAGTGTACACTTCAAGAATGTCTTTAAGATAGTCTTCATAGGCATCCTGTTTTTCTTCGCTAGGCGGGAATTCTTCCTGCACATCCTGAAGAACAAGTTTAAGCAGCTTTTTTGCGTCACGATAAGCCTTGTCGAGATCTTCATAAAAATCTGGCCTGACCAGATGCAAATCTTTGGTCTGCCCGAAAAACCATTCGAGATGTTTGAATGTATCAGCTTCGAGCAGAACCCAGGCTCTGACTACATCATGTTGATGTATCTCGTAACGCAGTTCGCCTACTATTTTTTCGAGCGCGGCGCGACGTTCATCATCGCTGGATGGAACCGGTTCGCCACCGCTTTCGCGGCAAACGATTTCGATCTGCTTGATCAACTTTTTATAGGACTGGAACTCTTCGCTGTCGAGAAACAGCGCAGCTAAAAAGGCTTTGCGCTTTAAAAAATGCTTGGAAAAAATACGCTTTTCGCCGCCAATACTGACATCATATTTTGAACTGCGCTTGGCCTGCACCTTTATCTTCTGGGTCGAAGGCTCGGCTGCGGCTTCTTTAGCCTTGCGCATGCGATTAATCTTGTCTTCGATCATCTCATTAACAAGTCTTGTCTGCACCGGGCCACTCAGCATAATATCGAGCAGGTCGCCAACAAAAAGAGCGAAAGAGCGCCCGGACTTATCATAATTGCGCGCAAACTCTTTATGAATCTGCCAATGATTGTCTTCGCTACCGTCTTTTGTCTGATCCGAAGCCTGGTCGGCTTTTTTAACAACTTTTCCAGCTACCTCGCTGAATTTGTTAGAACCACTTTTGCCCGGCGAGAAACCGGCCAGTTTTTCGAGTTCATCAAGGCTTTTCTGGTTGCGTGAAGTAATTAGATCGTCGATCGGATTAATCATAAGTTATTTCCTGTGTTCATGCTGATTGCAGTTCTGAATCAGGCGACCTGATTGCCGCCACGTTTGCGCGCCTGTTTAAGCGCCTTTTCGGCTAATTTGAGCAAATCGCCAGGCTTGGTAGTAGTTTTAGAGCTACTCGAAATACCAAAGCTACCGCTCACCTGGATGCTGCGATTGCCTGCCCTTATCTTGGTGGTACTCAGCGTGCTGCGCAGCTTGGCGGCGGCCGTTTGTGCTCCAGCAAAACCGGTTTCCGGCAACAGCATGGCAAAAGAATCTGGGCCAATACGTGCTACCAGATCGTTTATACGCATCGCATTTTTAAATATTCTGCCAACCTCTTTGAGCACGCGGTCGCCGTTATTTTCGCCGTGCGTTTCGTTAATAGTAGCAAAATGATCTATATCCATCAAAATCAGCGAAATGTCTTTCTGGTGCCGCTGCGCCCGGCAGAATTCTTCGGTAAGTCTGCGCAAAAAAAGGTTCTGGTTAGCAATACCGGTAGTCGGATCACTTGTCGCGGCATGGAACATTCGCGTGCGGTTGATCGCCACCGCGGCCTGGGCGGCAAAAACTTTGAGAAGCTGATCAGTGCGCGAGGTAAGCACGTTGCCGGTATGCTTGGTGTCGATGTAAAGCACGCCGGTATTGGCTGTGCCCTCTTTTAAGGGAACTACGGCAATCGAAACTATGCCGGCATCTTCGGGATTCTTGCCTCGTCGGCCAGGCTGTTTGAATTTAGGCGTTGGACCTATCAGGGATTCGCCATTTTCGAAGCACCTGCTGACCACCCCGGCGGCAGCCTGCATATCGTTGGTAATCTCGGCCTGAACAAAACCATGCATGGCAACGGTCTCAAGACGACTGAGTTCTTCGTTAAACAACATGATCATCGCGCGCTCGCCACCGGTTACAGCCAGCGCCATTTCGAGCGTAAAGTCCAGCAATCTCGGAAAGTTGCTGATCGAATTAAGCGCATAAGTTACTTCGAGCACAGCCGCCAGCTCTTTTATTCGGCTGACCAGCTCACCTTCGGCGGAGCTAAGAGCTGCATAGTGCTGTCTGGGTATTTTGCTGCGCATTGTCGAAAAGCACTGACGCACAAAGCTTTCATTACTGTTCAGAAAAAACGGAAAAAGCTTCTCGCTGCTCACCGGCTGAATAGCCTCACCAGCCTCGATCTGCAGATGGATAAACACGTCATCAGTCAGTTCAATGAAAGTTCCCGGTTTAACCGTAGTAATGAGACCGGGCTGCAGTCTGGTCTTGTTTACCAGAATGCCAAATGGGCTCTGAAGATCCTGCAGCGTCAGATGGCCATCACTGTTATAACGCAGCTGCAGATGATTGTGCGCGATGCCCATTTTATTGAGTTGTATATCACAGTCGTTGCCGGTACCGATTCTAATCCCGTTACCATGCAAGCTCGGACTGCCCTCGTAAAGTATTTTACCGCTCTTGTCGGTTATTACAATTTTCATTTACAGGTCCTGATAATATTAATCTGTTCCAGACGCATCAGTATACTGTAAATCACAAGATTTTGCAGCCCGACGCTTAAAAAATCAAGAATCTCTGCTATAGCAGATCACTACAAGAGTGAGATCATCCTGCGCTTCCTGCCCGGCAATATGGCGATAATATCCGACACAAATGCGGTTATATACTTCTTCTGGATCGCTGCCAGCGCTTTCCTGAACCAGTCTGGCAAAATTAGTGTAACCAAGTTCAACACCCTCACGATTGCGCGTCTCGATTATGCCGTCTGTATATAACACCAGCATGTCACCTGGCTTAAAAACAATCTCGCGCTCCTGAAAATTGGCCTTCTTAAAAGCGCCCAAAGCAGCACCTGCCAGTGTTATTTCTTCGACCCGTCCGTTACTGCAGAAAATTGGCGAACAGCCACCGGCGTTAGCATAAATTGCTGTACCGGTAAGACAATCGGCCATCAGATACTGAAAAGTCATGATTTTTTTCTGTTTTCGCGTTTTTGAACCATAAATCAGCTCGTGCAGGCGTTCGAGCAATTTAACCGGCGATTTCAGCTGTTCACGGCTTTTAACAATCCCGGCTTTCGCCATTGCCATAATCAGAGCCGCACCAACCCCGTGTCCGGCCACATCTCCGAGCAAGGCAGCCATACTGTTGTCATCGACGGCAAAGTAATCAAAATAATCACCGCCAAGTTCGGCCATGGCAAGACTTTTGCCGTAGACGCGAAAGCCGCCTTTGTGCAGAGCGCTTTGCGGGAAAAGGCTCTCCTGAACCACTTTAGCAACTTCAAGCTCTTCGAGGCCGCCCATCACTTCGTCAAAAATGGCTGCTGCTTCGCCAAATTCGTCTTTGCCCATGTCACCGATCCGATGCCTGAAATTCCGCTTTTCAACGGCAAGAGCGGCGGACTGAAGACTGTTGAGCGGATTCAAGAAGCTCCGCGAAAGAATCTGCGCAAGCCATGCCGCAAGAATCAGGCAAAACAGTGCAAACAGGAACAGATCGACTCTCTGGCCTGCAATCATTCTGTCCAGGCGCTCAAGCGGGTAAAGACCAAGAATTCTGTAACGCGACAGATGCTTTCCGTTGAACCCAAGGACCATATATTCCTGGCCATCCATCTGTAGAATTTCTATTTCTTCGGTAGGCTGGTCAGTCAGTCGACTAAAATAGCTCTGGAGCGCTTCTGGAACTTCGTAATAATGCGGATAGAACTTCTTATCGAGCTGGTTACAGACTATCACCCGAAGCCCCATAGGATTGCGATTGATCTCATCAATAGTTTTCTGCAAATATTCGAGCTGAACAGACTGACTGTTCCAGATCATCAATGCCATGAAATCTATTTGTTCGTCACGATTGGCCGACATAAAATTAAGCAGAGCCAGATTCAGGTTCTGCCCAAATCCCCATGGAGTCAGGCCACCCATTGCCTTGATAAAGCCATGGGTAATTTCGGCAAAAGATTTTTGCATCAGAGATTCAAAAAGCAGTTCGAGACGATCGGCCTCTTTGTTGCTACGGGCTACACCATTTAACTCACTCATTATTCGCTTGCCAATAATATTGGCAACCTGGGCATTCTGCGAGTCATTGCTTTTGTCGGCAGGATTTTCTCGGTGCCGCTGCTCCAGACTCTCATTTATACGCTCGATTCCATTGTAAGAACCAGCTATTATCGACGAACTTGCAATCAGGTAATAACTATCGACCAGAAGTCCGCGGCAGGCTCTAATCATCTGTTGATTGCCGGTTTCGTCAATTTCACGACCGCGCATTGTCTTTACCCATTCTTCGAGATATTTTTTGGTGTTGTACTCAACTTTGCTCCAGAAAGATTGCAGGCGCTCATCATAATTTTGCAGAAGCACAAGTGAGCGGCGGTGGGTTTCTTTGAGAATAGCATCGTGTTTCTGTGCATAGTGTTCGCGCGCAAAAATTGATATAGCCATGAATGGAATAGCACTGGCAAAGAAAAATATAAAGGCTATGCGCGGCCTTATTGAAATTGAGCCAGGCTGACCTGCGATGGTAATGCGCCACGAATAAACTAAAAATGGCAACATCAGCACCGCGAACAAAAAAGCACCTAATAGAGGGTAACCTCTGCGCTCGCGGGCACTGTAGTATTTGTCTGCTTGAGCAAAAACCCTTATTTCAGGCGTTAAAAAGGCAGTCGCCAGAAACTGGCTCTCTGTTTCAAGAGTTGTTGCATTACTTTGTTCAAGCTGTTTTAGCTGGATCAGCAGACTGTCAGGGCTGCCAACGGACCGGGGCGACCAGAAGCCTGAAATATCAGCACCGGGCCTGAAAATGCCGAAAACCTGCTGCCGGTTGTGGGCGAAGTTTTTGAGCTGCATTTTTATCCCCATATCTGATTTAATGATCGCCGGATCGAACAAAATCAGATAAACCCGCTCAGCGTAGGAATTAGACCAGACCAGAGGGCGGTGCAATGCACTGTCTGTCCAACAGAGTGTGTAGCGTCTGGGTTTAGCGTTATCTTCGAGCATGCGTCTCACATACTGTGGCCCCAGAATCAGTCGCACCTTGGCAAGATCTGTTTTTACGATTGCTCGCTTTCGCTGCCTGCATACGTTGCCATGGCAAGCCTGTGCAAGCTCGACAAAAACCTCACGCCATTCCGGACTCGCAAAGTATTCGGGTATATTGTGCGTGATGACTCTGCCATCTGAATCCCAGATAAGGTAAGAAAAAAGGTTGTCAAAAACCTTTCTTTCATTTTCGAGCCATTCAATAATCAGGCTGTCTGTCGCCAAATTGTTGGAAAAAAGCATAAACTGCTCGTCAAAATGCCGAGCCAGGTAATTTTCGATGCCGACACCACGATTAGCTTCGTTGAGTGCCTGTTGCAGGCTCATCTTCAGTTCTTCGCCACGTTCCTGCTCAACAAGCTGGCAATATCGATCTACAGCCGTAAAAATCAGCATTGCCGGCACACCGACAAAACATGCAGCCATAAGCAGCCAGGCCACGACTCTTTTGCCCGTAGCTGCCCATCCTACACTGCCTGCTGCCTTCATCACTGCCTCCGCCTCAATGCTCAGGATAGCCGATGATTACCATCGTACAATCGTCGTCACTGCTTTTGCCTGACCAGTCGAGATATTCCTGATACATACACCTGTAGTAATACTCTGAATTTCCCTTGTAATTATGCAGAGCCATCTGCGCAAAGCGCTCATAACCAAGGAATTCGCCGGCGACGCCCCGTGCCTCGGCAATACCGTCTGTGTGCAAAATCAATGCCTGGCCGGGGCTCAGCTTTAAAGCAACACTTTTATGATGCGGCGATTTGCTTATTCCCAGCGGCAGACCGGTAAGTTCGACATATCTTGCTTCACTGCGTCTGCTGTCAACCAGCAACGGGTAGCAATGTCCGGCATTGGTAAGCTGAATATTCGCAGAAACTTTGTCGAGAACCAGATATTGAAAGGTCATCATGCTTTTGAGCTGACCTGCCCTGAGGCTATAGATTATTTTATGCAGCTCTCCGATAAATCTGGCACCATCCAGCATCTCTTCGCGGGTCGCCATTTTAACGCCAGCTTTGGCCATAGCCATGATCAACGCTGCCGAAATTCCGTGCCCGGCTACGTCGCCAATCATTACACCCAGTCTGTCATCGTCGATCTCGATATAATCGTAATAGTCGCCGGCCAGAGTTGTCATTGCCACGCTCTGCCCGTAAATATCGAAAGGCTTGAACCTCGGCTGTTTCTCAGGCAAAAGGCTCTCCTGAACGATCCTGGCAATTTCAAGCTCACCAAGTCCCTCGATCATACGGTTCATGACCTGTCCAAGATGCCCAAATTCATCTTTGTCTCTGATCTCTATGCGATGTCGATAATCATGGTGACTGATCGCGGTTGCCGCAGCACTCAGTGCCTTCACCGGCGCAAGAAACTGGCGTGCTACTGCTAGCGCGATGATAATTGTCAGAATAATACTCATTGCCGCACCAGCAAGCAGGCGCATGGTTATATCGGTGATTTCTGCCTCAATCATGGAGGTCGGATAAACAACTGCAAAACAAGTGCTATTCATATTTTTGCCAAGCCAGCCAGTTGCCAGATGCGGTTGCCCGGCAAATTGCAAACTGCCATAAGTGTTGCCGCTTGAATGTGCAGCAGCAGCAAGAAAAGACGACAATTCGTCACCAGCTGAGCCAATATCTGGAACAATCTGACGACTGTTTAGAGTTTTAGCGAAAGCTCCGGACATCAGACTGTTGCGTGGTATTTTGCTGAAATATTGATCGAGAAAAATTTTCTGAAATTTTTCTTCATCCCACAGCAGCAACAGAAAATAATTGTTGATATAGGAATCAGGGTCACCCAACATGCTCCAGTAGCTCATTTTCATTCTGTCGCCAATAGTCATCGGCCATATTTTGCGACTATCTCGAATCGAGTCGCGTACAAAATCTGATTCCTCTGGATCAGCGATCTTTGATAAAACATCAGATTTATCAGCGGTCACAATAATGCGGTTTTGAAACTTGAGAATCGCATCAGCAAGATTTTTCACATAAGAGTTAGAATGATTTACGTCTTGCCCATCGGCACCGAGCGCGAAGTTCATTTTACCATCCCGCCCAATGAGAAATGCCTCTGAAGGACTATACTCCATGATTGTGGCTCTGATACGTTTGAGCTGAGCGGCAGTCAGTATTTGTGCCCCGTTCTCTTTGTTTATACGCTCAACCATCAAGTTCAGCTGTCGCGTATATTTTTCGCTCTGAATTACAAATCTGTTATCCAGGTCACGCAATAATCTCGCAGATTCAAGCTGAATCTCGTTGCGCAGCGATACTTTTCTATTCTGAAGATAATCATAAGCTATGGCACCAAGCACCGTCAGCGGCGCGATGTTCGCGTAAAGAAACAGCAGCAGCAGCTTCCATCTAATAGAGAAAAACGCGCGACGAACCTCAAAGTTAAAATAAAGTAGCAACCCGACCAGAAAATACACCACTACTGACCGGGTAATTATGCGCACGCGAATAGTCTCTGGTGAATAAATTTCTTTGTCTTTAAGGGTCAGCGCAAATATGCGGGTATGCGGATTGAGCATCTGGACAACGATTTGAGCATTGGCAGTCTCAATCGTCTGTTCTGATGAATTTTCGTATTTTGCCAGAGCCAGAACAACTTCGTTTGAAATATGAGCATTTTTGCACATATATGGCTCAGTAAGGGCATGTAAAGAGGCAAAACCGACACAGATCTCTTTGTTGCTCTGGTTTACCGATCTTACAATGCTTTTAATGCCATGATTGTCTTTTATAACATCCCAGCTCATGAAGCAGAGCATGCTGACTTTGCTGTCGGTGTGATACCAGAAATACGGGCGGTCTTTGCCATAATCGGCAAGAATTACCGAAGATCTGTCATCATCGAGATATGGCAATTCAAGGGTGTCTGGCACGAAAACCCGGCCAAGAAAATGTTTGATCAGATTAAAATTGCTTTTAACAACTTCGAGACTCTTGATTTCTTCCGTGCTGTCGGCGGCGAGATGCGCCGTAACACCACGCAGAACGTCATATAGACGGCGCACAACAAAACGAAAGCGCTTTTCATCGGTGAGCTTTTCGACCACTGCCCCGGATTTGTCCCAGACGATAAATTCGAAGCAGCCCGGGTGATTTTTTTTCAATCTTGCGATGGCTTTTTCGAGATATACGACAGGATCTGCCTGCTGCACAGCTATGTCAAATGATGTCTGGAGCATAAGGTGGTAATAGCGACGTTCATCGTTATAAGGCATCAGAATTTTGAGGCGTTCAGACAGCTCTTGATACACCTGATGCCGATGATTATCGAGTTTCAGCTCTAAAAGGCTTGCCAGACTGGAATTAAAGACAAAAAATGGAAACACAAAAAAACAAAACACCAGCCCGGTGTATTGCAGCCATGATGCAACTCGGCTTTTTTTTGATTCCTGCAAGCACTCTCCCGATCAGACCCAACCTCATTACCATGATAATTGGTTATCTGCTCAAACGGCAAGATTTTGATTATTGAGGTGCGCGCGTTCGCAGGTTTATCAGCTCATATATCGGGTATCTGCGACTCTTGCCTTTAATCGGGATTCTATCGATAAAACTTACTCTTGCCTGGCCTTTTGCTTTTCTTATAGTCGAAGGAGCGATAATAATGCCGGTATTTAACGCCTTATCAGCCTGACCCTTAAGTCGAGCGGCCATGTTTACCGCATCTCCTATTACTGTGTAGTCAAGTTTTCCTTTGCGAGAACCAATTCGGCCGGAAAGAACAATGCCGCTGGAAATTCCGATGTGAGTGTTGATTCCAGCTGCCAGCAACTCCTGCCTGAGCATTAAAGCGGCGGCACAGGCAGAAACTGCGTGATTACCGCCGGTAGATTTCGAGCGATAAACTATCATCAATGTGCCTTCAATTACCTTGTCAAGACTTCCGCCCGCCGCTCGGCTGACTGTGTCGCCAACATAAATCAATCGATCGAGCAGCTCCATTACGTGATTTCCCTGCATCGTTGCGATATTCTCAGTAAAATCCGCCACTGACGCGAACAGAATCGTTGCCTCCAGTCGTTCTCCTCCTGGCTGCAAACTTGCTTCGTCTTCCGATTTAACCGCATTTATTACTTCTTCAGAAACGAACTGAAAAAGCCGTTCTTTCTCGACGACTCCGATCAACATAGAGTCAAAAGCAACCTTCAGCTCTTCAAATTCGTCGCCGGATCTGATAACTGCAGTTGCATCAAAATTTCCCTGACTGACGCAGTCTGCAAGACCAGCAAGCTTTAGAATCGGCTCAATATAGATTTTACCAAAAAGATTGAATATGAAAACAAGCAATGAAAGAGTGTAGAACAGCAACAGCGCCAAACTCCAGTCAGTGCTGAAAAGATTTTTTCTATTTGCAGTAACTGCGATCAACAAAGGGAATCTAGGCACATAGTCAATATATGTTGTCAAATTTTTCTGATTTACAATGCACGAAGAGTTGGTGCGACTGACCACCGCAAGCTGTTTTTTGATATTCTCAACATCAAAACTGGAAATGAGAGATTTAATCGAGAATATGCCATTGTCTTGATCATAACTCAAAATAGCGGCAGCTATTGAAAAACCGCTGAATTCTGAACGAAGATCAGATTGATTAAGCTTGGAAGCAAATTCATGCGCCAGTTCTTTTCGATCAAAGCGTAAGGTCAAATACCCTGTTATATCACGTTGAAGCGATGAAAAAATCGGTGCGACCGAGTAGGAATTATGACTTTTAAACGTATCAAAATCTGTGAGACTGCCATAGCTGTTTAATATCGAGTTTACAAATTCAGATTCCAGATAAGATGATTCTTTTGATTGAACTACTGACTGTGCAATGTGTTCTGTTTGTTTTCTGGGCGACCCGGATACTTCTACGATTATCGAAGCAAGTATGCCTCTCTGAAAGTTCTCTTCGCGATTTTCAACGATATTTTCAGAGTACCGACTATTGGTCAGTCGAAGCGTTTCCTTCTCCTGACGGTCAAAAAACATGGCGCTTGCCGAACTCTGTTGCAGATTGTTTTCAAGAAATGCCAGAGTTAAGTCATCAGATTTGTCTGCAAAATTTTCCAGTCGGCCGGCCAGATCTACGGTCGTTTTCTTTATATCCAGCAGATAAGAAACAAGCTGTTGCTGAATCTCATTTGACTTGATCTTGAGCGTCTGCTCTATTTCAGCCTGAGTGAATCGTTCGTTAAATTCGCGCCAGGTAAGATAAGATGCAGTAAGCAAAGACATTGGCAAAAAAGAGACTATTGCGATACCAACAGTTACTTTTAGCCTGACACCTGCTTGAAATTTGAATCCATAGAGAAAGATATGTAGAATAAAAATCAGACCTGCCATGCATAACAGTTTACTGAAAAATGAAATTGCACTGGCATACTTACGAAGCGGATGAGCAAGCAATTCAACCGGATAAGACACTTTCATCAAAGGCATTTTTGCTTTGAATTTTTCCAGGTTTTCGGGATAAAAGGCGCCATTCTGTATGTAATGAACAATCAGGGGCTGTGGTAGAGTCGTCTGTAGATGCACTCCGCCAATATCCTGGCTGAAAAGTGTTATGGATTCCGGATCTACAGAATTTGAATCTGAGATGCCGTGTGAATGTCTGACAAAGGTTCTCTGTAAAGTTTTATCAGCCGAAGAAATGCTATGTTTCAAAACATGTGAAGTAGATATGGCGTTGCCCATTATTATGAGCATTGCTCCGCCAGATATTCGTTTTGCCTGATTATGTTCGCTGTAAAATGGAATATAGTGGAAATAGACAGTTCCGCCGAGTTTTGATGAAACTGAACGGGTTGTAATATCTGCTGCAAGGGGAATTATAGAAATCAGGCCAAATTGTCTTTGCCAGAAACTGTCGGAATCACTACGCAGTTTTTCCCAGTTGTTCTCATCTTTTAAGGTCGTTGATTTTGCTGCATTTTGCCGGTCAATATAATCCATAAAGGGCTGGTTGTTGCGAGACATAAAGTATTTCAGTGTAAGACTTCTAGGTATCGTTTTTATGATTTTGTTGTAATTGGAATCACAATAGATATCAGTGATTTTCTCGGTATCCGGTCCATGAATAATCACTCCGGCAAGCTTTATGCGACTATGAACAAAAAATTGTGCTGCAAATGATTCTGCATTGAGTGAGGAAACATTCTGCTCATTTTTGCTTACAAATCCCGTGATTTGCCGATCCAGATAGTTGCAGACGTCTACATCCTCTCGAAACATTTCCATCTCAATCATCAGTCTGGACTTGTTAATTCTGGCATTCATCTGTTCGGTAATGCTGAAAAGCTTTTCAAGAGAGAAGTTCAGGACAAGCGCCGGAAAAGCCAGCAGGAAAAGCCATGAACAGATCAGAACAGTGCCGCTTATTCTGCGGTTTATGATTACAGCACTGCTTTTTGTTGTATTCATTTCTTACCCACTGGCGTAAATGCTTTTTGCTGCTGCGTCAGCTGAATAAATGAAAATTCTGAGCAAATTTCTGCTGTTTTTTCACAGACAGCTATTTTTTCTCCGGATAAACTTGCGGTCAAAGCCTCCAGTTCATTGGCGCGGGGAATAATTGAACCAATGACCATAAAAACCTGTCTACCAGATCTGGCTCCAGTTACTCCTGCCATTGCCTGATCCGTAACGATACCGATTCCGTTTTCTACAGTAAATTGCCCATTTTTTTGCCGAACACTGTTCAATTTTTTTAACCGCCGTCTCATTTCAAAAGCGCTATTTAAGGCTCTTTTCGCATGATTTTCCGCTGTCGTATCAGGATAGAAAACAGCAACGACAGCATCTCCGATAAAACGTTCGACGCTACCGCCATATTCTTTTACAGCGGTCTCCATCTCAGAAAAATAGTCGTTTAACAGAGTTACAATCTCTTCTGGCGGATGTTTTTCACTCAGGCTGGTAAAACCTCGAATATCAGAAGAAAGAACTGACAATTCAATGTTTTCTGCCCGGCCTTGTTCCTGAATAGTCTCATTTGCTACACGTTCTATAAGCCTTTCGGGAACGAATCTGCGCATTTTCTCTCTTTGCTGCAGGCCTTGCGCCATAGAATTGTAAGATTGTGCCAACATACCCAGTTCATCAGTTTTTTCTATGATTATTCTGGTCCGGTACTCACCTGTGCTTATCTTCTGGAGAGCAGGAATGAATTCTTTTACTGGCCTGGCAAACAGCTCCCACAGGAAGTCGGCAAGCAATATCAGACTCAAGATTGAAAAGGCTGCACAGGCAAATGGCAGCAGCTGGAGCAGGAAAATCAGCCACAGGTCAGGCGAAGACTCAACAATTCCAGCAAATACATAAGGATTCTCAGCAGAGTATTTCCAGCTGGCGGCACGAATTATGTTGTCTTTCTGCTTTACTTCACTGCCAGAATAACTTTTGAGCGAAGCATACTCAAGAAGTTGCTTCTCAGGATCGATTCCGGTCAGGGTTGCAGGCCACCATTGTTCGAGGTTTCTCTCGGCATTTCTTTGGCCAATAGCGAAATTTGCGCTGGAAAAAGCGCTGTTATCGCGAAATGTCTTATTTGAGCCCTGGCTTATTGAGTCAAAAGCGCCACCAAATTTGCTCAGGTCAAAATTCAGTATAAAGCTTATTCCAGCAACTTGCTGAATTGAACCCATCGCAGCTGGCAGCAGAAAGTAAGTCATTCTGGAAAGAGGAGATATTCTGATCAGATTCTTAACTTCGCATCCTTCATAACTCAGGATTTTTCCATTCTCATATTCATGCCTAAAACCTGATAGAAAGCCAGAGGCCAGATTAGCCACCTCTAGCTCTCTCTTAATCTCATTGCTTTTGTTTTGCAGCACGCCTAAATTGTCGAGAAACCTGTAACCTGAATAGCGAACCAGTCTCATTGGCATTTTTGCGTTGGAATTAGCTGGACTCAGAACTTTAATTCGGCCATCATCAAGAAACACCGAAATTTCTTCCCGACTGGTAGCTGGCAACAACAGTTGCGCCGCTGTGGGCGGGAAAAGGCCCTCCCTGGCCTTCATAAGCTGGTCAGCAATATGCTTCTTGGCAGTCAGCGCTATCAGCTGTCTCTTCAATGACAGATCTCTCACAAACTGTGTTGCCTCATACATTTTGCTTTCGGCAATTGCCTGTATTTCAATTTTGCGGATTTTTTCTGTCTGATCAATTATCAGAGCGGCAAAACTGGCAATGAGAATGTAAGGCAGCAATATAATCAGACCAGAAATAAGCAGTATTTTGCGCCTGAGTTTGCCAGCAATTGTTAAGCCATGAATCCATAGATAAACGCCTGCCAGAAATAGAAAAAGGATCAGAGCTTTTTGTGCAAAGCTGATAGCTGGGCGATAAAACAACAGGTTTTTATTTAATTTGGAATTGGAAGAAAAGACACGGAGGAAACAGTTATCCAGATTGGCAGAACTGATCTTGCTTGATCGATTTGCAAGGTGCATTTGAAGGGGTTCTGGTAGTCTCCGCAACAATGACAGACCATCTTTTTCCTCTATAAGTGTGGTTTTCGGCTGGAGTTTGCAGCGAACAATTCTTCTGGCAAAATCACCACTGCCTTTGCAAGCTTCTTTTAGAATAGCGTTATAAGAAATGTCTCTACTGGCAAATACTGTAAAATAGCCGCCCAGGGTATGATTTCCCTGCTGTGTGGCGTTGAAATAGAAGTAAAGCTTTTGTGAGCCAAAGCTGGTGGTAAAAATTTCACGGCAAGTTCCTGATACTCTAACTATATATGCGACTGGCGAAAAAAAGTTGCAGACAAGAGCCTCTAAATACTCCTCGCGATGACCTGCCAATTTGTTACCATATATTTCAAATGAATTCATCCGTTCCTTCAAAATCGGGTTCGACCAGAATTTATTTTTAAGAACTTCTATAATCGTTGTAAAAATCAGAGCATGCTCAAGTGTTTTTTTATCAAGAGGTGTTCGAGCGGCAAAGTCTTTACTGTAAAATGAATAGCTCTTTTTAGCGTCATACTCGAATGAAAGCAGAAAAATTGGCTTGATGCCAAAATTCCCGGCAAGATAGCTGAGTATTTTTGAATTAGTGTCAGAATTGTATATGCCGGGATCATTACCCTCTTCGGCCATCAGATGCGTTCTCAGCGTAAGATCTATTTCCATCTTATGCAGCGCGCGCTCAATAAAATTTCTCGGAATAAGAGCCTCAGAGAAGTCGTTGATCTCTGTCTCAAAAGAACTTCGTCTGAGGTTATCTGCTCTCAACAGCAGGTCTGAAGTGTTCTGACTCAGGTGATTCAGAGCAAAAAATGCTGGCAAAAACACGATAACAATAAGTGTTAATGAGTTAAAAAATCCTATTCCTGCTGCTGTTTTGCTCGTATTCAAAAAGACCTGTTCGCTGCGCCGCTTCATAAACATTCAAAAAGTCTGGAAAAATATTTAGTGGCCGCTTCAATATTAAATCAGGTTCTGCGACTTTGGTCAAGATTACAGGTTTGATCGGGCGAGGACAGACTAAGACACCGGATCCCGGGGCGGCGCCCTTTTATCATTGATACAATCTGGCTATTTTCAGGCGGCGCGGCAGAGCATCTCAGTCTGGTTCAGTTCGAATTTAAGGTGCTGCAGACAGGTCAATTTTTCGTGCAACGCTGGCAGGCTCAGCTCGCCGATGGATAAATGCCTGAATGTATTCTGAACAAGTAGTTTTTGCAGCGGCTCAATGTGGAGAACCAGCTCGTTTTCGAGCCGGTCAATCTGCATCTGCAGCAACTGGTGATTCAACTGTGCAGTCTCAGAGAGCAACCGGCTAAGTGTAAGGAGGTTTTCGGTGTCAGTCATATCTGCGCCCCCTTATTGTCGAGCGTGATCGCAAAATAGAGCTGAAGCCATATTTTGCCCTGATTATCTGAAGAACATCGGGCAGAGCGCGACGATATTCAGGGAGAAGCGAATCAAAAAGGTCGTGGGTAAAGACACCGGGTCGCAAATCGCTGAGATGAACACCGACGAGGCGAATCTTGATGCCGGGTTTGAAAGTACGATTGAACAGGGCAACTGCCGCCTGATAAATGTCGCGGTCATCATTTGTTCGGCTTATTTTCACCGAATGCCCGTCACTGGCAAAATTGGAAAACCGCAGCCTGACACTGACACAACCACAGATCAGCTGCTCACGGCGAAGCTTATGCACGGTTTTCTCGACGAGATGCGAAAGATAGTTCAGCAATAAAGAGCGTGAACCGGTATTTTCCGGCAAGGTAACACAGTGCGATATGCTTTTTCGAAGCGGCTTGTTTTCGGCAGCGATAACTCTTACATCGCCGATCCCATGGGCGCAGTTAAAAATATACTCGCCGGACTTACCCATCGCTGCCTGCCAGGCATCGAGCGGAATGCGCAAGATATCTTTTACTTCGTAAACCCCCATTGAATTAAGTAAAGGCACGGTTTTGCGGCCGATGCCAGGGATCTCGTCAAGAGGCAGATGCGAGACAAATGCCTTCTCTTCGCCGGGCAGTATCTCTAAAATACCAGCCGGCTTGCCGAGGCTCGAAGCAATCTTACTGATAAGTTTATTGGTGCCAAATCCTATGGTTGTGGGCAGGCCAGGGCTTCTGCCTATTTCGCGCACTATATGTTCGGCAATGGCCAGATTAGTCGGATATATACGGTCGCAGCCAGTAAAATCAAGATAAAACTCGTCGATCGAAGCGGGTTCGACCAACGGGCAAAACTCTTTGAGCCTTTCGTGAACAGCATTTGACAGTGACATTATGTTGTCTGGCGTCGGCAAACAGGTGAGTTCTGGGCACTTCTGGCGGGCTATCCACAATGCCATGCCTGCCTTTACGCCAAATTTGCGGGCTTCGTAAGAGGCCGAGCAGACAACGCCACGACTGCCGGTTCCGCCTACTGCCAACGGCTTGCCACGGAACTCCGGGTGCACCTGCAGCGCCGCTTCAACGAAAAAGGCATCGAGATCTATACAGGCAATGCGCTTTCGCATGGTAATAACCTCAGTGACGGCGATACTTGCGTAAAACTCCGATTACGATGCCCTTGATCGTTACATCCTGATTTTCGATAATAATCGGTGACATGGCAGGATTTGAGGGCTGTAGTCGAACACGGTTGCCTTCTCGATAAATGCGTTTGAGAGTAACCTCTTCGTTCTCAATACAGGCGATGACCATCTCGCCATTGTTGGCAGTGCTGCGCTTTTCGACAATCACCAGATCGCCATCTTTTATCGCCTCATCGATCATCGACTCACCACGAACCTCCAGAACAAAAGTCTCGCCTTTGCCGATCATTGACTCAGGCAGGTTAATGGTCTCAGGTATCTCGTTGATCTGAATCGGCTGGCCGGCAGTTACCCGGCCCAGCATGGGCACCTCAACACTGCGCCCGACACTGATCACCTGCGGCTTTACTGAAAGACCACGCGAGCGCCGCGGCAAAGCGTCGAGATGACCCTTATCGACGAGAATCTTGAGATGTTTGTGTACAGTAGCGGTAGATGACAGCCCAAGGCCATCGCAAATTTCGGCGATGGTGGGAGCATAACCCCACTTGGCGAAAAAATGACGAACGAAATCAAGTACGCTTCTCTGCTTGGGAGTTAATGGATCAGGGGTCATAATTCGCCTCCGTTCAGCTTTTCTACACCATAATTATAGGCGAATAAAAGGCGAATGTCAAGCGAAAAAAGCACGAAAACACAACAGCCGGGGCGACGCCGCCAGGTGCTTAATCAGATGGTTTGCATACCGTGATAATGAGAGTAAGGTCGTCCTGTGCCTCACTGCTACCTATGTGACGGCTGTAGGCCGCAAAAACATTCTGATAGAAGACTTCCGGATCAGGGTTATAGTTAGCCTGCAACAGCTCCTTAAACCCGTCGTAACCGATTTCGCTGCCATCTGGCGCGCGTGCTTCGATAATCCCGTCGGTATAGAACACTATTGCATCGCCAGCACCAAACTCTATGGCCGCCTCACTATATTGCGCCTTGTTAAAAGCACCCAGAGCCGAACCAGTCAGAGTAAATTCCTCAACCGACATGGTCGCAGCTCTTATCAGCATCGGCGAACAGCCGCCGGCGTTGGAGTATGAACCCACGCCACTCATGGAATCGAGATAAAGATATTGAAAAGTCATAATCTTCTTCTGCTGCTTGCTCTTAGAGGCAAGAATCATCTTATGCAGCTCCAGCAATAAATTGCCAGGAGTGCTCAGAAGATATGGTGAGCTGAGAATTCCCGCCTTGGCCATTGCCATGATCAGCGCAGCACCGACGCCATGCCCGGCAACATCTCCGGCTAGAACGGCAAAATGCTGATCATCAACCACAAAGAAGTCAAAATAGTCGCCGCCAAGCTCGCTCATACTCACGCTTTTTCCAAATATTGCGAAGTTCCCATGCTCAAAGCGCGGCGGCGGGAAAAGACTATCCTGAACAATTCTGGCCACTTCCAGCTCTTCAAAGCCCACCATAACTTCGTTAAAAATAGTCGCAACCTCGCCGAATTCATCTCTACCGACTCCAGCAACCCGATGAGTGAATTCGCGGTTTTCTATCGCCAGCGCTCCGTCGCGCAAAGCATGTAGTGGTTCGACAAAGCTCTTAGCCAATATTTGAGCCAGGCTGGCTGCAAGGACAATGCTGAAAAGTACAAATAACAACAGTTCGCTTTTCTGCTGACCAATAACGCGATCGATATTGCGCATCGGGTAAAGGACAATCAGCTGGAAAAAGCTGAGATTATGACCATTGAATCCGACAGCTATGTATTCTTCGTCGGCAAGATTTATCAATTCTATTTCTTCGGTTGGCTTCGGGCCAAGCCTGCTGGCAAATTCACGCAAATCCAGGGCTCGGCTGGCCAATTCCGGAAGATATTTACTATCCAGTCGACTCCGCGTAATCAGGCGCGAACCAATGGCATTGCGATTAGCCAACGCCACGGCCTTTTGCAGGAACCTTGTCTGAGCCATAACCGGCCGCCACGAAATGATGGTCACATAATCGGTTAAGCCAGGTTCGACAACCGTAAGCAGCTTAAAAAAGGACAACTCTGCAACCCTGCCAAAGCCCCAGTTATTAACATGTCCAAGGTTACCGATCACCGAATTGGTCATTTCGAGAAATGTCTGCTGCAAAAGCGATTCTGCGATCAGTTCCAGCTTACTGAGGACCTGCGCCTCGATTTCAACACGATTGAGATCACTCATAACCTTTTTAGCAATCAGGTTGGCCGCAATTACGTCAGATTCTACCATGCCTGAAATTTTTCTATTTGGCTGCGAGGCCTCGCGATCAATACTGGCATTATCCAGGCTTCCTTTGAGAACATAAAGCCCGTTGCGATTAATTAACTTGTTGCTGGAGCTGGCAACTACAAAATAGTTCCCAGGCTGAAAGGCAGCCAACCTCTTTTCCAGATCAACCGTCAAATCAATATCCAGATTTTTGCCTCTCGATTGCAACGCCCATTCGTTAAGGAGTTTATCCAGAGAGACAGCATCATTATTCATAAAAGATAAGAAACGCCGATCGAAGCTCAAAAGCTTATCAACTGAGCTTTGATGAGCATCTGCCATTAAAATGCGGCGTTTTTGCGAATAGTGTTCGTGTGAAATCAAAACCATGGCCAGCAAGGGAATGCCGCAGGCAAAAATGAAAAGGAAAGCAAGCCTGGTTTTTATGGTAGCTCGTCCTGGCCTGCCGGCAACAACAGTCTGCCAGGTATAAATTAAAAACGGCAGCATGAACAGGAGACACACCATAGCACCTGCCAAAGCTCTCCAGATAATGACAATCTCGTCATGGCCCCTTGGAATTAAAGCAAAAATTCGAAGTGCAGGCGCAAGAAAAGAATAACCAAGATATGCGTGCTGCATTTCTACAAAGCTCAAAGATTCATTCTCGCAACGTGCAAATGTTTCGCCTGGGATTTCAATATTTCTGGCATCACCTGTATACCAGATACTGTCGGTGTAACTGGAATTCGTGTTGATAAGTCCGAGGGATATGCCGCTGCGATCGGCAAATTTTTCCAGAGAATTCTTCAGACCATTTTTTTGCGCGAGTTTGTCCTGGTTAAAACGCAGTAAAAGTGCGATTTTCGAGACAAAATACATGGCAATCGGAGGACGCACCAGCGAGCTATCCAGCCATGCAAGTGAAAACCTATCCGGATCAATGTGGCTGCCTACCATTGCCTGCATCAACTGAGGTCCAATAATTTTGCGGGCAACCTCAATGTCACCGCCGACTTTCCCGTATAATCCAGGATCGCCCATAACCGGATAATTGCTGAGAACTTTAAAAACTTCCAACCATTCTTCAGGACTATTTTCATCAGAAAATGTCTTCTTAATTTCTACGCCAGCGGGTGTCCAGGCAATAAAGTCGAATTCATCAGGAAACAGTCGCTGCTGCTCTTCAATCCAGGCCAGTATAAGTCCAGTCTCGGTGCCTTCTTCTTCAAAACTTCGAAATTTCTCATAGAAAAGGCGACACCAGAAAACCTCCTGTTCAAGGTTGCCAACAGCCTCATTGGTAGCTCTCTGCAGCTGAGTTTTCAGTTTAAATTTAATCTCGTCCTCAGCAACATTATAAAACCTGAAAACAGCAAAGGATACCAGCGCAGCCGGAATACCAGTCAGGCATAATACCATCAGCAGCCAGCGGAAAAGCCGGCGCGATCGTGAAGCTATAGAGTTATTTTCAGCTGTTTGCGTCATGATTATGATTGATAATGATCAGAGTAAAGTCGTCGTCAGCCGATTTTGCCCACTCCTGGTAAGCTGCATAAACGCGCTTGTAGTAGACTTCGGGATCAGGGTCATAGACTTCGAGAAGAAGTTTTCTCAGCCTTTCGTAGCCAAATTCTTCGCCATTTGCATTATTAGCTTCAGCGATACCGTCGGTATAAAGAATCAGCGCTTCACCTCTGGCAATTTTGAATTCATAATTGCTGTATCTCGGCCTTCTGCCAATTCCCAGCGGAGTGGCAACATGCTCAATATACTCGGCAGATTGAGTTTGAGGTCTTACAATCAGCGGAAAGCAGTGACCGGCATTGGAAAAATTGAAATCGCCAGTCTTTGGATTAAAAACAAAGTATTGTAAGGTCATCATTCTCTTGAGTTTTTCGTTTTTGATCGCAAAAAAGATCTTGTGCAAACGCATCAACAACGATGCGGGATCAAGCTTTTCAGCATTTGACGACATCAGGACTCCAGACTTGGCCATTGCCATCATCAGCCCGGCGGGTACGCCATGCCCGGCAACATCACCAATAACCACGCCCCAGTTGTTATCATCAATTTCGAGGCAATCATAGTAATCGCCGCCAAGTGTGGTCATGACAACAGTATCACCAAAAATTGCAAAATTACCGGCCTGAAAACGATTTCCCGGCAAAAGGCTTTCCTGGACTATTCTTGCAACCTCCAACTCGCCGAGTCCCTCTATTACGCGGTTGAATACAGAACTCAAATGGCCAAATTCATCCTCGTCCCCAGGTGGAATACGATGCCGAAAATTCTGCGCTCCAATTGCCAGGGCACCCTCACCCAGACGATGGATGGGAACCAGAAACTGCGAAGACAATGCATGACCGATAATAAAAGTCAGCAACAAACTTATAATGGCGCCAACTACAATATTATTGCGAATCTTGTCGACACGGATTTTTATCTTCGATTCCGGATAGGTAAAGGCCAGAATCAGATGATTGAGATTGCGCCCGCGAGCGCAGGCAAAGATGCTTGATTGCTCATCAATAATCAGATTTCCGCTCTGACTGTCACGAAAACCTGCAGCTCTTTCGAATTCCGGCAACAGCGCAGGAGGTATCGCAGAATTCTCAGGCCAAACACGACTGCCGGCAGCATTTCTAGCAACAAAGTTTGCCTTGAGCGAGTTTTTTTGAGCGGACACACAATATTGATCAATATATTGCTCCTGAAGATCATCGCTGTCCCAGATCAGTATTAAAATGTGAGTGTTGTTGTAATTACGCCGATCACCAAAAATGTACCAGTAACCGATTTTTGTAATGTTACCAAGATTAATCAAGGTAATTTTGCGGGCAAGCCGATATGAATCTCTTATAATATCTGCGTTTTCTGGAGAAAGCATTGAGCTGAAAATATCTTTACTTGCCTGTTTTGCGAATATTCCGTTATTAAACTTAAGAATCGCCTCACCAAGCTGCACTATAAAGGTCGAATTTTGCCGACTGCCGCCTGTAATATCCTGCTGTTTACAAATCAGCCGGGCATCTTTAGAGACAAAATAGGTTTCGGCCGCCTTGAACTGTCGCGTAAAAGTCTTTATCTGTTCAGCTGTATTTTTTTCGAAATCCTCAGAATCAGTATTCTGATTCAGCTGATCAAAAAAGCTGTTCAGCTTTCCAGCTACATCAACCTTTATCTGCGCATAGCGCATGTCGAAATCACGGATCTGCCTCAGCAGATCGGACTTAACTTCATTCCGCAAAGAAACTTTTTTATTATTGAGATAATCATGCGCAATGAAAGCGAGTATTGCCAGAGGAGCAAGATTGGCCAACAGAAAAAGCCCGGTCAACTTCCATCTGATAGATATAAAAGACATGCGGTAATTTATATGAAAATACAGAAGCAGATGCAAAAGCAACAAAAACAGGGTTATCTGAGTGAATCTCAAATCGAGCTGTATCGCTTTAGACCAGATCTGCGGCTGTTTTTCGAGCAGAGAGAAGCTGCGGATACCTGGCTGCGCAACATCCAGCATTATTAAAAGTTTATCAGTTTCAAAAATTTGTTCAGAAAGGTTTTCAAATTCGGCGAGAGATCTGACTAGAACCGGCAAAAATGTCTGCGGAACAGGAGTTGCCGGATTTGTAATATCGGGACTTGCTGAAAACCCGTTAATTATACCGGCGTTCTGCTTATTAAGCACCTCCACAATCTTGTTAAGCCCAATGTGATTATGCAGAAGACGGTCACTTAAAAAGCATAGGAAGCTGACTTTACTGCCAACGTGGTACCATACCGAATTTAAATTGTTGTTAAAATCTGTCAGCAGTGGACCAGCATTTTGCCCAGCCAGATAGGGCCGGTCGAGATGGTTTGGCAGAAAAATCCTGCCCAGATATTTTCTGACAAGATTCAGATTGCTTTTTATCAGCGGCAGCTCTTTTATATTGCACTGACTGTCGATAGCCATGTTTTCGGCCACTTCTTTGAGAACCTGATACAAACGTGACAAGATATAGTTATAACCCTTGCGGTCGGTTAAATCCTGGACAATTTTGCCCTTTGCATCCCATACAATAAACTCAAAATCGCCGGGATACTGCTTTTTAAGATTTTCGATATTGCTCTGCATGTATGAAAGTGGTCTGGCATGTGCCTGTGCATTATCAAATATTTTTTTGAGCAATAAATGCAGGTATCTCGGCCGACTGCTGTATTTTTCTATCTGCTCAAGATTTTTCCGCATAACCTCAATGGCTTCAGACCTTAGCGTAGAGGTTTTTAGCGAATGCAGATGTTCGAGCCCGGAATAAATTATATAGAGCGGAAAAATCAAAAAACAAAAAGCGTAGATCAGCAGCGGGAAAAAATTTCCAGCTAAACCGCTTTTATGTGCGACTGTAGATTCAGGCGTCTTCATTATTCAACATAGCTCCCTGATTTTCCTTGCCCGTGTAAACAAGTATGACCACGGTAAGGTCGTCCTGCGCACTCTCGTCGCCAATGTGATTCATGTAAGCCTGAAAAACGCTATTGTAGAAAACTTCGGCATCTTCGTTCCAGCAGTTTTTGAGAAGCGTTTTAATATCATCGTATCCCAGCTCTTCACCGCTGCTGTTTCGCGCCTCTACGATGCCATCCGTATAAAAAACAATTGCGTCGCCCGGCTCAAAAGAGATCTCAATCTCTGAAAAATTGGCCTTTTTAAAGGCGCCCAGAGCGCCACCAGCTAGAGTAAGTTCCTCGACAAGCCCGCTGGCTTTTCTGATAATCATCGGCGAACAGGCTCCGGCGTTCGAATATCTGCACTTACCAGTATTAGAATCAACACATAGGTATTGAAAAGTCATAACTTTTTTCTGTTTTTTAGTTTTGGAAGCATGAATCAGAGCGTGCAGACGATTGAGCAGAGCGAGAGGCTGATCAAGCAGATCATCCGACTGAATAATACCAGCCTTTGCCATGGCCATGATAAGCGCAGCACCAACGCCGTGACCGGCAACATCGCCAAGTAAAACGCTGAATCTGTTGTTATCGACCTGAATATAATCATAGTAATCGCCGCCGAGTTCGCCCATCGCAATACTGCGCCCAAACAGGCTAAACTTTCCGGTTGCGATCTGCTGCTGCGGCAAAAGTTGTTCCTGAATAGCACCGGCGACCGACAACTCTTCAAGCTCGACCATTACACTATTAAAGATCCCACCCATGGAACCAAATTCATCACGACCAAGGTCCGGCAGACGATGTTTAAAATTCTTGTTCTCTATCGCATGCGCCCCAGCGGTTAAAAACCTGAGCGGCAACAGAAAACCATGCGTCAGCACCTGAGACAATGCAAAGGTAACCAACAGACTCAACAATGCAAATATTGTCAACTGCTGGCGCTGATTATTGATTATCTTGTCGATTCTGGAAACAGGAAACAGGCCAATGAGCTTGTAATCTTTGAGATACTTACCTTCGAAGCCCATTGCCAGACACTCCTCACCCTCGTAGTTGACGTATTTAATTTCGTCGCCAGGGTAAGAAGTCAAAGAATTGGCAAATTCCTTTATTTGCAAGCTATCGTAAGCCTCCAGCGGCACTGTAAACCTCTTGTCGTAAATTGCGAGAATCTTTATGCCAAGACTATTGCGATTCGCCTGGGGGATGTAGGTTTTGAGAAAAGCTGTCTGAAAATCAAGACGGCGCAGAGTGGCGATAAAGAAAAAATCAGCTTTATTGCTGTTTTCCAAAGAAAACGTGTCGATTATGGCAGGATGAATATTACGGCCAAACCCCCAGTCGATAAAGTTTCCACGGTTTCGCAACATATCAAAGATAAAATTAACCAGAGGTCTCTGAGTAACGGACTCTATCAGCAACTCGATCTCGGTAGCAGTCTTTTCAGAAATCTTGGTGCCATTAATCTTGTTCAAAAAGAATTGCCCGATTTTTCTGGTGTAATCACGATTCTTCTTGCCATTATCCTCACCATCAATAAATTCCTTGGGAATAATGCCACGCTTATCGTCAACTATGCCATACTCCGTACCCAACATGTCACTGCCATCTACAACAAGTATAACTCGCCAGTTCGGCTTATTTCCAAGTGTATCTACAAATTCACCCATATTTTTGTTATTCAGCTCTTCATGGGATAGTTTCTGCATCAGTTCTTTTTGGGCCCTTTTTTTGGAAGTCAGAAGCTTGGCATATTCTATTTCGATTTTTTCGTCGAAATCCTGCACAAAGCTCAGACCTTTACCATGCATCTCACGCAGGAGATTATCGCGTTTCTGATTAAGAAAATCAGTGCCGATAAAAAACAGCACGATCAGCGGCAGACCATTTGCGAAGAAAAACAAAAAGCGTAGTTTCCAGCGGAGTGAAAGCTCATCAGGTAAAGCCAGAACAATCAAGTTGTACGAGTATAGCCCGGCAAAAAACGCGCAGATTAAAAAGATAAAAGCTGCCAGCATTGCTGTTTTCAGTGGCAGATCTACGTTCAGTCGGTTTCTTTCGATATAGCCTATTATTGTTAAATTAGCATTTAGAAATCTCGGAAAAACTACCAGATCATCCGTAACAACCTGTGATAATTTTTCATTTTCGTTCTGCAGATATGCTTTCTCTAACTGTCTCTGCAAGGCTGGATTTGCCGAAGAATGTCTGAATGCGCCGTTCTTTTCAGCAAGAGAAAATCTGTAAACTCCATCTGATTTACCGCTGAATTCCCCCAGAAAACTCCAGATCCCATCGTTTGAACTCAGTTCAGCTGGATCAATGAAAATAAGGATTTGATTGCCATGAACATAGTTTGTCCATAGCAACGGCTTCTGATAAGTGCTGTCTGTCCAGCATAGGTGGGGATCTTCCACATCAACACTGTTATCAAAATGCATCCAATTTAGCTGCGGGCCTAATAACCGACCTGTCACCAGAAAAGCCTCTTCACCTGGATCATAGCGACCAAACTGATAACCCTTGCTAATAGTGTCCATAGCCAGTTTCCATTCTGCTGGATTTTCTAGCTTAAAACTTGAGGTGGCGATTCCATTTTTTAAAGAATAGACAATGTAGTTGAAACGCAGTTTTTTTCGAGTTTCAACAAGCCTTGCAAAAATTTCGCCTATAGAGTTGTCCGGCTTGATCACTTCTCTATTGAATGTCACCCGCAAAAGACTGCACCAGAAACTCTCATTGTCTGCGAATGCCTGCAGACTCTGATATAAACCTCTGATTTCCTTGCTATGCTTTTCCAGCTGGTTCTGCCGACTCTGTTCGCTGAAATACAAGAAACCATAGACGATAAGTAATCCCGGTATAGTAACAAAGCAAAACATGAACAAAATCCAGTAGAACCATCTCTGTACAAGATTGTTCACATTCATGACTGCTTCTCCGACAACCCAAACCTGATCAAAACCATGGTAATATCATCATCTGCTTCGGGAGACCAGGCGTAGTAAGCATCAAATATCCGCTGATAATAGGTTTCAAGATCGGATGAAAATTCATTGCGCAAAATGTCCAGAAACCTGTCAAAGCCCATTTCAAGGCCAGCTTTGTTCTGCGCTTCGATAATACCATCTGTATAAAGCAGCAAGATATCGCCCTCGGCAAGATTGAGTTCCAGGTCCTCGTAGCGAGGCTTTTTGGTAATACCCAGCGGTGAACCGATTGCCTGGATCAATGACACATCTTTGCCACCTGCCCTGATAAGTGCTGGAAAGCAATGTCCTGCATTAGAAAACAGATAATTGCCGGTCACCGAATCAACGCAAAAATACTGACAGGTCATCATGCGCTTGATTTTGCTGCTCTTTACACGATAAATAACTTTATGCAAAGCTGCCAGCAGCAATGCCGGGCGCATTTTTTCCTGTTCGGCGATAAGAACCGAAGCCTTGGCCATTGCCATCAGAAGCGCCGCCGGAACGCCGTGACCGGCGACATCACCCATGAGAATACCGGCTCTGTTTTTATCTATCTCAAAATAATCATAATAGTCCCCGCCGAGTCGACTCATTGAAACGCTTTTACCATAAACTTCAAGTCGATTCATTTTCAGGTTTTCGAGAGGAAACAGGTTTTCCTGAACAATTTTGGCCACTTCAAGATCTTCAAGACTCTCAATTGCGCGATTAAACACCGAACCAAGATGGCCAAACTCATCGTGCGAGTCAATTTTCAGGCGATAGCGAAAATCCTGGCGACCAATAGCCTGAACCCCTTTTTCCAGCTCTTTTACAGGCTCCATAAACTGAGCCGAAAGCAGGCGGCCAATCCCGAGTGTCAGACTCAAACTCAACAGGGCGAATATTATCAGTCTTGATTGTAAACCGCCGATCTGACTATCAATCTTTTCAAGCGGATAAAGCCCAACCAGTGCAACTTTATCAAGTTTTCTGCCGATTGTTCCGAAAGCTGCATAATCTTTACCATCAATTTTTAACAGGTCATTTTTTGCTATCTTGAGATTAAAGGTTTGTCTAAAAAGGTTTAACACTTCTCGATCTGCCACTTGTCCAGTTGGGAAAGCAACACCATTACTCTCAACTATTGCAAAACATTTAATCTGACCAGAGTTTGTGTTGAGATCCTCAATTTTCATCTTCAAATAGGCTTCCTGGAGGGCGTCATGAGTCCAGGAAACAACAAGAAGATTTGTAAAATTACGGCTCTTGAAATCTCCCAACAAGTGCCAGAAATACTGACGACCTTCTGAACCCATCTGTTCAGAACCTATTTTTCCAACCTTTCTAATAAACTGATGAAATATCACCTTGTCAGTAGCAAGAAAGGACTGGGCACTAACCTCGCTATTTCGATTCAGTGTTTTATTACCTCGAAACAACTCCGGCGGAGAATAAGTCTTGAGATTCATGTAATAAAGCAGCGTTCTACTCATGTTAGCAAAAAAAGCACCGGAACCGCCGCTGATAGTCGGACCCGACTGATATTTGCCACGCAGGTCAGATAAAATAAAATCGTAAGGTCTGGTGCTCATTACCAGGTCACTAAATTCTTTCAGATCATTAAGCTTTTTGGTTTCTTCAGGATGATACTGATTTACTTTATCAACAGCTTTATTAAGCTTTTCAGCATAATCCGCCTTTATCAGTTCATAGCGTGTATCGAACTCTCTGAGTAGATCCGCAGTCTGCTTATGAGCCTGATCAAGCAGAATCTGTCTGGTCTGCTGAAGATACTCAAAGCCAAGAAAACCCAGAATCATCAACGGCAGACCATTTGCGTAGATAAACAGTATTGCCAGCTTAAATCTGATTGAGATCAAACCAGACTTCTTAAAAAAGACAAATAAAGCAAAAAACAATACAAACAAAGCAACTATTGAACCGATCAGAATCAATCTTCGGACTGTTTTGGCAGCAATCATGTGATTGCGTTTTTCTACCAGACTAAAACCGAGTGTGGACTGGTTAATCATACGCGCCAGAATAAGATAATGCTCTGTTTCGAGTCGGGGCTCAGCAAAGTGTTGAAACTTTTTGAGTTCAATTAAAACTTCTTCGGACCTTGGCAGAGAGCCACCCGTGAACATGACATTTTCGCCAGCAAGATCAACGATTCCGATTCTGAAACCGGTTTCATTACCACGATTTATTGCGACGACCAGTTTTTCCAGATATTTTTGCGACTCAATCGCATCATGATGAATCTGCGCAAATATGCCAAAGTTTTCGCCAATCCGATACCAGAAATTGGATTTTTCCCGGTCGGAAGAGGCAATAATACATTCCCCGAGACTCGATCGCAACAGAGGCAGGTTCATGTGTTCAGGCACCAGAAAAGCACCGAGATAACTGCGCAAAAGGTTTATGCGTTGTGCAACAACCGGCAGAAGTTCGGGATTACCAGGATAATTTGCTTCGTTATCATCCTTGATTTTGCTGAAAACTTCATACAGAGTTTTTACAATATAACGGTAACTCTTTTCGTCGGTCAGTTTTTCGATGATCTTGCCTTTATCGTCCCATACGATAAATCTGAAAACATCAGGATTTCTCTCTTTCAGATTTGCCAGAGCACGGTTCAGATAGCTGGCAGGCTGATTCTGCGCCTCAGCAATGTCAAAGATCTTTTTGAAAAGAGCATGGTGATAATGTCGGCTGTTGCGGTACTGCAGCAGTTTTTCGAGATTCTGTTCGAGCTTGTGATATAACTCCTGTTTTTGCAGGTTCTGACGTGTCTCGAGCATGCTGTCGAGGCCGACGTCAAGCAAAAACAACGGGAAAACTACAAAGCACAATATTGCTCCGCTCCAGAAGGCGATAGGCCATCTGTGATTCAGCGGCAGCTGTGCATTAGAACTCATTTGATCCGACCTGCCATGCAAATCATCAGTTAAGTTACTGCTTCCCACGAAAAAATCTGCTAAAGCATACCGCAAAGCGGCGAATTTAGCAAAAACAGACTTAACTGAAAACAACGATAATCATGGTTGAGTCGTCTTGCAGCTCATTATTGCCGGTCATCAAGCGATGGGCAGACATGAGGTTATTGAAATATTTATGTGGGCAAACATCATAGCTTTGCACTGCCAGCCGTTTAAAGGTGTCCAGTCCTACCATCTGCCCGCGCATGTCCCTGGCTTTTATCAGGCCATCAGTATAAAGCAACAATGCTTCGCCTGGCGAGAAGGACATTTCAATGCTTTTGAATACAGGTCTTTTTAAAGCGCCCAACCGAGGACCAGGCAGGGAAATCTCGCTCACACTCTGCAACTCAGGGTGAATAATCAGCGGCGGCCAGCTTCCAGCATTAGTGTAGCAAGCCTTCAAATTCTGCATATCAACATTGAAGAACTGGAAAGCCATCGTTTTCACCTGATCCTGCTTGGTTGCAGCTATAAGCCTATGCATTCTTAACAGTAATTCAGCCGGCGAATTGTGCAGGTCTTCAAGCTTCATTATGGCAGCCTTTGCCATCGCCATTATCAGCGCCGCGCCGACTCCATGCCCCGACACATCACCGGTTAACAGACATAAATTTCCTATATTGCTTGTAAAGCAATCGTAGTAATCGCCACCGAGATCACCCAGTGAAAAACTCTGAGCATGAATGCTGCAGTTGGCAAATTCTGGCAGCTGCTTTGGCAATAGATGCTCCTGGACAGCCCCAGCCACTTTCAGCTCTTCAAGATCAATCATCGTGGTATTAAAGACTTCCGCCATTTCGCCAAATTCGTCACGACCCAGTCCAGGGAGACGTGCTTCAAAATTGCGTAGCCGAATTGCATCAGCACCTTCTGCCAGTATGCGCAAAGGAAACAGAAAGCTATAAGACAGGATCTGCCCAAGAATTAAAGCCAAGACAAGCGAAACAATGCCAAATGTAACCAGACGACTTTTTTCACGATATATCTGATCCTTAATTTTGCTGACAGGATAAAGGGCAAACAGGCTGAAATTCGCAAGAGATTTGCCGCGCAAACCCATTATCAGATAATCCTGATGATCCAGAGTGACAAACTGTCTGGGAGGAACCGGGCGGTGGGTAAATTGCCCAACATAGTCACGCAAAACAGTATTTTTCACAACACTTTTCGGGAAGTAAAGATCGGATTCTTCATTGATTATGCCAAGCTGTAGATCAGGAATATTTCTATTGGCGTTAAGAAATTGCCTTTTGATGTAACCATCTTCCAAAATATCAGGACCCCAGATCGTCATTTGCAGAAAATCATATTTATTGCCGGAAAATAGTGACATCAGCTCAATATAGGCCAGATTGCTGCGCTGGGCCAAGCCCATGAGGGTTATCTGCCCATTTGCCCGTAAAAATTCACTCTGTACCTCTAAAAGCGACTTCTGCATTATTGATTCTGCCAGCATTTCGATTTCTGTGGCGGCAGCTGAATCTGATGGATCCCCATTAAGATTTGCCAATATAAACCGAATGAGTGTTGTGATAGCCTTTGCTTCATCGTCACGCTTTTTCCGGCTGTCTTGTTTGAGTTGTTCGGTTAAAAATGAAGTGCGTTGCCCATTAAGATACACAGCGTCACGGGTGCCAATAAAATCTGCGGCACTGGCAACCATATACTGCCGCAGATCAGTGGGGTCTTCTATATCCTGCACGAGCTTTTCGGAAAAGATTTTATAAGAAGCCGCGGTAAGCCCTCTGGTGAGAATGCTTTCTTTTAAATCGGCAATTGCATCTTTGATGCGAAAAACTCTAAGAGCCTCTTCTGATTTGAAGCGCTCATCAAAATTCTTTAAAAAATGTGTACCCTGCGCATGGAGATCATCAAACATTGCGTATTGCTTCTGATTAAGATAGTCATAGCCAACAAAAAACAACATGGTCAAAGGCAAACCGCTGGAGTAAATGAACAATAGAAAAAGTTTGCGTGAGATGGAAAAACGTATGGACAATACCTTAAGTTCAGCAAGTCCACTGACCAAAAAAGCAGACAACAGCATCAGCCAGACAAATGAAGCATTTACTTTACCGGCAGATATTTTATTCTTGCTGACGCAGGCAAACAAAGTAAGATCTTCTCCGACAATTCTTAAAAAAAAGTGCGCCTGCGGCGTTGCAAATTTCACACCGTTTTTAAGACTATGCTGCTCAAGAATTCTGGTTGCAAAATCCTTGTCTGGAATCTCTCCACTGGCCTTAACCTTATCATTGCGAACAAAACCCAGAATATATGAAGCACTGTTGTCATGAAGATAGTTCATATAGTAATCCAAGCCTTTGCTGGCACCTTTAACAATCTCCGGTTTAACCAATATCACAAGCGTAAGCCCTTTGAAGCTTCCAATCCAGCACAGTGGACTTTGCCTGGAACTGTCAAACGCCAACAGCCGCCGGTTTTTTTGTGATAAACAACCAGTCATGGATGAAAAAATCACTTGCGGCCCGAAAAGACGCCGGGCGTTGTCGATTTCTTCATTACTCGGCTCGAAATCCTTTGCTTTTTTAGTAAATAAATCATTTATGCTGCGCAACCCCATTTTCCAGTCGCCAGAAAAACTTTCTGGATCAACGGTTGAATCGAGCAGTCGATTGGATGGGGCCCAGAGCATATAGTCAAATCCGGCGTCCAGACGCTTATGATAGTTCCTTATTACAGCCACCGGGTTACCGCGCAGCATTTCATAGAATGCTCGATAAAATGTTTGAGCCATAAATTCTTCGGTAGCAGCATGAGTAGCAAAGCTGGCCAGGGTCTCCTCGATTTTCTGCTCTACCGCGATTAAGCCATCGTTGTATCTGAGCTGATCTATGTGACGAAGACCGGCATGAAACAACAAACCAGGAATAAGCAGAAAAACAGCAGTTTGCAGCAACCACAGACTTAATCGTTTTAATGCCGCGCCAGAAATCATATGCTGGTTGCTCCTTTGAAACGAATCAGAACAATAGTGATATCGTCTTCCACACTTGCTGACCAGTCCAGGTTTGCCTGATAGATATTATTGTAATACTGCTCCACATCCTTATGCCAGGCATGTTTCGCCAGTTCCAGCAATCCATTCGGCCCGTATTCAACATCATCACTATTTCTGGCTTCGAGCATGCCATCACTGTAAAGAATTAGCGTATCACCTGATTTAATATCAAGATCGTAATTCTTATACCGGGCACGCCGCGAAATCCCGACCGGAGAACCAACTATCTCAACAAAAGCTGATGTCTTACCAGTATCTGAGACAACTATCGGATAACAGTGCCCGGCGTTTGCAAAACTGCATGCCCCGGTATTGTCATCCATTACCAGATACTGACAGGTCATCATACGCTTAAAGCTATCACTCTTTAGTCGATAAAGAACATTGTGCAATGATGTGAGTAATAGAGCCGGGTCGTGCAGACTTTCCTCGTCTATCATTACAATTGCTTTGGCCATAGCCATTATCAAGGCAGCCGGAATTCCGTGCCCGGCGACATCGCCCAGAAACACTCCAGTCTTGCCTGATTCCGGCCGGCAATAATCAAAATAGTCACCACCCAGCCTGGTCATCGAAATGCTTTTTGCGTATATCTCAACATTGCCACTCTGGTAATAAGCCTCTGGCAAAAGTGTTGTCTGAACAATCTTGCCAATCTCAAGATCGCGCATGCCGGCCATGGTTGAATTAAATACCCGACCAAGATCCCCAAATTCATCCTCACTGCAGATAGTATTTCGAAAACTGAAATTGCGCTGGCCAATCTGTTTAACGGACTCAGCCAGTTGGCGAACTGGCTCAAGGAATTGTCGAGTCAATGCATAAACCACGCCGGAAACAATCAAAAGACTCAAGATGCTCAGCCACATCAACTGTGTTTGTGCCTTTTCAACGGCAGTCTCTATTGCATCTGCGGGAATTACAGCGGCCAGAGAAAGATTGTCGAGCTGACGACCAGCCAGAGCGGTTACAATGTATCTTCTTCCAGCATGGTACAGAGCATTCTCGTTGGCAGATTGCAAGTTAAAAGCCTTCTGAAGAACAGGTCTGAGCTTCACGTCAGGAATCCCACAATTTCCAACCAGATTGCTACTGTGTTGAGCAAGGGCAAGAAGATACATTCCACTGCCCTCAAAATTGTTCAGTTCTTTAGCCTGATTCTTCGCATAAAACTCCTGCACCTGGTTCTGAATCCATGACAATATCAACAATGAATGGAAAGAACGGTTCTCTTTATCGCCCAAAAAAGTGATATAACAAAAGCGTAGTTCGGTGCCGAAAGCAAACATTTCAATCCTGTCAGTGACTTGCAGCAGCGATTGAAGCATGACAAGATCTGCGCCGGTCATAGAGTTTTTCGACAACTCAAAGTAACTGGAAGTGCTTGTCATTTCGTTCGCATCTTTTTGCCCACTGTCAAAGGTGCGATTTGCAAAATTCAAGGCATGCCCGGCAAAGAGTTTGAGCATGGTCTGCGACTGTGCTTTGCGGGATCTGCGATAACCCAGCTTCACTTCACCGTCAGCTCCAAACACATAAGCGTCCTCGGCATCAAGCGCTTCTACCGTAGATTTGAAAAATGGAATATCGTCGGTATTCGGTACCCTGTTTACTACCTCGGCAGAATACGAAGCAAGCCTGGCTCTTGTTTGCCCTTCAAGAACATTGCGAAACCTTTTGAATCCTGTATCTACTTCTTCGAGCAGTCGAGCTTGATCTCGATGCACTGCATGTAACAGTGAGCCTTCCAGTTGTTGTAAATATTCATGTCCGATTGTGCCAAGAATCAGCAGTGGCAGGCCATTCGCATAGATAAATAGCAATGCAATACGAGTTCTAATCGAAAAAGTTATGCGCTTGAGGCGCAGAGCGTAACAATAAAAAACAAACAGCATAATCAGCACTGCTGATACCAGCTTTGCAAAAAATCTGGCCTTTTGCTGCTGCGGATATCCGTGCAGTAGTTTCTTTTTATCAACCAAGCAATAGCCGCGCAAATATGGGTCGAGCAGTTTGAAAGCAACCAGATAATCTTTTAGCTCCCGGTGCGGAAGTGAGGCATTTTCAAATTTACCCAGCTCTATCAGCAAATGTCTGTCAAAATCTGATCTGGCCTGATAATCCTTTAACTTTCGAATATCGATAAATGAGGTGCTAATTTTATCGCCCTTGCTGTTGAGTTCAGCTCTGGCGTTTGCCACACCTATGTGTTCATGCTTTGACTGTGGATTGGCAGCACAAAAAATTGTAAAATCACGGCGGGAGTCAAACCAGAAAAGTGGAAATCGCTCAGGTGTGTCAGCAAGAATAAAGCGGCCATTGTCACCTTTTTGAAAAGGCAGACGTAAATGAGAAGGAACGAGAAATCGCCCAAGATAGGCTCGAAAAAGATTGATGCGCTTTTCCACTACCGGCAATAGCTCGGGAAAGCCTGGATAATCAGCATAACAATGATTAGCAATTTCGCAAAAAAAGTCATACAGATTGTTAACTATGTATCTGTAGCTCTTTTCATCAGTAAGTTCATCAACCGTTTTGCCACGAGCATCCCACACAATAAATTTCAGCAGCCCAGGATACTGAGATTTGATGCCCTTTATGCTGCTTTTTAGACTTGTCAGAGGTTGTGAACTTTTATCTGCCTTATCTACGTGCCGTTTCATAAGTTTGTGCAGATAGGAGGCAAGCTCGACGTTCTGACTCAAATAATCAAGCCGCGTATCCATTTCGGCAAATGTCTGCTGGCATTCATTCTCGCTACGAAGCCGCAGCATGCTATCTATAAGGACATTGACAAGAAGCAACGGGATCAGGATAAAACACAAAAAAGCACTCAACCAGGATAACGTCCGGTATCTGCTGAAAATATTGCTTTCTTGGCTCTCTCTCATTGAATGATTTTACCATATAGAAGCTGGCAGGTAAAAAAAGACCGCCAGTTTCCCGGCGGTCTTTTTATGTTCAGAATTTGTGGGCCATTGCAAGGAACTCTAGCCCCGAGCAATCTGTTCAAACTCAGTGGGCGATAGACTAGTAGTTTTCGACCCAGACCTCAAAATACTCGCGGCCGTGGTCGCAAACCGGGCATTTCGGCGGAGCTTCGATGTTTTCAACAATGTGTCCACAATTGACGCACTTCCAGTAAACCTTACCATCTTTCTTGAAAACGGTATGATTCTGTACGCTATCGTGCAGCTTGCGATAGCGTGCTTCGTGCCTTGCTTCAACCTTGGCGATATTTTTGAAAACGGCGGCGATATCTTCAAAACCTTCTTCTTTGGCAATTTTGGCGAAGCCGGCATAGAGATCTGTCCATTCTTCCTTTTCGCCATCAGCAGCATACTGAAGATTTTTCAGAGTATCTGCATAAGCTACCGGGTAACCGGCATTGTTTATAACGACTACTTCTCCGTCCATGCCGTATTTGAGAAGCTGTTTCATAAACAGTTTGGCATGTTCCTTTTCGTTCTCGGCGGTTTCAAGAAAGATGCCGGATATCTGCAGAAAACCTTCCTTTTTAGCTACTGATGCGTAATAGGTATAGCGATTGCGCGCCTGTGATTCTCCAGCAAAAGCTTTCATGAGATTCTCAGCAGTACGGGTACCCTTTAACACTTTGCTCATAAACTTGTTCCTCCTGGTGTAATATTATTGATATAAGCAGAAGCCTGTGATCAGCTTCTGGGATTACCCTGAATTATCTGGCCGGCCTTGAGACCTGAAATGACTTCACGCATGCCATTGCCGACATCGACGCTTCTGATCTGTCTTCTCAGCAGTCGACCATTTTCGACCTCAACCACAGATTCGAGCTGACCGGTTTTGATTATAGCAGATTCCGGAATTATTATGACCTTTTTGTCTGACTTGAGCGGAATGCGAATTGTACCAAACATTCCCGGCATCAAACCATCAGCATTATCGATGCAGACCTTAACCAGAAAAGTTCGGCTGCGTGGATCGACCGAAGGAACGATCTCGCGGACTGTACCCTGATAGCTGGTGCCGAGAGCGGGAACAGCATAATCAACCTTGGCGCCGATGACAACTTCTTTAACCAGTGATTCGCGCACCGGCACTTCGAGCAGCAGGCTGTTGGGATCGAAAAGCCTGAGCATTACCGAGGCAGGATTGCCAAGATCACCTGGATCAGCAAGTCGTTCCGCGACCAGCGCATCGATAGGACTGTTTAACGTAGCATAACCGAGACCGGCCTGTGCCTGCTTTATGCCCTGCGCGGCGGCAGCAGCGTTGGCAGCAGCTCCCGTGCGGTTCTGGCTGGCCTGATGTAATCCTGCTTCAGCCTGTTTAAAGGCGGATATTGCCTGATCGTAATCCCGGCGGGAAATAGCATTCTTCTCGAACAATGATTTATTTCTTTCGAGATCCTTGCTGGCCATGTCAAGAACTGCCTGTGCGGCCTTAACCTGTTCGTCTGCTGCAGCAACAGCAGCGTTGGCGGCGCGGAGCTGATCCTGCCCCTTCGAAACGCCCGCAGAAAGATCCTGCGCGTCAAGCACAGCGAGAACATCACCGATCTTTACGCTATCGCCGCTGCGAACCTTTATTTCTACGATTCGCGCTACTATTCTCGGCATTATATCTACTTCATTGCGACTTCTGACCGTGCCAATTGCCTTGTAAAAATCTGGCTTTGCAGTGTCTTCGACCTTTATCGTCGCCCCGATGTTTTCTGGCTTTTCCTGATTCATTCCCGGTAAAATCTGGCCGGTGGCAAAGAAACCACCCTGGAATAACATCAAGAAGAGCAAAGCGCCAACTCCGACCATTGGCCCGAAGTAATGCCCTAGTTTAGTATTTGCTGAAGTTTTATTCTGGGTTTCGCTCATGACTTAACCTCCTGATCAGTTGTGCTGGCAGTGGCAGTTTGTCTGCCGACCTGACTGAAGTAATAAAGGGTCGGAACAACAAGTAGAGTAAATGCAGTGCTGGCAAGCAAACCGAAAATCAGCGACCATGCCAGCCCCGAAAAGATTGGATCAAGCGTAATCGGCCAGGCTCCGAGAAGAGTTGTGGCCGCAGTCAACATAATCGGTCGAAAACGCACAGCGCCGCTTTCAAGAATGGATTCTTTGAGGGTTTGCCCCTGTTTGACTGAATCTTGAATAAACTCAATCAGAACCACGCTGTTGCGGATAACAATGCCGCCGAGCGCGATCATTCCAATCATCGCGGTTGCGGTAAAGAATATCGGATCAGGGTAGCCTCCGACAACATCGGCCGCTACCAGATTAAGCAGATAAAAGCCAGGTGCAATGCCGATTATGGTAAGCGGAATCGCAGACATAACCAGCAGGGGCATGACAAAATTGTTCATCTGCACTGCCAGCAGCAAGTAAATGCCGATCAGAGCTATACCAAAAGCGATACCAAGGTCGCGAAAAACGCGAACGGTGATTTCCCACTCGCCTTCGCCAGCCCATTCGACGTTGATGCCGGGCGGCAGCGGGTTCTTCTGCAACCGGTCCTGCATATCAAAAACTATCTCGGCCGGGGGACGGCCAACACATTCGGCAGTTACAAAAACGACCGGGCGCATATTTTTATGTTGAATAACCTGTTCTTCTTTTTCGATTTTAAATTCGCCCAGCTCGCCAAGTGGCACCAGAAGTCCGGAACTGTCGCGCAGGCCGATCTCGCTGAGTCGCTGCAGACTATTGCGTTCAGCCAGTGGCAGCCTGATCTTTATGAGCACTGGCTCGCGCTCGTTATCGATATGAGCGATGCCAACGACACTGCCTCGGACTGCCTGAGTCATCGCCTGCTGAATTGATGTGGCCGACAGGCCATGCATGGCCGCTTTCTGGACATCGGGAATGAAGATGACACGGTCATGTTCAGTCTCATTCATATTATCAATCTGGGCAATATGAACACTGTCTTCTTCTTTAAGCTGCTGCTGCAGGAATTCGGCACCAGCTACGATTTCATCGTAACTGCGATCTTCGTCGCCGTAGACTTCAACGGTGAGCGTCGAAAACACCGGTGGGCCTGGTGGAATCTCGACGATGCTGACAATGGCCTTGTATTTTTCGGCAATTGCGGTAAGATCGTTGCGCAGTCGCAGGGCGATAGCGTGGCTCTGCTGTTTTCGGGAGCTTTTTCCTGCCAGATTTATGCGGATATCGGCGTTGCTGTTTTTTCGCCGCAGGTTATAGTGTCGTACCAGGCCGTTAAAGTCTATTGGCGCCGGAATACCGACATAAGATTGAATGCTTTCGACCTCGTTAACCCGGGACAGGAATTTTTCGAATTCGCGCACAGCCTTGTCTGTATGCTCAAGGGAAGACCCCTCCGGCATATCTACAATCAGCTGCAGCTCGTCTTTATTGTCGAACGGCAGCATCTTGAGCGGCACTTTTCTGAACAGCAGCAGCAGCCCGGAAGTGCCGAGCATCAAAAAGATTGCGATCATCAGCAGAATTGCATTGCGCCGCTGCAGAAACGGGCTGATCAGCCATCGGTAGAAGCGCCTTACCCATGGCGGAACTCCATCGTTCACATCGCCGGGTTCGGCTTTTACGCTCTTCAGCAGTTTATAACCGACCCAGGGCACGAAAGTGAGCGCGCACACTGTTGAAAATGTTACGGTAAGAGGCACGTTGATTGCCATTGGCCCCATGTATGGGCCCATCATACCGGTAATGAAGAACATCGGAGTGAATGACACGATGATCGCAAGTGTTGACATGATAACTGGTACGATGACTTCCATTACCGCTGTTACCGTAGCTTTTTCAGGTGGTTCCTTACCCATCTGCAGGTGGCGTTGAATGTTATCAACATTGGTGATCGGATCGTCGACAACCAGGCCAAGGCTTAGTATCAGTGCAAACAGAGTAACGCGATTGATTGTAAACCCGGCTACCAGATTAATGAACAGCGCCAGTGCAAAGCTGACCGGCACCGAAAGGCCAACAACAACAGCAGCGCGCCAGCCCATGGTGAAGGCCATCAGTCCGACGACGGTGAGAATCGCGAACAGCATGCTCGACAGCAGCTCATTAACCTTGTCGTTGGCTGTTTCGCCGTAGTTGCGACTGACAATCATGTCGATTTCCGGGGGTATGACTTTCCCTTTAAGTTTTTCGGCTTCGGCGATTACTTCACGGGCTACATCTACCGCATTAGTGCCCTTCTTTTTGCTGAATGAGAGAGTCACAGCCTGTTGGCGTTCACCGGTGCCATCACGTTTCGAAGCCTCACCGTAGGTCGAGTGATGGTACCAGTCCGGCTCATTTACGGTATCGAGAACCCTGGCGACGTCTTCGATGTAAACAGCGCGGCCTTCTATAGACCTGATAGGTATGCGGGCAATCTCGGTTGTCGATTTGATCGAGTTACCGGCGAGAATGCGCATGCTGTTTTCGCCCTCAATTATACGGCCGCTGTCGGCAATATGATTGTTGCTGGAAATCGCCATAAAGATGTCACCGAAGCAGATTCCCAGCGCCTGCATGCGCGTCTGGTCAGCTTCTACCCTGAATTCCCGGCGATAGCCACCATGAATTTCTGATCTGAAAACATTGCGCACACTGGCCAGGCGCGCCTCAGCTTCTTCGGCGATGCGGCGCAGTTCTGACGCGCTGGTTACGGAAGAGGTAAGCGTCAGTGTTACTATGGGTACGTCATCGATTTCTACCGGTTTGACTACCCAGTTCTGCACGCCCGGCGGAACTATGTCACGGTTTCCCTCGACCTTGTCACGAATTCGGACCATGGCGCGGTCGCGATCCTGACCGACATAGAATCTGACGGTGACCATCGAATTGTCGCGGCTACTCATCGAATAGACATGTTCGACGCCGTCGATCTGCCACATCAATTTTTCCAGTGGTCGGGTGACTAGTTCTTCTACTTCGCGCGAAGAATGCCCGGGAAACGACACGTAAACATCGACCATGGGCACAACAATCTGCGGCTCTTCTTCGCGCGGAGTAAGGGCGATCGCCATGGTGCCGGCAATTACGGCGAACACGATCAGCAGTATCGACAGCGGCCCGGTCAGAAACGCTCTGACGATGCCAGCGATAAAGCCTTGAGGTTCATTGGTGTTTTCATTGTTCATAATTAAATCCCTCAGTAAAGCTGTCTATTTGTAACACAAAATAATACTAAATTTCAAGTAGCGACTAGATATCTCTATTTATCAGTTTTGCAAACAAAATACCAGTGTAATCTGTTAAAAATTTAACCTGCCGTAAGTTTAAAGATGCTTAACACTCTACACAATATTTCTATCCTCGCGCTAAGATTTGTTTTTCAGCTCTACGGGTTCCGGTTTGCTGCTTAGTTGACACCGGCAGCAGCGGCATCTAGCGCTCAGAGAAGCTTCCAGCCGTAAAAGCACGGCTATTCGCCCTATTTACAAGGCACCAAGAAACATACCTTATCGGAACATAGCTGCGTCAGCGAAAACAGAACGAAGCAGATCTGCTGCAATAAATTCTGATCAATTAAAAAAAAATTACATTTTACCTATTACGTTGGCAGTGCGGGTAGCCGATAGTAAATTAAGAAGCATAATGATCAGCTCTGGATTGCCCTAACCAAAAGTGGCATTATACTTTTGCAAAGCTGGTGTCAGAACATGAAGATCAAGATCTGACAATTTATCAGAGTTGCGACAGACATTAAGGTAATAAGGTTTTTAAACCGCAATTTTATTTGTTTTCAGGAGGAATTATGCCGATTTCCAAAACCAAGCCCGCTGTTAAGAAAGTTGTTAAAAAAGCAGCTGCTCCCGCCAAAGTTGTTAAGAAAGCTGCACCCGCTAAGAAGGCGCCCGTAAAAAAAGCTGCCGCTGCTCCCAAAAAAGCTGCACCAGTTAAAAAAGCTCCGGCCAAAAAAGTGGTAGCCAAAAAAGCTCCTGCTAAAAAAGTTGTAGCTACCAAAGTAGTAAAAAAAGCTGCTCCCGCTAAAAAAGTTGTAGCTACCAAAGTAGTAAAAAAAGCTGCTCCTGCCAAAAAGGCAGCCGCTGTAAAAGTCGTAAAAAAAGTGGCTCCAGCAAAAAAAGCTCCTGCCAAAAAACCTGCGCCTGCTACTAAAAAGCCTGCTCCCGCAACCAAAAAGATCATTAGCACCATAAAAAAGAAGTAGTCGCCGCGCCAAGCGCTTATTTTCTCGACTGCCGACCAGTATCGTAAGGATACCTGGCGGTCGCCGGGTTCACCCGGATACATACTGACCTTAATGTTTCCGTACAGAACATCGCCCCATCGACCAATTGTCGATGGGGCGATGTTGTTTCCGGTAGCTGTCGGTCAAATGAAAACAATGATTGAAACGCTGTATTTTCGCAGAAAAATCATTAGAATATTATGAAATACAAGACAGGGAGTAAGACACCATGACACCTCGTGAAGTTGTTGAATCATTCTGGGAAACTATGAGAACAAACGATTTTCATGCAGCAGGCAGGTGGCTTGCCGATGACTTTGAGTGCCATTGGCCGCAGTCGTCTGAAGTTATCTGCGGCCGCGTCAATTTTGCCGAACTCAACAGCAACTACCCGGCCAAAAGCCTTTGGCAGTTTGATCTGGTGAGTCTCATCTGTGAAGGCGACACAGTCGTAACTGATGTAAAGGTCACTGATGGCAATGTTCATGCCCGGGCGATAACATTTCATAGCGTCAAAAGCGACCTGATCACTCGGCAGACAGAGTTCTGGCCAGATGATTTTGCGCCACCATCCTGGCGGCGACAGTGGGTAAAGCTGCAGTCAGCTTCAGGACAACTGGAAAAGTGACCAGGATTGAGCCTTTATTATGGACGGCAGTGCTGATAGCGCATTCTTTCTTGCTTTAGTAGAAGATTTGGTCTATACTATGATTAGTGGTTGTTTGTACAATCATCGAACCGGGGGCGACCTGGTTTCGACGGGGAGTGTGAGCTGCCACCTGCCATTCGAGGTTGATCGAAAGGCCTCGTAAAAAATCGGTCAAAAAACAAAAGCTAACGAAGACTTAGCACTCGCAGCCTAAGCGCGCTGTGACGGTCCCCCGGATGATTCTGCCAGTAAGCACCGGGAAGGCCGACATTAAAACTGGCTGGACTTAATACTGGGCCACTGGGGTAGTAAGTCGAGAAAATCCAGACGGATCGGATGAGTAGAGACCTGCCTGTGGGTTGCGAAAATCTTAAAAAAATGATTGCAGGATATAATGGTAGACGGTGTCTGTGAACCTTTTCGGACGCGGGTTCGATTCCCGCCGCCTCCACTGCGCAAATCCTCGTCCAAAACGGGGATTTTGTGCTTTTAGACAGAGTTCCAACAGATTTTTTGTTGAGGAATTCTTTTGAGTAAAGCAACAAAGGAAGGTTCTGTCAAAGAACTATTGCCTTCAGAAATGTCATAGCCCACGCCTACGATGCAATTGACGATGAGGTTGTATTCCTTGTCATAAAGAAATAAATTCCAGCCTTGCTTGCAGATTTGAGAAAAAAACTGAAAAGCTGATCTGCAGCTCAGACACCTCAGCTGCCACAATACCCGTAAAATCTCTTTCTGGTTTTCTGGGCTCTACAGACCTTAAAACCAGAAATTCCAATTATGCATGGGCCTAATTCAGGGAGACTTAAAGGTTAATCAATTGACATCTTCAAAATTTTCCCTAGATTGCAGGTAAGACAATAAAAGTGGACAAATTATGCCTCCAATTTATTTAATGATCTATATTCTTTATTTGCTGGCAATCATTATTGCCATTTTTGCGATTCCTTTAATCCTGGAATTAGTATTTAGAAAAAATATTTCGAGCTCAGCCCGTAATTTTGATAAAAAACTTTTGAGAATTTTCCTTACTTTTATTGTGACCGTAATGATAGTAAAGTGCTCCTCAACATTTTCTTCGACCGAGGCAATGCAAATTTGTTTGAATCATGGTTGCGAAAGAAGGGCTACATTAATTAGTTTTAGCCTTTTATCCTGGGAACTAAATGAAGAACACGAAGATTACGTAAAGTCACCTGAGTTCTCAAGTTATTCTGTGAAATTATTCAAATTTTCACCCGGGGGCGCTCACAATTGGAAAACAAGAAATGGAGCCGGGGGAGGCTGGGATGGCTTGAGTTATTCAGCGTATACCTGCAGCGGCCATTGGAGAGTGAAATTGTCAGCAAAATGCTGTTCAATGGAAATGGAGCGAAAAATCTCAGCACTTTCCAGAAAGGCTCCTGAACTCTTGAAAAGGCTTATTGCTTTCATTGATGCCAGAGAAAAAGCGCAGGACTGGAGAGAAAGTTACGAGATAATCGAGGATGATGATGACCTCCAGCACTCAATAAAACTTTCCTATTTTCCTTTCAAAGAACTCGATTCGAAACTGTCTGAGCTGGAAAGCCTTTATTCGGATTCCATGCCAGAAACGACTATTGAATAGCAGGTCCATTGAAAAACTGCAATAAAACAGGAAAACTCTAACCAGGACTGGCGCTGAAACGGAAAAAGTTATGCTTTGTTTTTCATGGTCAGGTTTTCGAGCAATCGATTTTCTGGTCGGTTGGTGGCAAAATTTGAGGTTGAGAAGCTACCTGGTCGCATATAAACGTAGAAAGAGTTGTTGCATAGGCTACGCAGATCGAGAAATTATCTATCCAGTGCATGTCGAAATAATCTTTGAGCACGAAAAATATTGCTGTGATAAATACCATATTTATTATTGTGCCAATAAATGGAGTATCCCTGTTCGAAAATTGTTTCTCGCCAATTATCTCAAGCTTTAAAAGAAATATGAGAATTAATCCCTGGAACATGTTCCAGGCTCCAAAGAATTGAATCCATGAGTTGGGGCCGTACTGGTAAAGGCGATAGCCACCAAGGAGTCCACTCAATATGCAGCAAACAGCGGCAAAAAATACCAGCGTCTTTTTATCAGACTGCAATTTCCTGGCGCCAGTTAAAACGTGCAACCATGACAGTCCAGCTAACCAGACATAGAAAATGACCGGCAATAAAATTATGACCGGATAGTTTAATCCAAATTCAGCTATTAGTGTCTTAATGCCAGGCTGAAAATAAGCGATTAATGCCAGAAGGTATGCCATCAAAGCCACAGGGAGCTCATTAAAGGTTGGGATAAATATCCACTTGAGGGGTTCCTTTTTGAATTCGTAGTTTTCTACCGACTTGAAGGTTTTCCCATCAGCGTCCAGTTCGGGCGTTACATATATTTTTATATATTCTTTTTCGGGATTGATACTTTTCATAATCTGCTTTGTTCTTAATGGAAGCTTAATAAAGTGTATTGCGAAAATGATTACTTTTCAAGCAAACACCGGAATGAACCGGACGAGGAAATAGCCTGATGTGGACCGCCTCCACAGTTTGAAAACTCGTCCGCTTTGCAAAAAAGCGGACGAGTTTTTAATAATGGGAGGAATTCATGAGCAGCAAAGACCTGATAATTAAAGAACTTGATAACTTGCCGCCGAAAGCGCATAGACTGTAAAAGAATGTAATGCCCCCCGCCGTCAAGACAGTTTTTTGAAAAATTTAAGGTGGTTCAATGCTTCCACTAATAGTTATCTTCTCCCACGTTTTTTTCTCAATTCAAAAACAGTCTCTTCTTAAACTTCCTCACCGTCCGTATAATTCAATCTTTTTCAGGTTTAAACCCAATTTGCGGCTTTTTCTTCGCTCTGGGATTCAGCATGGTATTGATAGTTGCGAAGATCAGTTTTATGTCGCCGGTGTTGCTTCTGACTGTTTTTTCCAGTTCTCTGATCTTCGCGGCGATCTCGGCGCTGACAGACGCCAGCTGTCTGAGTCTTACAAATGCCTCAATGATCTGAATGCTTACAGCTATCGCCTGCTTGCTTTTCAGAACATTGGCAAGCATCAGCACGCCGTGTTCGGTGAAAACGCGGGTGACGTATCTTCTGCCGCCACGATTCTCTTTACCGGTCGTGCTTTTCGGTTTTGAGGTCGCAAATTGCGACCTCAAACTTTCTTCTTCCTTTGGTGTCAGCTGAAACATAAAACTTTCAGGAAAGCGCTCGATGTTTCGCTTGACCTGCTCATTAAGGCGCTTCGTCTCCACGTCATATAATTCAGCCAGATCGGAATCAAACATGACTCGCTGGCCACGTATCAGATAAATTTTGCTCTCAATAATGTCTGATTCTGTCGTTATCGCTCTACTCATTTTGTCCTATTTCAAAAACAATCTCTTCTTAAACTTCCTGACCGTCCTCAGCAAGATCCCTTTAACTTCAAGCTTTTCATTCTCAATGTTCGTAACACAGAAGGCGTGTAAAACGCCCCAATTCCTTTTTTGCTTTCTATAGTTTGATTCATGGCAGATCATGGAAACTCCGACAGCTATTTTTCAAGCAAAAGTGGTGCCAAACAGACAATAAATACTCCATTTTGGCGCATTATTCAAGTTTGCCGGAGCAGGTTTGCTTATATTCTTATTCCGATAGACCAGGCACCCAAACGCATTTTGCCTGTTTTATCGAAATCCACCCCAAGTGCTCTTTGATAGCCTAACTGGCGCTTTGTTTATGACTTGTTCCATGGACTGGAGTTCATAAGTAGGCTATCTGGAATTGACTCAAAGATTATGTTGTGTATTATTGTGTATACAAATAGTTCGGAGTTGATTAAAAAGCAGAAGGCTGGCGGGTGGCATCTGGTGAATGTTAAAGGCAGCCATCACCAGTTTAAGCACGAAGGCAAAGAAGATAAGGTTACAATCAAACACCCTGCCAAAGATATTCACTCGGAACTTTACGTAGCATATTCAGGCAGGCGGGCTGTCTGGAGCTGGAGGTAATAAATGTTGTTTCCTGTAATTGTACATAAAGAGGGCAAAAGCTCGTTCGGAGTTACCATTCCCGATTTCCCAGGGTGCTTTACCGCTGGCGAGACTTTTGACGAGGCGATTAAAAGCGTTCAGGAGGCCATAGAATGCCATCTCGACGAGGGAGATAAGATACCAGAACCTTCGAGTATCGAGTTGCTGGCGAATAATCCAGACTTTTCCGGTGGGCTGTGGGTTATGGTTGAGATTCATTTGCCAGGAAAAACGGCCTGTCTCGATCAGCATTTCTTGCACGCAAGCGCTAAGGTGATGAGGAGCATTCGAATGAATGGGGGCAAAAAAAATATGAAAATGCGCAATATAATTAAAGCCAGAAGAATTCTGCTGGGTTTTCTACTCTTTCTATTCATGATTTCAGATGCTGAGCCAATGCTGTCGCAGAATCAATTTTCCGTTGTACCAGGCACTGAAAAGTATTCGAGGAGTTTTCCTTCCGTCGAACAGGACAAGGATTCCCGGGATTTTCTTTATAAAAAGCTTTGCTGGTTTTTAGATTCGGGTCTCACGGGTTTCGATCCGTTCTATATCGGCAGCGGTGAAGACCCTTACGTTGGTATGCACCGGAAAGAACTCACAGGTGACTGGAGTCTTGTAACAGGCGTATATGACGGACCTGGCGCTCATGATGCCGATTTTCTCATACTCAAAAATGTACAGATGAAAGACTTTCAGATATTGTATTTTGCCGAATCGGGGTCGGTTTACTTATCAGAATTTGCGCTGGACGCATTTGGGGAAAGAATATGTGTCGGACAGGAAGATGGCGAGACCAGATCTCTGTTCAAACTTGCAAAGAATAATATAGAACTCGACAGAGAATTTGAAAATTCCTGGAGATTTGCCAGCGATTATCTGCAAAAAACCTTGATGCCAGGCAGGAAATTTGAAGAACGTCTTTTTTTTGACCATGATTCAGAATTATTTGGCTTCGAAGGTTTCGAAAAGGGCAGCGAACAAAAAAACGAGAAATGCATTGCTCTTATTGACAGCAAAAACAAGAAAATCATCTTCAAGATGCAAAAAATTCAAATAGTCGAAACCAGAAAGGAAGTAAATTTACAATGATCAGTAGAGGTTCTAGAGGTGGTCTTGAAAAACTGGTCAAGGTTATAAGTGATACTCGATGGTTTTGATCATAGTCTAAACTGCACCAATGTGTAAATCGAACCGACGTCCAAGAGTTTCAACAATGCCCGCATGAAACTGTTTTTTCTGACAAATCCGAGCAAACGATCATCTGAACCGGACGAGAAAATAGCTTGATGTGGACCGCCTCCAATGCGCAAATCCTCGTCCATGACGGGGATTTTGTGCTTTTAGTCAGACTTCCAGCAGATTTTTTGTTGAGGAATTCTGTCAAGAAAATCAACTCAGACTAATCTGATTCTCAAAGCATTTCCAGAACCTCTTTCTTGTTTTCTGGCCCTTGAAGGCCATAAAACCGGAAAGAGGGTATTTTGATGTTTAAACGCTTTGACAGCAGTTTTCTCCTGAAAACCATGCAAAGGTCAGTTGCTCGTCAAAAACGTCCAGGAACGCGGATAAAGGGGTAAATCAGGCATACTTCCGTCAACCACAAAAACTAACTTGAAAATTCTTACTGCTCCAGAACGCCAAGCATCTGCAAGATTCCGACTGGCTAGTCCAGAAGTTCCAGACTACACGATCTGGTTTGTCGTAGAAACCATCAGTGCCAAAAAGGTTATATGATCCAAGGGCTCTCCAGTTTCCCGGTTTCCCTATAATAATATAAAACCAGAAAACCAGATTTTGGTTTCCCGCTTAAAGAGCGGGGAAGCCTGAATCTGGTTTTCCACTTGTGAATCGTTAGACTAACAAACAAAAATTACTTTGATTAGCGTAGTTTCTTGAAGTCGTCTCGATCTTTGGATTGAATCCATAGAATAAATTGGTTATACAGGCCAGTGCCTTCCTTTATTTTTTCAATGTCAATATTTTCAAAGCCCTCTACAATAAGCCGTATTGATCCCCCCAAATAGGTCTTCCACATTTCAGGATATTCAGCATTGCTCTTCGATAAGTATTCATCTGGTATTTGCTTAATGTTCTCGCAGGCTTTTTTTCCCAAGACAATCAAGCGTTCTCTCTCTTTTTTTGTCTCAGGTAGAAAAATACCCTGCGCGTTGTTTTGGAGGAAATTCATGATTTTATCCGAGATATCATTTACTTCGTCGTGAAGTTGCAAATTATCTGATGTCAGGAGCGACTTGAACCACCCTGCGCTTGCATCTGTTTCAAACAATCGCGTCCTCTCGGAAGACCCATAGGAAAACAAGGAAATGACAAACAAGACACCAAAAAATCGATACAAATATCTAAAAGTCTGAGCTTTCATAAAAGTTCTCTCCTATTCCCAATGGTTAAAGGGTTAATTCTGTTTCAGGTCAACCCTAATATTTTTTTGTGCAGTCAGATCTCGATTAGGTCCTCTGTCTTCTTTGAAAGACACCATCTTATTTCTTAGATTCCCTCTGGCAATGTTGCATCGTGCATTGCTCTAAACCATGGCGACCAATTTTTTTTACTATTTATCACTGTAACATGTAAAATTTCATCCACTTTTTCAAGGGGTATGCTATTTTTCATCCATACTTCCGTTGGATATATGTACATATACTCTCTTCCATCCTTCTTCGTTGCATTAAATGCCTCGGAATTTTGAATGATCTCTTTATAAGATTTTGGAGAAAGAAAAAAAAATGAAAGCTCTAAAACAGTTCTTTCTGACTCATTCTGAATGAACCAACTTTGATCTGTTATAGAGTATTTCATGTTTGTGTCTTCTATCTCGAAATCTGTGGCCGTTCTAAAATCGAAAAGGCAGTTGAATATCGAGGCGCCGGATTTTCTCTTGTTATTCTTTCAGAAGATCAATTCATTAAGTGCGCTTTTTCTTGAAGGCTTATTGCTGGAAATGCTATAGATAGGCCCTTTTGATATTTTCTTTTGGCCCCACTCAAGTGTTTAGTTAAGGACTGAAGCCTATTTTGGGCTTTTTCTTTGTTCTGGGGTTGAGCATGGTATTGATGGTGGCAAAAATAAGTTTAATGTCATTTCGACTTTCTCTGACAGCCTTTTCAAGCTCTTGTACTTTTGCGGAAATTTCAGCATTGGCAGACACTAATTGCCTTAGCCTGACAAAAGCCTCGATAATTTGAATACTTACTGCAATTGCCTGTTTACTTCTCAAAATATTGGCAAGCATTAAAACGCCATATTCAGTAAAGACGTTTATCGGTTTTCTGCGGCCTCCGTGTTTTTCTTTGTTGATAAGGGTTCCGGCTTTTGATGTCGCAATTTGCGACATCAAGTTTTCTTCTTCGCCAGTGGTGAGCTGAAACATGAAACTTGTCGGAAAGCGCTCGGCATTGCGCTTTACTTGCTCGTTCAGTCGCCGCGTTTCAACCCCATAAAGCTCTGCAAGGTCGAAATCAAGCATGACCCTGTGTCTGCGAACAGAATATATCTTGTTTTCTATTTTTTCTGATTCAATAAGACTCAAGCTTTTATCAGCCATATTCCCTCTCTTTTCAACATATTACTCTCTCGAAAACGGTGAGTCAATAAGCTGCTGTGTGACCTTATGGTCAGCAAATTGCTGGACGAGAAAATAGCTCAGTATGGACCGCCTCCAATGCACAAATTCCTCGTCTGCGACGGGGATTTTGTGCTTTTAGACAGGGTTTCAGCAGATTTTTTATTGAGGAATTCTGTGGTAAGAACTCAACCTGAAAAACCTCAGTTACCACGACATATCCAGAACCTCTTTCTTGTTTTCTGGCTCTCAAAGGCCATAAAACCGGAAAGAGGGTATTTTGCTGCTTAAACGCTTTGACAAGAGTTTTTTTCCTGAAAACCATGCAAAGGTCAGTCGATCGTCAAAAACGTCCAGGAACGCGCAGAAAAGGGCAAATCAGGCATAGTTTCCTCAACCATATGCGAGCAATCTCTGGCAAAATGCCTTAAGTTGATTCAAGGAAAGTGTATGAAATTGATTCTTCTGCTACAGCAACAAAGGAATCTTTGTTGCTGTAGTCCCAGCGTGTTAAAATCTCTTCTGACACAATTTGGTTTGATGAAAAGCGGAGTAGCAATATGTTTTTTATTGGAAACCTTTCTGGTGATTCCGGAATGAATTTTGTTGGGTGCCCCCTCTGCGCTTCTGCCATGCTAGAGGTAGATAGGAGTTACCGTGCAAATTGAATATGATTCAACAATTTATAAACAGATTGTAAATTGCATTAGATGGAGAGATACTGCTGCTTTGGATGTGCTTATTGAGAGTAATCAGGGTCTGCTCGAATGTCTTCTTCCTAATTGGGCGATAAACCGCTCAGACGTTGAAGCCTACATTCTATATCCCACAGATCATACGCTTGGCGTCCCTGATTACACTCATCAGCATCATAAGAACATTACCATGTTGATGGTCGCTGCATCAATAGGTCAAGAATCGGTGGTAGCCTATCTTCTTGGCAAGGGCGCAAATATTAATGCAGAAGATACAATTGGATTGACCCCTCTTGCCTACGCTATTTTAAGCCAAAACGAAAGCGTGGCTAAATTGCTGCTGAAAAACGGTATTGCAGTAAATACCGCTACTCACAAAGCTAAAACTTCTTCATACACCGAGTATAGTTCTTTTGAAACTGGCAATAGCTTTACAAAATTTGGTGTAACGCCATTGCATCTGGCTGCTAAGCTTTGTAGCTGGAATATGGTTCAAACATTACTTGCGTATAAGGCTGATTATAATGCCATGGATGCCAATAGGCACAGCATTCTGGATTACGGAATTTCAAATATGGACAAAAAAGTTGCGATAGAATTGCGCAAACTAATTGAAGCTTTCCCAACTCCAAAATTGCCAGGGGATGCTCTGAAACTTCTGGAAGTCCATATTCATTCAAGCGTCAAAGAAGCTAAATATCAAGAAAGTTTGATTAAGCTGGCAAAAGAAGATGATTATGGTGATCTATTTAATAATAGAGAACTGGCATTTTGGAATTATGCCTGCAGTGCGAAGTGCTTTGCGGCATTTCAGTTGTTAGTTGATGAGGGAGCTTTCAACCTAGATGCTCTAATTAAGAAATCTGGCAATGATGTCTTTTATGGCGCTGTTAGGAGCAGGGCATGGGATTTTGCAAGTCTGGCAATCGAATCCGGCTATCCTCTTTCTATTCGCGATTTAAAGGGTGCATTGAATCATCTTCCCCTGGTTGAAAAAATTTTGCAGGCTGGTGTTTCACCGGTTCCCCAAAATAAGAAAGATTGGTTGCATGACCCTGTAAATGCTTTGATTTCTCAAGATTTAGAGCCAGAGTCAGCTGCTGCCACCATGGAAGTTCTTTTGTCGCATGGAGCCTCAGCTGAAGCTGACGATATTGGTCGACTTCCGCTGATTCAGGCAGTTGAAGCGAACAGATTACATGTATTAAAGGTCTTGCTCAAGTGGATTAAGAATGTAAACCAGGCTGACAGAGCTGGTACAACAGCTCTTATGGCCGCATCTGCACTGGGAAATGATGAAGCTGTAACAATTCTTTTAGAATCGGGTTCAGATATAAACTTACAAAACCTTCAGGGCCAAACGGCGCTTTTTTTGGCAGTAAAGAATAGTCATGTCACTACGGTGAAAATATTACTAGAAGGTGCGGGCAATAAAAACATTCCAAACAAATTTGGAGAAACGCCTTTGCAATTGGCCCAACAACGCAAAAACAAGCAACTCATAGAATTGTTGAATTTTTAAACAAAGCGAGATTCCAGTCGTAAAGGGACAACCCGGACCACCATTATTACTATTCTGGTGAAAAAATTGTCTGGCTGAAGTGATGCCTAAAAAATAGACAGCCGGTTCAATCAAGATTAGACTGAATACTGAATGTTTCAACGGCCGGCCGACAGGCTCAAGAAGTGGACAAATGAAAAATTTTTACCAAATAAGATGCCTGTTGGCATTTCTATTAATTTTCTGGGCAATTTGCGCCTCGGCGCAGCAGGACGCGAAAACACTCTATCAAGAAGGAAAAGCCCTTTTCAAACAGGAAAAATGGGACGAGGCCTGCAGTAAATTTGAAATCATTACGGCGACAACTTCAGGTAACGACGAGATCTGGTATGCAATCGGCTTGTGCAAAATAAAACTCAGTGATGAGAATGGTGCCCGAAAAGCCCTCAATCGCATCAGCAACAACAGAATGGATCTCAAAGAGAAACTGGCCAAATATTTAAAAGCAACTGCCAGCAAAAGATTGTCTGAGATGCCCATGCATCCAAGAACTGGCACAGCGACAAACAACAATGCAGCAAAGCCCGGGCCTGAAAATTTGACCGACGATCCAATCTGCAAAGCAAATAGAAAAGTCATTGCTGCTGCCATAACCATGTATTCAATGGACAATGTCGCAAGAGGAAAATTGCCGCATAACATCTTCGACCTGCTAAAACATCAAAACCTGTTGCCCAACCATGACAAGAAAGTCTGGTCAACAATGAGTAGAAACTGGTGACAATTGAAAAAATGTAGCAATTAAGCTATGGTAACCTCAAGATCGTATCTATCAATCAAAAATCCGGGGGACATATGCGTTACGCGGTCATTCGCCAGATCACTCTTGCTCTGTGGACTGTTTTCGCATTGCTACAAACTCTGTGTTTTGCAGAGAAATCTTTTGAATTTCCTTCTGCAGAAGTTGCCACGCAAACACATATCGAGAACTTTCCTGAAAAAGATCTGTCGGCCTGGCCAGATGTTCCCAGGTTTGATTTCACAATGGAAAGCATTACCAACATAGGGTCCGAAGCAATCAAAATCTGTAATGACAAGCTTAATATTCTTGTTAGAATTCCTGCAAAAGAACGAACATTTGAGAACACTGTACAGGCCTTTGAAAACGCCATTGCGACATTAGGAGATACTTTGCAGATTCCACAGTTCATGGGCAGAAACAGTAAAGACAGGGCTGTTCGCAAAGCAGCTTCCAGAATCGTAATTTTTACTTCCAGATATCTCGTGGATGTTTTTACCCGACGGGATCTGTACATTGCAGTTAAAGAGGTTGCTGAGGCCAAACCCGTTTTGAAAGACGAAGATCAAATCATGCTTGGTCGAATGCTGACAAACTTCAAACGCAATGGTCTTGAGCTTTCCGATGAGAAGCTTGGGGAATGCAGAATACTCAAAAAGAGACTTGATGATTGCAAAATAATTTTTGTATCAAGAATTTTGAGTTGCACAGATCGTATTGAAGTATCCAGAGATGTTCTTAGCTGGCTTTCTGACGATGAGCTCAGCGGATTCGAAAAGACCGAGGATGGCAGATACATCGTTGACGATTGTGATCTCTTATTGGATAAAGCAAAAGATGAAAAAGCAAGAAAAGATGCTGAATACCTGTTAAACAGACGCTGCACAGAATCCAACCTTCCTTTACTTGACGAGATGCTGCAAATCCGGCAGAAAATTGCCAGCCTGCTTGGTTATGCCAATTTTGCTGCCTACGCAATCGAAGATAAAATGGCCAAAAATCCGAAAGCAGTTCTGATCTTTCTTGACAAGCTCATCGAAAAGTTTCAGCCAATGAGAAAGGAGAAGTTGACAAACCTTGTTAATCTTAAGGCTGAGGAGACGGGAATGCCGATCAGCATCCTTAATTCATGGGATCTGGACTATTACAGCAATAAAGAGTTGCAGGCAAAACAGAATCTGGATCAAAAGAAGCTAAGTGAATTCTTCCCTCTCAACCCATTTTTAAAGAACATGCTCGCATTTTTCGAGCCCATTTTCGGGGTTACTTTTGTTAAAACAACACTTCCAACCTGGTGCGAGGACGTTGTTAGCTATGTGGTTCGAGATGAGAAAAATGATATCCTTGGATACCTCTATCTTGACCTATTATCCCGCCAGAATAACGCAGGCTTTATCAGATGCGAAAACCTTGTAACCACCAGGATTCTGTCAGATGGCACACGCCGCAAGCCTTCTGCCGTAATTCAAGCTGGCCTTCATTCTACAATAATCGGCAATCACGCCCTGCTTAGCCTCTCTGATGTTGAGGGGATTTTGCATGAGTTCGGACACGCATTGCACCTGATTTTCTCAAGAGCGAAATATTCAACCATGACCGGAACACATTCCACATACGATTTTGCGGAAGTCCCTTCAACTTTTATGGAGAATTTTGCAGGTAACCCAGAGGCCCTGAAGAAATTTTCAAGCCACTTCCAGACCAGCGAACCACTTTCTGATGAGCTGATAGCAAAGGCTATAAACGAGAGATCTAGAGGCTTGTGTCTCTTCATGCTGCGACAGTTGATGCTTTCCAAATACGATCTTCTGCTACATAGTGGTGAGGTCAAAGACTCGACTCTTCTGTTCGAAAAGCTGCAACAGGAAATATTAATGATACCAATGACCAAGGACACCACACCACAAACTTTCTTTGCCCATCTGGCCAATGATTACGAATCAGGTTACTATACCTACCTCTGGGATGAGGCTATTTCCAGCGATCTTTTCTCTAAGTTCCAGAAACACGGTATTTCCAGTTCACTCATGGGAAAGAGATTTCGAGACATTGTGCTTGCTCCTGGCCGAGTAATTGATGCGACTTCCCTTACTACAAAATTTCTTGGTCGCAAATACAATGACAATGCTCTAATGGAAAAATACGGGCTGGACAAATAGCTTTGCGGCTCTATTTCAGGATCATGCATTATTAGAATGTTTCTTATGAGTTCCGCTTTTGTGTGAATCTTCAGACGAGAAAATAGCTTTATGTGGACCGCCTCCAAAGTTTTCTGGTTTAGTCTGAGTTGGATGCCAGCAACTGACTTGGCTTTGTTGGTTGCAGATTCATCGAGCAATGATGGAACACCCTATTACCAACTCAGGCTGGTTAGTGGAAAAGGCCGGCGACGCCCTGCATCAGCTGTGACACCATGAACAGTGCCTCATCGACCGAAGGTTTTAATAAGTCCGGATGGAGTATTTTGCCTTTCGGGCTCGGTACGGAAAGAGGTTGAAGCGAGGTCTACGAGCGCTGTCACAGCTTTGGCGCGTTCATCGAAAGGCGTTCCCGTTACGCTTCCCACCAGCGTCCTGGCTGTCGAATAGACCTGCACGTTCATCTGCCTGCGGACACAGGCAAATTGTTTGAAACCGTCTCCTTTCCAGTCACAGAGAACGAGAACATACGGCATTTTCTTTTTCAGCGAAGAACGGACAGAGTTTTTCGACACAAAAAACGGCAATCCACGCAGATTGGCCACGCCGACATACTGGACACGATCTCCCAAAGACTCTCTCAAAAGGTTCACCCAGAAACGAATATTTTCATCGGTTCGACGCTGGTCGCCTGCAATAAGAACGAGCGGTCGAGCTGAGTTCGCCCCGGAAAAGAGGGAGTCGGGCGTATGAGAAGTTTGGAACTGGTCTTCCAGTCGAATATCGGGCCATCATGCTCTCCATTCGGCTCCAGGGGCCGTCTTTTATCAAGAGATTTTACTTTTCTGATTCCTGCAGGGCTTTTTCGATGACAGAAACAAATTCTTCAGCAGAAGGTGAAGTTTGCGAACCAAATCTGGCAATGACATCGCCTTTGCGGTTGATTACAAACTTATTGAAGTTCCAGCTGATCTTGCCCGAATAGCCAGGATTGGTCTCTTCGCTGGTCAAATATGCGAAAAGCGGATGTATATCGTTTCCTTCAACTGAAATCTTTGCAAATACAGGAAAAGTTACACCGTAGGTCATACGACAAAATTCAATTATTTCAGTGTTGGTGCCCGGTTCCTGGCCGAGGAAATTGTTGGCGGGAAATGCCAGAACAGAGAACCCCTTGACTTCATATTTTTTCTGCAGATTCTGCAGATCTTCATATTGCCCGGTAAATCCGCACTTGCTTGCGACGTTGACCAGTATCAGAACCTTACCCTTGAAGTCATTCAAGGGCTTCATGGTGCCGTCATTCAATTCAAGGGAAAAATTCAGGATGTTTCCGCCCGGCCTTTCGCCTGCACCGTTGCCCGGCATTGCATTGAAAACTATCAGAGCCCCCCCGACCAGTATGAGGACAGCTATTTTCAGCATGATTTGTTGCTCCTGCATCTTCGGATTGTATTATCATATGATAAGGTTTAACATACAAAAAAAAGATATTCGCTATTGCTTAAAAAGCAACCATCGCAAACAGACCTGTTTCATTTTTTCGCAACGGAGTTTATCAGGCTCATTTATGGAAAAAACAAAAGAAACACGCCGTGATTTTCTCAAGCTCGCCGGCTCAATATGTTTTACGGGTTATTTCGGACTTTCGCCGTCCAGCCTGTTCGGTAAGCCTGAGTTAAGCGAAGTTGAGGCACGATTTTATGAGAAAATTTCCGGGGGAAAGGTTCGTTGCCTTCTTTGCCCAAACTTCTGTGTTCGCGCAAGCGGAGAAACCGGCCAATGCAGAGTTCGGGAAAATGTTAACGGGACTTATTTTACCAGGGTTTACGGAAACCCATGTGTCATAGCTATTGATCCGGTTGAAAAGTGCCCTTTGTTTCACTACCAGTTGCCGACTCCGGCGTTTTCAATTGCCACGGCGGGCTGCAACCTTTTTTGCCATTATTGTCAAAACTGGGCGTTTTCTCAAAAAGGGCCGGCAGAGACGAAGAATTACTCTCTGACTCCCGCACAGGTAATTGACAAGGCTCTTGAGTATAAATCGGGAGCTATTTCCTTTTTTTACACTGAACCGACAATCTACATAGAGTATCTTATCGATATTGCCCGCAGGGCCAAAAAGGTTTCGCTGCCCTGCATAATGGTAACGGGTGGCTTCATCAATCCTGAACCTCTCAAAGAACTTCTTCCGTTGATCGATGCTTTTACTGTCGGACTTAAAGGCTTTAACAATGACTTTTTCAGGGAACATATCGGCGGAAGTCTTGAGCCGGTTCTGGAAACGCTCAAGATAATCCATGCCGCAGGAAAGCATCTTGAAATCGTCACACTTCTGGTGCCAACCCTCAACGATCAGCCTGAAGCAATCAAGGCAGAGATCGAGTGGATCAAGGCGAACCTTGGCTTGTCGATTCCCCTTCATTTTACTCGTTTCAACCCGCAATACCGGCTGATGCAGGTGCCACCAACCCCGGCCTCAATACTTGATAAAGCAAGAAAAGAGGCTCTAAATGCTGGCCTGCAGTATGTCTATACCGGTAATTTACCCGGCCATGAAGGAAACCACACCTACTGTCCAAAGTGCGGCAAGATAGTCGTTGAAAGGCTTTCATTCAGGGTTCTCAATAACAACCATGAAAACGGCAAATGCGTGAATTGCGGTTTCAGCCTTCACGGCAAATGGTAAAAATCAAAAAAATATCTGGAGGATAATATGTACATATCGCCTCGCTTCACTGGCCGGCTAATACTTCTGGTTGCATTTTTACTGCTTCAGCTTTCGTTTACCAATACTGCACGCGCTTTGCCCAGGGTTCAGGGAATGGAAGAACTCGAAGAGCTTCGCGAAGAAATTTCTCTGCTTAATCTCCTGAGGGGTTTGTATCTCAGCGAAGACCAGATAACGCAGATTTGTGAAATAGCCGTTGAGGCCAACAATGCCGTCAAATCCACTGCCAGCCCAATTCTTCGAGACAAGGATGTAATTGTTGCAACCTTCGCCGATCTGCGAAACAAGCTTTTCCAGGCTCCGGGACAGGAAACACAGTCACAGCAGAAGGCGCAACAGATAAACGACCGACTGAAGGAAGCTCAGGAGAAAGCTCTCGAACATCTTGCAAAGCTTGAGACACGAGTGACCAGGGTAATGACATCAGCACAACTGGAAATCATCGAAGGTTTTGTTCCATGCCTGATTCCTCCCAGAGATTTAAAAAATCCGGTCAGAGTAGGCCAGGCCGGTGCTGCAGAAGGACCGCTGGCCAGAATGACAGAGCTGATTTACGCAACCCCGGAAGATGTGTGGAGCGAAAGAAAAATGATTCTTCTAGGTAAGGTTGTCCAGAAAATGGAGGAGAAGAGCGGAAAGTTGAGCGACTCTATGCGCAGCGACCTTTTGAGCCGCCTCACCGAAACCGCGAAGAAAATTCGCGCGACCGACCAGGTTGATTTTGCCTTAAAGAAGGGGGATTTAGCCGATGAATTTCTTTTGATCGACCATACCCGGCGCGGAGCCCGTGGCCAGGAATCCTTAGGCAAGGTTGGCAAATGGTTTCTTTCCGAGACTGCGTTGAGAATTCTTCCCCGCTGGAAGGACGCGATGGCCGCAGGAATGGACCAGGTTACAGAGGCTGATTCGACAAACGACGACTTTAAAATTGAACCCAATACATCAGAAATGGCTAACAGGTTAAAAAGCACCCTTGCCCGCCTTTATCGAAAAGGTGGAAAGAATAAAGGCCTTCCGCCATTAGAGCAGATACAAAATCGAATCGACAAGGCAGAGAAGAGTAAAGATCCCATGGAACTGGCTCATGCAGTTCTGGAAACTATCGATTCTCTGGCATCGGCGGGAATTGCACGACATATTATCAACAAAGCTCTGGTTCAGCTTATTCGCGGTGTCAGCAAGCACCTCAAACTACCATTGATCAACGAAAAGCATGACCCCTACGGATTTTTTGCCGAGCTTAAAAGAGCACAGGACGCGCCGTCACCCGAAGAAGCTTTTCAAGGTTTGCGAAAACTTGCTGATATGATCGTTCGCTTCAAGAAGCTTTAGCAAAACAGTGGTGGTCTGAGAAAATTGGTCAAGCTGGGTTCTTTTGCACATGACCACAAAGGAAGGTTTGTTGCTGTAACCCCAGTGTGTTAGAATCTCTTCTGACGCAATTTGTTTTGATAAAAAGCGAGTAGCAAGGTGTTTAAGATAGAGCCCAAAAATGGGTAGACTTACACCCAACTGTCTGAGAGAAATAAATGATAGATACAATAAAATCTGGAATTAAAAGTTTGTTTTCTTGAATTAATCCATCAACCTGGTTATCATTAAATTCCTGAGAAGTGATGTCTGTTTTTTCTAAGTCAATGTTTTGAAGAAAAATTAATTCATAGATTCCTTTTTCTTCAAATCTAATAAAGCCACTATTCCTCAATTCTTGAATAACACGACTTAATGTCTGGCTTGGTGTTTTA
>Ga0180007_10000330_pt1 | contig 83750 bp, 78 predicted proteins | sample MM_PC_MetaG_FD_121122 | JGI IMG/M metagenome (GOLD analysis project Ga0180007, IMG submission 121122) | Groundwater microbial communities from the Aspo Hard Rock Laboratory (HRL) deep subsurface site, Sweden - MM_PC_MetaG | ecosystem: Environmental > Aquatic > Deep subsurface > Groundwater...
GAAAAGCTTTTCGGCTTTATCAAGACGCAGTTATTAAGCGACTAAGAAAGTTAAGCGAATAACCACGACGGCTAGAATTTACATCCGATAACACGGCATATCCGGTTCCGCTTCGCTACACCCCAATTGCTACGCAACTTCGGATGATCCGCAAACGTTAGAAGCAATAAAATTTGAAAACATGAAAAGCTATACACTTGTAACAGCAGCATTGATTCTCGACAACGATGAGAAAAATATTTTACTAGTACTAAATAAAAAGGATCCAACAAACACACAGCATGGATTCCCTGGAGGAATTGGTGGTTTCGAAAAATACGACGATCCAGCCCAAGCAGTAAAAGAAGAAGTACGTGGAGACACAGGGTGTATATTTGAGGGTGAATTTTACACATATCGATTCCGAATGGACGATATACCAACCATAACACTCTTCTTTGTAGGAAAGATTACTGGTCAGCCTCGGCCAGTATGCAAAAATATCAAGGACGTAAAATATTTTCCTCTAGAAAATGCAACGAAAATGAAATTAATGTATGAAGGAAACAATGTGCTTGAACAATACATAGACAGACAATAGGAAACTAATAAACATTCAAATTTTACAGCTTCTAACAAAGCATAAAAGGCGAAACGGTATGTGTGGAAAGTAAAAGAATTGACAGCATCGTTCGCCCAAATTTCGCACACCTCAATTGAAAGAATTCATAGAGTGTGCGAAACTTCTTCTACACTTGAACGTTGTACGCCATTCGCCTTAGCCCTAATGCCACTAAAAACGTTTTATGAAAATATTAATCTTTACAGAGGGTACGATAATAATACATCAAAGCGCACTTGGATGTGATCGTGAGGATGTTGATAAGCAAGTAAAAAATGAAGATCCGTCGGTACATGACTTCAAGAATTATATCCCTGTAAACAATGCTCCTGATAAAATCAAGGCTTGGCATGATCAGGGTGTTCAAATTATCTACCTTACATCACGCAAGAAGCAAAACGAGGTTCGACAAATAGAGAATGTCTTAAAAAAACATGGTTTTCCTTCGGGTAAACTACTGAAGCGAGAAGGTAAGGAGAAATATAAAGACGTTGCCGAAAAGATCATGCCTGATATCATTATTGAAGATGATTGTGAAAGCATTGGGGGCATTAACGAAGTGACTTTTACTCATATATCGCCGAAAAAGAGAGTGAAAATAAAATCGATTCCTATACAAGAATTTGATGGAATCGATCATTTACCTAACAGCATTTCCAAGCTCAAACAATATTCGACGACGGGCTAAGGCGAACGGCGTACAACAGCGCATTATCCTAAATCGCTTCGCGACTTCGGATAATGCGCGAACGTTAAGTGAAATACATAATTATTTTTTTATTAAATGGAAAAGTTAGTGCAAAATATGCTATTTGAAAGAATAATGGAGCAATTTTTTGGCGCTCGCACACGCGGGATTGCCACTTCAAGAGAAAACAATCGTGAGGTAAAAAAAAGGTTCAAAGAAGCGATTAGAAAGCTTATAAAACATGCAAATACAATAGAGACAAATATTGATTACAAAGAAAAAATATTATCACAACTTGAATCCCTCGAAAAGAAAGCAGGAAAGGAATATTTATCCCAAGAAACAATTCTAAGACTTCTAAGTTTGTGTGGTCTACTATTTGGTTACGACGAATTTGATGGCAAGATACACACCAACGTTTACTACTGTCAAAGATCTGGCAAAGAGTATACGGGATTTAGTGGTTTGGACTTATTAAGGAAAATGGAGTCTAATGAAAATAACATTATTGCTTACAGAAAGAAGTTAGTTAAGAGCTTGAAGGAAGAAAAGCTTTCAAATTATAAAATTTCAGTAATTCTAAACACTTCAGAAAAAGAAATCGGTAAATTGACGAAAAAATAATTATGTACTTCACTTAACAAGGTATAAGCGGTTCCGTTCAGTCGTTTCACTCCTTCACTTCACCCATATTGCACGGGTGTACGCTTTCAGCGTATTATACACCCGCGCAACATCGCTTGCACCTAGACGTTATCGGAAATTAAGAAAAGTCTCCGTTTGGTGATTTTAAATTTTTATGGAAGACAAAATAGTCAAGAACAAAATAAAAGATTTAGTTGCTTCGGTTGTCCCATATGATCAATTAGAAAAAGATCACATAGAAAATATCTGTGACTGGATTTCAAGCGATGCAAACATTTTTCGTATGCAAAAAGATGCTGTTCCTCCAAAACATCTTGTAAGCTATACTCCTGTTGTTGATTCTGCCCAGGAAAAGGTGTTTCTTTTTGACCATAAAAAGGCAAAACTTATGTTGCCTAGCGGTGGACACATCGAAGTCAATGAAATGCCTCTAGTTGCTGCAAAGAGAGAACTTAAGGAAGAATTGGGGTTATCCCTTGAAAAATATTCACCAGATAATAAACAGACAGAAGCACCTTTTTTCGTTACAGTTACTCAAACAGTTGGAATTAGTGAGCCTCACGCAGATGTTTCTTTGTGGTACTTATTCAAAGAAGACGCAACTAAATCTTTTAAGTCAGATGGCGATGAATACAGCAAGGAGTTTGATGATTTTCATTGGCTCAGCTTTGACGAAGTGCTTGAATCTTCAATTGAAAAGTTTGATCCACATATGCATCGACTAATCCAGAAAATCAGAAAATATAAAAAATGAGGTATGGAGAGCTGAACCGACTTTTTCTTAACATCTGATAACAATGAACAACTGGTTTCAGAAAATTGACTCTTTGTAATTTTAAAGGACTGTCAATTTTCTTCCACCCATATTTTTCGCCTCCGAATGGTGGTAATTCAACGCTACTGCTCGATAAACAATTGTACTAAAATGGCCGAAAGTGCAATAGTAACGGCGAAAAACATCAGATATTCACGAACGTTATACGACATATTTTGATGGCAATAAAAAACGAATGTTTTAAAAACTTTTATTAAGATACAATATTATTGTGAAAACAGCAGGGATAATTGGAGGTCTTGGTCCAGAAACTACAGCAAAGTTTTATTTAGAAGTTATTTTTTCTTGCCAAGAACTTAATAAATCAAACAGACCTCCACTTGTTATTACGAGCGTCCCTCTTCCATATGCACTGGAAAAAGACGCAATTGTAAATAATTCTAATCTGCAAAAATGCTTACCATATCTTGTTGCAGAAGCTAAAAGATTAGAAAAAGCAGGTGCCGATTTTATTGTTATGCCCTGTAATTCACTATATCTGTTTATTGATGATATTCGTAAAAATGTTGGCATTCCTGTTTTAAGCATCATTGAGAAAACGGCAGAATTTTTGCAAAAAAAGAGGTTCAACTACGTAGGCATTGTCTCTACAGCAATCACCGCACAACACAAATTATATGAAAATGAATTGTCTGGAAGAGGCATGCGATATGTTTCTCCAAATGAGAATGATCAAGTCAAACTTAATCAAATTGTTTACAAATTGGTAGTTAGAGAAAAAGACGACTCGCTGAAAAAACAACTACTGGACATTATGAGTAAGTTTGACAAACCTGATTGTGTTGTGCTTGCGTGTACGGATTTACAATTGCTTAAACCCGTATTAGAAAAAATAGATGTGTTTGATACAATGAAGATACTGGCGGACGCTACAGTTAAAGAAATATTGAAATAAAAGTTTTTAAAATTATTATGAAATTTCCATCAAAATACGCTAAAGCCACGCTGCGCTCTCACTCCACTTTGTTCCGTTCGGGTCATATAACAAGGGATATACGGATTAGCCCTCGGCTCGGGCTTCACCCAAATTTTTCTTCCGCTTCGCTACAGAAAAACTTCGTATATCCTTAACGTTGTGTGTAATTCAAATTGTTTCTAAATATTTTTCTATGATTAAAATTCGGACATTCAGAAATAGTGACACTTCTGAAATAATCAGACTTACTACCACGGTAGTAAAGGAATTTCTAGATTATACCGATGAGGACTTGCAAGATTTAATCACTGATTTATCTGATATAAAGAAAAACTATCTTGATAAGGGCGGAAATTTTATTGTATGCACAATCAATGATAATATTATTGGAACTATCGCATTACTACCTCAGAAAAAACATGTAGTTAAATTAAAAAGAATGTACTTATACAAAGCATACCGAGGGAAAGAGCATGGTTCAAACATTTTTAATTTTGCGGAAAACTGGTGCAAGGACAATGATTTTAATAAAATAATTTTATCAACCTACCCGCCTTTTACTGGTTCAAAATTTTACAAAAAAATGGGATTCAATATATACAAAAATATTGGTAAAAAAACGTTTTACGAAAAATATTTAGAAACAATTTAAACTCTCCGCTGTCGCTCCGCTCTTCGGGTCATACAACAGCGCATATCCAAAATCGCTTCGCGACTTCGAATGAAACGCAAACGTTATGTGACATGCCATTAATTTTTAATGTTCAATAGAGCCTAGAATGATATAATTATTAAATATTAATTAAAATGATGGGTATCGAAGATGCAAAAAATCCAGAAATTATAGATCAATCGATAGAACATCCTGTTGCCGATATTCCAAAGTCAGAAAAACAAACTGCGCAAAAAGAAGCTTCACCAGAAAAAAGAATGCAAGCTGAAAAAACAGTGTTGGATACACTTGGGATTGGATCAGATGAAAAGTTAGATGATTTTGATAAAAAACTAAATGAAGCAACAAAATCATTGCCCAGATACCAACAAATTGAGAAAAAGCTTGAAGGAATTGAACGACAAAATCTGCCTTATGAACTATTCAAAGCGTTAAAGAGAGATTCAGATGAAGAACAGATTGATCAGAATGCGCCAAAAGACGGGGTTTTGATTCAATCAATGAAACAAGGACCACTTGCGTGCGCAGGCAGAACCTTAATAGCCTCATCTCTTTTACAAGAACATGGGATAGGCCACGTGCCTGTTTCTGCGCCAAAACATGCTTTAATAATTATTGAGCAATCGCCAGATACGATGGCATATTTTGACGCTAACAATAATCTTTTCTTCACATTTCCAAAATCAGCCCTTGACGGCTATGAAGGGTTAGAAACATCTGCAGAATGTAGGCTCAAGGAATACACTCCAAGAGAAACGGATTTTAATGACGGAATAACGACAGCTTATTCTCACTTTGTTGCAATGCCTGCAAAAGAAGCTATTGGAAGGCAATATTTGGGCAACGTTGCGGCAGCTCTAAATGGAAATGAAGAATTTGAGTCAAGTGGCATTACGAAAGATGAAGAAGCCTCTGAAGCCACTCATCAAATTGAAACCGAAGTATATGGCGTAAACCCAGTACTCGTTAGTTTCCATTCAAGAGTCGAGACACTTTATAAGAAAGAAAAGGCACGAACTGCAAGCTATAGAAAAGTAGCAAGTGAAGTTTTGCAAACACACCCCACACATGATGATTTTGTTTCTTTTTTTACAAAGGTTTTAGACGGAAATATCAGCGACGGAATTCCCTTTATTAAAAATGCTTCTCCTGAACGAAAAAGAGTATACGCTGACAATGTCTGGGATTTTCTGCAGAAAGAAATAAAGACGAAAGCAAAAGAGGAAGATAAAAATATTTAATGGCACATCATATAACAAGGTTTATCTGAAATTCACTCCACTACGTTCCATGATCTTCAGATAAACAATACGTTGTCTGAAATACATTTTTTATACTACTTAAATGCTTTGTGTGCACAAGTAGTGTTTGCCTAATTGCTACATATATGATACAATTGACAGCAATAAAATGGCTTTAATAAGACATATTTAGTAACTAAATGCTACATAATTAATGTATGGTTGTTACATCTAAACATTCAAAAATCACACTCTTTGAACCAGATTTCGGGTCAAGTCTTACTGATCTAATTATTGAGCTTGATTATCTTCGTAAAAAACCTCTTGGTGGAACTACTCACCCAGTGATTTTTTTTCAACTAAAAAATATATTCCATATGCTTGAGAGCATTGGTTCTTCTAGAATCGAGGGGAACCACACAACAGTAGCTGAGTATATTGAGACAAAGATAGAAGGGAAAAAATCTAAAAATGAAAAAGATATAGAAATTCAGAACCTTGAGAAAGCAATGGAATTTATTGATAAAAATGTCAAAAAATATAAAGTAAACAGAATTTTTCTAAGCGAGCTACATAAACAAGTAGTAAAAGATCTTACCTCACCTCCTAGTGGCGAAGGAAGTGTAGATCCTGGTCAATACAGAGCGAAGAATTGTGAAATTGTGAAATCTAAACATATTCCGCCAGACTTCACACAAGTAGATGATTACATGAAAGAATTTTTTAACTTTATCAATAAAGAGAGTGCTGCAAAATACGATTTGTTAAAAGTTGCCGTTTCTTATCATCGTTTTGCATGGATTCATCCATTTGATAATGGGAATGGAAGAACCGTTAGATTACTAACATATGCGATGTTAGTAAAACAAGGATTCAATGTAAACGTTGGAAGAATTTTGAATCCAACGGCTATTTTTTGTATTGATCGCAAGAAATACTATGATGCACTTTCTTGGGCCGATAGGGGTACAAAAAAAGGAGAACTTGAATGGTGTGAATACGTTCTGTCAGGACTCAAGAAAGAAATAGAAAAAATTGATAAGCTTTCTGACTATGAATATCTTGCAAATAAAATTCTGATTCCCATGATATCATACTCTTTAGATAGGAAGACTATTACAGATCTAGAGTCTAAAATATTGCGAATTGCTGTTGAGAAACAGGTTTTTATGTCTTCAGATATAAAAACACTTATGCCTAATAAAGTATATACTGAGAGATCTAGAGTTTTACGAAAACTAAAGAACAAGAAGATGATTGCCCCCGAAAAGGGTAAATCAAGGAAGTATACCCTAAGATTTGATAATAACTATCTCCTAAGAGGTGTCATTGATGCTTTAGAAAAAGAGGGATTTATTCCAATTAGAAATTAAATAGAAGAGAATTTACTTCAGACAACTAAGAATATCAGAAATTCATTCCGCTCCGATAAGCTTCTGTTACACACAAACGTTAGGCGATGTAATTATTAAATTTTTATGAAATTATTAGAACTAGCTACCGATGAGGTAGTGACAATGGATGATTATCCAATACATGATTTATTAGACGGTGATAGTGTAATAATAAAACTGTATTTTAGAATTTTTCAAAAAAAGTGCACAAGTATTATTGCTAGAGTTATTGTTCTCCCAAAAGAATTGATAGTGTCTTCTTTCACTGAAGCAACAAAGAAAAATTTTGCAAATTTTGAAAAGAGCCACCCAAAAGTAAAATACTTTGCACTAGATGGTAATCATCGAACTACTGCTGCATCACTCACGCAATCCAAAATTCCAGCACTACTTCTTAAAAATGATAAGGATTGTAAAGATATACAAAAAATGAATGATAGCGCTGGTGTTTTTAGACCTTATACTAATAATACGCTCAATGAATGTGTTCTTGAGTTAAAAGATCATTTTTTAAAAGTTGATCAGTTTTATACTGTAAGAGAAAAAACTAGAATGATGGTTGAAGATATATCAATAGATATGCCTCAATACATGAGGGATAGCTTTAACCGAAAAATATAATAATTACATCGCCTAACGTTCGAGAATATCATAGAACATGAATATTAAAAAACATAGCACAGCAAAAGGCTCACAACGCGCCACCGGCATTGTTGTGATCATTGACGTCCTTCGAGCATGCACAACTATTCCTATACTTCTGAAGAACGGTGCAGACACCATTATCCCTGTAAAAACCATTGATGATGCTCAGAAATATCTAAACCGTGGTTATGTGCTTATAGGAGAAGGTAAAAATGGTTGTATCCACGATTCATTCCATTATTGCAACTCACCTTCTGAAATTCACTCGATAGATTTTACAGAAAAAAATTTAGTAATTAGAAGTAACAACGCAACACAAGCAATTCTCAATATTGAGAAGGCTACAGACATTATTTTAGCTTCATTTGTTAATCTTGAAGCGATAGTAACCTACATCAATGATCACTACGCCAAAGATGTGGCGCTTGTCCCTCTTGGCAGATTAAACCAAGAGGGGTTGGAAGATGAATTATGCGCTGAAGCAATCAAATTGCGTCTCGAGAATACCTTTTTTGATTTCGAAAAGATGAAAAAAGAGATAAATGACTGTCCTTGTGCAAAGCTCGTCAGAGATACGCTAGATAAACCAGAAGATGTGGCATTTGCATTAGAACTTAATTCATATCCAATAGTTCCCAAAGTCTATACAGAAGACGGGCAAAAAGTTATCAAAAATGCTAGCCTTAATGACTAAGAAACAAACATCATATAACAAGTCCATCAAAAACTCACTCCACGTCGCTCTATGAACTTCGGGTACTCTCGGGCACTAGGCAAACTGTTAACCACAATCTCCTTCTCCCCTTTTAAAAACTATGCTACTATATAATTGAAAATTAAATTACATGTATGCCTGAAGAAGAAACAAAAGATCCAAACCCAGAGCAAAAAAGAGAAAAAGCGCCTTCGCGTCTTACGAGTGAAGACATTAAAGAGTATTTGCAGTCAACGGAGCAAACGACCGAGCCTCAAAATATACTCATGCAATGGGAGGCACCTGAGTTTAAGCAGGTTTCAAGACCACGACAATGGTACATTCTTTTTGGAATTGTAGGCGTAGCCATTGCAATATTCGCAGTCATAACTGCAAACTACCTCTTTGCCCTTATAATCGTGCTTCTTGCGGTTGTTTTAAACTCATTTTTTAGTAAAAAACCAAAGAAACTTTCCTTTGCCATTACCCCTGAAGGTATAGTTGTCAATAAGAAACTGTATGTATTTGGACAAGAGGTTCAATCATTTTGGATACTCTATGATCCCCCAAATTTAAAATCACTTCACTTTGGAAAACGATCATCACTCCAACCAAGCATTACTGTTGAGCTTCAGGATCAAAATCCACTTAAAGTAAGAGAAATTCTGCTTAACTACCTCCCAGAAGATGTTGAACGAGAAGAGCATCCCGTTGATTCAACTTTTAGAAACTGGGGATTTTAGCAAAAAAGTCTTCAAACTAGTTCTAAAAAATGCTACTCTATTGGAGTAGCTTTTTATGTGTGGAAATACTTTTGATGCCCCGATAGCTCAGTGGATAGAGCGCTTCCCTGCGGAGGAAGAGGTCGGACGTTCGAGTCGTCCTCGGGGCACGTCGGAACAATATTCCAGTCTGCGCATGCACCTTCGCTACGCTACGGTGCCTGCTCCGACTTCCATATTGTTCCTCCTTCTCCCCAAGAAATCAGAATTTCTCGGGGGCCCCATTCTCTTGTTTTATGTTCTCATCCGCTGCATTACGAAATTGACTCCACCTTCCAAAGTGTTTCTCATTACTCCCCATTCCCTCCTATATCATCCCGGAATTCACTTTCTTAAGTGGAAATCCGGGATCTCGTAGTTTACCTGTAAGCACGGAGATCCCGGATCAGTCTTCAAAAAACTGTCCATGATGACAGCTACCCATTCTCTTACATTTTCAGTAACCATTTCTCATGAAAGAGTCTCGTAAAAAAGATATTACTCTGGACTCTCCGCTTACTGATGTTCGAAAGATAGATACAAAACATAAGGAAGCATTAAAAAGGCTCGGACTCAAAACGGTACGAGACCTTCTTTTTTATTTTCCGGTAAAATATGAGGACTTTAGCACTATCACACCAATCAACAAAATGGTGATTGGAAAGAAAAATACCATCCAAGGAGTGATTAAAGAGATCAAAAACAGCACAACCAGAAGAAAAAACATGGTCATTACAAACGCCATGCTTGAGGATGATACCGGTGCCTTGCCGATAGTATGGTTTAGACAGCCCTATCTTGAGTCATTTCTAAAAACGGGTACATACGTGACACTTACGGGTACCATTGAGCATGGCTACAACGGACTTCAGATGACCAGCCCTGCATATGAAAAATATAAAGAAGAATCAATTCACTCCGGAAGAATCGTCCCTGTTTATTCAGAAACGGCAAATATTACGTCAAAATGGTTACGTTTTTTTCTAAAACCATTGCTTAAACATGCAAAAGAGTGCCCGGAATTCATTCCAAAAAGTATCATTGATTCATATGCTCTTATTCCACTAGACCTAGCGCTAAATGAAATTCACTTTCCGAGTTCTAAAAAAGAACTGGGGAAAGCAAGAAAACGGCTTGCGTTTCAAGAGATGTTCTTGCTTCAAATTGCACATTTATTTAAAAGAGCCCGCTTTCAAAAAGAACGTGCTACAGCTATTCCGTTTGACGAAGAACTAATACGTGACTTTGTGACCACGCTTCCATTCACACTAACGGATGATCAAAAAAAGACTGCGTGGCAGATCTTTAAAGACATAGAAAAAGATGAGCCTATGAATCGACTGTTGGAAGGCGATGTAGGTTCTGGGAAAACAGTAGTTGCAGCGCTTGCACTCTTTCTCACAAGTAAAAGATCACTACAAAGCCTTGTCCTTGCCCCTACTGAAATTCTTGCAATGCAGCACTTTAACAGTCTAAAAAAGCTTTTTAGAAAAAGCCCTATTGAGCTCGCACTCTATACGAGAACCCAGCACCATACTAAAGATGGCGAAACCACAGAAGAAGAACTAATTGAAAAACTTGCGGGTGGTCACATAGATGTTGCTGTTGGCACGCATACACTTTTAAAACAGGAAGTGTCCGGGAAAAATATCGGCCTTGTTATTGTCGATGAGCAACATCGTTTTGGTGTTAAGCAACGTGCAGAACTTAAAAAAAGCAGTACATCAAAGACTAAGCCACACTTTCTTTCTATGACTGCAACTCCCATACCCCGCACACTCGCACTGGCACTGTATGGTGATTTGGACATCTCGATCATAAAAGAGATGCCAAAAAATAGAAAGACTGTACAAACGCAACTTGTTTCACCGTATGACCGAGAAAAAATGTATGACTTCATCAAAGAAAAAATTGATCAAGGAGAGCAAGCTTTTGTTGTTTGCCCACTTATTGAAGAATCAGATACACTTGGAGTCAAATCTGTGACAGAAGAATACAAGAAACTAAATACCCACGTGTTTCCTGACGTATCAATCGATCTCTTGCACGGTAAATTAAAAAAGGATGAAAAAGAATCGGTTATGCAAAGGTTCATGGCTAAAAAGACAAGCATACTTGTCTCTACTTCTGTTATTGAAGTGGGTATAGACGTACCCAACGCAACGATAATGATGATAGAAGGCGCTGAACGATTTGGCCTCTCTCAACTACACCAGTTTAGAGGTCGCGTTGGTAGGGGTGACAAACAATCCTACTGCTTCCTCTTCTCGGAATCCCCCAGTAACACGTCGTTTGAACGACTTAAAACATTAGAATCAGTACATTCCGGGTTCGAACTTTCAGAGAAAGATTTAGAGATGCGTGGGCCTGGAGAAGTATACGGTGTAAGGCAGTCTGGACTCCCGGACCTTAAAATGGCGTCGCTTTCTGACGCTACCCTTATTGCTGAAACAAGAGAAGCAGCAAGCACAATAATTAAAGAAAGTGCCTCACTAAAAAAGTTCCCTGCACTTAAGAGAGAACTTAATTCTTTTGAGAAGACGGTTCATTTTGAGTAAATTCTACAAACACTTCACTGCAACGTTTTTTTAACAATGTCAGCAATCGACTGAGAAGAGATGGCATTCCCTGAAAAATCTACTTCGGTTCTGCTTGGTACAATAACTGTTTTAAACCCCAACTTTTCTGCTTCTTTAAGCCGATTACTACTTTGCGCAACGCTCCGTAACTCTCCGGAAAGACCAACCTCACCAAACGCCAAGGTAGTATCATCAATAGGTCTTCCAAGAAGCGACGAGGCAACAGCAAGGCATACAGGAACATCAGCCGCAGGCTCTTTGATTGAAAACCCACCAACAACATTAACATACACATCCTGGTCCTCAAGTTTTAACCGTGCTCTTTTTTGCAGCACTGCTATCAAAAGCTCAAGCCTCCTTTGGTCAAAGCCTGATGCTGTTCTTTTAGGGTACCCAAAATTAGTTCTGGTGGTAAGTGCTTGTACCTCAAGCAAGAACGCTCTGTTTCCTTCCATGATTGCGGTTACCACTGACCCCGTTGATCCTTCTGTTCTCTCCGCTAAAAAGAGTTCGGATGGATTTTTCACTTCAATAAGTCCTTTTTCTGCCATCTCAAAGACTCCTGCTTCATTGGTAGAGCCAAACCTATTCTTAACACCTCTGAGTACTCTCAATGTATGATATCTATCTCCTTCTAGATACAAAACCGTATCCACAAGATGCTCGAGTGTTTTGGGCCCCGCAACATTCCCCTCCTTTGTAACATGACCAATCAAAACAAACGCAATGTTATGTGCCTTAGCATACGGAATAAGTCGCGCTGCAGATTCCCTCACTTGCGCGACGCTCCCCATGGACGAGGCAACATCACTGGTTTGAAGCGTTTGAATAGAGTCCACCACAACCATTGCCGGCTTTTCTACTTCAACCATAGCAAGAATACTATCGACATCATTTTCTGAGGCAAATAGTACGTTTTTCTCTCTTGCTCCGAGCCGCTTTGCACGCATAGATACCTGATACGCCGATTCCTCTCCGGAAAAATAGAGTACCGTGTTTGCTTTTGAAAGGTTTGAGAGAAACTGTAACACTAAAGTCGATTTACCTATGCCTGGATCTCCGGAAAGAAGTGTCACACTCCCCCTTACAAACCCACCGCCAAGTACCTGGTCAAGCTCGCCAATGTCAGTTTTAAACCGCGTTAAGCCTGTTGATTTTATATCAGAAAAAAGAACGGGTTTACAAGCCGCCTTTTGTGTTGGTTGATTATTTTTTCCGGAAACAACTGTCTGCTCTTCTAGTGTGTTCCATTCTTCGCACTGCTCACACTTTCCTGACCATCTTAGTGCTCTAGTACCACATGAAGAACAAACAAAGACTGTTTTCTCTTTCATTTACGAAATATCGAGTGTATAAAATTTACTGTCAAGCCCGTTAATGTAATATAACACCTTTTCATCTTGGTTGTAAAACATTTGATGGTAATTAACCGGCTTTTCTGGATCTGCAACAGGAAGGGTTGTTTCTTGTTCTGTTGGAATATTATACCTAATCAAAAGCTCCGGTGCCGTATCACTCCACATATCAAAGGAAACGGCACAAACCATATTTTGGTCATCCTCAAAAACACATTTATTCGCAAACGTTTCCAGATTGGTTTCTTTAAACGACTCATCCTTGAGATTGTAGAGTACAACATTTGTTGCCGCCCTATCGTCATCGTCTGTTCGCCTGTCTGCAATAAGAAAGGTTCTATCTGGAGAAAGAAAAAAGTTAACCACAGGGCCGATAACGGAAAGTACCGTTTCTTCTTTATTATCAAGCGTTAGCTTAGTTAACAGCGCACCATCAGTTGCTGAAAACTCATTTTGATAAATAATATAATTATCAGCCACCCACACAAAGGTAAGCCCCTGATAATACTCATCCGTGTTTGGGAATGAATAGACTTCTTCCCAATTTTTTCCATCTGGATCAGCAATATTAAGTGTATTTTTTCGCTTAAACGCGTTCACGAACTGATACATAATTTTTTTTGAATCGGGTGACCATGTTATTCCCTGTGTATCTTCAGGAAGTACTGCTGTATCCTTGCTAGTTAAGTTTACATATAGCTGCTTCCCTTCAGGATTTGTTGCAATTGCTTTAGTTCTGTCAGGTGAGAAAGAAACATCACTCATCTGCTCTTCAAACGTATACACTGTTTCCTGTCCAGTTTGAGAGAACTTCATAATAGCATTGCTGCTTGGAGAGAAGTAATAAAAACTACCATCGGGTTGATAAGATAATTGCTCATCTTGAAATGTCTGATCAGGAGTGGCATCACTTGGCTTAGTAAGTGGGCCGATTGCCCCCTGGTTCACTTCTTCTTGTCGCTTTACAATTACCGCTGATGACTCAATAAAGTTTTCTGACGTATTTTCTGTTACTACCTCTTCAGTCTTTGAATCACTACGTGTAAGCAATACACTGATGATAATAACACCGCCAACAACCACAAAAGCTACAGCGATGATGATGATAACCAGTTTTCTTTTCTTAAAAAACCCCATTATTTTTGTTTACGGTAAACAGATAACGTTCCACCAGCTGGTGCGGTTATCCCCGTTGTGCCAATGCACTGTAATTTTGTAGTACCAGCGCTTTTGGTAAAAGTACTTTTAACATTGTCATTGTAATTCCCCGGACCATGATTTTGCCATTCAGGATATGCCGCAAGCTTGTTTTCACACTCAAACGTTTTCCCTTTTGAATTTTTTGACATATAAGTGTCACTGGTGGTACCCTTTCCGGTTCTAGTAAGATTGCAAGCCGCACCGGGAGATGGCGTGTATGAATGAATTACTTTTCCGCCTCCCACAGCCAACATTGAATGCTGAGAAGTCCCACTTGACGATACTCGTATAACAATATCACCTGCCTGAATTGAGTTAGGATCACCATTATACGCAATTTTCTTAAACCCATTTGTCACAAGATCATTTTCGTGATACCCACGTGACACTGAAGGCGAGATTTGCTTTGAACACCCACTACCAGAGTTTAACGCCCAGCCCACAAAGTATGCACAGTGGTTACCGACTACGCACGCCCCATCAAGTTCCTTAGCCTTTGCAATAGTTGACTGAGGATCCCCACACTTTGTTGTACACCACTTATTGTCTTTCCCCTGTGCACACTCCTCACCACTTTGCTTTGCTTTCTCACACGCATCCTTTGAAGCATAAGTAGTTCTTCCTTTACAAACATCAGTGAAACTACCACTCGTACCAGATCCTGTACCCGCTCCCGGAACGTTATATCCTCCCGCAGAACCAAGAAGCTGTGGTTCTTTACAGACCAAAATATTTGGTGCCAGCGTACTAAAAACAAGCCACGAGGCAAGGACTAATATGACACCAATAATAGCACCTAGAATAACTTCCTTTGCTTTAGTCATCTTCTCCGGATTGCCACCGCTCATCATGTACATAGAGCCGCCAATAATCACCGCAATCACCGCCAAAATTCCTACCACACTTACTCCAAAGTTAAAAAGGTTCTTTGCATACTGACAAAACGTGCTTCCCTGAAAAAATATATTTGCGGCGAATGCAGAAATAGGCGCAACCAAAACCGCAACACTTACCGTGCCTAAAAATAAACCATACATCTTTTTAACGCTTCTTCTCTGCATTTTTACTCACGCTTACCTACTTATTTTCAGGAACAATAAGTCCATACAGTCTATCATCTTGACGTCTTTTGAAATACATCGTTCTGCCACTTTCAGAAATAAATGGATCAAAGACATCATAAGCGAGATTAAACTCTGTTGGCCCGGCAAGACGTTCTTTTTTGCCGGTATCAGTATCAATTCTAAAAAATGAATCTTCAGTTACATAATTTTCTTGCAGGTAATCATCTGGAAGAACAAACTCAACATTTTTATTCTGTGGAACTCCACAGTAAACAGTTTTATTATCCGGAGCAAACGCACACTTCTCTGCCATGGTAGAAAGTCCTAAATCTTTGTGCTCATTTCCTTCAATATCGGTCATGTATAAGAACACTTCATTAGGACGCGCAGAGGACGCGGTGTAGAGGAGTTTTTTACCATCGGGTGAGAGAGTATATGAAAGACCATACGCATCTCCCACAACTGTCGTCATAGTGTCTCCTGATGTCTCGAGTGAGAAGAGTGACGTCATATCGTATCCTGTTGGTTCCTCAGCAACCACAAATTTAAATGGGTCAGGCCATGCAAGTGACACATTATCCATGTGATACGGACGTACTATCTTCCACTTTGACCCATCAAAATCAGCCGATGAAATATTTGAAACGTCATTATTTTGATCAACAAAGAGATAGACTATCTTTGAACCATCGGGAGATACTGCTGCATCAGCTACATTGTTTCCAAGGTCGTTAAATGCCTGATTGTTAAAGTTAAAAGAAATAAAACGCTTCGTAGTACCCGCATCACCAGAAAAGACCACAATCGCTGCATCTTTTGAATCGCCCCATTTGACATTGTACACATTATTGAATCCACCACTCGTGATGGCTTCTACCGATGATCCATCCGGGTTGCTTTGATAGAACTCGTTATTCACCGAGTCGAAGTACAAAATCTTTTGTCTATCTTTAGAAAGTGTTGGTGAAAGAACATCGCTGTCGAGTACCTTTCGCACTGTTACCTCAGATACATCTTCAAAGCCAGGCCTGTTTGCGTCTTGCTGCGACTGTAATTCTTTTTGTTTGTCTGCCTCTGTTTTCCCCTGTGCTATTTCCTCATCGGTAAGCCTAATACGAATATCCTCACTACCTACAAGAGGTGTTATTGCTCCTTGCTCAGTCACCACTTCTTTTGGCCTCAGCCACGTATACAAGACAATACCAATTATCACAACGGCAACCGCACTGCCTATTATTATGTACAAACGCTTTTTAGTCATAAGAAGACTTGCTAGAACTAAAGTTAGATAGGTATATTATTTTTTTAATTCGGGACGCCCTTTGTACATCATGTACACTATTGCGGCAAGAAGGGCAAAACCACCAAGAGCGAAGGTAACATTAAAGACGTTCTTGTAGTGTTCCGGAATAAATTTGGATATTGATCCGGAAATAAATTCTTCTTCATTAATTTCAACACCCTCAGCCAACTCAAATTCAAATGCAGAGGAGAACCTCAGTGTCTGAGTCGCACTTTGCTGTAACACATTATCATAATCTCCAGTCACTTCTCCCTCAGTTGATACCTCAAATGTAATTTCATCAATATCTCCATCGGTTGCGGACGCCGTGAATGTATATGATCCTGGTGATGGATTTGATCCTTGAATTTTTCGTGTTGCATTTTCATCAATAACACCGTTTCTAGACCACGCATACTCAAAGCCTAAACCCTCAGCGCCACCACCCGGAAGCGGTCTAAAATACTGCGGTGAAACAAACACGGTTACTTCAGAACCGGGAACCACTTTGTATTTTGATTCAGAAGTATTTGTATTATCACCACCCGTTGAAACAAGCTGTGCACCATCTACTTTTGCTTCAACGTACGGTCGAACTACTCTGAGTTCTTTAATATCTCTTGCAAAAAGTTCACCGGTCCCTGTGTTTATTACTTCAAGCCTAAGATAATGACTACTATCATCATCTACTTGCCTCAAATCAGAGCCCTCGCTAGTCATTGCGACCTGGATACCTGACATACCGGCACCGCTCTTTTCTTCTTGGATTAAATCGTCAAAGTACCAGTTGTACACAAGTTTTTCCGCTAAGTCATCTGGACACTGTTTGCCAGCACCCTTTGCAATATCTGTTTCTAAATCATCAAGTTTTGCAGTGACACGTACAACATCACCCACTCTATATCCCTTTCTTGGATCAACGGTGGTGTTTGCATTTTTCTTAAACTCACCGTTATCAATCGCGTTTTCTACATCTAGAGAATTATCCTTATCAACACCATCTTTAAGTGCAGCTTCTAACGAGGTGTCTCTTATTTCATTAATTGCTGAGGGATCGTTAAGATTATACGCTTGAAGCACGGTATCTCCAGCCGGGTCTACATTGGTAATTAATGCTTCTGTCAGTGAAACATCTGAGCCAATAGGAATCTTGACGTCACCATGTGTGGTTGTACCTGTCTTATCATCCACCAAATCAAGACCAACTGTACGTGAGGTACAGACTCCAAGAGTCTTCCCTGGATTTAATTTTCCCCAAATGGTTTCTCCGTCATCAATATTGAACTCTAAGTTCTTTTTATTTGTGCCTGACGGCGCAAACATATCGGTACCCAGTTCCTTCTTACTCTTTACCATAAAAGCACTAGCAAATTCAAATGGGCCCACTAGCTCAGATTCGGGTGCCGGAAGCGGTACATTGTCTAAATACCATTGGTAAAAGAGGGGTACCGTTGTTTCATCTGTTGATGTTGCCCCCGCGGTTACTAACACTGGGTTTCCTGAACTATTTCCTGAATTCTTATTTATTTTTGTCACCGGATACGGTGCATATACAAGCCTCACTGGAATAGGTAGCCCCCCACCTACACGAAGCGACTTTTGATCATCGGCTGATTCAATCCACCATTTGCTTACATTTTGAGAAGCATTAGGCGCGGCATCAGCTCCTCTCACCTGTGAACCTCTTGTGCTATCACCGACTACATGTACCTGTACTTGTATGTTGTCACCTGCTTTTTTATTAAATACAACCGGAACCGCCTGTTGTTTTAGGCCTATATAATCTGCTCCATCGGGAATACCATCAGCGTCTGTATCAGCATTTTGTGGATCGGTCCCCGCAATATATTCCATAAAGTTTGCAAAGATGCCTCCACCCGAGACCACCTCAATGGTATTATTTTTGGCGGTAGATTTAAAATTTGGCGCTCCAAGTTGCCATCCTTCAGTTACTATAGGTGACAGCTGTTTGCCTGCACTAATCATACACGATTCATTCTCAAGAAGTTGAATCCACTTAGAGCCAGGAGTTTTATCCGGATATTCATTCTTAAAATCATAATTACAATTGTTGAGCACATCATTTACATGCACTCCATCACCATCAGGGTCTTCCAGTGGACTCACGGATCTTAAGAAATTCCCATACATTTTTTCAGCATTGTCTTTTTCTCCAATATCAATCTTGCCGTACTTTTGATTTTCTTTAACCGGCCAATTACCCCCGGCGGCAAAACCTAAATAGGGTGAAAAGAGAATAAATTTTTTGGCAGCAGGTGGCTGAACCTTTTTGTCTTGCCCCGCGTATTTACCAAAATACAAAAGTTCCCATGAATCTGCCATACCATCGGCATCTATATCATCATCCGCGTTAACCGTTCTCTCAAATGCAAGAGAATCGCGTATATCTTTCTTTAAAAATTGAGAAGATCGTGCCGCTTGTTGTAAAAAATACTGCTGCAGGTTCTGGTTCTGTGGTTGATCTAATCCATACTTATTTTCAACTGCTGCAAGTTTTTGTGCAAGCGCTTCTTGCTTCTTTTGATCTTTGGGATTATTTTGAGCAGATATAACTAAATTGGCATACTCTGTTGAAAGCTCACGTGCCTTTTTCTCCCATAAAAGGTCCGGATCTTTTTGAGCTTCGGTAAGCTTTTTCAATTCTTCTTTTGAATAAACGCCTTCCAAATTTCGTGCAAGCTTACTTTGAACACTAATATCTTTATTAAACAAAATATATCGAGCTACGTCAGCATACTGTGCTGGAACTGCAGGTACGAGAGGGGCAATAAAATAATTATCATTATGTATCCGAGCGTCACCGGATCCATCCATACCAAGCACATCTGTAGCAATATACTCAAAATTGTAAATGTTTTTAATATTGCATGCACCTTTGCCTCCTTTAAGCTCTCCATATTGGTTCTTAATGGCATAGGTATCATCATCTTTTTTGACAAATTCGTCCGCAGAGCCTGTTATAAATGTATTGACCGGAATATCATCAAAACACCAATTATAAAAAAAGTCAGTTGCAATACCTCTACCACCAAAGTTATTTATCTGTGCAAAAACCGTTGCCTCTGACCCCGGCGAAACATAAAAAGATGGTTGTGCCTCAATAGCAACTGAAGGAGGATCGGCTTCAGTTGCTTGCTTTAATTTTTCGGCTTTTATTTCCGGTTCTCCATAGGCAAAAATCGATGAAGGACGTATTAAAACAAGACTCAAAGCACAAAGTCCTAAGACTACTCCAACAAACAATAAAACTTTTTTTTGTGACATAACACTTCTATGAAAAATTGTTCAAATTATCCTAAAAGGAGCTTGCTAATGCCGTTTAATGCTGTAATCATTGCACTCGTACTAAACGTTCCAAGCCACAATGCAACTTTAAACGTCTTAGGCCATTCAACTGCTGCATACATTATAACAAAAACAACTAACACTGTAATCACTAAACCAAGAATAATCTCCGGTGCGGCCGCAATGATCATTGGACCAAATTTCTTCCAGATCGTCTCTTTTACTTTTTTTGAAACGGTTCCTTTTCCCTTCTTGCCCTTTCCCGCTCCCTTTTGTACATTTTTTAATGCGTCTTGCTGTTTTTTTCTGAGCTTTGCCGCAACGCCACCCTGGTCTTTGGAAGGGACAGTATCACCACTTGCTTGTTTTGCTGGACTTGAAGATGTTTCTGCTTGCGCAGGCTGATCAGGCATAGGCTGCTCGGGTTCCGCAGCACCCGCCTGGTTTCTCGACGTTTGTACCGGTTCTTGCGAATCTTCTGGAGAAGCGGAAGGCGTGATTGACTGCACCGGTTTGTTCTGCCTAGCAGAACGCATTCCCCCACCTGGAGCACCCATTTGCTGCCCTAAATTTTGAGATCTCTGCGCTGACCCTGCAGAAGACTCTTGCATTGGCTCTGGAAGTTTGGTCGGTCTATTGGGGAGTACACCTCTTCTTACTTGTACCATGTTCTTTTTTATTCCTGCCAATAAAGACCATTTGCTTTCCACTCACCACCTTCTTTCACCATTTCTATTACTATCATAGCATAAAACGTCCGCGCTGCCTGACTGGTCTCCGTAATTTCTTCACGTTTTGTCGTTACTAAGATTGTAGCACTATTTGGTGTAGATTCCAAGACCGCTGAGGATAACGCTTTTGTGGTTATTCCATAGAATGCATCGTTTGGATCAAGAGTATCTTCTTGCAGATTATCAAGCCATGATTTAAACGAGGTTGTCGCGTACCCTTCAATATCTTTGATATTTGAGTAGGGCTCTTTCCCTTTATTGGTGTATGACCCAAAAATCTCAACTATTTTTTCAGAAAGATCTAGCACTTCCCGATCCTCTCCATTTGCTGTGTCTTTTGCTTCCGTAGAGTCAGAAGCCTCATTAGTGTTAGTATTTGTATTCTCATTTACATTTGTATTTTCTGTAGACGCTTCTGCATTTGTGTTTTCTGTACTTTCTTGATTAGCATTCTCAGCATCGTACGTCACGGTTCCCGTGGTATCTTCGGTGGGCGTGTCTGTGGTATCGGGATTGATATTATACGTAACTTGTGTTGACTGATCATTGGTAGCTTCAGTATTTTCATTTGCTGCCTCATCCTGCTTACATCCAAAAGCGGTAAGCAACACAAGGAGCATACTAAATGAAACAACGACACCTATTTTACGAACTATATTCATTGCTAACATCTTATACTTGTTGCGCTTCACCCTCACCCTCGCTGTATTCATCCTGTGCTTCTTGGATTTCTAACATTTGTTTTGGATCCGTGGTAATAAGTTGATCTTCCGAATATGACGCATATACCTTAATGGCAACATGCTTTGAGCCGGCAAAAAAGAGTCCTTCACCCACATCACTCTCAAGCAACAGAAGCTTTTCTTCCTCGGTTAAATTAAACGTTTCCATAATGCGCTTAATTCCTGAGGTAGCCTGTCTCAGCAACACCTTCATTGCCGAGTTGTTGACAATAGCCTTGCCATAATCAGACATCAAAAAGTCATTAACATCCTGACTAATAGTGGTTGTGCCAAGATAGTATTTACGACCACGTTTTACTATACCAAACATAAACCGCGCCGAGTCCTCGTACTGCATCATGACCCATGCTTCATCAACAATGAGAATTCTTTTTTTAAGCTCTTGCCGTACGATATTCCAAATGTAACTGACAATAACGTGCATTGCAATGGGCCGCAGCTCATCTTCCAAATCCCTAATGCTAAAAACGACCAACTGATTATCTAAGTCAATATTGGTTGGTTCATTAAAGAGTCCGGCAAATGTTCCTTCAGTAAATTTTTTAACCCGAGCTACTAAGCTATCCGACCCTTCCATGCTTTCTAGGATTTCCTGAAAGTCCGTCATGGTTGGTGGAATAACGTCCATCAAGTCAGATGCCGGCGTAATGTCCTTTTTTGCATAGGTCTCAATAAGTGCTCTATCAACCAGTGAGTCCTCTTCTTTGGTAAGCCGCCCCAACATAAGCCGCATAAGTCCTTTTAAACTGATGACTGCACTTCGTAAGACATCCTCGGTTGTCATGTCGCCCACTTTTTTTGGTAAATCAAACGGATTGATTCTAAACTGTGCGTTAAGTGCAAGCCGCAAATATGCTCCGTCTACCGCTTCCGCCAAATGCTGATATTCGTTTTCCGGATCAATAACGAGTATATCCGTGCCAAACATCATACTTCTTAAAATCTCAAGTTTGATCGTATAACTTTTACCCGCACCGGAGGTAGCAAACACAACGCTGTTTGCATTGGGAAGAGTAAATCTATCAAATAAAATCAAACTGTTATTATGACGATTTATTCCATATAAAATGCCATCATCGCTCGTAAGTTCAGATGATACAAATGGAAACGTAGTAGAAAGCGGCGCCGTGTTCATGTTTGACGAGACGTCGAGTTTGTCGTTACCCATTGGCGTCGTCGACATAAACCCTTGCTCAGACTGATAGCTGGCACGCTTTGAATACACAAGCCTTTGGCCAAGCAAATCTTCCACCGCTTTGGTTGTTTCATCGAGTGCTTCCTTGCTTTGCTCATAAATGGTTACATAGAGCGACAGTCTAAAGAATTTCTCTGTGCCTTGCACCAGCTCATCTCTCAGACGTTCCACATCCTCCATAGCAGTTTCCAGCATTGGATCTCTCACCTGACCTTTTTCCGCGTTCGCTGAAATAGTTGAATGAATCTGGCCAGACTTATTTCTAAGCACCTTCAAAATACGCTCAGAGCTTACAGGCGTAATAAAGAAAGAAATATCAAGTTCGAGGTTTAAGTTGATTATTGGCGCAAACCAGCCGGTGGTAACATATCGCGGATACGTAAAGATAAAGAGTGTTCTCACATATTTTCCATCAAGCACTATGAGATCAGGAAGTACCTCAATTGACGATGGAGCAATGACGTCTCTGAGTGCTACAACACCTTTTTTATACACCTTTTCCGCGGCAAGAAGTTGCTCTCGTTCTTTTTGCGTAAGCCCCTTCATGTTTAAATCAGAAACCTCGGTAGCGTTGTCTACCTCTGTTTTCCCTTCTGAGCCTCGTTTTAAAAACCTATCTAAGAAAGCCATACACGCATAAAATGTCTAAATGTTTTCTAATCTGAGCTTTTCAATCTCCCCTAATATCTGATTTTGGGCAACCGTTGGATTATAGACGGAGTACAAAAGTTCAACAATCTCCTCTGTATCAAGTACCGCTGCTTTTACCCCAATCCCCTGGAGACCTGAGAGTACTGTCTGCATACGAAGTACGAGCTCCTTCTTATCTTGTTCAAATGTGGTAAGTTTAGCCTGCACGCCTTTTGCTGGAGAAAAAATATTTTTAATCTTATCAGTAATGCCCTCATCAGAGGTATGAAGCGGATTTGCGTATTGCACCACTACATAAAAATGATTCGTGGTAATATTGGCAAGCTCAACAAGTGAGGCAACAAACTCTGCATATGACGCCGTTTCCATTTTAAGTGAGTAGTTTTCTTGAAGTCGCTCCGCCTCTTTAACCTTAAGTAAATAGCGTTTGATATTTAACTTCTTTGACTGAATAACTATTTGAACAGGAAAATTGAGTGAATTTAAGAAATCTTGATACCCAAAAAGCTTTGCCTTCTGTTCATCCTCAGACATCAACGCAAAGTTGATGCTTGAGCACATAATCACCGCTCTAATTCCCTTATCTTTAAGAACTATTACTCCATCCTTTATTGCTTCAACATCTAAAAGTCGCTGAGTGCTCGTTGCCTCTTTTTGCTTTGAAGCCTTTGCATCTGCCATTGACTCAGGAGGCTTTTCGCTTGTCTTTTGACCCTTCTGTTGATTCGGCATAGTATCTAGCGCTAGTATCTAATAGTACTGATAACTCATGAAGCTTACTTCTGGTAACTTCCTCTTTATACTCCGTTTTAAGCGTTACTGTTCTTCTCTCGGCATTGGACAACGTTTGTAGCTTTGCCGAAGTATCTTTTGCCCAAAGCCTGACCTTTGGATTGGTAGAAAACAGAATAAAATTCACTAAGAACTTCTCAAATTTTTGACCATTGATTTTTACAAAGGCAAACGTACACGCAATACCCATTAATATAATACCAGAAAATATAAAAAGACTTAAATCAAAAACCGTATACCCCGCTGTGGTAATAAGACCACCACCGAGGATAAAAAGAAACTGTCTGATAGTAAGTGGACCTATGACACGGTCTTCAATATCGACAAATTGTGGAATTGCGTATTGCATACGCTCTTTTTACATGAAGAGCCCCACTGGGGCCCTTTAAAAAAACTATTCAAAATCGTACTAGAAGTGCGCGCTCAGCTCTGCAATCATTTCAAATTCTCGTTCTGTTAAATAAGGCTTACCCTCGTTAAAGAGCTCTTTTCCGATGTCGGCGACCGTTTTATCTGAGGACATGCTCCGTCTTCCAATTTCTAAGTAGAGCAAATAGAGTGAACTTTTACGCCATGCGCTTTGCAAAATATCAGATGACGTATTTTTCTTAAGATCATCTATCTGCGATTTAATGTGAGTTAACCTTTCAGCATCGGATGACCCTAAAGATCTAAAATAATCTATAGTGATTTTTTGCAAATCATTCAGATCTTGTAGTGTTGAAAGTTTTTTTTCCGAGTTTTGCTCAATCACTCGCTTTGGTACCGGTGGTTTCCTTGGAGCTGCTTGTTCCGGTCTCCGTGCCGGCTCAGGCTTTACTTGCGGAGATGGTTTACCCTCTTCCTGCTTTTTCTTATCAGCAATAAGTGTATCTATAGAGACAACCGGAGATGCAAGTGGTGCTGGTACAACAGAAGGTTTAACTTCTGGCTTTCTTTGTAGTGGTGCTTGAGGTGCTGGTTTTTTTGCTATAGGTGGTTTTGTAGGTAGCGCAGGGGTGCTGGAAGCAGATTTTTGCGCAAGACGAGCCTCCTCTTGCAGCTGAACATCTATATTATACTCAGGCTCAGGAACCTTGAGTCTAAAGGGGTCCGAATTCACCCGTTTCTCATCATCAATAGAAACATCCCAATCAGTCATATTAATCCCTAAGCAACCGACGTCATTTATCCGTAACTTCAACAGTTCGTAATACCTAAGTGCTCTGCTCAATACTTTTCTATCCCACTGAGAAAGTAATCGTACATTTGGAGAAGAAGTGAGATATTTACGAATTATTGTAACAATCTTTTTTCCTGTACCTACTTCATTAGTATAATCCTTAATCCAATTTTCAACCGTAGACTTTACTTTTTTTCCATCAAGCGTAATTGGATTTTTGCCAAGCTCTTCTTTGCATCGCATAACACGTTTACGCACACTCTCAAGCCGTGCTTCAAGTGAAAATATATCTATACTCATCGCATACTGATCAAGGTTAGAGTAAAACGGCGTTTCAGCTTTTGCGTCCTGCTTCACCGCACTTAGGAAATAAAGCTCAATTGCATGTTCTGCTTGCTCCTGAAGAAAAGTGGAAAACAAATTAATCCTGAGATCTGCAACAATAGTATTGTAATGTTGTTTCGTTTCCGGATCTTTGACATGTTCAAACTTGATCTTCTCTTCAAGAGAATGCAAAAGGTCCAAACCGTCATTAACGTCATTTTGCCCCCAAAAGTAACTTTGCTTAAGACGATCCACTTCTTTTTGAACGCTTTCCAAAGTTTCATTACTGTTCAATGATTGTTTCACTTTCATATGTGGCAGTTAACGCTTAACGGTTACTAAGTGAGATGTTTTATGTAACTCTTTTCTGCTATCACCAAAGAGTTCCTCAAGTTGACCCAGTGCCTTTACCTGATTTTTCTTCATATCACTAACTAAAGTATTCCATTCTGTAGTGTCTTTATACTTCACATCAACTTTGATCATCTCTTTCCTAAAAGCTTCATGTGCTTCAGTTCCAACAGAAACAACATCTGCTAAATTCGCACGTACATCAGGAATTAAATCCCTTAATTGCTCCTCTTTTAATCCCCGTCCGTTTGCGACCAAACTGAAAGATAGTGCAGCTCCATTTCTTCCGGTATTATCGCCTTTAACATTAGCAAGCATAGAACCTGCTCCCATAGCTAACCGTATTTTCTGCATTTCTTCTGTGGCTTCCAACTTCTTGCGAGCTTCATTCATAAATTGTGCTTCCGTTCCTATGGTATTAACATCAACGTCACCATGAGCTATACGTTGTGCTTCATTTTGACGAAGGCCAACCACATTACCATCTGAATCAACTATCATAACTGTCTGTTGATTTTGTCCTGCCATGCTTCGCGCTGTTTGCCCAAGCTTTCGCATAGCCAATCCGGCTTCGCCTTGCCGCATTATCAAATAATCATCCACGTCCTCTACCTTGAGTTTCTTTTCTTTGACTAACTGTTCTGCATCAGCTTGTCCTCGCCACATGGTTTTACCATTTACATTCTCTGTTACTCCTAAGTACGCTGCATTTCCCTTGCTGCCTTGGAGGTTGCCAACATTTCTTCCTTGGACAATACCCAATTTTTGGCCAAACATATGTTCCATACCTCTCATATATCCAATATAGTCATCAGACGTATTGTACGTTTTTCTTCCGTTTTTATCTAAAACTTCGTTTCCCGTTGAATCTTTAATTGCTTCATATCGACTCTTAAACCAATCTTGATTTTCTGCATCAGCTCCCCATACCGCATCGCGTACTTTTGAATCTCCACCTGCAGCATGCACCGTATCGTTCCAATTAATTCCCATACCTAGTGCTTTAGTAATCGCAAGCATTCGAATTTGTTGATTTCTTCCACCTTTCTCTGCACCTACTACTGCAAGCTCTCCAATTAAATCATCTGATTGTAAATCAGGATGTCTAACCTTCAAATCTTCAAGTTCCTCATCAGCAGCTTTCATTACCTCTTGTGTCTCATAATCTGTTTCATCTTTAGACCAAGGAAGTATCTTGTTGAGTTTGTTTTCAACGTATCCTCTTGAGCCTGCAGCTGCCTGGCGCTCAATCCTACCAGCTCTATTCATCCACGCATCCTTAAGCACAGTAGGACTTGCAAACTGGACCCAGCTACCAGATCTACCCTCCAAATCTTTCTGTTTTTCTTCGTATGACTGCCCTTCCCCCGCACCAAACGCAGCACCAATACGCGAAGTCACTCTACCGGCAGTATTTTTCCAAGCCCAACCATATGCTCCCTCATTACCCTTCATTAAAGACCGTCTATTAAGTGCTGATGCGCCCTTCCAACCTAAACCTGCTGCCCCTTTCCACAAGTTCCCATACATACCAACACCACGTCTCAAACCCGACGTCGCCATACCGATTAACGCACCCGCACCAAAGCTTCCCACACCCTTTGCAATCATATACGTCGCAAGCAGCATCGTAACAATAAGCATGTACGTTAAGAAATGTTCTTTGGAGAAATTGGTCGGTAAAAAACTTTCCTTAAACGCCCGCTGAAGATCAGCTTTGCTTAATTGATTTGTCGAAGCACCTGCTCCAAATAACGCCTCAACACCTTTTGCGGACATACTGTTTGCCACACGCATAGTCAGATAGACACAAAATGTGGCAGCAGGACCATATAATACAAATTTAAAGAATTCTGACCACCACCGCTTAGCATATTGCTGCGTTGACGGAAGCACATCAAGCAAAAAGGCAAATGGTGAAACAATCGTCAAAAACATAAGTGCCGCAAATCGTACAAGAAGTAAAATCGAAATGACCAGAAGTGCAAGGACAAACACACCAACAAACACAACCAAAAAGAAAAGTGAGCCCGCAATAGAAATATCAGTAATACTCGAAGCAGAAACAGTTTCACTGATATTTGTTAAATCAGTTAACTTGAGTGATGAAAGTAACGCCGCCGATGGTTTCCCTTGATTACCAAAGGTGAAGGTCTTCATTAAGAGATCACTAATCTCTATAAAAAACGCGCAGATTGCTCTAGAGAAGTTAACAAGGAGTATTGCAATAATAAGACGCGGCAGTATCTTTTTGTATTGATAGTTCTCTACCCGCAGAATAGTTGCAAAGGCAATAACCAGAAGAATCAATATAAAAAACATGTTCAAAATATCGCGCACCGTAACCCACCCAAGCTGTACTGCATCGTGCGTTGCTACATTAGAAGGAACCATAACAAGAATATCAAAAAGGTCAGCAACAGCATTAAGAGCATGTCCTTCTATCCAAAGGAATAACTTCAGGATTGCACCAATTATCAAATAGACAACGGACATATCTGGCTGGTATTAGTTTTTGTTACTTAATTAGCCGGCTGCTCTTGTGGGATTGGGATTGACCTATTTTGTCCGCTTCTATCAAATCCTGACCCTTGTGTTTGTTCCTGTTTTTGATCTGGCGTACCTGCATTTGAAAGTGAATTCCAGATTCCGGTCACCGATGTTTCAAGAACCTGGTCTATAAACAACGCAGTAAGTGCAACTAGATCTTCAAGCACCACTGATTGAATCGTACCTTTCTTTAAATCTGCAATACTCTTTTTTGCATCTTCCGCAAACATTAAACCGGGTGTCTTAATACGACAATCTTTGTATTTATCTACCGGTTTTTTTGGTGTTGCTGTCTTTTTAACTTTCTTGCTGGTCTTTGCCTGCTGTGCTTTGGTTGTTTTTTGCTGGTTCACATTTTTGCAATCCCTAGCCCCAAAAAACCCTTGATTAACCAGTAGCTCAAAGCGATAGTTTTGCTCAGACTTTTGGAACTGCTGAGATGCATTTGAACGTATACCAAACCACGTACTTAAATCGTTGTTTTCACCCTCAAGTTTAATCGTAAACCGATTCATAAATTCACGCTCCGCTTGCTTGAGCAATTCCGGCGTTACCCCTCCTGCTTTATTAATTGCGGCCATAGCGTCTACGGACTTTTTTATTAAACTCCTGTCAAACGTACATTCGGGCTTATAGGTACCCGGTACTCCCGCCTTGGCAAACGCAACGCGCACATTGGCTTTAATATCAGAACACAGTGAAAAACCGGTATAGGTAAGTAACACTGCCTGAAACGACTGAAAATAAAGATCCTTAATAAACCACGTCAAAATTTCCATACCATTTATACTCAAATCGCCCGTTGCAAACTTCATAACAAACTTTTTGACCAGTGGAAAGATGGCAAATTTCCAAATCATAACTAAGACCTTGTTAAGCCTCGCATCAAGATCAATAGTTAGCCACGTTGCTGCGTGCGCGGTTTTTGGTTGCGAAAGAATTGCCAGTCCACTTGAGACAAAAACAACGCTTACAATGAGTACAATGAGAAGAACTTTTTTGAACATAGTCCAAATGTTACTTAGAAACAGTTATGGTATCCACAATGTCCTGCAAACCAAACTCGTTAATAACCGCAGTCATCTCCGGAACGATTTGCCCGGCAAACACATCGTGGGCTAAATAATTAACTCGTGGGATAACCTCTGTTACAGCGTAAAGACCCTCGGCGTCGCTAAAATTTACTTGTTCTATTTGATCCAAAAGTCCCATAGACGCTAAAATGAATCCAATACTTTTTTTGTGCAGTGCAATTATCCGCTCATTATCCGGCACTTCCATAGCCTTCATTCGATCTAACACATCGCCCATAATTTTCTTAACCTTACCGGTATCTTGCTTACTGTGTAGCCTAATAGATAATGCGTATCTCTCAAACGACTCCGTGTCGGAAAAGGGTAAATCCCGTGAGAGCATAAGTGACGCGTCACTTGCATAGCGCACTACATCATCTTGTGTGTAGTTTTCTTTAATATTGATTTCGTTATCAGAAACTTCTGGAATCTCTACTTCAGTAGTGGAGCTTGATACATCCAAATCAAGACTACTATCTGCAATAAAATCGGTAACACTTTGCTCAAGTGAGTCAAGATCCGTACTATTTATGGTGTTTTCTATATTTGCAACTGATGAAGAGTTTAGGGTGAATCCACTTGCTTGTTCCATGTCAAGATCGGAGTAGGCCACTTCTTCCTCGCCAGTTATCACGTCGCTTCCACCAAAAGAATCAAACTCATCACCTGTATCAAGATTATTTTCTTCTGACGCCTCAGCATCTTCTTCTTCCATGACCTCTAATTCTTCCGTTTTTGCCTGGCTTTCTGCAATTTGTAAAAAGTATGAGAGATCCGCTTTAAGAGGGTCTGACCCGGCAATGACTTCACGACCGTCCTCGGTGCCATCAAAATCAGTGTCTGCAACATAAGCACTCGTGCCAAATTTCTCTTCTTCTTCATCATTTAGTCCATCACCGTCTGAATCTACTTTTTCTACACTTTTTATCTCAAGCGGATCATAGCCAGCAATAACCTCTACATTGTCGGTATACCCATCCGAGTCGGTATCAACATTGTATGGATCAATGCCAAGCTCACGCTCTTCTTTATCAGAAATGCCATCGCCATCTGAGTCGGTAGAATCAGAGAGAAGCACGGTTGCCTTTGATGCTTTTGAGTGAAAGAGCTCATCGCTATGTGACACAAAATAATATCCTACAGCCCCAATTGCAAAAAAACCAACGATGGCCATGAGCACATATTTAAACGCACTTCTGTTATACATGGGGTAATTTAGTCTTCTTTTTCACTCTCTGTAAGTTACAGGAACTATAACACATTTCAAAAGGGGGGTCAAAATGGTGTGGATAAGAAATAAAAAAAGCCTAACGTATGTAGACACACGCTAGGATAATTTTCTTGGATGACAGGAATATGCTTAGTTAAATTGAACAATGCTGCAGTAGCCTGAAATAAAATTATTTGAACATACAGTTAAGCCCACCAGTAACAACCATATATATTAAATATATAAAAGCGATCAAGGCAAAAAGCATAATTAAAAAAAGCTCGTCCATTTCATTCAGGCCAAAGTGCTTCTGCAGGAAACTTTTATTTGCTTCCTTTTCACGTTCTCTTGCGACTTTTTGTCGCTGCCTTTTCATTCGCTCTTCTTTTGCCTGAGGTGAGCCATGGGGAATTTCACTGAAATTGGCAATATCACGTACCATTTTTTGATCTGACAAAGAGAGTGAACCAAAATGTCTATCACCCAACAACCACCTTGCACTAATTTGCCGATCATTAAACTGAGGATTCATAATCTTACCAGTAGGAGCACTTTTAGGATTAGGATACGGAACCATCCTTTCCGAAGGCTGATTTCTAAGTTGGTCGACTTTACTTCTAAGCACTCGAATCTCTTGCAGCTCCTTATACTTCTCAAGCTCCCCACCATCCTTAATCCACCAAATTCTTTCTTCAACACCAGTTGCATCTTGTTCAAGTCTGTGAATATACGAGTCAACAATTTTTTGCGCCTTTTCTTGTCTGGATTTAATCAATTGGTAGTCGGAATACGAACTCGGTTCTCGCATCAACTCATCACGAAGTCTCTCATACATACCCTGTCGTTTTGTCACTATTTGCTAACCTCCTTACCTAACGTTCATTGTGGCTGCATTATAGGTCAAAGTAACAAAATCGTCAAGCGTAAGCCGCTCCGGCCGCGTGCCCGGATTAATACCAATTGACTCAAGCCACGCTCTTGCCGCTTCCTTCTCCATATGAAAAAGCGCCGCTACACTGTTTCTAAGCTGCTTCCTTTTGCCGGCAAAAACACCTCTTAGAATGCTGAAAAAAAGTTTTTGGTCAACATCCGGAACCGCACTTTTTATCTCCATATGAATCACCGCAGAATCAACAGCGGGTACCGGAAAAAAGTGCTCTCTTGAGACATCAAAACAGTACGAGACTTCTGCAAAAAACTGAGCTGCAATAGAAGGAATGCTGCTCTTCCCTTCTACCTCCGTAAGCCTCATCGCAACTTCTTTTTGTACCATAAGTGTGAGTGAACGAGGCTTGAGCGTATTTTCTAAAAAGTAAGGGATGAGCTTCCCGGTAAGATAGTACGGAATATTGGACACCACATGATACGACCCGATTGACCTGTTTAAATCGTGCACAATTGGTTCTTTTTTTTGATCCCTAAAAAGAGTGTCTATATGTAGCTTCAAAATATCCTCGTGAATAAGAGTCAGTTTCGCGTTGTTGTTATATTTTTTTGACAGAAATCCGTAGAGATCATCAGACAGTTCTATAGCATAGACATGCTTAACCTTTCTCAGAAGCTCTTCGGTTAAAAAGCCAATGCCGGGACCAACCTCAAGAACCGTACCATCACTCTTTACGCCAGATACTTCTACTACCGCATCTCTCATTTCTTCCGAAATCAAAAAATGCTGACCGAGGGTTTTGTTTGCCCTGAGACCTGCCTTTTTTAGTTCTTGTTTAATGTGTTCCTCTAACATGATTAGTGTGATCGATTACTAATAAAATCAATGCATGACCTAAGCTCATCAGTGCATTTGAAATCCAGTGTAGCAAGCAGCGTATCAATATCTTTTCTGTATTGTTGAGCCAAACATGAGATCTCCTGCTGTATTGCCAGTATATCACTCTTTTTAAGTTCATCTAGGGAAGTACTATCCATGCCCCTATTTCGCAAAAGCAGGGTGACATAGGTCGCCTTTTTTTGACTCAAGTCGCTTGAAACCCCCTTCCCCGTTTTGTTACTTTCACCCAAGACAGAGAGATAATCATCTGTCATTTGATACAGCTGTCCGAGCAGATAGGAAACTTTTTTAAGCGACTCGAGTGTTTTAGGAGATGCACCGGCCATATGTGCGCCAAGCACCAGCGTTGCGTTAAGCGAATAGCTCGTTGTTTTGAGATCAACAAGAAGTGCGACATCCTCCTGAGTAAGTCCTTGAGCACTATCTATGGTTATGTCTTTAAACTCTCCCACGCCAGCTCTCACCGCCTGGGAATTTAGATATGACAGCGCAGACATTTTTGTGTCAGGGGGGACAGAAGACGTAAGCATGATATCATACGCGTGTGTAATAAGGATATTTGACAGTACTATCGCTTCCCGCACGGACGTTCTCTCAAAGCTGCTGTGGTTTTCGGCTGATTCATCTGCGCCAGATGTAATGTGAAACGCATTTTTTGAACGACGAATCTTGTCCTCATCAAAAATATCGTCTTGTATAAGCAGTGCCGCATGACCAAACTCAATACCAAGTGAAAAATCAAAGACGCCATCCGGCACCGAATCGGTAATAAGTCGATACCCAAGGCACGTTAAATAGCCTCGTAGTCTCTTGCCGCCTCTTTGCACATACTCACACAATCTTTTTTCTTCTTCCTGCAACTTATCTCTTTTAAGCACATCATCAAAAAAACGCGCTGCTTGCTCCGCAAATCGTTTTTGATACTCAGCTAGATTGTTTTCAAAAGAATGGCTATTCACAGGATAAGAAAAAAACGTATAATAATTTCATATTGATATATCACTACCTTACCAAAACACACACCCATGTTAAAAGGGCTTTTACACAAAATTGAAACGAGCAAGGTCTCTCTCAAAACGTGGATAGCGAGCTTTTTTTCTATAATCATGCTCAGAGTCATGCTTGAGAGCTTTTCTGCAAAGCAGGGTGACTTATTTACGATTACCTCGTTTGCGCATCTCTTCTTCTTTTTTATAAGCGCGATACTCACGCTTATTTTGATTATGCGGCTCTTTACTAAAGAGAGTATTGTTTCGATTAGTATTTTGGCGATGTGCGGATGGTTTGTCTCACTCACTCCTCCCATTGTTGATCTGTTTGTCTCAAAAGGCAAGGGAGGCTATATCATTAGCTACCTCTTTGAACCAACGGACAATCTCTTCCATTCATTTATTACCTTTTTTGGTCCATCGCTTCAAAACGGAATGACATACGGGATTAGAACGCAGACTATACTGGCAATGCTCCTTGTGGGACTCTACGTCTATATAAAGACACGGGGAATACTGAGGACTATATGCGCAGTCATTTTAGTGTACATTACGATTTTTTTCTTTGCGATTTTGCCCACCCTTCTTACCATGCTTGAAAAATGGTCATTTACCGTTACCAAAGCAGACGTAGTTGACTTTGCATTTTTGCCGCAAAAGATTTTTGGTATCTCTCTTATAAACCCCGCTAAGATTTTTGACTTTAAAATAACACTCGTTTTGACTCTGATTGTCGCACTTGAACTTGCACTGTGGTTTTTTCTCTACAATAAAGAAAAGTGGATTGCGCTTATTAAAAATTTTCGATACTCGCGGTTTCTTCTAAGTATTACCGCCCTTGGAACCGGCATGTATATTGGACTTAAAATAACCCAAAGCGCGTTTGTGCCGAGTTTTATGCACTGGATCGTTACAATAAACGCGCTGCTTATTCTCTTTGCTGCATGGATCTACTCTATTTGTACAAACGATATCACCGACCAAAAAATCGACAAAATCTCAAACCAAAAACGACCACTCATTACCCGCATTCTTTCAACAAACGAAGTTGCAAACGTTGGACTTGTAGTAATGCTCCTTGCAAATGGAGTCGCGTTTACCCTTGGACTGAGGTTTCTAACCGTATCGCTCACGCTTACCGCACTGACGTATCTTTACTCTGCCCCTCCCATTAGACTCAGACGATTTCCGTTTATATCGTCGCTCATTATTGCGCTCTCCGTGCTTTTGGCGCTTTTTCTTGGGTTTATGCTTATCTCAAAAGATCAGTCTCTTGTTGACTTCCCCAGCAGCATTATGATCACGGCAATAGTCCTCTTTACTCTGGTTGCTAATGTTAAGGATATTAAGGACTATAAAGGAGATAAAGAAGCAGGAATTATGACTATCCCCACAATCCTTGGACAAAAAAGGGGAAAGCTCGTTTTAGGTATATTAAACTTTATTTCGTTTATCCTCTTTGCAGCACTCCTTTCCTCAAACCGATTTTTGCTGCTAATTGCGTTTTGCTTTGGAGTACTCGCGTTTCTCCTTACGTATGATAAAAAAACACGGGAAGCGCCGCTTTTTGTCTTGTACTCCGTGTTTTTTGCGATAATGGTGGTGTTTTTGTATTAGCACTTCTTGCTCATTTACTACATACCTACTACATCATTTTTGGTCTAGCATAAAGCATTTTATAGTATTCTGACGAACATCTTCGTGAAATCGCTACATACTTTTGTGCTCAAGTTGGAACATAGTTTTTCGGTTTTTCTGATTGTTTTATAAGCTCATTTTTATTGTACTCTTAAGTAATTGCCGAGATAGCTTGATAGCTCTTTTCACCAATACCAAGCCGTTCTCTAAGCATTGCACTTGTCATTCTTAATTCTTCTACATATCTCAATGAAGAAGTATTGAAAAAAAATGTAACTATGCTATAATGAACTCGGAATTGTTTCCGCTCCAAACTGTAGCGTTTATCGCTGCGTTCCCTAAAGGGATAGGAGCGGAATTTTTTTATACAGGAGGCCATATTTGAACTCGAATTTCACGATGTGAAATTAGTTTTCGAAACACGTTGTAATGCTTTTTTCTCTCAGATAACGATCTATTTATTGAACCCGCAACATAATCTGCTAATTGCAAGAGATTGTTTGATTCCGATCTCTGCATTTTTACCTTTCTTATTACCTTCGTTTTATCATAGTTCATTTTTCTTCTAAGATATGTTCCGAGTTGTCTCTTGAAATCAAGGGAACCGGTCTGATCTATAATGACAGTAGAGTTTTGTAACTGCTGAGATGCGTTTTGAAAAACCAATCCACATGTATATTTATAGAATGAACTCTTATCTTTAAACCCTTCTCCCCACAATTTTTTTGGGTTTTTATTAATCACTATTCCGTAATAGAAGAAATTATACTTAGCGATCGATCGAAGAAACATTTCTCTTACCTTATTTGAATTTACTTTAAAATGAAACTCACTGTTTTGTCTCCAGTCAAGTTTTCTTTTGAGTTCGTCAATGCTTCGATCGCAAGCTATTGCTTCCTCCTTGTCCTCAAAAACAACCAAAGCTACAGTAAAAAACTTACTGGATCCTTGTTTTTGATTCATACCAGAATCACCTGATTCGTCAATAAAAACTAACATCGTTCTAAAAATTAACCTATAAATATCATATCAATCAATTCTATTAAATAAATCATAGTTAGTCGCTAAGTACGATTCTTGTTCAATAAACCCTTTATCAGGATTCCTAAGTAAAAATATAGCGTATCCAAGACATCTGTGGTTACCGTCTTGAATATAATAATTTGAGCCATGATTCTGTTCTCCATTTTTTGCATCTCTAATAATCAAAGGTAAGAAACTTGGCAAATTACTTACTTTTAAAGTATAAATTGTAGTTTTTATAGTTTTTTTAAGATCCCAGTTACTACTTAAAATGCCGTCATTATTTTCAAGCAACTTCATAGAGGTTTTTGCTACATTCTCAAGACGCCTGCCATTTTTTGTAATATCTTTTACTTCATCATTATCTAGAAAACATAAATTCAAAAAATCGTTCTTTCCAAGTTTAACTAAATAATAGAACTTAAATTTATTCAGAGCTTCTTGATTGTCTTTATGATTACCTTGCTCTGCTAAGCAACTTTGAATAATAGATCTGCAGACTTTTTTTACTACAAGCATAATCCCATATTAACCTTCATTTCATTCCTTGCATAACTAATTAATGTATTAATACCATTTTCTCTTTTTAAATACACAAGTTACTACTAGGTTCCAACCGAGAAACTGGAACCAATACTATTATATCTCGAATTTATTTTGCCACAAATAATATCAATCTATCGTATTTCCTTGTTTAAGCCAAAAAACTACTCCTTCTTCAACCCTGCAAAATCCGCCGCAATCTTCTTTACCCCATGTTGCGCAAACGCAATCTCAAGCACCGACCCATCTTCCTTAATCACAACCCCTTTACCAAATGCCGGATGCATCACTAAATCTCCTTGGTGGATATCGCTAATAACGGTTTGAGGCTCTTCATTACTCTCTTCAACTTCTGGCACAGGGGTAAGATTGATATCACTATATTCTTTGAGTCCAAGCTCCTCTACATGCTCAGCAGGAATATCCTCCAAAAACCGCGATGGTGCGTTATTTTGCGTTGCTCCAAAAAGCTCACGGTAAAGGGCTCTCAGCATAAACAAACGTTTTTTCGCACGAGTCATTCCAACATAACAAAGACGCCTTTCTTCATCGAGTTCCTTCATATCAAAAAGCGACCGTGAATGGGGGAAAAGTGACTCCTCCATACCTATCAAGAACACTTCGTCAAATTCAAGTCCTTTGGCACTATGGACAGTCATCAGCAGCACACGGTCATCATCAGATGCCCGCGCAACTGAAGAATTCTTGTCTGTTTCATCAACATCACTCATAAGGCTAATTTCTTGGAGTAATGCCTCTAAATTCTCTCGCGTTGATTCAAACGTAAACTTTGACGTAACACTCTTAAGCTCCATAACATTTTCATAGCGTATCTCCCCTTCATCACTCCCATCACGCAAAAAGGAACCAAGACCAGACGCGGTAACAATGTACTCAATAAGCTCATCAAGCGACAGTGTATCGAGCTTCTCTTGGCCTTTTAAAATGATGTTTCTAAATGTAACGAGTCCATTTTTTGCAGCCCCCCTCAGTCCCGAGACAACGGTATCATTGCAGATAAGTGAAAAGAGTGATTGTCTGGTTGCGAGAGCCTCTTCCTCTAAAACAGCCAGTGTTTGCTTACCGATTTTTCGTGAAGGTACATTAACCACGCGAAGCAAACCAACCGTATCGTTTGGATTTAAAAGAAGCCGTAAATACGCCACTACATCTTTAATCTCTTTTCTATCATAAAACCGAACACCTCCCACAATTTTGTAGGGAATGCTGTGCTCCAAAAAGATCTCTTCAAGAACCCGTGATTGCACATTAGTGCGGTACAAAACGGCATGTTCAGCATTACGCTTTCCGTGGATATTCACATTTTCTAAAATTCTGTCAGCCACAAATTGTGCTTCCTCAAATGCCGATTCTGAGGTATACAGCCCCACTCTGTCACCCTCGCCGGCTTCAGTCCACAGTTCCTTTTCCTTTCGCTCCTCAGCACCAAGGATAACCCCGTGCGCTGCGTCCAAAATGTTCTTGGTTGACCGATAATTTTGCTCAAGTTTAATAACTTTGGCGTTTTTAAAGTCCTTTTCAAAGTTCAAAATGTTGCGAATATCCGCACCCCGCCAACCGTAAATCGACTGCCAGTCGTCACCCACCACAAAGAGATTCTGATACTTTTCTGAAAACAGACGTAAAAATTCATACTGCGCTTTGTTGGTATCCTGATACTCGTCAATAAGAATATATCTAAAACGCTCCTGATACCGCTCAAGCGCCTTCTTATTATTAGTAAAAAGCGTAACGGATTGCATAATTAGGTCATCAAAATCAAGTGCATCTGCCTCCTGTAAAAAAGCCTGATACTCTTTATATATCTTTGCTACCCGCTCAGTAAAATAATCGCCTCCCGCCTGTTTTAAGACATCTTCTGAGGTGAGCAGTTCATTTTTTGCCTGAGAAATAGCATGTTTTGCTGCATGGGGGTTAATGTCATTTTTTGCAATTCCCATCCGTTTTAGAACCTTTTTAACCGCAGAAAGTTGGTCATCTGAATCATAGACCACAAAATGACGACTATACCCTAAACTCTGGGCTTCTCGCCTTAAAATCTGCACGGCAAGAGAGTGAAACGTGCCTACGTAAGGGTTATGGGGTGAAATAAATGGAGGGATCGAGGCATTACCAGGGGTTCCAAGCAAGCTAACAATACGGTCTTTCATCTCACTTGCCGCTTTGTTGGTAAACGTAACGGCAAGAATCGTCGCAGGAGCAACACCTGAATCAATAAGCTGAGCAACTCTATGAGTCAAAACACGCGTTTTCCCAGACCCTGCACCGGCAAGGACTAAAAGAGGACCGTCCTTGTGCAAAACGGCTTTTTTTTGTGGTTCGTTTAAGCTCTCTAAAATGTCAGTTTTTAGCATAAATAAGGTAAAATGTTAGTATTTGATAGGGTGTGTGCTTAACCAAGGGTAAAAACAGCGATTTACCCCTTTATTGGCTTATTTAAGGGATAAAACACCTATTTACCACGCCCTTTCATTATAGAATGTGTGGACAGTATGGGCAAGATGACTTCATGAAGGGCCGCTTTTTGGCTTAAACAAGGGGAAAACAAAATGTATTGACTAAATTTTGGATTCCCATTAGTATGTGTACCACGAAAGTAAAATGATTTGCTTTCGTAAATACGTTCATTTAATAATAATAGAGCGAACGTATTTAAGTCTTTTAGCCGGATAGTTGTTGCTTTGCTGTTTTACGCTTGAACTGGTTACCGGTTAGAGGAAGGGTGTCTACTATTACTAGTAGAAACAAGTACCCAACTTTTCTAAAATCTCCTTTTAAGGAGACAAGTTGGTTTACACGCACCGTACGCAACACAAAACAGTCACTCAAAAAATCAAAAGAACAACTAGTCTCCTATCTAAAACGTCTTCTTTCAGAAGAGAATAGACGATTTGTGATGGCGCTCGTATTGCTACTTGCAGTAGTTATTGCCGTAGTAAACATCATAAGTAAAGAAAACGAGCAGATCACCGTAAAGCCTGAGGAAAATAGTGTATTAGTATCACTCCTCTATGGTGACAACGGTATTGAGACCGTAACCAATGAGACACCGGTCTTAGTAAAAGAACAACGTCTCTCACCTATTGCTATTGCAAAGGCAGCTCCCGCAGAAGCTGAAAGCAGCAAGTCTGCTGTAGATAGCGCTGTTCCTCCTCCAGCAAATGACATGCAAAGCACCGTACAATTGCTGGGAAGCGACACGCTAGTCAGAAACAGTGCCGTTGATACGGTGGTCTCTGATAAGCCTCGTGAAGACATTGTTCAATATAAGGTAAGAACCGGCGATACGGTAACCTCAATTGCTAAAAAGTTTAGCGTTGATGAGGGTACCATCCTTGAAGAGAATAAGCTCTTTGCCGATGATTACATCAAACCTGGTGACACCTTAACGATTCTACCCGTTGCCGGTACAACCGAGCGTGTAGACAAAGGTGAAACGCTTGAGAGTATTGCAAAAAAACATGGTGCCGACATGAATGAAGTGATGGCATTTAACGACATAGAAAATGCCGACGATGTTGAGTTTGCAGAAATACTCCTCATTCCCGGCGGTAAAAGAGAAGTCAAGAACAGACCAAAACCTGAACCAGTTCAAACTGTTGCTGCTGCACCAACACGCCAGCAAGCAAGCACTCGTACTTCATCTTCAAGCAGCCAGACCTCAACGTCTAAGTCAACGCAAAAACCTGTTGTTAAAAAAGGTTCACGCGTAGGCAATAGATTCCCTTGGGGTTGGTGTACCTGGTACGTTGCTGAAAAACGTGGTGATGTTACCTGGCGTGGAAACGCAGGTACCTGGCTCGGTGGTGCAAGAAGCTCTGGACGTGCAACAGGTTCTGTCCCTGCCGTTGGCGCCATTATGGTGACCGGTGAGAGTGGCTATGGACACGTTGCCTATGTTGAAGCGGTCAACGGTAGCCAGGTCACGGTCTCAGAAATGAACTATCGTGGATTTGGTGTCGTGAGTAGCAGAACCATTTCTTCGGGTAGTCGTGTTATTAAGGGGTACGTGTATTAAAAAACGGGTGGGCATAAAGCCCTCCCCTACGAATCATTTCTGTGTACGGGTGGGCTTTATGCCCACCCGTTTTATTTGCATTATTTTTATCCACACCTTTGGCCATAATGCCTTAAAAATGGCACCATTGTGTAAAAATAGCGCTTATTTAAAGGCTTAAACTGGGGTTTATTAAAATGTATTGACATTATTTTATAGATATGCTAATATAGACTTTGTCATTATAGGTCAGGGCGATAAGCCCTGTTTTTTCTTTCTAAAAATACTTAAGTCAATAGAAACGCCACGTGCCTTTAAAGCACGTGGGAAGAGGGATCTTCTATTAAAGAAAGCTTTACTAGAAGAGTGGTGAGATTTAAGTAGCCGGGAATAGTCTCCTGGTAAGTAGAAACCCTAGAGTGGCACGTACTACACTATGATTACAATGTTTGCAAGTGCACTTGGTGTTATGATGCTTGTCTCCCCCACTATTATGAATGAACCTGACACCAAGGCATATGAGACAGAAGCAGTTGTAGAACAGTCGCATGGCGAAACTGAACATATTCGCCCACTCGAAGAAAGAATAGATCTTTCAAAATCTATAGAGACTACTGAAGGTACCGCAACCGGTGCGACGGTAGTCTTAGAACAGAAGTCACTTGAACGTGTCAAAAACGCTGAGAAGCTTGCCTATGAAGAAGCTAAGCGCAATGATACCACTGGGTTTGACCTTGTATATAGGGCAGCCGGTGAAAAGTATGGTATTCCATGGGAAGTGCTTTCTGCGGTTCATAAAGTAGAAACCGGCAGACGTGGTAATACCGGAATCGCAAGTTATGCTGGTGCAACCGGACCTATGCAATTTTTACCCTCAACGTTTAGACGCTACGGTGTCGACGGTGATGGTGACGGCGTTGCAAGCATAAATGATTCCGATGATGCCATCTACTCAGCAGCGAACTATCTTGCTGCAAGTGGCGGTAGCTCAAGCATCAGACGAGGACTCTATGCATACAATCACTCAGATGCGTATGTAAACAAAGTCCTCGGTGTTGCACGATCTATTGGATATAGAGGATAAGTAAAAATTAGTTGAACGAAGATAAAACACCCCTACACATGTAGGGGTGTTTTTGTTTCTTGATACTCACTCCTTATCTAACCGATACTGAAGTGCCTCAGCGATATGATCCTCTCCAATATCCTTGACGCCAGATAAATCAGCAATAGTACGGGACACCTTAATAATCCTAAAATACGACCGTGCAGAGAGCTTTAAACGCTTTGCTGCTTGTTGCAGCAACAATTCTGAAGGAGATGATAGCGCACAAAACGCTTTAATGTGCTTGCTATGCATTTCAGAGTTGGTAAAAACTTGAGTGTCTTTAAATCGATTTTTTTGAACTTTCCGTGCAGCTTCCACTCTTTTACGAATACTGCTAGATGCTTCATTATCTTGCGTTACGGTCAATTTATCGTAATCAACTCTAGGTACATCTACATGCAAATCTATGCGATCGAGCAGTGGTCCAGAGATCTTTTTTTGATACCGTTCTACTTGAGTAGGAGCACACCTGCAATCATGCTCAGGGGAGCCTAAATAGCCACATGGGCATGGATTCATGGAAGCAACTAAAGAGAACTGTGCAGGAAAACTTAGCGTCTGTCTGGCCCTTGAAATCTGAATCACTCCATCTTCAAGTGGCTGTCTTAAATTCTCAAGCACCGATCTATCAAACTCCGGAAGCTCGTCTAAAAAGAGAATGCCTCTATGCGCAAGACTTACCTCGCCGGGGCGGGGAAACGCACCACCACCGACAAGAGAAACACCGGATGCGGAATGATGTGGTGATCTAAATGGACGTTCACAAATAAGCGGTTGTTCACGAGAGAGAAGGCCAGTAACGCTATGAATCCTACTCACCTCCAGTGCCTCATCAAACGTAAGCTCAGGCATTATTGATGGCAGAGAACGCGCCATAAGCGTCTTTCCGGACCCTGGAGGCCCCGTAAGCAGAATATTATGTCCACCGCTTGCAGCGATCTCTAACGCTCGTCTAACATGCTCTTGCCCGTTTATATGCTTAAAGTCAGCATCATGTGCGTCATTTTTATGAGAAACAAAGGTGTGCTTTTCTTTGACTATCTGTTCCTTTTTATTTAAATGAGCAACAACGTCTGATATATGTGAAGCGCCATAAACAGTAAGTCCTGGGATTAAAGCAGCCTCTCTCGCATTCTCTTTTGAAACAAAAAGGGCCTCAACATTTGCGTTCTTTGCAAACGCCGCAATAGACAAGATCCCCTTGCTCGGCCGCACTGAGCCATCAAGAGATAGTTCCCCCACAAAGATGTTATTTTGAAGCTCCTCATGAATAAACCCCTGCGTATGCAAAATACCAAGCGCAATCGCAAGATCGTACGAAGGTCCCTCCTTTTTCAAATCGGCTGGAGCTAAATTTACAGTGATTTTCCCTCGCGTAATACAATCAAACGAGTTTTTAAGCGCCGCCTTTATGCGATCACGTGACTCCTGCACAGCAGTATCGCCAAGACCAACTATCGTAAATGCCGGAAGACCGGGGCTAATATCGACCTCAACATACACATCTGTTGAGTCTATACCCATAAGTGCTGCCGAACGTACTGTTATAGTCTGCATGTAGTTTCTTTTTAGATAATAAAAAAGCAGAGATATCTCCGCTTTTTATTATGAAATGGTAAGGCGCTACACTGACTTCTGCCAAAAAAATTCTTTAGCACCCAGAAGCAACACACCGCAGACAATGGCAACGTCCGCAATGTTGAATACCGGCCAAATAAGTACCCCCAGATAATCGGTGACGTAGCCCAAAGTCACTCGATCAACAATATTGCTCAGTGCCCCACCAGCAATACAGGAAACAATCACCGCATAAAAAGGATTATTAAGCTTTTCACGGTAATAATAGAGTAGAAGTGCCGTTACGACACCAATCAAACTATACAGTATAAACTGTGGCACAGGAATACCAAACGCGATTCCACTATTTTGATAGTGTGAAACGTTAACATACTCTGACCCAATACTGTCTCCAATCTTGATGTTTTCTCGAACAAAATACTTTGCTATCTGATCTACACAAAAAACAATACTCCCCGGTAAAAGAAGTAATACAACCTGAACTAAACGGCTACTTTGTGTCTTCTTTGTCTGCATCAGCAATGGTCTCTGCCCATGGGATCGCTTTTAAACGCTCAAGGGGAATTTCTTTACCGGTCTTCTCACAAATACCATACGTACCTTCACCCATTTTTTTGAGCGCCTTTTTCACCTTCACGAGCTGAACTTCCATCTTCGCTTCAAGATCAAGCCTGACATCATAATCTGCAACCTCTGTGGCATTCTGCTCCTCCTCGTCTCCATAATTTGGAAACTTGGCATCATAATCATTAGGAACATGTTCGTCCTTTTTTGCTATTTCTGAAAGCTGGCCTTCAAGCATTGTTTCTTGCTCCTCAAGTTTTGTGCGAAGCAGATCTAATGTTTCTTTATCCATGGTAATCGATTTTAAGGTTTATGTATTCTTAACTTCTCTTACTCTCATTATCAGGCCTATGGTCGACGCAGTCAAGATAAGAACTGAAAGTAGAAGAGAAAGAATAAACGAACCAGTGTAATTTGCAGTAGAAAGGGCAAGTAGAAGTACTACCAAAAAGTGCAAAACAGTAATAACAATCAATAGATAATAAAAATAAATACCGCTTTGAATCTTCCTTTTGGACATCTTCCTATATATGAGCGTCCCAATAAAGAGAAGGATTAAACCAAATGCCTGTGCAAGGTACAGTGAACCGCTCTGGAGTAGCGTAGATGATGTGGTATGACTTTTCCACTCAGACATACCTGCCATAAACCTGCCAAGCGTTGCCAAGGAAAGTCCTGGAAGACTCGCAAATAGCGCAGCATCAAGCCATGGAAAAAGCTCATCTCTCTTTTTATAGTAAAGCCACAGAAAGAGGTACCCAAACGCGCCAATAAGTGCGCCTTCCAATGAAAATCCTCCGTACCAATACGTTGCCATTTCACGTGGATTGCTCAGATAATATGAGCAATGCGCAACGACAAAAAAGAATCTTCCAAGAATAATCCCCAAAAGAACTGCCCAAAAAACATTGTCAAATATACGCTTTGTAGAAAGTGACAGTCTGCGTAACTGAAGATACAAAACAAACACAGACACTAAAAGCCCCAATAACAAAAAGAACCCAAAATAATAAAGGGTAAATTCTTGATTGAGTAATGAAAAAGAGACAAATGCCTGCATGATAGAAACGATTATGCTTTCAGCCTACACGCTACCATAAAAGCGAAAAAAGGTGAAGAGCGAGAAAAAAAGGAGCACAAATTCAAGAGGGCGCCGGTTAGGCGCCCCGATAAAATTAATTCATAGGCACTTCCGACGCCCTACTCGTCCTAATCCTCTTAGCAATTTCCTCCGTAAAAACGGAAGAGCATGCTAACATGGGGATAAGGACGGGACGCATTCAAGTACCGATTTAACTTGAAAGATATACTCCAACCATTCTTATGGATACATAGTCTATTTTGGACTAAGAATCCTAATTTTGTTTTTGTTGAACGAACAAGGCCCTTAATAAAGGGCGGGAGAATCGGCTCCCAGACGAACAGTAGGAGAGAAATGAAACGAATGCTTTTCGTATCGTTTCACTCCTACCATCCGCTCCTTAGATTTTGGATGGATGTATGTTTGAGCTGTTTGTATAATGTTCTTCTTCACTACACTAAATGTATCACATTTTTAGCACTTAGTCAACCCTAGCTGTGTTCATTAATCCACATGAGAACTATGCTTATTTAAGGCATTTCTGTAAAGTTATACACAATTTTTGTTCAGTTGTCCACATGGACCTCGAGCTTTTCCCATGGTTATGCACAGAATTCGATCGGTTATCCACACACGGACTGAACAAACCTTGTGTTTTACTTGAAGATTCTCTCAAAAAAACTGTATGCAGCCCATTTAAGCTCTTTCCTGAGACCGTCTCCTGTGGATAGATAGGGGGGGGGCACTGTACGATAAATACAAAGAAATCTTTAGGCGCTTTTTTTCGATTTCTCTTCCATAAGATCAGAGTGCGTCATAAATCGCATTGTCTGTTTAGGAATATGATCAAAAAACGCGGTAGCATACTGCTTCATTGCTCGTTGATCTAACACAATAAACTCTCCCGTATCTTCCTTTGAACCTAAAAGTGTTTGGAATATCTTATCAAAGACCATCACTGCCCGTGGCATAACCAGTGTCCTAAAATAATTGTTAGAATCATCTATTTTCTCAATGGGCTTTGGTGGTTGGAACGGCAAGGTAGTTACAATAAATACATCAAATTGTTTTGCATCAATATCGGCATTAAGTAAAAATGGTGGAGAGCAAATCAGCAGTGGCTTCTTTGACCTTGCTGCATTACTTAATACTTTGTCCATACCACCTGATGCTCCTTGGAAAAAAGCATCAATATTACTTTCTCTAAACGCATTGGCATAGTACTTAAAAAAATCAGTAATGCTTCCTTTGTTTTTAAGGACGAGTACTACTCCGCGTGAAGCTGATAAATAGACATCAGCCACGGTAGTGTGAAGCTTCTTGTAAAAGTTTCTATCGCTCTCTTCAGGAAAATCGGTTACGACAATAGTTTCTGTTTGAGTGCGCAAGTCAAGCTCTGGTGTAATACCCTCTGTTTCAAACTGCTTTACCTGCACGACAGGCTCAATGAGAGGAAATAGCCGCTTCTCGCTATATTTTGACAAAAGAATTGTTGACTGTGACCGCGTATCAAAGTACTCCCTGACATCTGGTATCTTCTCAAAAACAGGAGTCATAGTAAAAAGCAGAGACGTTTCAAGTAAGACTATTTCATGCAAATACGTCTTACTTGTCGTGAAAAAAAGTTCCACTTCCTCATTGAACACACTCAGTAGATCTGTATACCCACTCAGATACTGCTTTTCTTGTGTTGAAAGAACATTTTTTATCTCACCAAGGGCATCAATGAGGGCGTCAATCCCAGCACAAAAGCGCTCTTTTGCATCCATGATTCTTTCATCACTGAGATACATGAGCGCATCATCATTAATGAGCATTCTGCCATACGAAACTGATGGATAATTTTTTACCGCAATGCCCACAAGGCCAAAAAAGAGTGCCGCCTGATCTTTTAACTCTTCCAAACGAGTAAGCAATGGCTCCTTTTGCTCTTTCTTTACGCTATTTACAAACATTTCAAGACTATGGTAGATAAGTGACACTGACGACAATGAAATAGTCACCGATGCTTGCTTAACTAAACGCTCTTCAAGCTCATCAACATCATCAACAATAACGACTTTCTTTTGAAGCACTTTTTTAAGACCATCATGTAATAATGCTCTGTGTGACGTTATAGAAACAGGTGCTTTAGTAAATGCGTCTAACGATTTGTAATAATAACAATCCGCATCCTTGCTGCACATTTTTTTTGTTGTAAAGCGGTCATTGTGCACACATTCATCAAAAAGACGCTTCTCATCGGGCGATGCAGGGATTTCTGAGAGATCACCCGTTGTGGTTATTGGAAGCCACATAAGTATTTTTACAATAACATGAAGTTCCTTTTCACTTAAACCATCCTTCTGTTTGAACCGACTAAACCGCGAAGCACAAAAATACTGTCCATAAGGATCAAAAAAAGGTGGCCTCACCTCAGACCCTAAGACTGTAGATGCCTTTAGCACTTCTTTTGAATACAGTTGTTTCTTTGCATGATACCCGGAAAGCGCAATAACCACATCATTTGACGTAGTATGTGCTGAAAGAACCTCAGCAAATCGCTTCCCCGTTTTAGGCGGCGTATGAAAGAAAACTTTTCTGTTGTTTAGAATAACACCACTCAGCAATGAAATAAGCTCCTGTTGGCCCGATTTTAACTCAATGCTGTGCTCCTTTGAAAAATCTTCGCTAGTAAAGAAATCCTGTACGTGTTTGAGATCCACTGTCAGTGGTCTCAAAATTTCTTCTTTTAGATCGCTAAAAAGACCTTTCTGTTTCTCTCTACCCTCAAATGACTCTTTAAACAGTGACAAAAAAGGATACTCCTTGTCCTTCAAAAAATCGATAACCACCTCAAGTCTCTCTGGCTCAATATCATCAATGCGTTTTTTTAATGCCAGAAAGAGATCTTTTGTAGCTTTCGCATCATCAAGCGCTCTATGTGACTCTATATGCGTAATACCAAATGTATGTGCCAGCACCTCAAGACTATGTGAGGAAACCGAGTGCAAAAGCACCATAGACAGTCGCCAGGTATCAATTATTTTTGACTTAGGAAACTCGATTCCTTTTTCCCTCAAAAAGTTCACATCAAAAAACACATTGTGACCTACAATAGTGTTATCAGATACAAATTCCTTTAAATTTTCAGAAAATTCCTCAAGAGGCTTCGCACTCGCCACATCATCGTCAGAAATACCGGTAATGGCCGTAATATGCGCCGGAATCTTTTTTTGAGGCTTAGTAAGTTCGTTGAACGTATCCAAAACCTTTAAGCCATGGAACGTACACGCACCAATTTCTATAATATCACCAACCGCGGGATTAAAGTGAGTTGTCTCAATATCTAACGAGACATACTTTTCTGCCATATGTTAAGAACTAACTATTTGATATATAGAGTGCCACTCAAACCACCTTCTGATGCTTCATATACGGTCATTTTTGATAATGGAAGTCCAAGCCAGGTAAAAAGAGACGACCCCACATACATCATTGAAGCAGACTGGGGGTGGGACTGAACTTCACGGCGCACTGCCAAATAAAACGGCTGGCTCATGTCCTTTTCTGAGACCATTGCACGTGTGGTCTCAAGTGAGTCGGTAATAATGACGCCACCATCAACTCGTGCTACAGATGGTGCATGTGGTATTACATCTCCACCGGGTATCTGTAAAACCTGCGCGTTTGACTCTGGATCATCTACAAATAATAGATTGGTAATTTCTGGAACGAGTTCTAACGCGCGCGTGCCGTCAGATAAGGTTATCGCTTTTTCTACGACTGTTTCCTCACTTCTCGTTTTTACAATAAGGTCTTTAAGCTGTGATTCAAGAGATGCGCTTTCCGTATCATCACTTGTCTCAACATATACGCCTAGGTGCTGACCCTTATCATCGCTTGTTACTAAAAATACATACCCACCATCTAGTGTCCCTAATACATCATGTGCAAATGAAAACCCAAACTTATCCGAAAATTCCTGATCCATACGCACCATTTGATCTTCCGCCGCGATATCTTGATCCTCCAAATCGGTAAGAAGTGTCTCAAGCTCGCGTGATACGGCAGTACCAAACAATACAAATGCAGCACTTTGCGGTACATACTGGACATATGATTCAAAGTTATTTTGAAGCTCATCTCCGCCATCGTTAGTGCTATTACTGACAAAAGTAAGTTCAAAACTTTCTTCATTCTCTTCAGAAATAAAGAAAGCAAATGCGGTACTTCCATTTAACACCGCAGGAACAACACGTGAAAGCCCGGAAGTAATGAATGAGGGATCACTGTTTTTTTCAAACGTCTCAATATCTCCGTAACCTTGCATTAAACTTCCCGATGGCATAGTGGTCATTAGTTCCTGAAAAACGTCGCTATCATATAAATGCTCACCTTCAACATTCCACGAATCAACAATTCTTGACACAAGACTACTGCTTGAAGAAAAAATGAGTGTTTTGTCAGTATAGGCAAAATTCATCGTAAGAGAGGGATCTTCTTCAGAAATAATCGATCCAACAAGACCTTTTTTTTCTTTTCTAAACGTATCTGTCGGAATCTTATTTATCAGCTGATTCGCAACGAACGCATTGGGACATTGAATCATAAAAACGTGCTCAAGACTTCCGCCATGGGCAGTTAACGCATAGGCTGCATTTCTATCGGCTACGTTAGCGACATCACTCACCGAGAGATTGAGCTTTGAGAGAACACCAAAAAAATGATCGTCACGCTCCTTTTTCCCCAGCGAATCAATGAGCGTATCCCAGGTGCTCGTGCCCTTAGTCATCTCACCCACATTGGCATGAACAAAAAACGCGGTATCTTTGGGTATGTGCTTTGACAAATGAGTCGGTCCTTTGTAGAAAAATACCGAATATATCAAAAACGAAAGGCCAACAAGCAAGGCAAGTGCACCAATCAAAATAAGAATACCAAGCACCGTATTTTTTGATGAACGTGTATGTGTTTTCACAAAACTTTTGACTAACTTTTATTGTTCTTTTATCCTTAAAAATCCTTCCATGATAACCCCATCTTTGGTGTGCTGCGTTTTTAGCCCCATACTCTCAAGCAGCCGAATCTCTTTGTTTAGAAAACCGTAGTCAAAATCGGTGAGAGTATCTACTAATTTAAATGCAGCTTGTGGTTCAAAGTAGATAATCTGATTTGACTTTGCTACATCAATATACTCACTATTTCTTTTATAGAGCGTATCGCTGCCGAGTGGCTTATCTTTAGTCCCATCGTCCATGAGTGTTTGAAGTGCAGATTCCGTTGAAGCAAGCATTAACACCTGCTTGTCTTCATCTATATAGTAGTTTACATCAAATTGATACTGATCCGGCATATTTAAGTGACGATAGTCACGCCGCTCATATGTATGTGAAGTAAATGTGGTTTGTTCATCAAATTCACCTGCTTTATAGTCTTTGAGTGCTTTAATGAGAACTTCCTCAATTTTCTTCATGGAAGCTTTTGGATCAGCTAAGTCTTGCAAATCAAAGAGTAGTCCAAAATTGAGATGTTGATCTTCACTACCTCTAAGAAGCATCAACGCGTATTGATTTTGTACCAAGGAGAACAAATCCTCATCAACATTCAGCCCAAGCTGAAGCTCAATAGCTCGTTTGATTCCCTCAGCCTGTGCCTTTGCCACCTCAGAATCGTCTTCTTGCCCCACCAGAAGTGCAGACAAGAAATCTCTCATATCATTTCCTTCAAGGTAGAAAATAGTATCATGCGGCGCGCTATCGACAAATTTTTCTTTAAAACTTTCCCCTTCTGTACCAAAGTTCTGCTCCGAAGCTAAAATCTTTATGCCGAATCCATCACTCTCTGGAGTAAGCACAAATCCTGCAGGAAGGTCTGAATACCCAATCTTTTGCAGAAGCTCGTCATCACCAAATTGAAACGTGTCCATGAGTGTTAAGACAAGTTCGGTAAGTTCAAAGTAGCAAAAGACCACTTCTTTATCACCCTTTAGAATCCTCTTGGTACTTTTATATCCATCACTGTCACTGAGCTGCTCTTCGCTACCCAAACTTACATCGATCATTTTTTTAACACCACTCGCATCACGTGAAAGTAGCAAATAATCCTTTTCTAAAAGAGCATATGAGAGTGCCTCGTTACCGTCTACCTTTACGACCTGTTCTTCTCTAAACACCTCTTCACCAACTGCGTTTCCCTTGCGCTCAAGCCTGTCAGTTAGGTCGTTCAAAAACTCTTTTGCTTTTGCTCTATTTTTAACATGGACAACCATTACCGGGACTGAATCGAGCTTACTCACCACAATGTTCCCTGCTGCTACCTCATCACCAACCCAATTTGTAAGATTTGCCGTATCAATAGAAAACTGATCATCCTGCAAATCACCAAAAATGAAGTTAGATAGTGTATTTGAGAAGAGCTCCGGATCTTCAAATTTTTCACTCAATTTCAAAATACTTTGCGCTTGAAGAAGCGATGGTTTAAGATTGACCTTTGCAAAGAAGATAGGATTATTGGGGAAAAACGACTCTATCCTTTGCCTAGCAATAAATGTATTATATACCACCACTGCAGACACCGCTGCAATAAGCACCACTACTACAACAACCAGTGTTGCGACTTTTTTTCGTTTTTTTCTACGCTCTTCTTTGCGCCGTTTTGACATGTGTTAGACAATTTTTTTAAGAAGCATAAGATTAACGCGACCTAGATCGTCAATTTCTAAAACCTTAACTTCGACTTTGTCACCTATTTTTACTACGTCTTCCACTTTGTCTACTCTGTCTTTGGAAAGTTTAGAGATATGAATCATGCCCTCTGTTTGACCGAATAGTGTTACAAATGCGCCAAAATCCATAGTTTTTACTACAGTACCTTCGTAAACATCGCCAACCTGAGCTTCCTTGGTAAGGTTGTTTACCATGGCAACTGCCTTCTTAGATGCTTCACCATCAACCGAGGTAATCATAACAAGACCATCGTCTTCTATGTCTATCTCAACACCGGTTTGTTCTATAATATCTTTGATTATTTTTCCTGCAGGACCAATGACATCGCCAATCTTTTCTGGATCGATTTTGAAGGAAATAATACGTGGTGCATGTGGTGAAAGATCTGCTCGAGGCTCAGCGATTGCTGCTTCCATAACATCGAGAATATCACTTCTTCCACCCTTTGTTTGCATCATCGTGTCGCGAACCATATCGTCAGTAAGACCATCGCTTTTTACGTCAAGCTGCACTCCCGTCACACCATCACGCGTACCGGTCACCTTGAAGTCCATGCCGCCCTCTGCGTCCTCAAGATCTTGGAGGTCAGTAAGGATTTTGTACTGTCCATCTTTTTGAGCAATACCCATTGCAACACCAGCTATATGTTTTGGGATAGGAACACCCGCGTCCATAAGCGCAAGAGACGATCCACACGTTGCCGCCATAGATGACGATCCATTTGAACCCAAGACTTCACTCACCAATCTAACAGTATAAGGAAACGCCTCTTTATCTGGCATAAATCGCATAATGGCCTTCTCACCAAGCATGCCATGCCCAATATCACGTCTAGACGGACCTCTAAGCGGCCGTACATCACCAACAGAATAAGGAGGAAAGTTATAATGATGCATGAACTGTTTGGTATATTCTTCTTCCATGTCATCAATAATCTGCCCTGCACCGGGGCCACCAAGTGTTGCAATCGTTAGCACTTGCGTTTCACCTCGCTTAAAGTGTGCAGAACCATGGGTTCTGGGAAGAATTCCAACCTCAGCGACAAGTGGTCTCACTTCATCGATTTTTCTGCCATCGATTCTTTTTTCACTCTCTATAATGTTTGTAGTAATAATGTCTTCAGCAGTGGAATACAGTAGTCCAGGGATGCCGTTTGCAAGGAGCTCATTAAATACTTCGTCATCGGTGCAGTGCTTTTCTACAAGCTCCGCTGAAAGTGTTTTGATACTATTTTTGAGGCCTTTTTTTCTATCTTGCTTCTTTGAAAGATACAACACTTCCTCAAGTTGAGGTTTAGCAACCGTTACTACATCAGTCTTTATATCTTCTGGAAGTTCCTCTTCTTCAATAACAAACTTTTCCTGACCAATTTCTTTCTGCATCTGTTCAATAAGATCAACTACTACCACAGCGTGCTTTTTGCCAAACAGAATAGCTTCAGCAAACTTTTCCTCAGGAACCTCATTTGCGTCACCCTCAAGCATAACTAGTTTATCTCTGCTTGATGCTAACACCAAATCAAGATCACTCTTTTTCTTTGCCTCGACACTTGGATTAATGACAAATTCATTGTCAATAAGTCCTACACGAACGCCAGCAATAACAGGGCTAAATGGTATATTAGAAATAGCTGCAGCAGCAGCACAACCGATGATACCCAACACATCTGCATCGTTCTCCTCGTCATAGCTAAGCACTGTTGCTACCACCTGAATATCTTCAGCGATTCGTTGATCAAAAAGTGGTCTCATTGCTCTGTCTATCATACGAGCATTGGTCACCGCCTCGTCAGATGGACGTCCCTCACGTTTGATAAATCTAGAACCTTTGATCTTTCCCGCTGCATAGAGCTTCTCTTCATAATCAACCATAAGAGGGAAATAATCCACTCCCGCACGAACAGATTCTGCTTTTGTTATTGCAGCTAACACGACGGTCTCACCGTAGGTAACCATGACTGACGCACTCGCTTGCAAGGCAAACGTTCCGGTCTCTATAGTAAGCGTTTTACCGCCAAATTCACATTGATACGTTTTCATACGTTTAAATCACACATTAGAAAAACATCATGATGATGTTTTATTTAATTATTTTCTTTGTTGTTTCTACGGGCTTTTTTACGGGACGTCTTGCGGACTTACTTGGAGAGATAATATATGTACCGTCTACACCAAGATTCACAAACTCGTCCGCGACCTCAATAAGTTTTGCTGAAGCGCTTTTTTGAAACGCCAAAACCTCTGTCTTGCAGCCAAGTGCCTTCGCATGTACTAATAGGTCGGTAAAATCACCATCTCCGGATGCAAGCACCACAACGTCAAGCTTTGAAGCAAGACGCATAATATCCATGGCTATGCCAACATCCCAGTCACCCTTCTTTTGGCCACCATAAAATATTTGAAGATCCTTTGCCTTTACCTCAAATCCCATTTTAGAGAGTGCATCAAAGAAGGTTTGCTCATCTTGAACATCCGCCTTAATAACGTACGTTATTGCTCTAATGAGGTTTCTATCGGAAACCGCTTTATCCAAAATGCTTTTGAAGTTTACACGCGCTTTATACACCGCTTTTGCCGAATAGTACAGATTCTGTACATCAACAAAAACACCAACACGCTGAGAACAATGCTTGACTTGTATATTTTTGTTTGTTACTTCTGCCATGTTATACCTTTAATTTAAGCTTCTTCATAAGTGTCTCATAACGCTCGAGATCTTCTTTCTTTAGAAACATCTGAAGCTTCTTTCTTTGAGCTACCTTCTTTAGAAGCCCCCGCCGTGATGAATGATCTTTTCTGTGAATCTTTAGATGTCCGGTTAGATCCTCGATTTCAGCAGTTAAAATAGCAATTTGAACCTCTGGAGAACCGGTGTCCTGCTTGTGGGTCTTATACTTTGCTATTATCTTATCTTTGTCTTTCTTAGTGAGCATAGTGTCTCCCTTCACGCGTTTTCCAGAACATGTGGCGCTCACTGCCGCAATCATCCAGAAAACGTGCACTTAATAATTATGTACATGAAGGATAGCAAAGGTTTGAGAATATTTCAAGGTTTTTGCGGAAAAATGTGTATTCGTAGGGGTGCGCCGCGGCGCACCCCTACGAATACACATTTTTCCGCATCCATGCGTCGCACAATATGATATACTACATCATATACATCAACAAAAAAACGATGTCTCTTACAAAACTCCAAACACTCATTACCGACTTTTTAGAATACGCCGAACTTGAAAAAGATCTCTCTCACCTAACAATTCGCAATTACGACCACTATTTGAGACGATTTGTGGAATTTACGCAAATCCCCTCTCCAGGTCAGATTACTCTTGATGTAGTGAGAAAGTATCGACTCAAACTTAACAGATACACGGATGACAATGGAAAGTCACTCAAAAAAATCACTCAAGATTACCACGTCATTGCACTCAGAGCATTTTTAAAGTATCTCGCCAAGCGTGATATTACCTCCCTTCCCGCTGAAAAAATTGAACTGGGCAAACATGGTGATAGAATCATTGAATTTTTATCGATTGAAGAGCTCGAGCAGATTTTTGAAGCAGCAACGCCAGAAGATAGCTCAAACATCATTCAAGCACGAGACCGCGCTATTTTAGAACTACTCTTTTCTACCGGCCTTCGGGTAAGCGAGCTTGTCTCTCTAAACAAGGGCTCAATCAACCTTAAAAATGATGAATTTACTGTTCGAGGTAAAGGTGACAAACCGCGAATTGTGTTTCTCTCCCCTACGGCAAAAAAGTGGATACACTCATACTTAACTCTCAGAAAAGACACACTGAAACCTCTATTCATTAACAATACGCGTCAAAAAAAATTTAGTGAAAACAGTGACACAACAAAACGACTTACTGCGAGATCAATTGAGCGAATCGTCAGTAAGTACACAAAAAAGGCGGGGATTATGAAAAAAGTAACCCCCCATACTATGCGACATAGCTTTGCGACTGATCTTCTTATGAACGGTGCCGATATCAGATCTGTCCAGACTTTGCTTGGACATAGCTCAATTACCACTACACAAATATATACCCATTTGACGAACCAACATTTAAAAGAGGTGTATAAGGCGTTTCATGATAAGAGACGGAAATAGTATAGATCTATCGTATTCTCAATTTTTAAGCAAAAAAAGACGCTTCACGAGGTTCGTGGAGCGTAATTGGTTGCTTAATAATTAATTAACAATTTTTTTAGAATAAATAGGAAAGGTTGAGTGCACCATGCAACTGCTCTAAAGGCCGAAATGTGAACCTCTTAGAGTTTCTAGCATACCGGTAATAGTAAAGAGCAGCATGTTTTACACTAACATTCAGCGAAAGATTTTTACTCACAAATGCACCTATCTTCAAAAGAAAATCCATTGAATGTGATTCAAAGTATGGAGATACGTTATGCCTTACATCTGTAAGCCACCCACGATAGCCGAGGCCAAAACCAAGTACCAGTACCGACACTTTAAATAAGCCAGCGTACGGATGCAGAAACAAAAACTGCATGTCAGCGCCTACATCCATATGAAAGCCTTTCTTTGATGCAAATGACGTTCCACCATGCCAAAATGCTGCAAACTCAACGTATCCAAGAAAGGCACTAAATCTAAGGCCACCAAACATGAGTGAATAGCGACTCAAACCAGTAAAGTAGCGAGTTCTCAGCGTATATGATGCTTCATATGCCAAAGAAAACCTAATAATTTTACGTGCGTTTCTAGCACTTTCTGGCCTGCTCAACCCAGGACGTGATGCAGAGAGTCCTTGATTGGGTTGAACAGAAGTATCTCTGGATAACATTGGTAATGGTTCCGGAATAGGAGCAGTACCGCTTCCACCAACACAGTTACCTTCAATACACAATGATCCATGAGCGCACTCTAACCCTTGGGAACAAGCTCCAGAGCGCTTTTTCTTAACACACTTCCATTTACGAACTTTTGTTGAGCAATAGTCGCTCTTTAAGCACTGGTAGTGCGCATTACAGAATCCTCCGGTGGACATCTTACACTTTCCACTTTCACAGATCCTACCCCGAGAACAGTGCCCTGTAGCAGTACAACCTTGTTTTGCCTCAACATCAGAGACAATAATAAAAAGTAACAATGAAACGAGTAGGTACGAGTATCTCATAACCCCTCCTTAGAATGAAGTTAAAAACAAATGGTCCCCAAAAGATTATAAAATGAGCATATAATTATAGCGTATTTATTACGATACGTCAAGGCACTTCCTTTAAATAAGGGAAACTCTCAATATATCTAAAAATAATACAAAAGACTACCATGAAGAACTTTACAGTATTAAAAAGGAGTAGTATAGTTTACTAAGTCCGAAATGAACTGCACTCATCCCACCATGCGCCCATAGCTCAACTGGATAGAGCGACAGCCTTCTAAGCTGTAGGTTCCACGTTCGAGTCGTGGTGGGCGCACGTCGGAACAACCTTTCAGCTTACGCGTGTTCCTTCGCAAAGCCTGCGGAACCCACTCCAGCTTCCAGGATGTTCCTCCTCTTCCCCTAAAAGTAGGAACTTTTCGGGGACCCCGATATTCAGTGCCATGTTTTTTGGGCCCATAGCTCAGTTGGTAGAGCGCCTCAATGGCATTGAGGAGGCCAACGGTTCAAATCCGTTTGGGTCCACGTCGGAACAACCTTTCAGCTTACGCGTGTTCCTTCGCAAAGCCTGCGGAACCCACTCCAGCTTCCAGGATGTTCCTCCTCTTCCCCAAAAAATCAGAATTTGTTGGGGGCCCCTTTTCAGCTTACGTGTCATTTATCATATCCCAAAAAAGCTTCGTAGAAGTATTTGTGGGTGCATAGCTCAGTTGGTAGAGCAGCTCCCTCTTAAGGAGACGGTCGGGGGTTCAAATCCCTCTGCGCCCACGTCGGAACAACCTTTCAGCTTACGCGTGTTCCTTCGCAAAGCCTGCGGAACCCACTCCAGCTTCCAGGATGTTCCTCCTCTTCCCCTAAAAGTAGGAACTTTTCGGGGACCCCTGGATGCTTACATGTATTCCTCCTTCTCCCCACAAAATAGGAATTTGTTGGGGGCCCTTCAGAAACACAGGCATATTTCACATATTTATTACATGCACCCATAGCTCAATTGGAAGAGCTACGGTCTTCTAAATCGTAGGTTCCGCGTTCGAGCCGCGGTGGGTGCGTCACAAAAACAGCATAATCTGCCTCCTCGCATGTTGTATGTTCTTTAAAATGCTGTTTTGCCTGTACTAGGAATGCTCCCAAAATTTTTCTAGTACAGGCACTTTATTTCATCAACTATGTGGGTTCGTAGCTCAGTTGGTTAGAGCGCATGCTCGACACGCATGAGGCCCCTGGTTCGAATCCAGGCGGACCCACGTCGGGAACACTACTCCAGTCTGCGCGTATCCCTTCGCAAAGCCTGCGGGATCCGCTCCGACTTCCATAGTGTTCCTCCTTCTCCCCAAGAAATCAGAATTTCTCGGGGCCCCCATTCTCTTGTTTTGTGCTCTCCTCCGTTCCGCTTCGGAGCCCACTCCGACTTCCAGGATGTTCCTCCTCTTCCCCTAAAAATCAGAACTTGTTGGGGGGTCCATAATACTCCTAGGTTTCCATAATCCTATTGATGCTCTGTACATGAGCGTCAATTTTTTTTATAATAAAGCTCACTATGAATCAAAACGTAGAGATAGTAAGCGAGCATAAAAGCTACATCATCATTAATAAACCACCTGGCCTCATTGTGCACCGTGGAGATTTAACGAAAGAAAATGAGGTAACGCTTACTGACTTGCTCATCAAAAAATATCCTGAAATAGAGCATGTCGGCCAACAGAAGCGACCGGGAATCGTCCATAGATTAGATAAAGACACTTCAGGTATTATGATTGTTGCACGAACTCACGATAATTATGACTATTTTATTACTCAATTTAAGGAAAGAAGGATTCAAAAAACGTATCAAGCGCTGGTATACGGAACAGTTAAAAATACCCACGGGACCATCGCATACTCTATAAAAAGAAGTAAGAAAAACTATTCTAAATTTACTACTTCACCCGGAAGAGACGCTACAACGGACTACACTGTAAAACACTATTGCACTGATACATCGCGCAAACAAGAGTATACGCTCCTTGATGTATCACCTAAAACAGGACGAACCCATCAGATTCGTGTCCACCTAAAAGCAATTGGCCATCCTATTGTTTCTGACCTAAAATACTGTTTTAAGCCACAAAGGAAAATTAATCCTTTGCCAAGATTATTTCTTCACGCATCAAAGATACAATTTATTGACCCAGATACCCAAAAAGAGGTAGTATTTTCAGTGGCACTACCAAACGATTTACAAACCTTTTTAGATACACTCCAATGCTCATAACCATAGGCGGCCTACCCGGAAGTGGCTCATCAACAATTGGCACCCTTCTTTCAGAAAAACTTGAGAGAAAACGAATCGACGCAGGTGACTTGTGGGATAAAATGGCCCGTGACCATAATACTGACGTGCTTGGCTTAAATGTACTTGCTGAAAAAGACACCTCAATTGACACTGAACTTGATGAACGCATGATAGAAACGGCCAAAAATAATAACACTATTATTCTAGAATCGCGACTTATTGGCTATTTTTGTAAGCAAAAAAACATCCCGGCATTTAAGATCTGGCTCACGGCAGATCAAGAAATACGGGTGAATCGACTTAAAAAAGACGGGAGACTTTCTGAGCGTGTCATAGAACGAGAAGAAAGCGAAAAAAAACGCTATAAAGAGCGTTATAATATTGACATCGATGACGTTTCAGTATACGATTTAGTAGTTGATGCGAGCGATAAGCTCCCCGGTGAGATCGTTTCTGACATCATACACACACTTAAAGATAACGGAATAATTGACTAACATGGACCCAATACTTTCATACAATAAAGAATCAGAGAAAAGAACCGTGCCTGAGATAAAATCTGGAGATACAGTTCGTGTTCACCAAAGAATTAAAGAAGGTGAAAAAGAGCGTATCCAGGTTTTTGAAGGCGTAGTTATTAAAGTTCATGGCGGATACGGCATAAACGGTACATTTACGGTAAGAAAGGTTACAAATGGTATTGGCGTTGAAAAGATTTATCCCTTTCATTTACCCACTATCATAAAACTCGAGGTAGTAAAAAGAGGTAAGGTAAGACGTTCAAAGCTGTACTTCTTACGAGATAAGCAGCAAAAAGAAGCTAGACTTAAAGATAAGCGACTCGACAAAAAGAAGATGGAGAGTCTCGTGTATGATGAAGAAAAAATCAAGGCTGTAGAAGAAGAGAAGAAAAAAGCGGAAGAAGCTAAAGAAGCAAAAAAAACTGACACACCTTCTGAAGAGGGTAAAGAAGCTCCTAAAAATGAGCCTACAGAAAAGAAAGAGGATACAGAAGAAGCAGCTAAAACTGAGAAGGCTGAAAAGAAAGATCCCAAGGAATCAGTAGAAAAGACTGAAGAAAAAAAGGACGAATCAAAGTAGCAATTGGATTTTTGTATTATAGCCACGGGCGGGTGGCGGAACTGGTAGACGCGCAGGCTTGAGGGGCCTGTGGCCCTTATGGGCCGTGGAGGTTCAAGTCCTCTTCCGCCCACGTCGGAACATCCTTCCGGCTTACACGTGCTCCTTCGCAGAGCCTTCGGAGCCCGTTCCAGCCTCCAGAATGTTCCTCCTTCTCCCCTAAAAATAAGAATTTTTTGGGGGCCCCAATCATTCCAGCTTACATAATGTCACTCCTTATTCCCCAAAAAGTAGAAATTTGCGGGGACCCAATAATTTAGGAAAGAGAAATACTTTTTTAATCTCTTTAAGAAATTAAGAGGCCCTCAAATAATTCCGATTGTTTGGGGAAAAGGAGGAACAACATGGAAGTCGGAGCGGATCCCGTAGGTATTACGAAGGGATACGCGCAGACTGGAATGTTGTTGCGACGCGGGCGCTTAGCTCAGTTGGTTTAGAGCGACTGGTTTACACCCAGTAGGTCGGGGGTTCGAATCCCTCAGCGCCCACGTCGGAACAACCTTTCAGCTTACGTGGATCCTTCCGCAAAGCCTTCGGGATCCACTTCCAGCTTCCAGGATGTTCCTCCTCTTCCCCAAAAAGTAGGAACTTTTCGGGGGCACCGATAACCTAATCATAATATCTACATTCCTCTTCTACATGACTATTCTGTAATAATAAGTGGCACCTGCGTGTAGACGCATAACTAAAAAAAGATACGCCGAGGTAGCTCAGTGGTAGAGCAAAGGACTGAAAATCCTTGTGTCGTGAGTTCAATTCTCACCCTCGGCACTCGTCAGAACAACACTCCAGTCTCCGTGAGTCCCTCCGCAGAGCCTACGGAACCCACTCCGACTTCCATGTTGTTCTTCCTCTCAAAAAAAATTCAGACATTTTTTTTGGGGGAAATTCAGACATTTTTAATAGAATAGTAAGGGGCCCCCAAACAATTCCGATTGTTTGGGGAAAAGGAGAAGCAATATGGAAGCTGGAGTGGACCCCGTAGCGGAGCGGAGGGGTACACGGAAGCTGGAATATTGTTTCGACGCGCGGACGTAGTTCAGTGGTAGAACGCTTCCTTGCCAAGGAAGAGGTCGCCGGTTCGACCCCGGTCGTCCGCTCCAATTATGCTCAAGACTCAAAAAAAACACTTTAGAAATAAGTGTTTTTGTTTTAGAATGAATCATAAGCAGTAAGTAGTTTATAATACGCTCTCCGGGGAGCCCCCGAGAAATTCTGATTTCTTGGGGAGAAGGAGGAGCACTATGGAAGCCTGCGCGAATCCCGAAGGCTTTGCGAAGGAATACGCGCAGGCTGGAATAGTATATGAGAAATGGAGGGGCCCCCGAAAAGTTCCTACTTTTTGGGGAGAAGGAGGAACAATATGGAGGGTGGAGTGAGTTCCGAAGGCTTTGCGAAGGGACTCACGTAACCCGGAATATTGTTCCGACGCGCGAGAGTAGTTCAGTGGTAGAATGTCTCCTTCCCAAGGAGAAGGTCGCGGGTTCGATCCCCGTCTCTCGCTCCAGTTATCCACTAATCGAACATCAACTCGATTTTTTGTTTCTTGATTTTTATTCGATGGTAAATTTGGTATACTGAAGAGGTAAAACTATGAATAGAACACCAGAACAAACATTTTTGCCAGAAACTGAGCGCGTTATTATTAGAAAGAGTGAAACGCTCTTAGACAGGTATAACGAACAGGTTGCTAGCGTCTCTCTAGATAACGATCATCTTGCTCGTTTTTTGGATACACACTACAACATCACTGATGATAAGAGTATCCACGCTCTCAGAAATCGTTTAGAGCATCATTTCCAAAGAAACACTATTTCGAAGCAGGACGAATACACATTAGATCTACTTAGACTACAAGAGACTCGTGAAAACGTTTCGAGGTGGGAACAAGATGGCAATCAGTTGCTAGATCCAATACCTGAGCGTTCTTTTGCAAATCCACGCCGCTACCATGAAGCGCTCAAAAAAAATACAGACAAAATATATGCTCTGCTCGATACAACAGGAATGAGGAAAGAAGATGATTTTGAGCCTTCAAACCTCACTCAATACGAAAGAAACACTAGTGCACGATATACACTAAGATCCGCATTAGATGAATTGGCTTATTCGGCCGTGCGGCAAGAGAAAGCTATTGCCTTAGAGCAAGTCGTTGGGGCTCGATACGATGAGTTGCTTGAGCAAAGAGAATCACTAGAAGAAGAATTGAATAACTATGAACCCTACAATTTAGCGCTCGCTACAAAAGCTCTGGATCAAAATAGACTAAAAACATATGTTACTCACTGGAAAAAAGAGGTACGCTCAAAAACACACTTTTTAGACAATTTGGATTCGCTTAATATACATATTTTTGATGACAACTTGTTTGAGGAACAGGGTACAAAACATCCAGAGATTGAGTTTGATTCTGATGATCTCAGGCTCGTATATGAAAACTCCACCGGATTATCATATCCACCTTTAGAATATATAAGCATAGAAGAGCCTCAGCCAAAACTTTCTCAGCAAATAGCAATTTTCCTAGAAACGGGAGCTGTTGACCAAGCTACAGTCACACTCATTCATGAGCTCATACATATTGAGCATGGAGAAATAAGTGATGAGTTAACAGAAGCACATGCATACAAAGACGAGGTCTTTTATCATCCGTATGATACAAGTATCGTTAGAATACTAAAAGTATTAATTAACGATCCGTCGTATTTCCAAGACAAAGAAGAAGCTATGAGTGCGCTTATAGCGGTCAATGACCTCTACTCAATGAACGTAGACGCAAGCGCTATTGCTCGTCACCTAAGACAAGCTACATCAGGGTCATCAGATATATCAAAACAAATTAGAAATGTTAGAATACAGGCAAATGCTGCGTTAGAAAAATTTAACATTGAACGTTCCCTTTTTGAGGATGCCAATCTAGAAGAAGAACAAGAAAGAGATGAAATCATCCAAGCATTCAACGATCTTTTAACTATTGAAGCATCAAATGAACGTACAAAAGCTCGTATTCTTTTATTACGATTGCTCTCAAAAGAAATGGATACAGATGAGGTGTCTGAAAAGTGTATTGAAGCTGTACAAACCGAGCTGCAAGAACCACAAGTAACAATGTCTGACGATGCTCTTTTGTCGGATCCTGAAAGTAAGGTGAGGGTTCTCTTCCCTGCAAACAAAGAATATCTCTATGAACCAAATGGAAGCCAAATAGGTATTATTCTAGGGCTTAAAGCTAAACAACATGAGCACTTACGAGTCGGGATATTTATGCAAAACGTCGAGCTCGATAACGGCACTGTACAGTGGATGAACGATCCAGAAGAAATTAACTCTCTTGCCCAGGAAATTGCTAAATATGAAACGTCCATTACATTTGAAGAAAAAAAGAATGCATTGTATGAATTCGCAAAATTTTGTCCTCCAGAAAGTAGCTCACCTGAACTACTAGAAGTTATTCGTGCTCTAACTCACAATGAGGAAGAACGCCTCAACCTGCTAGACAGCATAGTAAAACCGATCGTTCAAATAAACCTCATCAAAAGAATTAACACTACAAGAAAATATTCTATAGGCAATGCTAATGATTCCTCGTTTTCAGCATTTGAGTTTACTAATGCACTTGAAGCATTCTCACTATACAGAAATGCTCTCTTCTTGTTTTCATTAGAAAAGTCAGAAAGAATCTCTAAGGAGCAAAAAGAAGCAATCGAAGAGATTTATACATACATCCAGGAACAAAAAAAGGAAATAATTGAGCTTACTTACCCTAAAGAAGAAAGAGACAGTTGGTATGAAGTACTTCACAATTATAGAGAAAACTCATTACAAGAACGCCCAATTGAACAAACAACCTTTTCGTTCGAACAAGTGATGCAAGCTTCAATGGATATAACACAGCTTGACTATACGCTAAGAAGACTCGCAATAGACTCAAATGAAGTATTAAACGAAGATGAGAACTCCAGATTTTTAAGTGCCCTAGAAACCGCAAAATCAGTCAAAGAATACATATATTACTAAAAAACAATTGTCCTCTAAATCCAATTTTGATATCATCAATGAGTAATTGAGGCCTGGTAGCCAAGTGGTAAGGCAGAGGACTGCAAATCCTTTATCGGCGGTTCGATCCCGCCCCAGGCCTCGTCAAAACATCCTTCCAGCTTACGTGTGCTCCTCCACAGAGCCTCCGGAGCCCACTCCAGCTTCCAGAATGTTTTTCCTCCTCCCCATGAAATCAGAATTTAATGGGGACCCCTTTTCTTAGGAAAAAGAAACACTTTTTTATTCTATTTCAGAAATTAAGGGGCCCCCAAGCAATTCCGATTGTTTGGGGAAGAGGAAGAACATACTGGAATCGGAGTGGATTTCTGAGGCTCTGCGAAGGAATACACGTAGATGGAAGAATGTTCTGACGGGAGTGTGGCGGAATGGTATACGCGTTGGACTTAAAATCCAATGGTCTTATGACCTTGAGGGTTCGAGTCCCTCCACTCCCAGATGACAGTCATGTGAGAGGCACAAAAAAAGAGTCCATAGTAGACTCTTTTTTGGGTTAAAGTGAAATAAATGCTTAAAACATGGCTTTTTGCTCAATCTCAACAGTGGTCTGCTCTTTATCTTGTTCTGCTTCAATCTTATTAAGAAGTGCGGGCACTTTCACAAAATCCGCGATAATTTCGTCTTTTAGCTGCGGCCTGTAGAGTGCAGCTGCGGGGTGATAAATAGGGAAAAACACTCTTTTCCCCAGACCTTCAATTTCTCGCCTGAACGCTTTTCCATGTGCTGCTGAAATCTGTTTTCCCGGGATAAATCGGTTCATTGAGTGTCTCCCAAGCGTCACAATCAAAAGAGGATCAATGAGTTGCACTTGTCTCTCTAGGTATGGAAAACACGCGTTGACCTCTTCTGGCAGAGGATCACGGTTTCCCGGTGGTCTGCATTTTACCACATTCGCAATAAATACGTCCTCGCGACTCAGTCCTATTGTCCCTAAAAGCTCAGTAAGAAACTGACCTGCTGCACCAACAAAGGGAAGCCCTTGTAAATCTTCATTCTTCCCCGGTCCTTCTCCGATAAACAAAATAGCAGCTTTCGCATCCCCGGATCCCGGGACGGTTTTTGTTCTACCTTCAGATAATGTACAGCGCTTACACTCAGATATAATCTCGTGAACTTCTTCCAAACTTTTTTGTGACAGTTCCATTGTCCTTTACTCCTTTGCAAGAAGCTTAACAATATCTGACCTACTCACAATGCCCACCAACTTGTCATTTTTATCAACAACAGGGATAGGATTGATATGCTTTTCTTTAAAAATGGTTGCAAGATCGGTAACTGAATCTTCCGGATCAACCGTTATAACCTCTTCAGTCATAAGATCCTCAGCAGTAAGTGCAAGTACCTTTTTTAAATCATGTTCAACTGCATCTGGATCTTCAAGATATAAGAAGCTCGAGAGAATATTTATGTAGCTTGGAATATGAACATTCGCATTTTCCATAACTACATCACCTTCAGTCACAATACCAATAACTTCATCACCGGACACAACTGGCATACCAGTTAGCGCGTTATCAAATAATTTTCCCGCTACTTCTTTAACAGGCGTATCTGCATTCACTGTTTTTACGTCTGCTGTCATTATATCTTTGACCTTCATGTTTTTTTGTTAATTTGAAATTAAAAAGTTCACATGTTTCTTGTCAAAACGATTTCATTGCTGAACCAAACTATTTTTGGTCATTTGACATTTTCTACTTAACCACCTTTTCTTTCAGGAATCCAACAACCTTCTTATTCATAAGCATATTCCTCAAATACGCCGTATAGTCGTCGCTCTCAACTCGTTCTTTTAGTTCAGGGTTTTGTTGATACTGCATTTTATGAATCTCACGTTCCTTTTCTACTTCTTCTTCTGTAATGGTAAGCTTCTCTTTCTTTGCAACTTCTCGAAGCATTAGTGCAGTTTTTACTCTTTCTTCCGCTGATTTTGTAAATTCCTTTAAAAGCTGCTCTTTTGTCTTCTTTATCGATTCAAGGTATTCATCAAACGCACCCCCCTGCCTCTCAACCATCTGTTGAAATTCCCTTAGAAGCTGCTCTTGCTCCCCAGCCACTAGTTTTTTTGGAAGATCAACCGTTATTTTTTCATTAACCTTTTCCAATATTTCCTTTTCTTGGCGCTCGTTTTCCTTCTTTTCTGCTTCTACTGTGAGGTTTTCTTCAATCTTCTTCTCTAAGTCCTTTAGATCTTTCAAGCCACCAAGGGACTGTGCAAATGCATCATCTATAGTCGGTAATTCCTTCTCCTTCACGTCCTTAACGGTAACCTTAAAAGTGGCTTTTTTGCCCGCTAGGATTTTTTCATAATAATCTTTAGGAAAGGTCAAATCAAATTCTTTCTTATCCCCTTTCTTTAGTCCCACTACTTTGTCTTCAAACCCAGGAATGAATTTGCTATCACCAATAGTGGCCGGGAAGTCTTTATAGTCCCCGTTTTCTATCTGCACCTTGTCTCTATATATCTTAAAATCGATAACAATTTCATCACCTTTTTTTGAAGCTCTATCTACCGCTGTAGTCTTTGCCCTCTGCTCAGCAAGAGTGTGCAGCGTTTTTTCTACGTCCTTTTTCGAAACGGTCACCTTCTCCTTTTTTTTGACAGAAATTTTGGATAAGTCAGGGAGTGTAAATGAAGGAAGAATCGTAACCGTAGCCACATATATAAACGGGTTACCAACTGCTGCTTTTTTTGGACTAATCTCAGGGTCACCAACAGGCTCAAGATTATTATCTATTACTGCCTGCGTGTAGGTTTTAGGGAGCGCAATGTTTACGGCCTCGTCAAAAAGCGCTGCCTTACCTACCTTCATTTCAAGAATATTTCTCGGAACTTTTCCTGCTCTGAATCCTTCTATTTTTACTTTGTTTGAAAGTGTTTTTGCCGCCATGTCCAGATATTTCTCCATCTCTTCTGGAGAAACTTCAATCTCGAGCTCTACTTCTGTTGGACTTTTTTCCGTCTTCTTAACGTTCATAAATCAGTTTTTAGCTAATAAATTACGTTTAGTGTAGCATTGGAATAGGCAAGAATCAAGTGACAACAAAAAAAAGACTGCTTCTCATAAAGAGAGGCAGTCATAAAGAATAAAATGTATTCAGCAAAAATATGATGGGTCACTATAGGGATCATAGCATGGTGCATCCTCTGAGCCTTCATCATCACCGAATTGACGTACAGCAAGAAATGCATAATACAGAATCGCGCCAGCAATAGCCAGCACAGCTTCATACCACTCCAAACTGTTCCAATGTTTCCAAATAAGAAACGGCGGCATGGTAATAGCCATAGTAACAATCCATGCCATAAAAACTGAAAAGGCAATGGTACCCGGCGACTTTCTGCTTAGAACTCCCCAAATCAACAATCCACTTGCCACAAGTGCATGAATTGCAAGCGCGACGAAAGAAACAACCTCAAACACACCACTCGGCCATTTTGCAAAGTATACCACTCCCGTAAACGGAGCTACTGTCACTGAATACAGCAATAGCGCCAGAAAGTAGTGAGCACTTTTTTTGAGCACCCAAAGAATCTTTTTCAAATTTTTTCCTCCTTCATAAAACATCCAGCATAACCATATCACGTACTAAAATAAGAGCAATATATAAAAAGAGACTCTATGTAGAGCCTCTTTTCCATTTAATCTGTACTGAATTTTTACCCCCACAAATGATTAGACGCAATAAACACGCCAATAATAAGTGCGATGGTATTAATAACTTTAATGAGAGAATTCAGTGCAGGGCCTGCAGTGTCTTTGTACGGATCGCCAACAGTATCACCTACTACAGCAGCCTTATGCGCATCACTTCCTTTGCCACCAAAGTTTCCTTCTTCAATGTACTTCTTTGCATTATCCCATGCACCACCACCGGACGTCATAGAAACGGCAAGGAAGAATCCTGAGAGAATCACGCCCATTAGAAGCCCGCCAAGTGCAAGTGGGCCAAAGAGGTATCCCACTAATATTGGGGAACCTACTGCGAGAACAGCAGGAAGAATCATTTCTTTTTGTGCAGCTCTTGTTACGATATCAACACACTGACCATAATCAGGCTTATCAATGCCTTCCATTATTCTTTTTTCCTTAAACTGCTTTCTGACGTTTTCTACAACCTTAAATGCTGCTCTTCCAACCGCCTGCATAGCATATGCAGAGAATAAGAAAGGAAGTACACCACCAAGGAAAAGACCAACAAGCACGTATACATTATCAATAGAAAGAACAAACTCGGTTCCATGCCCTAGTGCCTTCATCACTTCTTCTTTGTACGCAGCAAACAGTGCAAGTGCCGCCAGTGCCGCAGAACCGATCGCATACCCTTTAGTAGTCGCTTTAGTCGTGTTACCAACAGAATCCAATAGATCAGTATTTTTTCTCGTTTCTTCAGGAAGTTTAGCCATTTCTGCGATTCCTCCAGCATTATCAGTGATTGGTCCGTAAGAGTCAATTGCGACAACCATACCTGCTGTTGAAAGCATAGCTACTGCAGCAATACCAATGCCATACACGCCACCAAGCCAATACGCAAGTAAAATGCCAACAACAATCGTGATCGTCATTGGAAGCGTACTCTTAAGACTTACCGCAAGACCAGCAATAACATTGGTACCAGGCCCTGTCTGAGAAGCTGCAGCAATATCTTGTACCGGCTTAAATTTAGTTGAGGTGAAGTACTCAGTAATAACGGTTACCACAATCGTGACGCCAAGACCAACCAAAGCCGCCCAAAAAAGCTTCACATCTCCCATGAGTCTGTCAGTAACAAAGTAAAAGGCAATAGCAGAGATAACGGCAGTAACAAGCGTACCTTTATACATAGCTGCCATTATCTTGTCACCCTTAAGTCGTACAAAAAAGGTGCCGATGATTGATGCCATAATGGCAATCGCACCAAGAACAAGTGGATAGATAATTGCATTCCCACCCACGGCCATACCAAGAAGCATTGCCGCAATAATGGTTACCGCATATGTTTCAAAAAGATCGGCGCCCATTCCCGCACAATCACCCACGTTATCACCAACATTATCTGCAATCACAGCCGGATTTCTGGGATCATCTTCAGGAATTCCTGCTTCTACCTTTCCTACCAAATCAGCGCCAACATCAGCGGCTTTAGTATAAATGCCACCACCAACACGAGCAAACAAGCTAATAAGTGACGCACCAAAAGCAAAACCAATAAGAAGTGTTGGATCTTTGAAAATAATATAAAATCCGGTTACTCCAAGAAGGCCAAGCCCCACAACGGTCATACCCGTTACCGCACCGCCTTTAAACGCAACGTCTAATGCCTTTGCAAGACCATCTTTTGCGGCTTCAGCTGTTTTAACATTAGCTTTGACAGAAATGCGCATACCAATATACCCAGCCAGTGCAGAAAAGAATGCTCCAACAAGAAATCCAATTGCCATTTGAAATCCTGTCAAAATCCACAAAATAACAAAAATAACGACTGCAAACCCTGCAATAACACGATACTGTCTCTTAATATAGGCCATTGCCCCCTCTTTGATTGCGGATGCAATTTCCTTCATTTTATCATTGCCGTCACTCATTTTCTTTATCTGCCATGCAAGATAAACGGCAAACAAAAGTGCGAGCACACTTGCGATTATCGAGTAGTACTCAATAGCCATATGTTTTATTACTTAATTAAATCTTCTCTTATAGATTTTACTTTTCTTCTGAGCTCTTACTCATCCTTCTCTTCATCTTTCTTTTCCTTCTTATCCTTCTCTGGCGATTTCTTCTTTTCTTTCTTTCCTGATGTTTTCTTTTTCGCAGACGATTTCTTCTTTTTCTTCTTTTCTTTTGTTACCTCTTCTTCATCCTTCTTCTCACCGTCTTTTTCTTTCATTACATCTTTAAACTCATCTTCCTTCTTCTCTACTTCTTTACTGCTCTTTTTCTCTTTCCCCTTTTTTTTGGTCTTATCGTCTTCATTATCCTGGCCCAGCCCTGCCTTTAATACATCTATTGTCCAGCCGGAAAGCTTTACCGCGAGACGAACATTTTGTCCGTTCTTACCAATAGCAAGGGAGAGTTGATCTTCCATCACCTCAACAATGGCATGTTTTTTTTCATGGTCAATTTGAACACTAATCACTTTTGCAGGAGAAAGTGCATTTGAAATAAATTTAACCGGGTCTTCATCCCATTCAATAATATCGATTTTCTCTCCATTGAGTTCAGCAATGATGGTCTGTACACGTGATCCGCGCTGACCAACACACGCACCAACAGGATCAATGTCTTCTTCTGTGGAAAATACCGCTATTTTTGACCGAGATCCCGCCTCACGCGCGATTGCTTTAAGTTCGACTTCTCCTGAAGCAACTTCAGGAACCTCGAGTTCAAAGAGCTTTCTGACTATTTCTTCATGAGCACGTGAAAGAATAATCTCCGGCCCCTTCTTCCCATGTTCAACCGACATTACATACACTTTGATTCGCTGACCAATGCCATATTCTTCCCCTTTAATCTGTTCTGAAGGAAACAAAAGACCGGTTGTTTGGCCAAGGTCAACAAATACCGTACCTTTTTCATCGCGCTGCACTACTCCGCCAACAACAGTGTTCTCTTTGTCTTTAAAGGTATCATAGATTATTGATCTCTCTGCTTCCCTCAATCTTTGTGTAATAACCTGTTTTGCGGTTTGTGCTGCAATACGACCAAAAATGATCTCATCTGGCGTTACCTCTGTTTTGATGGTATCACCAACTTCTAGCTTTTTATCCTTTTTCTTGGCATCCTCAAGGCTAATTTCTCGTGCAGGTTTTTCTACTTCTTCTTCACCCTCTTCTATCTCTACTACTTCGACTACTTCAAAAATACGTGATTTTCCAGTTTCTGGATCAAACTCAGCTTCAATAAGCTGACCCTTTGCTCCGTAATCTTTTCTATACGCTGCAGCAATGGCTGCGGAAATAGAATCAATGACGTCCTCAGGAGTTAACCCCTTCTCTTCACAAATTTGTTTAATAACACGTTCAAATTCACTCGGCATACTATTCTCCTTAAATCTAAATAACTTTCTACACTACTACTATACCATACGTCTAACAAAAAACCGAAAACCAACGTTTCCGGTAAATGTACGATTTCTACTTGATGAAAAATACCATAAAAAAAGAATGCATGCAAGAGAATTTGTCGTAAAAAAAACAAAAACCTTTGCGAGCAAGCTGCAAAGGTCATTCAATACTAGTCATAACCGAGGGAAATTTTTTGGAATGTGCAATAATAATCCGTACTATTGCTACTTCAAATTTCAAAAAGTCTACCAACTTAAGTTCAAGCACCGGCTTGAGCGGAGAAGTAAATTGAGCTGCAAGATCAATAAGCACTGATGATAGTTCAGTAAGAGATTTCACAGAAAACGTATATTCGTTACCAAAATAAGTATCCTCCTCATCTGATATAGCTTTATATAAATATCGACATACTTTAGATATGCAAAGCACTGCGCGAACCGCAGAATTAGTGCAAACCTTTGGGCCATCTAACTTTACTAATACAACACTCATTCGACAAAACAACCCTGTCTTGAATGATTTTTCATCATGGTCCTCCTCGTCAAAATGTACCTTATTATAGCGTAACAAGTCTAAAAAGTCAATGATGCTCCCTGAAAAAACCTGCATACCTTCGTGTCAGTTTTTTACTTAGAAAAAAGAGACTCACACGTTTCTAAGATGTCTCAGCGAAGCACTTTTAGTATTTTTTCGCTCAATAACTATAACATCAAATCGCGCAAATGCTCGCTCAAGCTTATATTTGCAAATATACCACTGAGCGGCTCTTTTCATTTTTGTTAGCTTATACCAATTTACCGCATCCTCTCCGTGGATTGCATGCGCTGTTAATCTCGTCTTGACCTCACAAAAGACAACTTCATTCGTTTTTGTGTCCCGTGCAATAATATCAATCTCACCGGTACGACAAGAAAAGTTTTTACCTAAAAGAGTAAATCCATTCTTACATAAATAAGTGGAGGCAACCTGTTCTCCCCACCTACCGATAGAATCCTTTTTTTGCATTTTTACTAATTAAAAAACAGCATTCCGCTTGTTACCCATGCTGCTTTTCAAAAAATACAGCTCTCTATTTATGTGCCCAAACTCAGCAAAACACCATAATGATACGGCTCGGCATCAATGTCCTTTTCAATAACGAACCCAACATTCCTTACTATTTTCTTAATATCAGCATACGATACTCGTTTTTCTTCCGGTGGTCCAAATGGTTGTTTTTCCTTCTTCCACTCAATCACAAGTACCTTTCCTTCTGGCTTTAATATTCGTCTTGCTTCATCAAAAAGCATATCTGTGTTGCTTACCTGATAAATAATTTTAGCGAGAAGCACCAAATCCACACTTTTTTCTGGAATTTCCGTACTTCCCTGAACACTCAAATCCGCAAGAACGGTTTTGAGGTTCCTGATGCCAAAATCTTGCTTTTGATCCTCAATATGTCCAAGAACATCTCGACGCACATCAACTGCATACACGAGACCATTATCCCCAACTATTCGAGCCGCTTTGAATGACAGAAACCCTGATCCACAGCCTAAATCAGCAACAATCATCCCCGGTGTAAGCCCCGCCTCCTTGTAGACCGCTCCCATATCAAGAAACTGTCTTTTTTTAGGTAACGTTGAGAGAAGATGTAGTTTTTCTTCGAGTGGTGTTTGAGGCATAGTGCTTTGTACTATTTTTGTATAAGTCGTGCTATCGGTGCATAGCTTTTTCTATGAAATGGAGTAGGTCCATAGGCAGTAAGCGCTTTTTGATGCTCTTTACTTCCATACCCTTTATTGCTCTTAAAATTATACTGGGGATAGTGATTGTGCTTTTCTCTAAGCAACCTATCACGGGTCACCTTTGCGACAATCGATGCAAGGGCAATCGACATTGAATACCTATCTCCCTTTGGTACAAACTGCGTTTGGACCTTAAACGGTGCGAGATATTTTCCATCAACAAGTATATAATCGGGAGGAGGTGAAAAGCAATCTATGAGCCTTTCTACCGCATTAATTAATGCGGTTCGTATACCAAACGAATCAATCTCTTCAACAGGCGCATGCATAGTAGCATATTCTATAGATGATAACGTTGATACTTTTTCATAAACTTCTTCTCGTTGTTTCTCTGAAAGCGTCTTCGAGTCACGCACATTTTTTATCGACATTTCTCGATTATAAATCACGCCTCCACACGTAAGCGGGCCAGCAAATGACCCCATACCCACTTCATCTATACCCAAAATCCGCTTAAATCCCATTTCAGTAAGATCTCGTTCTAACGCAAATGTCGGCAATATCACAGCAACCATAACGTGTTCACTATTATAGTGTTATTGTATCACTTTTTTTCTTTTTCTACTAAACAAAAAAACACCATTTAATGATGTTTAGCACTGATGGGATCCCCGAATAATTCTGATTATTGGGGAAAAGGAGAAACATTATGGAGGCTGAAGTGGACTCCGAAGGCTTTGCGAAGGGATACGCGCAGACTGGAATGTACTGGGGCCCCCAAGCAATTCCTATTGTTTGGGGAAAAGGAGGAACATTCTGGAGGCTGAAGTGGACTCCGAAGGCTTTGCGAAGGAGTACACGTAAGCCGGAAGGATGTTCCGACGTGCACCCGGCAGGACTCGAACCTGCAACCCCGTGGTCCGAAGCCACGTACTCTATCCAGTTGAGCTACGGGTGCACAAAGTTCATCTACCCCATAAATATATCAAAGACTCGTTTGTAAAACAATACCTCTTCTTACTCTAAATCCATTGACAAAACGCCCTTTTCTAGTACAATGGGTGTGCATTCTATTGTCCACTAATTATCACTACCAATTTGTGCTAGAATGTATAAAGTATACTCCACTAATGTTAATTATATAGTATGAACAAACGAGTCGAATGGAGACCAAAAAAACGAAAATCGATCTCCTCGGTCATAAAAAAAGACTCAAGTAAAAACGATTTTGAAGAAGAAAAACACAGTATTGATCCACTTTCAGAACCAAAAAATACTGAAACTACAGACGCTACTCACCATGATGAACCTAAAGATACTACAAGTGATCCCGAAATTGAGAAAGCGTTAGAAGAACAAGCATTAAAAGAAGACAGTACTTCAGAAGACACAAAAAATGATGTCATCCCCCCTAACAAAGAAACCCCTATGAAAAAAGGTAAAAAGAAAAAGAAGAAATTAGACAAAAAAAAGCTTAAAAAATGGCTTAAGATTATTGTTATAGCGCTTGCAGCACTGACTCTTTTAGGTATTTTAGCTCTTGCCGGACTGTTTATTTACTTTGCAAAGGATCTTCCTTCTCCCGATAAAATCAACAAACGAGATGTTGCCGAGTCAAGTAAAATTTATGACCGTGATGGAGAGGTTGTCTTGTATGAGATTCATGGCGAAGAAAAAAGGACAGTCATTGATCTTGATGATATCTCACCACATCTCATAAACGCGACTCTTGCTGCAGAGGATAGAAACTTCTATGATCACTTTGGTTTTGACCCTAAAGGCATTGCCAGATCACTCTTCAAAAATGTTACTGATGATACCAGAGTCGGTGGCTCAACCATTACACAACAATTTGTCAAAAACTCGCTGCTCGGTCCGGAAAAAACCTACTCAAGAAAGGTAAAAGAGCTCATTTTGTCACTCACAATTGAGTTTAAATTTAGTAAGGATGAGATTTTGCAGATGTATTTAAACGAGATTTCCTACGGTTCAAACGCCTATGGTATTGAGGCTGCATCGCAAACATTCCTTGGCAAAAATGCAAAGGATCTCACCATTGAAGAGAGCGCAATGCTCGCAGCGCTCCCGAACGCTCCCTCATATTACTCACCCTACGGCACACACACTGACAAACTCGAAATCAGAAAAGACTGGATCTTGAGCGAGATGCTGGATCTTGACCACATTACTCAAGAGGAATATGACAAAGCAGTTGAGGAAAAAGTAGTCTACAAGGAACCCGACGCTGGCATTATTGCCGCTCACTTTGTCATGTACATCAGAGAATTACTCGAAGAAAAATACTCAGAAAAATTTATTAAAGAGGGCGGATTTAAGGTCATAAGCACCTTAGACATGGACCTTCAAAAAATTGCCGAGCGCGTAGTACCAGAGGGTGTTGCAAACAACGCCAAATATAACGCCTCGAATGCTGCGCTCGTATCTGTGGATCCAACAAATGGACAAATTCTTGCTATGCAAGGGTCAAAGGATTACTTTGACCGAGAAAATGACGGAAACGTTAACGTCGCCCTATCTGACCGTCAGCCTGGTTCATCGTTTAAGCCATTTGCATATGCTAAAGCGTTCCAAAAGGGATATACCACGGAGACTATCCTTTTTGATGTCTACACCGATTTTGGCAACGACTATAAACCACAAAATTACGACCTTCAAACGCACGGTCCTGTTTCTATGCGCAAAGCCCTAGCCGGTTCGCTCAATATTCCTGCCGTTAAAACTATGTATCTTGCCGGTATTGAAGATACTATCAGGCTTGCAGAAGAAATGGGGATCACCACACTTAAAGATAGATCTCGCTTTGGTCTCTCTCTTGTTTTAGGTGGCGGCGAGGTTAAACTCCTTGAGGAAACAGCAGCATATGGGAGCTTTGCCACAAATGGAACCAAGTTCCCCACAACCCCCATTTTAAAAATAGTCGACAAAGATGGCAATACTCTTGAAGACAACACCAAACCTGAAGGTAAACAAGTGCTGGATCCAAAGGCTGCGAAAATGATAAACAGCGTCCTTTCAGACAGTGGCGCAAGACGCTCAATGCTTGGCAACACCGGAAACATACTCGATATTTCAGGCGTACAAACTGCAGCAAAAACCGGAACTACACAGGAGTTTAGGGACGCGTGGACCGTCGGTTACACAACAAACCTCGTTACCGGCGTATGGGCTGGCAATAACAATGGATCACCTATGAAAGACGGCGCCGCGGGTGTCTATGTTGCCGCGCCCATCTGGCAAAACTTCATGAAAGAAGCAACCCAAAACAGAGAAAAGAAGGATTTTGCAGCTATGGAACCGGATACCGTTGACAAGCCCGTACTGCGAGGCGAAGTCATGCCGGAAACTCGAGTAAAGGTACACAAAGTAACCGGTAAACGCGCAACACCGCAAACACCTCCGGAATTGGTCGAGGAGCGCACGTATCGTACCGTTCATAACATTCTCTTCTACTGTGAAAAAGATAATCCACGCGGACCCGCGCCAAAAAAACCGCAAGATGATCCTCAATACAATAGCTGGGAAGGCGCCGTACAAGGATGGGCGGCAAAGCAAGGGTATCACTTTGAGAGACCTCCCTCCGAGTCCGATGATTCAAACGCAGAGGGGAACCAACCATCTATTGGCATAACAAGCCCCGGGAGCGGCGCAACCATAAGTGAAAGTTCGTTTGTCGTCAAAACCGACGTTAACGCGCCGCATGGCATTAAAGATGTGAAGTTCTTTGTCGACGGAAATGCAATCAGTACCGATACCGGTTATCCATATGAGGCGAGCATAACCACCGCGGGCCTCTCTAGCGGATTCCACAACATCACTGCGCAAGTGCATGATCTTATGGGAAATACTAAAGACGCAACGGTATCAATCAATATTAAGGCTGAAGAAAAAGCAGCACCTACCACCGTTTCTCTTGTTTCCCCAAACAAAAGCATGACCGTTACCAAAGCAAATTTCCCCTTACGAGTCTCTACCAAGGTCTCAGGTGAAACAGATATCACTAAAGTAGAGTTTTTTGCGGCGGGCAGCGTATTTGACAGACAGCAAGGCGCCGGCAACAACAAGACATATTCATCGACATGGCAGTATCCGGGTAAAGCGGGATCATATCAAATCTATACGGCCGCCGTCGATGAAACGGGCAGAGGGGTGTTCTCAAACAAGATTACCATAACCGTTAAGGATTAATGTCAGATAACCCCCATCTTTATATAAACGTACGCGAAGTCGCTGTGGGTACTACTGATGAGAAAACGGTTTCACTATCCATAAATCCTGAGGATATTGAAAAAGCCACGCTTACACGGCCGCTTACAGGCACGATTACGCTCTTTAAAGACGATGATGGCGTCTATGCGGAATTTGATATAACCGCGCATGTTGAAGAAATCTGCGAACGGTGTCTTACGCCAAAAACGTTCAAAAGAGAGCTCTCGTTTGAACGACTCTACACCGGAGAGCCGGATAAAAAGAACTTTGCTGAGCATGAGCTGCCCGGCACGTTTCAGATTGATATTTTTGACGACATAAAAAACGAGCTACTTCTGACTACACCTTTAAAAATTGTCTGTGAAGAAGAGTGTAAAGGTCTGTGCGAAAAATGCGGCGAGAACTTAAATAAGCATCCAAACCATAAGTGTAAAATCAAATGAAACTACTCATCGTTATTACTCATGAAGAAAACGCGGAGGATTTAGAGTCCACATTTGTAGAAAAAAAGATTCACTTTACCAAGCTCGAGAGCAAAGGTGGTTTTTTAAAGCAAAAAAATAGCACGTTTCTTCTGGCGTGCAAAAAAGAACAGGTAGACCCTATTATAGAGCTCATTAAAAATAAGGCTAAACAAAAGGAAGAAACGGTAAGCGCGCCCCTCTTTACCGGCACCGACGTTGAGAGTATTATGTCGTCGAGTTCAACAGTGACAGTTACGGTTGGCGGCGCGACTATTTTGGTAGTGCCACTTGAGAAGTTGATTAAAATATAAGGAATGTGTTTATTGTGAAATCTTATGCCACATCAACCACGTGGAGAACGTTTTTCTCCTCCCGAAGCGGAAAAAGAAAAAAAACCGGATTACACCAAACAAAAAAAATATTTGCATGAAGCCATCGCTTCTACCGGGTTTTCGGCTGAGCTCCTGCAAACCCCGGAAGGCGAACAAAGAAAATTCAACAAAATCGTTCTTGGACATTTTGATTTGGATACGGTCGGAGCGTACATTGTTGCCCTAAAAGAAGGGCTAATTGATTTAAAAACGCCAATTGACATCCAAAAATCTCCAAAAAAAGCTGAGATTGCAGATCCGACAGTGTTGATGATTGAAGCGGCCAGAAAAGAAGACTATCCCGATGCGTCAATGCTCGAATCCCAAGCGACAACGCTCGAAGCACAAGGCCTTACTGACATTGCCGCAGAAATCAGAAAGAGAATTCCCGAGTTTGACCTAACTAAAGAGCAATACAACGCAACACTGGGAAACATTACACACACCGGATCTGAGGAGGCGTCTGCCACCGCTCAACTTTTTGCGCTTACCGGCCAAAATCCGGAGATGCTCGACTTTGCAAGCTATGTTCATGTTACGGACACAAGCGGCAAACCACAAAGAACGAAAAAAGATGGGAATACCTTTGCTGAGCTTATACACGCTATAAAAGACAAATACGCTCCGGGCGGCAGGTTTAAAAAAGAAAATCTATCCGCCGCGATGCAAGAGATTGTTGCTTTGTATGACTTTGTGACCAGTTCAAACCAAGACTTTTTTCAACGTATTTCAATCAATGAACCAGGTGGTGAACAATTCCAAAAGTATCCTACACAAATCGAGCAAAAAAAAATCGCGCTTAGAGAAACTCTTAAAACCACAGAGGTAGTCGATATAAAAGAAACGGCAACCGGCGCTCAGATTATGCTTGCGACAACAGAAGCACCACGCGCGGTTTTTGCGCAACTGAGGAGATTGCATGACTTTGACGGCTACATTGTTTTAAACTCACAGGCAGAGGCGGCTGCTCTTTCAAAGGAAGGTAAACCAAACAGATACGTCGTTAAAATATCCGGTCCCACCAAAGGTTCAGCTGATCTTGCTCCTCTCGCGGACGCACTAAACGCCATGCAGCTCGTTAGAGGAGGTATAAATTTGCGAGATGTAAGATTAGTAGAAGAAGACAGTGACCATGTATCTGAAGTCGCTTTTGGCGGTCACGCAAACTTCATTGGCACCCCGCTAAACGAAGGGACAACGATTAAACCGGAGCATATTTTTGCACTTATTGAGGAATATTTTAGTCAAGAGCGACCAAATGAGAAAGAATTGGCAGGAGTCCTTAGCGCAAATGGTATTAATCCAAAAAACACTGCCATTGATTACATTGCGGGGATCGGCGAGTTTCATCTTCCTGAGCTTGCCGCGACCTACGTTAAAACAAGCTCGGGAGAGAATCCACCGGTAAAACAAAGTTTTATTCGATCGGGCTACTATGAAAATCAGGGGCTTGAGGTTATTACGGTGAGATCGGAACAAATCGACACCACGGAAAACAGAATCATTCCGGATGACGAAATGGTAAGACGATTTCTAGAGACAAACCAGCCGGAAAAGGCGCTCACGTTTTTGTTCACAAAACCTCTCACCAAAGAAAGAAAAGCGTTACTTGAAAACAAAGAAATTCAAAGAAATGTGTGGCAAGCGGCACTTACATCGCCCGAATTTGCAAAAAAAATCTATTGTCCGCTTGAAAGTAATTATTTTGCCTTAGATCCCCGTGATCTTCCCCCTCTTGCCGTTTCAGATAAAGATAAAGCAAAGCAACGATTCTTTGCGGCAAACGACGAAAAATCACCCTCCTATTATGTTGACACCACCGTCCTTGCATCAATGAGAGAAAGCCTCACCCCGGAAGAGTACTTTGCCGGCATACAAAATATCCTGCAAAGCAAAGAGGTACGGGACGCGAATACACACGGTCAAATATTTGGCAGGTTGCACAAAGAACTGATTGCCCTCGTTTCTAACCTCGATAGCGCGACTCTTGATAATCCCAAAGCTCCTCAAAGAAGCAAAACAGAAACCTCGCAGGAATTACAAAAAGACATTATCGATTTTATTACTCACGACCTTTCTCATAAAGAGATGCAGTACCTCTTAGAAACTATAAACACACTCATTCTAAAAGCCTCTAAAGTCCCCTCCGGTACAGATACCTTGCAAAGTGATATCATCTCCACTAATCTTAATCAACTCCAAAATGCACTTGCTCAACAACTGGGCATTTTGAGAAGCGCAGAGACTGAATCATCCTTCCCAAATATCACAATTGAAACAAATAAAGACACCCATCCTAGGAAAGTGGTTACAGTAGAGATCGGCAGACGAGATGAAAAATATGGCAGAATGGCGACAAGGATTGCTAAACAACTGCAAGAAGAAACTGGCACTGAAGAAAACCCCAAGCACCTTTGCAATGTATCAATAGAACGACCCGGCTTTGCGACAGATCAGGAAATTCTAGACATTACCACACGTGCGATTGAAGGAATAACCGCACTTGCCAAGGAAAACCCAACCACAGAAATAGAAGTTTATCTGCAAGCTCCGCAAGAAGCAGTAGCAAACATCTTTTCTGAAATCGCCAAAAGAGGCATTAACGCACGCCTTGGTAAATGGGATACCAAAACGGGAAGATACGTACTGACGCCAAAATTTGGGGAATAAAAAAAATGTAACGGCGGGTTTCAAACCAGTCGCTTTATAAGTCCTCGGGGCACTTACAAATGAGATGTCATCCCGGACACATCCATGGACTCCAGTCTCTGACTGGAACCAATGGAGATACAAAATGAGATGTCATCCCGGAATTCTGCTTTCCTAAGCAGAATATCCGGGATCTCGTTTCATACCCTCTACCAATCAAAAAAGCCCCAAACAGGGCTCATATTTTTAAGAGAAACGTAAGCTCCGGGGGTTCATTCTTTTTAAAAATGAATCCGGAGCTGATTTTTGCCGTCACGACTTCGCACAAGCGACGAACGTGCCGGCAGATGCCCACTGGAACTTCTTCATCGGACAATCGTGTCCGGTGCAGTCGATTCCTGATGGGCAGATTGACGCCTTTGGGCAATTTGCCCGTAGACGTTTTCTTTGTTGTTTTCTACGAGGATCACGAACTTTCTTCCGCGACATCTTGAGCCTCCATTTCCTCAAAATCTCACTATCACTATAATAATGAGATTTCCTCTGATGACTACCGGTTTGGCGGTAGTGACCACAGGAATGTGAAGCGGTAGGCGGCGCTTCTAGAGATTGGCATATTCCGGGAGGGAATAATGCGTTTTTTTGCCTACACTAACACGAACGTGTTAGCCCCTTGGTGAGAGTGTTTTTGGCTTTGTGACGGCGTCACCTTTTCTTCAACCATCCTTTGTTGCTAAACCTTCCACCGGGCATTTTTTTGCGCAGTGGACAGTTTGAAAGGATAGTTTCAGATTAGGTTCAGCCACCGACGAGTTTTAGTTTTTTTGCTCGTCGTCTTCTTCTTTTTTGAGCTCGTGGATAAGACTACCGACTTTGTAGTTTGGGTCATGCGACACCGAAACTACATACGCCTGCATCTTTGGATCCCACGCACCCACCACGCCAAACTTATGAGAGACTTCGTGCGCCAACGCGATGCCAACAGGTAAAGATGCCGGACCATTAAGAAGGATAACTTTGCCCCCTTCAAGGTTCAGCTCTTTTACTGCCTCCACTGCATCAGGTACGATAACGTCATTAGAAGCACTCTCACCGAAACCGAGTTTTAACACGATACCAATCTTGGTTTCTTCTTTGGCGACTTTGTAGAATTGACCCATTTTCTCTTCTCCAAAAAAAGTTGCACCCCGTCTTGCCAAAGACAGGTCTCGAGCCCACGATGTTGCCCGAGATTTTTTTCCGATTTTTCGGGATTATCCTTGGAAGGTCACTGACCTTACTCACCCAAGGTTTTCTTCATGCCTTTCTCGATTTTCTGTGATGTCCGGTGTCGATTTATTATTTACGACGTTAGAACATAGAAATTCGAGGCAAGAAGTGGAGATATGTCAAATACGTACCCTACGATTCATTAATAGAATCGATTTCTCCGTGGTACGTACCGTCCATTGTTTGGCAAAACAACGGATCCCTTTGTTTCTGTGAGCGTCTATAAAACAAGCAATTCTTCCTTCATAAACGCTCACAAAAACAGTAATCGGTGTCTTTTGGAGACTAAAACACTCTCTAAACTACTGTCATCCCGGACAGGCTTTCTGAAGACTGATCCGGGATCTCGTTGTTTGTAAAAGTTCTATCCAAAACGAGATACAAATCTCGTACGCTTCACTACCAAACGGTACTGAAGCGTCCTCTGACTACCATTTTTTCAAATGACAGCCACAGGAAATTGAAGCGGTAGGCGGCGCTTCGGGCGAGGAATGTTTTGAGGATTCTTCGCCATAGAATGTGCAATTTGCCTACCCCTAAAACCAGAACGGTTTAGGGCCATATTTTAGATAGGAAGGAAATTTTTTGTCCCCTCTTCAAGCTTTTTTCTCTTTACCTCTCACCCGGCCGGTTGTGGCGGAGTGATTGACGAGGCTTAAAGTTAAGCTTTCGGAGAGGACGGCCTTTTAGTTTTTTTAGGCCTTGTTGCTGTCGGCTTCTTCTTTTTGCGCTTTGAGCTTCTTCGTGAGTTTCGCAACGAACTCGAGAGCGTTCATCTGCTCAAGAGTCTCATCCTCAGCGAGATACAGCTCAGAAATCGCAGCGACAACAACTTCTTCGGTACTAGGTTTCCAGGGGGGTGCGGGTTTTGTGGGGTTGTCAGCAGTGTCGATACGCCATTCACGACTTTTTTCATCGTATTTGGCGATCGTAAGAACATCAACATTCAACCACACGATCGGGCTCATGAACCCCTTCAACACCACACTCCGGCTATCCTCATCTACCGCGATCTCTCTCGCTTTTTTGCCAGAGATCTTACGACGGCTGACTTCTTCACCATTCTTCAAAGCCACCAAGGTAACTCCTCGATATTTCGAAAAAATGACAAAGTAGCCAACGACAACACCAAAAACACCCACAAACCATGCCCCACTTTCGAGCCCCTTTCCCCACCAATCGTTATAGATTTTTTGAAGGGTATAGAGTTCTTGGTGAAAAACAACAACAAGGATGCAAAGAAGGATAGCGATAAGACTTGCCCGAATTTTACTCATAACCAGAATCTCCCATTTCAGCTCCGGTCCGCAAAAGGAGCTTTTTGTTTTGATTTAAATATTACGCGGACCATTTTAAGGAGCATGCCTCAAAAGTGACATGTCCCTCAAAACGGTCCGCACAAAACGACACAAATTCTGTGTCGACTCCGGCACACCGTGTGTGCACCAAAGCATATACATCAAAACAAACAGAGCGTCCATACGTGGACCTGAGTAATTCCTTCCAATCCAATTGAAATGTGCGGTCTGTTATCGTGACAAAGGACAGTATAACATATCCAAACAAAAATGTCAACCCCTTTTTGGCTCTATACTAAACAGTGTGGGATCTAACTAAAGAAGGTGGCATAATTGAGGTAAAATGTAGCTAGTTGACAGCTAACCCTCAATGAAATGCACACCTTCACTCACAATTGTATGAGCAAA
>Ga0180007_10000331_pt1 | contig 83692 bp, 74 predicted proteins | sample MM_PC_MetaG_FD_121122 | JGI IMG/M metagenome (GOLD analysis project Ga0180007, IMG submission 121122) | Groundwater microbial communities from the Aspo Hard Rock Laboratory (HRL) deep subsurface site, Sweden - MM_PC_MetaG | ecosystem: Environmental > Aquatic > Deep subsurface > Groundwater...
CATCCCTAGTGATGTCATTTCAGCTAGGTTAGCACCTTTACCACCAAGAATGTTCTTCATGGTTGCGTTGCCTTCTTTGAATAAATAAACATATTTAGCCATTTGTATTTTCCTTTCTTTTTACTAATAAATTTATAATCATAGTCTCAATTATGAAACTTTCTTAACCAATTGATATAATTCGTTTTTTGGTCTTGTTTGACCAACGACATTTGCGAATGGCAAATGTACCATTCTTGAGTCTCTAATTCCTACACACACACCATAAATACCATCATTAAGTAATTCAACAGCATATGTTCCCATTCTAGAACCTAGAATACGATCTTCAGGACATGGAGAACCACCTCTTTGAATATAACCTAAGACTGTTGCTCTAGAAGAAAATCCAGTTTTCTCAGTAATTTCTTCAGCAAGTGCATGAACATCTACAATTTTCTCGGTAATAACAACAATTGCGTGTCTTCTACCTTTTTCTTTATGTTCTTTAAGTCTTTTGAACATATGTTCTTTATCCATAGGATTTTCAGGAGTGATAATGAATTCAGCACCACCACAAATACCAGCAAATAATGCGAGATCACCACAGCGTCTACCCATGGTTTCAACAATCGAGCATCTTTGATGAGAAGTTGATGTATCTCTTAATTTATCTATGGCATCAACAATTGTTTCAACTGCTGTAGAAAAGCCTATTGTGAAATCCGTACCTGCAATGTCATTATCAATTGTGCCAGGTAACCCGATGATTTTAACACCAAGTCTTGAAAATTCCATAGCTCCACGGTAAGTACCGTCTCCACCAATCACAATCAAAGCATCGATGCCTCTGTTTTTTAAATTTTCAGCAGCAATTATTCTAACACTTTCTTCATGAAACTCAGCAGATCTTGCAGTTCCTAAAAAAGTTCCTCCAAGTGATAGCATACCTGAAACACTGTTTGAACTTAATTGCACCATGTCATCTTTGATTAATCCTGCATAACCGTCCTTGATGCCATAAATTTCATGCTTATAGACAGTACCTGCACGAACGACTGCACGAATTGCAGCATTCATTCCAGGTGCATCTCCACCGGATGTCAAAACACCAATTTTCATATTTTTTGCTCTCCTTACATAAAAAAACGTACTACCTCATATATTATAACACATACTATGTATGAAATACACTCGAAGACACAACATTTTATAGCTTATGAAAACGATTTTATCCGTGTTTGTCCCTAGTATTTTTATAAATTGTGGTAAAATAACAAATGGTAAAATAAAATTATGAGAATGGTGATTATATGAAAAATTTAGTAGGAGCAGCACTTTTAGGCCAATCTGGTGGACCAACCAGCGTTATTAATGCAAGTGCCGCTGGCGTCTTTTTGGAAGCCTTGAAACAAGAAAATATTACAGAAGTTTACGGAGCAGTTCATGGTATCAAAGGAATACTCCATGAAGATTTTTATGACATGAAGCAAGAAGATCCTGCAGAACTCATGTTACTTAAGAACACGCCATCTTCTGCTATCGGTAGCGTACGCTACAAGATGAAGAATATCAAAGTTGATGATAGTGAATATCAAAAACTACTTGAAGTATTTAAGAAATACAATATTCGTTATTTCTTCTATAATGGTGGAAATGACTCAATGGATACATGTAATAAAATCAGTAAGTTCCTAAAGAAATCTGGTTATGATTGCAATGTTATGGGTGTCCCAAAGACAATCGATAATGATTTAAATGCAACAGATCATTCCCCAGGATATGCAAGTGCAGCAAAATATGTTGCTACAACATTGATGGAGTTGTATCATGATGCAACCGTCTATGATACACCACAAGTAACCATCGTAGAAATCATGGGTAGAAATGCTGGTTGGTTGACTGCTGCTGCTGCATTAGCTCAATCTAAAGGACAAGGACCAGACTTGGTCTATTTACCTGAAATTCCATTTGATTTTGATGACTTCTTTGTTCATGTACAACGTGTTATTGCTCAAAAAGGTAAATGCATCGTTGCTGTCAGTGAAGGTATTAAGACAAAAGATGGAAAATATATTCCTGAGTTATTTGCTGATTTGAAAAAAGATGCTTTTGGACATGCACAACTTGGTGGTACTGCACAAGTATTAGCCGAAGAAGTTGGCAAACGTACAAAAGTCAAAGTCAGAGCAATTGAATTTAGTCTATTACAACGTTCTGCTGCTCATTTAGCTTCAAAAGTCGATGTAGAAGAAGCTTTTAATTCGGGTAAAAAGGCAGTTCAAGCTGCAGTTCGTGGAACTACTGACAAAATGGTCGGATTCAAGAGAATATCAAGTAATCCTTATAAGATGAAATATGTTCTTCTTCCATTAAAATTAGCTGCTAACACAGAACAAAAAGTTCCACTAGAATGGATCTTACCTGATGGAAAAGGTATGACTCAAGATTATATCGATTATGCACTTCCACTCATTCAAGGTGAAAGTAAAGCCAAATTGGTTGATGGACTTCCAAGATTTGCAATGTTAAAGAAGATTAGAGTTCCTAAGAAATAAAATTGATAGAGCACAACATATCATGTTGGTGCTCTTTTTTTATATTTGAGATGAGTATCAAATTAGTTATGAAAAAAACATATTTCATTATATAATATAATAAAATAACGAAGAAGAGGTGCAACTCATGGATTTTTTAAATTCTTGGTGGCTATATGTAATCATAGGTATCGTTTTTGCTTATGTTTTATTACAATCCACTGTTTTTTTACTTAAAGCAAGAAAGAAAGCTAAAGCGTTAGGTTTTTCAAATCAACAAATCAATAAAACGATTACTTCTTCAATGATTTTCAGTTTAGCTCCTTCATTTGCTATATTAATAGGGCTAGTCGCATTAAGCAAAGTCTTTGGACCAATGATTGCTGGTATGAGATTGGGCACATTAGGTGCTGTTACATATGAACTACCCGCAGCAATCAATGTCATTACTGGAGTATTTGGTATGGAAATTGGAGATGTATTAACATCTGAGATGGTTGTTACTGCTTTATGGGTCATGACTTTTGGATGTATTCCTCCACTTCTTATCATTCCATTATTCTTTAAGAAATTCAAAGCGAAGCTAGAAAATGTTAAGAAAAAGGATTCAACATGGAATGCTGTAATGATGGATGCTTTATTTTTAGGTATGATTTCAGCTTTCGTTGGATTTGTTTTAGCACCAAAGACAGCTGATGATGACTCTACATATATTTCTGTTTTAGCTATATTGGTTCTTGTAACATCTGCTATTCTCATTATGGTTTTTGGAATTCTAATGAAAAAATTTAAATGGGACTGGTTAAAGAATTATGCTTTACCATTATCTATGATTAGTGCGATGGCATTAGCAATTCTATTTGCAAGTTTGGGGGTAAGATAACATGGATAAAACATATCAAGATCAACTGCATAGTGAAGGTAGAATATGGATGCTTGGTGCACTTGCTTTATTCATCAGTGTGCCATTAACAGTGAGTATCGCTACAGGAGTTTGGCCAACGTTTGCAAACTTCTTACCTGGATTTATTGCTACTGCTGTTATTTTCTGGCCAGTAACAACTATTGAAGTTTTCACATTTACACCAATGTTAGGCACAGGAAGTAGTTATCTAGCTTTTGTTACCGGTAATTTAACAAATATGAAGGTCCCTGCAGCACTCAATGCTCAAGATGCACTTGGGGTTTCAAAAGGTACTGAAGAAGGGGATGTCATATCAACTTTAGCAGTTGCTTCTTCAAGCATTATCACAACACTCATTATCATCGTTGGTGCTTTGCTCATTATCCCTTTAACACCAGTTCTTGAATCTGAGGTTTTAAAACCTGCTTTCGATAATATTATCCCTGCTTTATTTGGAGCTTTAGGAATTGTCTACATCATGAAAAGATGGCAAGTAGCTATTCTTCCAGTTTTGTTTATGATTGCTTTCTTCTTAATTGTTCCAGGAAGTGGTGGGTTAGTTGGCATCATGGTTCCTGTTGGTGTTGGTATTTCTCTTTTAGTAGCAAGAGCTTTATATAAGAAAGGAATGATTAAATAATGGAATGGTACGCAGTACTCATCATTCCGGTCGTCATCGTCATCCTAGTTATTGTTCGAACAATTAATTTTAAACCTGTTGATATTCCTGAAATGAGAAAAAGACATGAATTTGATGAGAAAAGAGTCGTTGACTCATTATCTAAAATGCTTCAATTTAAGACCGTTTCAAATGTCGATTCATCTTTAATTAATCATGCTGAATTTGAAGCTTTTAGAGCATTTTTAAAATCACATTATCCCTTAATAAATGAGCAAGCACAATATAGTGAACACAAAGCTGGAGTCCTCTTCCATATAAAAGGGGAATCCAGTGAAAATCCCACTGTCTTGATGTCACATTATGATGTTGTTCCAGTCATGGAAGGATGGCAAGAAGATCCATTTTCTGGACGAATCAATCATGAAACAGTTTATGGTCGGGGGGCATTAGATACAAAGAGTAGTTTAAATGCTGTAATGGAATCTGTTGAATATGCATTAAGTCAAGGAAAGAAATTTAGAAATGACCTTTATTTGGCTTTCTCAGGCGATGAAGAGGTATTTGGTCCATCTGCTCCTGCAATCGTTGATTACTTTAAAAATCATGATATTAAGCCTTATCTCGTACTTGATGAGGGGGGAGCAATTGTATCTAATATGTTTCCTGGTGTAAAGAAAAAAGTAGCTGTTATAGGTATTGCAGAAAAAGGTTTTATGAATCTTAAACTAACTGCTGTTTCAAAAGGTGGTCACGCTTCAACTCCACCTAAGCATACACCTATCACAGATCTTTCTAAGGCTGCTTTAAAGCTCAATAATCACCCTTCATTTAAGCTAAAACTTACCCCTCCTGTCAAAGCATTATTTGCTACGATTGCACCTTATTCAAAATCATTTGGAATCAAGATGTTATTTGCTAATCTTTGGTTATTCACACCTGTGGTAAAGCTCATAGCAAAATTATCTGGTGGAGAATTTCTTTCGATGTTTAAAACAACACAAGCATTCACTTTAGCTTCAGGAAGTGATGCCATAAATGTTCTTCCATCAAGTGCTTCTTTCGGGGTTAATTATCGTCTTAGACCTCAAGAAACTTCAGAAGAGGTCATCCATAGAATCAAAAAGATTATTCATAATCCAAATATCAGTATAGAGGTTATTGTCGCATGTGAGGCATCAAAAACAAGTTTGACAGATGATGCATTTAAGATGGTTGAAAAAGCTATTACAAGAACTTGGACGGATGTCATTCCATCTCCATACTTAATGGTAGCAACATCTGATTCCAGACATTATCATGAGATTTGTGAGCATGTCTATAAGTTCTCTCCAATGGATGTATCAAAAAAAGACTTAGGAAAAATCCATGGGTTTGATGAGGATATATCAATTGAGAATATCATCAACGGAACAAACTTTTACTTAAATTTAATTGATCAATTATAATAAATAAAATACCATCCGGAAAATCCCAGATGGTATTTTTTTAATCGAATAAACTTATCTGCTCAAAAGAATTCTTTTCTTCAAATTGATGAAGATAGGTAAATATCTCATTAACATCATGCATGATACCGTGCTTCTCGCATGTCTTGTGAACAATCTGATCAATTTCTTTATTGTTGTCACTAGGAATGATATATTGATTGCCATATTTTTTTATGTATGTTTCTTTTAGTCCTGGGAAGTGTTTATCTAACATCTGATAATAGTATTCTCTATTACCTTCTCTCAAAGTTAATCCTGTACCAAACCAGATGATTCCCTTAACCTTGGCATCTACGCAGTAATTAAGAACGCCTTCAATGTTTTCTACAGTATCGTTTATAAATGGTAAAAGTGGTGTCAACCAAACAACAGTTGGTATACCCTCATCTCTCATAATCTTTAGAACTTCATATCTTTCCTTGGTTGTTGAAACATGGGGTTCTAAGATTTTACATAATGATTCATTATATGTGGTTAACGTCATTTGAACAACACATTTTGAATCTTGATTGATTTGCTTTAGTAAATCGAGATCTCTTAAAATCCGATTTGATTTAGTGATTATGGCTAAACCAAATTTATATTTAGCAATGATCTTGAGTAATGATCTCGTCATTTCAAGCTTAAGTTCTTCATGAACATAGGGATCAGTCATTCCACCAGTGCCTATCATACACTTCTTTCTTTTACTCATCAGTGCTTTTTCTAGTAACTCTGGCGCATTGTTTTTAACTTCAATATCTGTAAATTCATGATTGATTTGATAACATTTACTTCTGGAATCACAATAAATGCATCCGTGGGTGCATCCTCTAAACATATTCATACCATTTTGTGCTGACAATATGCCTTTAGCTTCTTTATAGTGCATGGTAACCTCAAACGTAATGATCTATATGTTTGATAATACCATAAAAAGCATCAGCTTTAAAGATGGATTTTATTTTGGATTAGATAAAATAAAAGACACTTAGTCGAAACTAAATGTCTTTTAAATTCATACTATGATATATCTAAAGTTTTTATCATCCTATATCAATAAGAGTGCTGCAGAAATAGATGATCTTTGAAGTCTTATTCTGACGCCACTATCCATGACATATCCACTATCAAATGTTGGATTAAAAGTTGCAGGATTATCATCAGGATATAATGTATTTGTTGGATCAACTGTTTCAGAAATAATGTAGTAGATAATTGTGTTAGGACCGTTTGTTCCAGCTTCAACCAATGTTTCGATTTCAGTTGGAGTTAAAGCTTTAAGCTTAGCTACTGTAATCAAACCAACTAAGTTAAGCAGACTTGTTGTTTCTGTTGGATCAATAATATTCATTGAAGCAACAATATGATTCATTTCAGCAATCTTGATGTCATTTAATGCAGGAACTGGAACGATTAATGGATTATTCAAATCTGGGTCGTAGTTAACATCGCCAATTTCAGCATATGCATCATCATTAGCCAATGTAGCATCATTGATACCAATTGAGATTAAGCGGTAAACGATGAGTGCATCAAGTGCTATAAGTGCTGCAAGCTTAGTTGAATTAAATCCAGAAGGTGCTACTGTTACATCAGCAATTGTAGTTGTTCCATAATTTGCTGGAGCTACATCGCCAATAACTGCAAGTGCATCAATAAGGCTAACAATTTCAGCATGTAACAAGTCATAAGTATTTCTATATGCTGTTGATGGAACACCATAATCATAACCACCACGAACGTTTGTAACTGCTGAAATCATAGGTGTCGATAAGATGTGATCGATAATTGGTGAATATCCAAGAGGATCTGATTCGCCATATGCACTGATTGTATATAGATCTTCAAAGGTAATAGCAGCTGCACTAATTGAACCAGCGCCGTCTGTGCCAATACCTAGAATATCAAGAGCATCGAGCAAGTAATCAATTTCACTTCTTAAAATATCTTCTGTAGAAAGTGGAACGTAGCTTTCACTTGGAATATTACTCATATTTGTTATGATAGCTGTTGAAATCATTCTATTCATAATAATTGATTGATCAGGGAATGCTTTAAGTGTTGTTACTGATAAAGTACTTTCAGTAACAGTAATTGCTGATACCAATGTATTTGGATTTCCTCCAGCAAGTGGTAATAAGGATTCTTGCATATAACCAATTTCAGAATCAGTTAATCTGTTTGCAGGATTGCTAGCAATATATGCTGTATCAGGAATTCTTCCTGCACCTAACATATCAACGACTGAATCAGAAATCATTTGTTTAATAATCACTGAACCGGTTGCTGTTGTATCTAAGGCTTGTGTTTGACCTACGGTCACATCAGTGCTTAACGTTGTCACTGAATCACCAGGAGCACCTAAAACTGCAAGTGCATCAGCGATAGCAACTATTTCTTCATCACTTAAACGATCAGTATATATTAAATGATAAGCTTCTGCTGGGATGTTTCCTACACCAAACATTGTAATGACTGAATCAGAAATAATAAATTTAATAATAGCTGAACCATTAGATGATAGATCTTGTGTTTGACCAACAGTCACATTTGCTGTTGAAATGGCTGAAATCTTAGTCGCATCTTGATCTCCTGGAACGGTTGAACCAGCAAATACTTCAAGAGCTAAAATCATATTGTCAACTTCTGTAGATTTAAGGTTGTTGCCTGGAGTATCTGCAATATATGCATCATCAGGAACATTAGCAAGACCCACTGCATCAATGATTGAGTCAGAAATAAGTTTAGTCATAATGAGTGATGGTGACGCCTTAATGTCTTTTAATTGACCAATTGTAATATCAACATCAATTGTAGAAACTGGATCTGTTGGAGCTCCTAAATAACCTAGAATACCTAACATATCAGTAATTTCTTGATCACTTAGACGATCAGTATAGGTTGTATTATAAGCTGAAGCAGGAATCTTAGGTTCTGTAATCATCGTTATAATTGAATCAGAAACAATGAACTTAATAATGGATGAACCAGTTCCTGATGTATCTAAATCTTGTGCTTGACCAATGGTGACATTGGTGCTTACTGAAGAAACTAAGACATGATCTACGTCTCCAGGAGTCGTTGAACCAGAAAGAATTTCAATAGCAAGTATCATTGCTGAAATTTCATCTTCTGTTATATAATTGTTTGCATCTTCATCCACATAAGCATCAAGAGGTACATTTGCAACACCAACAGCATCGATAATCGAATCAGAAATTAATTTTTCCATAATGAGCGATGGTGAGGCATTAAGACTCTTTAATTGTCCAATATTGATATCTGTACTAATCGTAGATACTGGATCGGTTGGAGCACCTAAAATGCTTAATACAGCTAGCATATCAGTAATCTCTTGATCACTTAAGCGATCAGTATAGGTTGTATTATAAGCAGTTGCAGGTATCTTAGGTGCTGTAATCATCGTAATTATAGAATCAGAAATAATAAATTTAATGATTGATGAACCAGTACCTGAAGTGTCAAGATCTTGAGCTTGTCCAATGGTAACATTTGTACTTACTGAAGATACCAAAACAGTATCAACATCACCTGGAACAACTGAACCCGCTAGTATTTCTAAAGCTAGAATCATTGCATCTACTTCTGTAGATTTTAGATTATTACCTGGAGTATCTGCAATATATGCATCATCTGGTACATTTGCGATGCCAACAGCATCGATAATGGAATCAGAAATCAATTGTGTCGTGATACTTGAAGTTAAAGCATTTAAGTCTTTGACTTGACCAATATTAATATCTGTTGAAATACTTGCTACTGGCAAGTTTTGATCTCCATTGGCAAGAATATCGATTGCATCGATCATCGAATCGATTTCACTATCAGTTAATCGATTGAGTGGATCACTACTAATATGTGCGACATCTGGAATCTTACCTTCATCAAGAGGATCAATAGCATCAATGATAGCATCTGATAATAATTGTTTAATGATATAAGATGGTGTGCCTTTAAATTGAAGAGCTTGTCCAACATTAACATCAGTTGAAATTGCTGTCACTAAGACTGTATCTTCACCTAAAATATCGAGTGCATCAATCATCGCATCAATTTCAGAATCAGTTAATCTATTAAGTGGATCACTGCTTATATAAGATTCAAGTGGAATATTTGGTACACCGATGACATCAACAACTGCATCAGAGACCATTTGTTTAATAATATATGATGGTGTGCCTTTAAGTTCTTTAGCTTGGCCAACAGTGACATCGGTTGAAATTGCAGTGACTAAGACTGAATCTTCACCTAGAACATCTAAAGCATCAATCATCGCATCGATTTCTGTATCGGTTAATCTGTTATTTGCATCACCATCAATATAGGATTCAAGTGGTACATTGACAACACCAATAACATCTATGACTGAATCAGAGACGAGTTGCTTAATAATATATGATGCAGTACCTTTGAGTTCTTTAACTTGTCCTACGGTCACATCAGTACTAATAGCTGTAACTAATACATTGTCATCATGATTAGATAAAACCTCAAGGGCTAAAATCATAGCAGTTATTTCAGCATCTGTTAAACGATTGGTTGAGATGCCACCTTCTCTAGCCTCATCAGGAATCTTTCCTTCATCCAAAGGATCTATTTGATCAGTTACTGCATCGGAGATTAATTGTTTTGTTACAAGAGATGGCAATAAGGATAAATCCTTGACCTGTCCTACATTGATATCGGTACTGATATCAGTGACTAACATCGTATTATTACCATTTGAAAGGATTTCAAGTGCATCAATCATCAAATCAATTTCAGCATCTATTAAGCGTGTATTTACATCCCCACCAATAAAAGCATCCGCAGGCATTGCATCCACACCTAAAACATCAACAAGTGAATCAGACACAAGTTGCTTAATTACAAATGATGGTGTTCCTTTGAGTTGGACAGCTTGACCTACGGTCACAGCTGTTGAAATATCGGTAATGAGAACATTCATATCATTATTCGCTAAAATAACGAGTGCATCAATCATTGCTTGCAATTCTGTATCAGTTAAACGAGGTGCTGCATTTCCTGCTAATTGAACGACTCCAGTTCCAAGTAAAATGATACCACTACTTGGTGATGATAAGCCATAGGCTTCATCAGGAATCGAACCTGCGCCTATCGCATCAACAATCGCATCAGAAATCATTTGTTTTATAATATTAGATTCTGTATCTGATAAAGCATCAACATCACCAACAGTGATATTAGCGACATCAATATCAGTAATAAGTACATCAGGATCTCCGCCACCTAGAATGTCTAGAGCTTCAATCAGTGAATCAATTTCAGCTGATGACAATAATCCGTCTGCGGGATCACCTTCATACGCATCATCAGGAACAATGCCTTCATCATTAGGATCAAGAGCATCAATAATTGCTTGTGATAGTAAAGATTGAACAATTGCTGAATCTGTTTGAGCTAAAACCTCTGAAATATCGCCAATCGTAATGGTTGCAGGATCAACAGTAGTTAAATCAGTGATACCTAAGATATTAAGTGCTGAGAACACATCTTGTACTTCTGTCTTTTGAATCATACCATTAAAATCACCTGAAGTTTCGAATGCTGAATCAGGTACAGCTAAAGTATCTTGTGATTTAATCATTAGATCAACAACCAAATAAAGATAGGTTGAGCTTAGGAGTTGATCAATTTCTCCACTAGATAGGCTAGTCACGGTATCAAGACCTAAATCGACATTTTCAAAATCCGATAAACCTAGTAGATTTAAACCAGAAAATAGGTCATATATTTCTTGATTTGATAATCGACCATTTTCAATTGCAACAGTTGGTATAACAAAATCGGCATATTCAAATTGCCCAGCTGCAATTAGCTCAACGACTTGTTGAGATAATAACAATTGAGAAATCTTATCATCTAAATATTTGGAAAGTAGGAAACGATCGAAATCATCTTCTCCTGCTAAATCTTCATTTGCTCCAATCATACCCATGATTGTTGTAACAGAAATATCAGTGCCATCACTTAAACCTAGCATATCAAATGAAATCATGAGTCTACGTAATTCGTATCTTGTCATCAATCCATCTTCAACACCTGTTGTTCCTTTAGCATCTTCTGGTGCACCCATAGTAAGTGTGATTGGATCGTTGCCAAAGGCACCACCTAGCATACCACTGACATAAGAGCCAAATCCTTCATTTTCAAATAAACGACCTAAAACAATATAGATAAAATCAGAAGCAATGAAAGTCGTGAAATCATCTTCTGGAAGTGTTGGGTCTACAAGACTTGAGAATGTGTCAAGACCTATTGTAGTCAAATCACCTAATACGGCAATAGAACCCATCATTCTTCTAAATTCATCTTTAGGAATACGATTGACTTCAATTTCCTCATCATCGATAGCATTACCAAGAGCTGCGTCTGGCAATGATAAGTCTAAGCTAGACATATCGGTACCTAATGAAGTCGATAATGTATCTCCTACAAATGTTCCTATAGCATCCAATTGGAAAATCTTATCTAGTGTTATATATAAATATCCAGATCCTAATACGCGATCAAAATCATCTTCTCCGGTATCAATGTCAACATTTTTATCAATCAAACCAGTGAAAGTATCAAGACCTATAGAAGCAAGTGCTTCAGAATCAGCTAAGCCTAAAGAACGAACTGCAATGAGCAATCCTGAAATTTCTTCTGCTTTGACGGCACCTTCAGTGTCTAATAAGATAGGATCAACAGCAAAGAAATCATCATCTAAGACAAGTAATTCTTGTGATGTGTTCATTGTGTCAACCAAATATGCTTGAAGATCAGGGCTCAATAATGCGTCACTGATCATACCTCTAATAATTGTGATATCACCAAGTGCATCTAAACTTTCATCTTCTAATTGTGTAAACACATTTAAAAAATCAACGGTATCGCCTAGTGCTTGGTAATCTCCTAGAGTAGAAACACTCATTGTTTCAAATGCATCAGCAGCGACAATGGCTAATCCATTAATCAATTCGACAATCATACCTTGAGCAAGCATTTCTCCATCTAAAGCAATATCTGGTGTATGAAGTGCATATCCAATTGATGCTACTGTTGATTCACCTAATGTATTGATAATATTTACTAAGCTTGTTCTTAGTATTTGTGATGAATCAAGGCTACCAAATGCTAAAGTCGCTTTTGCTTCATCAGCAAATTGAGTGAATATTTCAAGGTTAGCTGTTGCTGTATCACCAGTGATAGCTAAAACATCTCTAACTGATAATGTAAGCACTGTCGAATCCTCAAATGAAGCACCTAAGTCTAAGATTGCACCTAAAAAAGCATTGACTTCTGTTTCCCATAATGTATCTTCTGGACCAACATCTGCCAAAGTTGTTGGTATAGCAACATAAGCAGAAAGAGCTTCGTCTTCGCTGAAGCGTTTGATATTGTATGCGATATTTGTAAATATTAGATTTGAATGATTTTCATCATCAGTTGATAATAAATAAGATCTAAATGTTTCATCAGCAAGTAATGGTGCAAAATCAATCTCTTCGTAACTATCATAATCTAAGCGATTATCATAGGTATATTTTGCTGCATAATATGCTAAACCTAAAATTGCTGTCACATCATGACCCAGATCAACTTCAGTTGGAACATATAGTTCTTCTAAGTTCTGTGAAGTCTTGATATAATCTAGAGCTCCTGTTCCCATGCGCTCTAATAATTGAAGACCTGCGAATGCATCCTCAAATGCAGTATATTCAACTTCTGTCAATGATCCAAATTTTGAAAACAACTCAACTTTAGCATCCTGTTCCATGGTTGAAAAACCACCTAATTCTGATGCTGTGGTAAATCCATATAAAGATTCGAAAATGGTAAGTAAACTGCTGACTTCTTGACCAAAACTAAAATCTACAACACCACTAGAGGGATCACTCATTAATGCATCATTAACTAGATCCCTTAATTCAGGGTCAGTCACAAAGTTATCAACAATTGCAGGACTTGCAATTTCAATCGCGACATTGACAAGTTCACTACCTTCAAAAATACTTGTTACAATTGCTCTTACTGAATCCATATGATTGACAACAACTTCATCAATCAGACCAAATGTATCTACTTCAGTACCCAAGAATGCACCAAGACCAAGTTGTAGAACTTCAGAATATATATTCCCAATATTTATAATTTCAGCATCCCATTCAATTTGATCCATTGTTGCCATGATGTCATCAGCCATTTCTTGGGAAATATCCTCACCAACAACATTAGGCATCGCAACATCAATACCAATAGGAATACTTTGAATAATTAAATCCATTTGAACAAACTGATCAAAGATTGCTCCAACCCATTCAGGGTCTTGAAGTTCAATAAGAGCACCCATATCATTTGTACTTGCAGCATCCATTAAGGCGACTAAATCGACATCACCATTAAAGAAAACTTCAATTAAATCTGCTAATTTTGAAATTTCTCCATCTTCACCAATGAAGAAATCAGGATTATCAATAATAAAACCTAGACGGTCAGTAATATACTGATCAACATCTTCAGGAGCTACCCAAGTGATTTGGCTAGTTACTTGTGGTAAAGTGACTGCATAATCAAGTCCAGCATTGATTAACACAAGAGATTGCATATTTCCAAATGCACGAATGATATCCGTAAATGCAGTCGCTTCTTCTGGTGTCATTTCCAAGATTAGATTTGGATTTGCAGCATATGCTTGCAATTCTGCAACTGATCCAAATTGTAAAACTGCTTCAACAATGCCATAAACATTCATGAACTCAACAGACCAGTCGATTTGTGTAAAGACCTCAAGTGCAGCTGCTGTTTCAGGACGATCATAAGGATTAACATAATCTGTTGTTTCATCTGACATTTGATCTAAAGCCAGTGGTAATCCGGTTTCAATTGCAAAAGGAATCAAATAATTGAGTAAATCAGATTGACTGATGTAAGTGAATATTGTTTCAATATCATCTAGATTATCACTTGAGATGCTATTTATGTCAAAGTCATCTTCAAGATAACCACCCTCGATTAAGATTGATGCTATGCCAAAGATACCTTCAAGTTCTTCACCAAAGTTAAGTTGGGCAACCTCTTCCGTAGCATCTTTAACCTGAGTTGTAAATACAGTATCAAAAATATAGCGATCAATTGATTTACCACCAATATTAATTGCTCTTGCAAATGCTCCCAATCCATTTTGATTCATATCAGAAATATTATCTAATATGGATTGAACTTCACTAGGAATAGTAATCAGTTCTTGATCACTAGAATTTAATTGTTGAATAGAATCATCACTTACTGGTAGTGCATCAGTGACTCCTGATGCAAAACTAGCGATAACTAAAATAGGTATTAAAAATATAAAAGCAACGATGAAGCCTCTTACGGCTCCCATTGCTCCACCAAAAAAGCGACCTAAAACGCCCTTGTTTAATTTCTTAGAAGGGACAAATTTTTTATTTGCTGTATTATTTTCTTCAAACTTGATTTGCGCACTTTCATTTTGTTTTTTGAGTAGTGCTTTTCTAACTCCGTGCTTCCAAATAGGTTTAAATATAGATATCGTAAGAGAGAACTTAATGAGCGGATAAAAGAGAATGAATGCAATGATTCTCAAGACAAAGTCCAAAATTGCAATTACAAAACCTGTAATTGAAGGATCCTCAAGATATTGTAAGTATTGTGTGATGTCAGGAAGAGATACATAACTTTGAACCAAGGCTACTAGGCTATCAATGCTAATCATCGAAAATAGCCAGTTAAAAGAGATTCTTGAAACAATCCACAAAGTGATAACCGTCATAATGATGCTGACAATGGTAAAATATGTGGATTTGCTTGAACCTCTTAAAAATCCTAAAAGAAAATGTATCACTACAAAGAATCCTACAATCCCCCATTGAATCATCAAAAATGATGGCATATACATCCCGCCTCTCTCTTAAACCTATAAAGCTTATGTATATTTTATCAAATATACTTAACAAACTCAATTTTTACAGTTGAAATTTACTTAATCTTATGAATTTGTACTCTTTTCATATGAGTTATCACTTGTGTGGGTTCACATGGACCATACAATGGATGACTTCAGGAAATTTCGCTTCAACTTTATGATGCACACTTTCAGCAATTTTATGAGCAGCTTCAAGTGTTAATGATGATTGAACAGCAATTTCGACATCGACATATTTTTGAGTCATATGCTTTCTGACTTTGAGATCATCTACTTTAATGACTCCTGAAACAGACTGAATCACTTCATTGATTCTTTTTATGACTTCATCGCTTGGGGCTTGATCTACAAGATATGCAACAGATTCAATAAGAATCTGAATGGCTAATCTCAAGATGAATAAACCGATAATGATTGATGCGATATAATCGAATATAACCAAGTTAAATTGAGACAATGCTATCCCTATTACCGTAAACAAAGTCGCCCATGCATCTAAAAGATGATTTTTCGCATCAGCCTTTAGGGTAGGACTTTCATATTTCTTACTGACAATCAAGAAATATCTGAATAATGCTATTTTGATTAATAAGGATAATGTCGATATAATTAAAGTCAAAATATCTGGTTTGATTGCAGTTGAAGGATTCTTGATGTAATCAATGATTGATACAATTGAAAGATTACCAATAAAAATAGCAGTAATCAAGAAAATGATACCTAAAAGAAAATATGCAATGCCCTCAAATTTTTCATGGCCATAGGGATGGTCATGATCAGGTTTTTTGGTAGCTATTCTCAAAATGACCAATAGCATGAGACTGATGAAAACATCAGAAAATGAGTTGAGACCATCACTGACTAATGCCTGTGAATTCCCAACAATGCCTGATGTCAATTTTAACATAGTTAAGATGATGTTTACGATGAGTCCTACACCAACTGCTTGTAATATTTTATTGCTAGAACCTGTTTTCATAATATCCTCAATTCAAAACTATTTTAGAAATAAACTCCTCATTCATTTCTAAAAGATAATTTTTATCTATGCCATCTAGAAGTTGATAATCAGTAATGAACTTTTCTGCTTCTAAGTCATTTTTCATGAGTAAATCATATTTTTTTCCAATATGCATAATCATGACCAGCAATTTCTTAATATCATATGCATTCTTGATGCGTATTTCTGTATATTCAATCAGTTTGAAGTCGTTGTAAAAATAGATATCTGCTTCATACTCAGATAATTCAGGATCATTCATAAACATCACATCATATTCTAACCCCGATAGATACATTCTTTCAATCAGAGCCTCAGCTCTGGTAGCTCTTCTTTGTTGCATCACACGATAAACAGTCGAACTGACATTTTCTAATAGTTCATCAAACAAGATTTCATCATCACTTGTTTTAAATAAAGATTTCATTGAATAAATCTGTCCACCAAAAAGACTAAGATATTCCTGTTCTAAATCCTTTTTTTGTTGCTTGTTCCATTTTTCAAATCTCATTAGTGTACTCCTTTATGTTTTATTTGATTGATCTGATTGATTCAACGACATAAGTCTTTTGATTTTTGTATAGGTTCGCTTTCACCTTGTAGATGCAAATATCAGAAGATAATGTATTTTTATACTTTGCATATGTATCTTGAAACAGAGTAGCTTCAATTTGAACTGCACCATCATCAAGTTCGACAAATGCCATTTTTTGACCTTGTTTTGTCTTAATTTCTTTTGTTTTCTTGATATACGCTATTGCTTCTACTTCATCTTTATGATCTAAATCGCTTAATCTGTTTAGATGCTGAGCTTTAATGACATCTTCATATGCCATGATCGGACTATAGGAGAGATTAAAACCTAAAGCTTCTTTTTCTAGTTCAGCTTTTTCAGCAAATGTATAATCTTCGGTAATCTTCATCTTATAATCTGTGATATATAATTCATAACCTGCATCATCTACTTGCTTATGATAATTTAATGTTTTACGATTTAAACCAAATTGATCGAGAGCTCCACTGTGAATGAGCATCTCCATGTTTTTATCATTCAAATCTTTTTTCATTCTCAGTTTAAAATCTTGATAGTCAGTAAAAGCACCACGAGATCTTTCATCAATCATTTTTTGTACAGTCAATCTTCCAATACTCTTAATAGCGAGCAAAGGCAGATAAATTGCATTGTTTTGATAAATATATTGATCTGTCGATAAATTGATATCAGGAGGTAAAATCCTAATTTGGTGTTTTTTGATTTCATTTAAATAATCATTGGTCAATCCTTCGTTGCCTGTGACACTAGATAAAAGTGTGGTCATAAAGAGTGCAAAATAGTTGGCTTTTAAATAAGCCATTTGATAGGCAACAAGTGCATAGGCAACACTATGACTACGGTTAAATCCATAATCAGCAAATTTAACGATGTAATCGTAGATTTGCTCAGCTATTTCACTATTATACTGCTTATTGTGACATTTTTGAATAAATCGTATCCGTTCTTCTTCTAAGATTTGCTTGTCTTTTTTGGAAATACCTCTTCTTAGCAAATCTGCTTCAGCCAAAGTATAACCAGCAAATTCATGAGCAATTCTCATTATTTGCTCTTGATAAACAATAATGCCATATGTTGGCTTAAGTATATTTTCTAATTTTGGATGGATAAATTCATAAGATTTTCCATTTCTTCTGCTGATATATTCATCAATATTATCCATAGGGCCAGGTCTAAATAGAGCTAAAATTGCGACAATATCTTCAAATTGATAAGGCTTGAGTTTACGAAGTACAGCTCTCATACCAGTAGATTCTAATTGAAATATACCACTTGTCTCAGAACTCTCTAATAATTCATAGGTCTTCTTATCATCTAATTTGAGATCTGGTAAATGGAGTGTTCCTCCATCTTTGTGAATCATTTTGATGATGTCATCGATGATACCTAAATTACGAATACCTAAAAAATCTATTTTTAGTAATCCTAAAGATTCCAAATCTTTTGCTTCCAATTGGCTTTGATTAAAATCGTACAATCCCTTTTGTAAAGGGATATATTCTGTTAAATCCTGTTCAGCAAGAATCATACCTGCAGGATGCGTTCCAGTATGTCTAGGTAACCCTTCTATTTTTTTTGCAACATTAAGTAAACGGATCATTTCATGGTCGGTTTGATCAACATCATCATTAATTACTCTTTGAATGATGCCTTTGACTCGTGATGGATCGATTTTCATGACACGAGCAATATCTCTTATTGATGAGCGTAATGCAAATGTGCCAAAAGTGACAATAGAAACAATATGGTGGTCACCATATTTTTCTTTGACGTATTGAAGCACTTCATCTCGTTTGTTATCTGGAAAATCCATATCGATGTCAGGCATACTAATACGCTCTGGATTTAGGAATCTTTCAAATAGCAGATCATAAGTGATTGGATCAACATCTGTGATACCTAAACAATAAGCAACAAGAGATCCTGCTGATGAACCGCGGCCTGGTCCAACTAAAATATCATGTGTCTTAGCATATTTGACAAAATCATAAACTATTAAAAAATAATGATCAAATCCCATTTTATGAATGACTGAAAGCTCATATAATAAGCGTTGTTGATAAACTTTTTCATCAGCATTTTCAATTTTGGTCAATCTTTTTTTTAGACCAACCTTTGCTAATGACTCTAAATATGTTTTAGGTGTGCCTTGTTCTACTCTGTAGACTGGCATATCAAAATGTGGATTTTTCCATTGAAATGTAATGGACTTAATCATTGATTCTAATGTCTCAAAAACGTAATTATAATCTAGAAATAATTCTAAGAGTTCATCTTTTTTTAAAAAGGCGTAATTTGCATCTGGTGAGATCTCATTCTTTTCATCTTCTATTTTGCGTAATGCTTCATAGACGTCCTTATCTTCTTTGTTAAGGTATGAGGTTTGGTGAATTGGTAGCATCTTAACATTTGTTTGTTCAGATAGCTGATATATGATAGGAGCCACTTTCATCTCCATATCAAATGTATCTAAACATAAGCCTAAATAGAAATCATCAAATGATCTTTCAAATTCGATAGCCCAATGTTTAGCTAAATCATAGTCACCTTTTAAGATTGCTTGATCCATTAAAGCATCAGATCCTGAACTTACAAAAATCAATCCTTTTTGATATGTGACTAGTTCTTCAAGAGTCAAAGGTTTCTCGCTTTTTGTCAACATTAATTTAAGAAGATTTTGATATCCCGTTTCATCCTTAACATAGACTAAAAAACCTGTTTCATCAAGATCAGTTTGAACTTTGATCTTCAACCCTAAAACAGGTTTGATTTCATTAGTTTTTGCTTCTTTGTCTAAGGATAACATACCATGCAGGTTTTCATCACTTAAGGCAATAAAATCATATCCCCCCAATTTTGCTTCCTTAACTAAGGAAGGTAGGGGGATTGTGTTTTTAAGCATACTATATGAACTTTGTAAGTACAGGATACCAAACATATCTTTTCACCTTAGTATTATTATATCAATTTACCTGCTGTTTTTTAAAAAAAAATGCCAAATTCAGCATTTTCTTGTTATCTTTAGAATTTTGCGAAACCTTCACCAAATTGAATACAAGTTTCTTCTTCTTCGCTACTAGGTGTTGAATTCACCTTGAGTCCTGTTTCATAAAGGACGGCACCAGATTGGTTGATGCGATTAATCCACTCATCCATCCACTCACCTTCACCCCATCCATAGGATCCGAATAAGGCCACTTTTTTCCCATTCAATTGATTTTCCATTTCTTCAAAAAATGGTTCAAATTCATCTTCTTCTAATAATTCGACACCCATTGATGGGCAACCAAATACGATTCTATCGTATTTCAATGCTTCTTTAGGTTCGATTTCATCAACTTTCTTATAATCAACAGATGCTCCTGCACCTTCGAGTCCTTCTTTAATTTTTTCTGCCATGATCTCAGTGTTTCCAGTTCCACTCCAATATACGAGTAATATATCAGCCATAATGTCACTTCTCCTTTTAATCTTTTTCTTTCAGATTACTTAGCCATTATAATCAAATTTTAAAGTGATGTCAAAGGATTAAGCCTAGGACATACGTTTGTAAAAATAGAGGCAAGCAGCTATACCTAAGATACTTATCATACCAACAGGTATATACTCAGTCATCTCAATTTCTTCACTTACCGGTTCTACCACAACAGTCCTTTGATATGTCGTATAATTCCCTCTTGAGTCAGTAGCTATATAATTCACTGTTTTTTCACCTGGTGTGCTTGTATCTAAATACTGAGGAAACCATTTGAGATCGATATCATCAAGGTTATCTATGACCTTAATGCCGTCATATGGATCAAAAAATTGTCCAACTTGAAGTGTCATCTCGCTCGCTTGAATGATTGGAGCAGAAAGATCATCAACTTTAACATAGAAAGATTTGATGATTAAATTCTTTGACGAGTCTTCTAAGCTCAATAAAATCTGATAAATCCCAATTTTATCATATGAAATTTCGCCTGTTATTTGAACATCCTCTCGATCGATAAGATCATAATTATCAGTTGCTTCAATGATAAATCCTAAAATATCTAAAGGTGGACTAAAAACTTCGATCGTGATCATGTTTTGTTTTAAAACAAGCACTGGTTTTTCAATATCGATAATGATGATATCAACGGTAATGAGACTTTGGTTATCCGATAAATCAGTTGCACTCACATGAATTTGATAGACTCCTATTTGTTCATAATCGACTAAGCTATCATCAACATAAATTGTCAGATCACTTTCTTTATCATAATTGTCAGTTGCTAAAAAATGATAGGTCAGATTCTTTTGTGAAAAATCAGTAATTAATATATCGTTTATCTGTTCAATTTGTGGAGCAATCCGATCAACTATTTCGATATATGTCCTTAATGTGGTTTTATTCCCAGAACTATCTGTAACATCAATTGTTAAAGGATACTTGCCAATAATACCCATATTCACTGATTCTGTCATTTTTAAAATGAGCTGATCATAGCTCGTATAATTGTCAAAATACTCAATATAATCAATGAAGAAAGGCTTGGTTTCATCCACATCAAAAATGAGTGGATTGATGATATTAATCACTGGTTTTTGATCATCCACAACATTGATTTTCATTTTAAGTTCAACTTCGTTTCCTGACTCATCTGATAGGCTATAGTAAATGTAATACTGTCCTAAAACATCAAATTCAATATCGTGACGATAACTCAAATCAATTATCTGAAGATTATCATAATTATCTTCTACTGAAATAACATAGGATAAGAAATCGATGTCTGATTCATCTGAAAAAACCGAAATCGGGGTTGGCTGACTTTTGACAGTTATCAATGGAGGCTCTCGGTCGACAATTGCTAATTCAAAAGTTTGCTGGCTCGTCAATTCATTTTTATCTGTTGCATAAATTGTGATTAAATAGTTTCCTAAAGTTTGATAATCAACAAAAAAATCATTGACTAAGACATAAGGGTAGGGATCGTCATTATCACGAACAGTTATGAAATCAGACCATTCCCACGTCTCTTGATAGTCAATGATGATGGGTTGATTGAGGGTGATGAGCGGAGGTATAAAGTCATAGATTTCAATTGTAGTGGTCGCATAGCTTGTATTTCCTGATAAATCAGATACCTGATAATAAATGGGGTAGATTCCTGTTTGATTTAGAACAACCTCCATGTCGTTGATATCATAATAAAGATTTTCTGTAGCATCATAATTATCTAAATAAATAAACCCAATTTCAAGATCAGGCATTGAATTCCCAAGAGGTATTCTAAATTGTCCCACATGTTCAATAACAGGTGGAACCAAATCCACAATATTAAAGATAATGTCTTGTGTATGAATCACGTTATATGATGGAAAATAGACACGATATCTCATAGTATAGGTTCTTACGTGACTTGTTGTTATCACCGAAAAAAAGGTATGATCAACTGCATCTCTTTCATAGTACATGAGAGGGTCTATTACCAAAACATTATCTATGTAAAGATTTGCTTCTGGTATCTCTTTATAATTTTGAATATTATCATACAACGGGACATCCAAAATTTGATTAATCCATTCAACTTGAACCGTACAAATAGAAAACAAACTAGTCAACCATATTAAAAAGGACATACAATCACCTCTATCCTATGATAGATGTTTGTATATCCTTTTACTTTTTTTTATAGGCTATCTTCGAATTCTTTAACCTTTTCCTTGATGAATTGGTTTTTATAGAGTTCAAAATATTCTCCTCTTTTAGCCAATAACTCCTCATGAGAGCCCATCTCAATAATAGTTCCCATATCTAACATCACAATCAAATCAGAATTAACAATTGTAGATAACCGATGCGCTACGATAAAGCTTGTTCGATTATTTAGTAATTGATTAGTAGCCTTTTGGATGATAATTTCTGATTCAGAGTCAATAGATGATGTCGCTTCATCTAAGATCAAAATTCTTGGATTTGCTAAAACTGCTCTAGCAAATGAAATCAATTGTTTCTGTCCTACTGATAACAGGTTTCCACCTTCACCAACAAATGTCTCATATTTTAAGTCTAGCTTTTGTACAAAATCATCAACACCGACCATCTTTGCTGCATAAATTACTTCATCATCTGTCGCATCTAATCTTCCGTATCTTATATTTTCCATCACGGTTGTACTAAAGAGATGAGGACTTTGAAGCACATAACCTAATTTACTATGCAACCAATGAATACTTCTTTCTTTATAATCCTTACCATCTATTAGTATAGATCCTGATTTTGGTTCATAAAATCTTGATAATAAATTAACTAAAGTTGTCTTACCTGATCCTGTATGACCAACAAGTGCGACGCTTTGGCCGGCTTTAATTTTCAAGTTGAAATTGGTTAAGATGTGTTCATTTTCTTTATAAAAGAATGTCACATCCTTAAATTCAACATCACCAATAAGTGGTTCCCAATTTTCCTTGATATCATGAAATAATGTTCCATAAATTGCTTCAACTTCTTTAGTATCCACCAAATCAGATTGAGTCTCTATCAAGCCAACAATACGCTCTGCTGATGCTTGAGCATTTTGGAAGTCAGACAGTGTTCTAGAGATTGCCATAACTGGTTCGAAAAAGTTCACAGTATAGGAGATGAACATTTGTAATGTTCCAATAGTTATCGCGATCTCCATGACATAAACAGTACCGCGAACCATCGTAGTTGCTACTGCAAAATATGCTAAAACAAGAATAACTGATGAGAATAAAGCTGAAGATATAACTGCCTTGACACTTGCTCTTTTTAGCTTATGTGCTGTTTCAGCAAATTCATTAAAATTGCTTTCTTCAATGCTTAAGCTCTTTGTCGTTTTAGCTCCTAAAAATCCTTCATTATACTGTGCAGTTAATTGTGAATTATGTTTTTTAGCATTTCGATATTGTTTCAATATTAGCTTTCTAAAAACAAATGCAACAGCGAGCATAATCGGTAAGACGATGGTTACAATCAATGCTAATTTAAAGAAAGTAATATATAAAACCACCATGATAAAAAACATTGAAAACGATGCCCAAACAAAATCGATAATGCCCCATGAAATAATTAATGATAACTTCCTAGCATCTGATGTCATTCTCGCCATAATCCATCCTTGAGGTGTCTTATCGAAATATGAAAATGATAGAGTTTGTAAATTCTTAAAAGCTTGTCTTCTTAATTCGAAGCTGGTCTCAGCTTCAATAATGCCTGCTTGATAAATAAAGCCCCAAATAAATAAGCCAAACCCACAGGCGACAAGTAAGTTCACTGCAATAAAATATGGCCAAGTTGAATAGTCACCACCAATGAAAAATACGTCAATTGCATACCGATTGATTAAAGGGAAGATAGCATCTAAAACAGCAATCATACTGGAGAAGAATGCTAAAAGGAAGATCCTTTTCTTTGATCTAAAAACGATGCTTATTATTTTTTTCCAAGTACCTAAATGTACCTTATACTGAATATCATTATCATCCTCAAGATGCATCGCTTTCACCTCGTTCCACGAGCTCTTGGAATTCTTTTTCAAGTTTTCCTTGAATACTCCACAACTTTTGATATAACCCTGGTTTCATACTTAGCTCATTATGTGTACCAATGGCTTCAATATGACCTTGTTCAAGTACGATAATCACATCAGCTTCCTTAGCTGTTGTGATACGATGGGTAATAATAATGGTTGTATTTCTATATGATTTATTTAATAAAGCTTCTCTGATCATCATATCGGTCTTCGTATCTACAGCCGAAAGTGCATCATCGAAAATAAGTATAGGCTTATCTGAAACCAATACTCTAGCTATGGCTACTCTTTGTTTTTGTCCGCCAGATAATGTTGTTCCCTTTTCACCGACGATTGTTTCATATCCTTGTTTAAATGTCTTGATGTCTTTTTCTAGTGCAGCAGTTTCTGCAGCCCGATAAACACGATCTTTTTCTGCATTTTTATGTGCTATAGCGATATTTTCAAATACAGTTTTCGAATATAGAAATGGATCTTGTAAAACAACACCTATTTGACTACGAATATGCTTTTTCTTAATATCCTTGAGCTCGACACCATCAACAATGATTTGCCCATTCTGATAATCATACATACGAAGCAAAAGATTAATGATGGTAGATTTACCGCTACCTGTACGACCCACAATAGCAATTGTTTGTCCTTCTTCTATCTTGAAGCTTACTTTTTTAAGTAAATGCTCATTGGTATCATCAAACTTAAATGAAACATCCTTAAACTCAATATTACCTTTGATTTGAGGTGTCAATGTGCCATCATCATCATATTCGCTTGGCTTGCTTAAAATCTCATTAATACGATCAGATGCGACAAGTGCTTTACCAAAGTCATTGATAATTCTTCCTAGACCTCTTACTGGCCATATGAGCATACCAACAAGTGAAAGTGAAGCGACTACCCCAGCAGCATCCATTTGTCCTTTTTGAACAAAATAAACACCGATTGCGATAATGACTAAATATTGATTAATTCCTATGAAATCCATTGCTCCCCAATAAACGGCAACAATCTTATTAGCTCTTTTTAATTCATTGGCATATTCACGATTTTTTGTATTCATCTTTTCTGTTTCAAAAACTTCATTAGCAAAAGCCTTAACCACTCTTGTTCCAGAAAGATTTTCTTGGACAACAGTAATCATCTTTGATTCCATTTTTTCAATATTCATGAAAATCTTGTCAATTTTTAAGAAATATATAATTGATGAAGCAGCAACAAAAGGAACGATAGCAAGGGTCACCCAAACCATAGTTGAATTGATCAAAATTAATTGATAGGCACCAAAGAATAGTGTAGCAAGTAAGTGGACAACATCAAGCATTCTGCCTGATAGGAATCCTGTAGTTGATTCGATATCGGTTGTAACACGTTGAATCAAATCACCTGTATCTGCATTGTTATGAAATTTATAATTCAAGTCTTGAATGTGACCATAAAGACGAATGCGCATTTTTTCTCCCATACGTTCTAGAAGATAGCCTTTAGTCCACATTTCTACAAATCTTAAACTGAATCTAAACAACTGCAAAATCATTAAAGAGATAGCAATGCGCATGACAATTTCCATAATATCTTGCGTTTTAGAAAAATAATTCAGTAAAAAAGCAGGTAAATTCACTTCACCTACAGACACATTGCCAACTGCTATACCAGGTTGTGCAAGTAATGCTTTAATTAGGTACTGCGTAAACAAGGGAACATTCGAGTAAGTCCATTGGTGAAAGGCTGTTAGAAATGCCGATATCACAAATAATACTGTGAAGCCCTTTGCTAAGCGGAATAGTTTAATAATTCGCATGTTGTTCCCTCCTTAGCCTATATAAGTATATAGGAAATTTTTTGTTTAGTCAATTTCTATTGAGATATCTATTAAAAAATGATGAAAAAAAGAGATATTTCTATCTCTTATTCATCACTTTGATCATTTTTATCAGATTGTTTTAAATATTTTAAAATGGGTAAGTAATGAGTTGTTACTTGAACAGCGTCCTTATAGTGTTGGTGATTAGAAAAAAGCTTTTGCGCATCAACCATTAGATAATCTAAGACATGATATTCATCAGTTAAATGTTTGATCCCCAGGATCTCTCTTCTTAAATAATTGAGGAGTTGTATCTTATCTCCTTTGTATTTGTGTCTTAAATGTGTCATTAGCAATCTAGATGTATTGCATAAATCCCTCAACTCTTGAGGAGCTGCTAATATCAATGCTAGTTTTTCATGTTCCTTTTCGTAATCTAAACTCATCAAGTAAATAACCAACCATTGACTTGAGTTTCTATAATAAGGTTTAGATAATGAAATAACTTCTTTATATTTTTGATTAAAAAACATTGACTTCGCAATAACAAAATCACGATCACTTTGACTTAAACTATTCATTTTGCTTAAAGTTTCTTCAAGATTTTTTGGGTTTTGAAAGTATGCTTCAAATTGAACATATTCATTTCTGATTTCTTTAAGTAAATCAAAGTGTTCAAGATCAACAAGCATATTGACGTAAACCGAATAGTTGTTGATAACCTCAGAAATTCTATGCATTCTAAATGCATTAAGTAATCTCCATTTAAGCAAAAGCAAGATGATGTTTTGTGATAAATCTTCATACTTAGGTGAAAATGAGAGCAACTCGAAAGCTTCGCTAAAACGGTTCAACTGAAAGAGTTGCATATTTGAAAGGATTAAGAATAATGCAAAATCATTATCTCTTAAATGAGGAATGTAAGATTTCAAATCTCGAAATGATTTTTCCGCTTCAGTATATTTCTTTAATAGCATGAAATATCCCATGCGAACCAATTGCGATTGATAATCGCGACGCTCTAGATACTTATGTGTCATATCTTCATATGGCAATGTGCCATAGGTCAGATGATCAATAATGATTTTTACATCTTCTTCATAAAAGTCTTCAATCATATCATAGACTTCATCTAATTTGAAACGTTCAACCAATGAAGGAATAAATTGATGCCCTACTTCTATTTGGTTGTTTTCCAGTTTAGATAAATAGGATACACTGCAAATACCTTCGCACCCTTCTTCAAGTGTCATGCACATCTCCTTTCTTTTAAATCTAATTGCTGATCCAATCGGTTTTACTTCATAAAGCTTTTGTTCTTTTCTGTTCTTGACTAATCTTCTAAAATGTACCATGTTTGTGTTCATATGAACCCCCTATTTTTTTTTGGTCCCGACCATTATATTTATAGAGGTTTTTTAAAATCAAAAAAAAATTTTACTAAAACGATAAAAAAGATATTTTACTGTATAAAAAAACGACATTTTTTTGTCGTTTTTTAATGTGATCTAGCTGATTTTCTTCGCTTTATAAAGGCAAATATCAAACAATGGGCATTTGTTACATTTAGGATTTTTTGCTAAGCAATGATATCTTCCAAAAAATATCAATTGATGATGCGTTTTTTGCCACTTTTTCTTAGGAATTTTTTCCATTAATTTTCGCTCAATTTCAAGCACACTATCATGCTCTTTTGCTAAGCCTAGACGGATGCTAACTCTGGCAACATGTGTGTCTACTGCTAAAGCTGGAATACCAAATGCATTACTTAAAACAACATTTGCCGTTTTCCTTCCAACTCCAGGAAGTGCTTCAAGTAATTCTCTTTGATTTGGAATTTGATTGTTATATTTTTCATAAATCATTTTTGAAAGTAGGATGATATTCTTCGCTTTATTTCTATAAAGACCAATTGATTTGATCAATGATTCAATATCTTCAATTTGAGCTTTACTCATAAGTTCTGGTGTGGGATATTTTTCAAACAATAATGGTGTGACTTTATTCACACTGATATCAGTGGTTTGAGCGCTTAAAACAACTGCAATTAATAACTCAAAATGATTTTGATGATTGAGTTCAACATGAGCATCTGGAAACATTTCATCAAGAACAGCTAAAATATGTAGGGCTTTATTCATTTAATCTTTTTAAATATCTCATCGAGGGCATTTTCAACATCTTCATCTATTTCTATTGTATCAGGAATGACTTGAGTCAAAAGTCGTTCAACATATTTAATGCTGATTCTATCTTTAGCTGCTTCAATGGCACTGATGATTTGTTGATGCTCATAATTTTGATCGTCATACCATCTTCTGATGTTTTCTAATTCGTGTGATCTCAATGGTCTGCCCAATCCTTGCTCAAAAAGCTTAATAGTTTCTGAAATTGATGATTCGTGTAATAACTTAAGTTTGTCTAATTCATCTTGATGATATAAATCTTCAATTTTCTTAAATGTTGGATCGAGTTCAAAGACTTCTCTTTGCTTGTCGTCTTTTATTTCCAAAAGAATTGTCATAAACCCCTTGTTCATTAAAGACTCAACAGCTGTTCCTATTTCGGTTTGATTGAATTCGACTCTTCTTGAAATGGAAGCAATAGAGAAAGTCTTTCTTTTCTTATAAATTGAAAAAAGAGCAAGTAAGACTGACATTTCTTGCATTGTTAATTTTAACCGTTTGTATTCCTTGATTAAAATACGTTCAATGGATAAGTCATAATCCTCATACATTCTCTTTAATATCATAATTACCCTTCTTTAACGCTTCATGAGCAGCGTTTTGTTCAGCTTCTTTTTTTGTTCTTCCTCTACCAACACCTAGTGTAATATGATTGTCTAATCTTACTGCAGCCTCAAACTCACGATTATGAGAAGGCCCCGTTTCTCTAATGGTATGATATGAGATAACGCGCTTATCTCCACTTTGAATTAATTCTTGAAGTGCGGATTTGTAATCTTTATTTTTCCAAACTTTTGGAAAATAAGGAACTGCAACGATTTCAAAAACACGTCTTGCTTCCTCTAAACCTAAATCGAGGTATATTGCAGCAAATAGTGCTTCAAAAACATCTGCAATCATCGCATTATTAGGTCCCTTAACACTTTCACCTTTACCAAGTTTAATGTAATCAGAAAGTTGAATCTTGTTTGCATACATGACTAAAGCATCTTCGCATACAGCTTTTGCTCTTTTTTTCGTCATTTCGCCTTCATCTGCTAAATCCTCTTTATAAAGATAATCGCTCATGAGTAATTCAATCACTGCATCGCCTAGAAATTCAAGTTTTTCATATTTTTCCAGTTGATTTTCATAAGCATATGACGAGTGTGTTCTTGCCATATCATAAAGTGATTCATCCTTATATGGGAGATTTAGCTTTTCTAATAAAGCTTTCATTCTCCTTGTACCTCTTTCTTTGCTAAAACTTCAGAAACGATTTGAATGACATTGGCTTCAACCATTTCTTTAGCTTGACGTATGCCATTATAGAATCCTTTTTCTTTTGATGAACCTTGTGCTTTCACGACAACACTGTTGAATCCCATCAAAAGAGCACCACCGATTTCGGACGCATCTAGAGATTTCTTAAAACGAACAAGCGCTTTTTTCATGAAGAGTGAACCAATCATCGCAAATACTGAAGACTTGATTTCTCTTTTAAGAACTTGTCCTAAGCCCTTAGCAGTACCTTCCATGGTTTTCATGACGATATTAGCTGTAAAACCATCAGATAATAAGATATCTGCATCAGTTAAAAATATTTCTTTAGGTTCTAAATTTCCATAGAAATTAATATCTTTACTCGCTTTGAGTAAAGCAAAGGTTTCCTTATCAAATTCTCTACCTTTTCCATCTTCTGTACCAATATTGATTAAAGCTACTTGTGGATTCTTTCTGTTCAACACTTTTTCAGCCATCGTTGTAGCATAAATAGCAAACTCTAATAAGTGTTCAGGTTTAAAATCTACATTGGCTCCTGAATCTAGTAATATTCTGCCTCTTCCATCATAGGAAGGAATAATTGGAGCAATAGCAACTCTGTGCATGCTTGGCATTCTTCTAATAATAAAATGGCCACCAACAACTAATGCTTGAGTTGGACCAGCACTAACGACTGCATCTGATTTGCCATCTTTGACATGTTGCATCGCCATGAACATTGATAATTCCTTATTGGTTCTATATTGCTTAATTGGATCCTTTTCACCCATGGATAAATAATGTTCAGTATGAACTACGTGAAGTCTGGGATGTTGTTTCAAAAAAGGTGCCATTTTGGTTTCGTCACCAAAAAGAGTTATTTCGATATTATCAAACTTTTCTAAAGCCATTAATGTACCAACAACCATAGGTTCTGGTGCATAATCTCCACCCATGCCATCAACTGCTAAACGTATCATAAAAATCCCTTCTTTCGCTATAAATCATTATATCATATATTTATTTATGCAAAATGAATTAGAAAGTTAAAGATTTAACTTGTTCTGTTTCTTTCAACAACAATACCATCTAAGGTTAAAAATAAAAATAAGAAATATAAGAAGAATAACCCTTCCATCGATAATGAGAAGATATTGCCTAGATCCCATCCGGTTCCCATTGCAACATCGTAATCATAGATGATATAAAAGACGATATATAAAAGGTTAGAATATTTTAGAGTATAAAAAATAGAAGCTATAATTAGAAAAACGCCTACTCTTGTTTGAAAATAATAAGATGGTTTTAAAGTGAGACCGGCAACAAACAAGAACAAAGTAATTAGGATGAAAAAGAACATCGGTGGATATTGTAAGAAATCTAAGATGAAAAAACCTATTGTCGCGAGCATGATTGCAATCGCAATACCTTTAATCATCCATATATCAGAGAACGCAAAAAACATAAATATAGGTATTGCTGCAAAGCTCAAGAAACGTAAAATAGACATTGCAAATAGATTGTAGATACCCATACTAAATAGTACGGATGGCACAATCAGATGAAACAAAGCAAAACACCCTAAGACAACAATAGCAACTACACTTCTTTTCATTGTAAACCCCCTTAATTGTATTGATTATATTATACCACTATGATGCTCATAGAAAATAGTGGTTGTTAATGATTATATACTTTAAGTGAATCATTGAGATACTTATTTAAATATTTATATGCTGTATTGGTTTTAAAGTCTGGTTTTGATAATAGAGATAGTACATTTTTTTGTGCTTCGATTAAAATAGGATAATCGTTTAATAAATCAAGAAAGTTGAATTTGAGGTATCCACTTTGCTCAACACCAAGGAAATCTCCTGGACCTCTTGCCATGAGATCATATTCAGATAATTTAAACCCATCATCTATTTTTGATAACATTTCTAATCTTTCGATATCTTCTTTGTCAGAGATTAAATAGCATACACTTTTGAGTGTTCCTCTACCAACACGACCGCGGAGCTGATGGAGTTGACTTAACCCAAAGTGTTCAGCTGAATATATGGCTATCAAGGTTGCTGTAGGGATATCGATGCCAACTTCTATCATGGTTGTAGCAAGCAGTATACTTTCGGGCGTATATACAAAGTTTTCCATCATATGTTCTTTTTCATCTTGTGGAAGCTTGCCATGTAACACAAAAATCGGACACGAAAATCTTGCATATATTTCTTCATATACAGTTTGAATATTATCTTCAACCTTATCTGAATCTATAGCTGGTACTACTAAGAATACATGTTCTTTTCTTTCAATAGCAGTATCAATAGATGTATAGAGTTCGCCTAGTTTATCCTTTTGAATATAGAACGTTTCAATAGGTATTCTATCTTTAGGTTTCTCCTTGATGATACTCACATGTGATTCACCAAAAGCAATCATAGCAAGCGTTCTTGGAATAGGTGTTGCAGTTAAATATAACACATCTTTTGCATGTGCTTTGGCAATGAGTTCATCCCGAGTATTAACACCGAATTTGTGCTGTTCATCAATAATGACAAGTCCAAGATGATCAAACTCTACATCATCTTCAATTAAGGCATGTGTACCTATAACAAGATCATATTCGTGATTTTTAATAGATGCCTTAAGTTCATCCTTCTTTTTTGTCTTACCGCTTAATAAGGCGATTTTACATGATTTGAGATGTGTAGTAAAATATTGATAATGCTGATTTGCTAGTAATTCTGTAGGTGCCATGAAAGAAACTTGTTCACCTGCTGTGATTGCTGCATATATAGCTATTAAGGTAACTAGAGTTTTTCCTGATCCCACATCTCCTTGGATCAGACGATAGTTAGCATAAGGCTTTTTAAAGTCTCTAAATATATCATTAACTGCATCTTTTTGATCTTGTGTTAATGTATATGGTAATTCATTAATTAAAGCTTTTACTTTATTTAAGTCATAGGGTTTGGGTAATCTTTGAGCATGTTTTGCTTGCTGTGACATCAACTTGAGTTGAAGATAAAAAGCTTCCTCATATTTAAATCTTCTGACTGCTTTATGGATATCATCAATCGATTGTGGGAGATGTAATTTTTGATAGGCTTCATCTCGAGGAAGGAGATGGTACATATCAATAAACTGTTTAGGTATTGTTTCATATATTGAGACTTTATTTTCATTAAAAATAGTTTGAACGATTGTTGATAAAGTTCGATCATGAATGCTTTCGAACCCATAAATAGGTTTAAAGGGTACCTTCTTATCAAGCATCATAATTGATGCAGCAACAATTTGTTTCCGGTATAAATGATAAACACCTTTGACGACGATTTGATCGTTGACCTTGAGTTGCTTCATGAGATATCCTCTGCCGAAAACAATGATCTCTATAATTTGATCAAATACTTTCGCATGAAAGACAACACGTTCTCTTTTGGAATAGCGTTGCATGATAAGCTCTGATGTGATTACTGCCTGAACTGTAATTGTATCTTTGTGTCTTGCCCTATCAAGTGAAGTGATTGAATAATCCTCATATGCCTTAGGGTAATTTAAAATAAGGTCATAGGTAGACCAGATATGATGGTTTCTTAAAATGTGTAAAATACTTGGACCTACACCTTTGATGTCTTGAAGCTTAATTTCCAATTTCATCACCTATACTTATTATACTAGAAAACCATAATCTATTTTTAAAAACCATCTGATATCAAAAAAAAGCCCGAAGGCTTTTCATTTGGAATAAAATCATTTATAAAATACTATAGTTGTTTATTGCTTCTTGTGATACTTCTAGTAATTCTTAAAGCAAATAAAATAATGATACCAAAGAAGCCTATAGCTCCAGGAATGAGGATAATTCCAATATAATCTAATGCAGTAAAACCAAAAATAAGTGCTGCAACAAATACGAACATTGCTAGTAAGATGCAAAATGTTCCTCCAATTAAAGCTATGATATCAATGATAAAATCAAACTTATCCTCAAACCAATCAATGAATCTGTTTATTGTTTTTTTCATAAAATTATTCTCCTTTAATTGAATTGCAACTTACTTCTTTTTTATTAGATTAGTTCAAAGTTAATATGACTGTTTCAGTTGCAACATTGCCTGCCCTATCTTCAGCTGTAAAAATAAATGCGTAGGTTCCCACTACAAGATTATTTGTCCAATTAGTAGGATATGTCATCTGAACAACACAAGTCGCATCTACATCATCAGAGCATGTTGCAGTAGGTATCATAATCATACCACCTAATGTCTGAGTAGCTACAAAATCTGGATCGATTGTAATAACTGGTGCTGTTGTATCTGTTCCTCCACAAGACATTAATGTAAACAATGAAACCATAATTACTATTAATACCAATGTTTTTTTCATTTAAATATCTCCTATTCTAATTTTATATATGAATCATCTATCATGATTTTTTATGATATTTTCAATATTGCACTGACTCAATAGTGATTCCCCATAAAAGGACTAAAACAAGCATTACAAATATAAAAATTGGTATAGAGGATAAAATGAAATGTAATATGTAATTTTTTGAAGGACTCATAAGTTTTAAAAAATAATAGATTGGCATTATAACAGCAAATGCAAAAAATAAAATATTGATAAACTCTATATAGAAGAATCCAGGTTCAAAGTTGAAATTATAAAACCTATAGAAAAAAATTAAAGTTGTGATGTATAGAGTGGATATTAACACTATATCTTTTTTTCTCATCTATTCCCCTTATTACAGATATATTCAAAATACTACCAACTATAGGATTTTCAGTCGTTTCATGCATTATTTGAAAGTCATAATATATTTCTTTTTTTATTGCCAATATTTTGTGTCATATTCATTTTGTTCTAGCATATTTAAATTTAGATTTAAAATAATTCCAGTAGTCTTATACTCAATTCCTACTTTATATACAGGTTCTATTATGATACTATTATCGGAATATATCGATATATTAAGGCTCAGTATGTTGCTTGATTCATCATCTATATTAATGAATATTAAATAACTGTCATTGTATACATAAAACCCTCCATTATTCACAAGAACAGCATGATTGAAGAGGTTAACCAATTCTTCTTTGAATCCAACCAGTTCAATTAGAAGAATTTGATCCGGATTATCATCAATATAATCGTCGTGAATAATTAGTCTTCCATCTATTGAATCATATAATAAATTACTATTCCAGTTATTCTCATCAAGCACAATTGTTTTAACATTATCTACTAAATCCGTAATTTCTGAATCTTTAAGCGATCTTCGTGGATCACAGGCAACTAAACTGCAAACTAAAAAAACTAATATCAAAGCAATTACAAAACTCTTAGCAACGTGATTAATTTTCATATTTGTCACCTTTATTAAATTTAAATTTAATATATCATGCTGAATCCAAACATGAAGCTTTTGACATAAGGATTTTCAGTCCAAAACTGCACATGGAAATTGAATATTATATAACCAGTCAAAATAAATCTAAAATTTATTTACCCAATTGGAGTATAACAAATCAAAGAAATCTATGATACTTACTTTTTCTTTCTCTACAAAACAAATAATTTCATTCTCATTCATAATATAATTTTCAATGCCTTCAACTTGAGATATTCTGCTCGAATAATGGAAGCTCATTCGTACTTGATAATAATAATCGAATGATTTGTTATTATCAATTTTGCGCTGATTTGATTCTTCAAGATAAACATGGAACCTGAATGATTTACTAATAAATTCTATTTGAGTTTCTTCGGGATTTTTGGAATATAATTTTTTCAATACATAATCTTTTGAATCAGATTCAATATTATAAATAATTGTAGATCCATCTTTGATGTTAGTTGTAATTTTGACTTTATTTTTGCCTAATTCCAATTCAAAAATTGGAAGCTGATTTTTTTTGTATTTGTCATAATCAAAATTGATTTGTGATTCTTTACTGCATATTGTAAACATATTATCACCTCATATTCAATTAATCAAATAATTATAGGAATTGCTATAACTATATAATGATAGGATTTTCAGTCGCTTCATGCTTTAATATGTTAATATATAAATCTTATTTCAGAGCATGATATTACTCAAAAAGCATTGTGAATAGAATAGTTAGTAGATTGAAAATCAAAACGAGTAGCATAATGCCCGATATATGAGAAAAAGTGACACACAATATGTACTTCTCACTTGGTTCATAATCGAAATGTTTTTTATAGAAGAACAAATATTCGACAGCGATTACAACAAGAATGAAAATCATAACGATGTATTGAGCGATCAGTCCACCACCAAAAAGATTAAAACTTAATAACAAGAAGACAAATGATAATAGGAAGATATAAAAAAACAGATACTTAAAAAACAATATTTTATCAGTAATAATATCAAAATAGTGGTAGATCAAAATTCTTAAACCTGTTAACAATGGAGCTATAAAAATCACAATAATTACAATGTTTAAAATTGAAAGATTAGATAGGGCTTCTAACATATCTTATTCCTCAAATCAAATTACTATTTGTGCAATTATATCATATTTTATATTGATAAATAACATAGAAAAATGCACATATAGCTGGGATATCCAATAACAATCCATGTTCAATCCAATATACATAAAATTGAAATAATACTTAATCACAAGATTTTTCTATCGTTGGATAAAAACAAATCTTAAAATGAATTGCTTTATTTGTCTTTATATAATGATCATTCTCAATTATCTCTACAACTGATATCAATCCCCATATTAACCAAATCATTGCCTTGATACAATTTCATTTGAGCGCCAGCTTGAAGATCATAATATTCATCATTGTAAAAAACAATGTAGTTTTCCAAATGATATAACCCCATGGTACACGTTGTTCCTTTTTCGCTTTCAACTAAAAATCCAATGAGAGCATACATTTTTTCTTCATCAATATCAATACGTTTGTATATTGTATACCCATCTCCTGTATAAAAAAGAGTAAAAAATTCTGGTTGTGGATTATCAAGAGGATCAGTTTGATAAGTACATGCTGAAATACCAAATGAAAAAGCTATCATTAAAACCAAAAATACTATTTTTCTCATACAAATTTCCTCCACTATATTCAGATAATAATCGTTTAAAGTACAAATATTTACTATTAATAAAAATCTAAATTATCATATAACAAAAGCAGTTTGCATTGACTTAAAAAATTGTAATGACGAGAACCATTCAATTCCATTATATTGATTGGTAGTTACTCCTAGTAGAATTGAACCCAAAAAAATCTTCTAACTTTGCTGTCCTTGATTAGCGATAGATGCAATTTCATATGGTGAAATCAATTTTTTGTGTGTGAAATCCAAATGATAAAACCCGGTTAAAACAACATAATCTTTGTATTCATTGCCAGTTTCTTTCTTTAGCTCAGCTACATATTTTTGGTTGACCAAGATTGGATTGAAGAATCGTATCGTAACGGCGTATGTCATTCTCCCATACTTTTTTTGTGGTTTTCTCAAAGAAAACCAGTAATCATTACCTTCTTTACCATCAATTTTACCAAACAAATCAACAAATAGAATTGAGAAATAATTGTTTTTTCTCGAGAAGGTTATGATCTGGTGACTGAAATCTATTTTGATTGATTTACTATCAGCTAGATTCAAAATTTTATCATAAATCAAATACATATCTAATATGCCTTGTGATAAAGCCTCAACGATATTGATTTGATATTCTTTATAAAAGGCTGATGATAGATAGCTAAATGACTGAATGACTAAATAGATACCCCCTAAACATAAAGCAATAATCAAAATGGTGTTCACCACTGTCAAAATAATCGAAAATACAGAGAAAATATTGGGTTCTATATATTGATAGATTGAAATAATCTTAAGTAAGGCACCAATGATTAATACCAGAATAAATGTAAACACAAGCCGAGTTATTAAAAAATAGTATTTTGATTTTTTGTTCATCATATCCACTCCTGAGAAAGTCTTATAAAACACTCAAATTTTCTATACTTTAAAATTGTTTTTCATCCAATCTTTATTATCTAGTAAAAAATATCACTGATTAATAATAAGATGGTCCATCCAAGAATTAGAGATGCAAGATTTGCTAGGATAGCATAAGGTATAGGCTTTAGCCACTGTTTTTCCTTAAACAATAATTTGTAGGCAATCATCTCACTCACAAAAACAATGAATTCTCCTAATAGCAGTATGCCTATTCCGGCAAAAGCACTCCATAATGCAAATCCAAAAAATACGCATAAATTTAAAATCAGCTGTGTAGAAACATTGACAATAAGTGCGATTTTGTAGGTTTGTTTCTCACGATATTTTGCGACATAAAGCAAAGATAATTCAACAATCAAAGTGATGAATACACCAAGTAATGCAGTTGCTATTACTCTAAAATAGGGAAAGTCCTCTGTAACCATACCTATATCATCATAGTATGTATCAGTTTGATCACCCACTTCTTGAAATACTGAATCATTGCTTAAATCATAGATGAAATGTGCACTGAAGTAATTTCTTGTGACTGTATCAGAAACAAAGACATTATTTGATTCCGTGACAATAACAATCTTAAACACACTAGGTGCCATATAGTAACCTATGAAAAATTCATTCGGACTAGTATTTCCTATGTGATGTGGTTCGGGGGTGTATAAAGTATATGATGCAAATCCTTCATCATCTTGATATCCATTAAGTATTTCTGGGTAATCAGAAGCGTAATAGTCATAAGAGATTTGCTCTGATATTTCTTCATCGGTTAGTACTTCAATGGTCCTATTATAGTAAACCAACAGGTCAAAATAATAAGGTTCGTCAATCCCAACAATCTCAATTAATGATGTTGGTTTGGGACCCATATCAGCTGAAACAGATATTGAAAAAAAGAAGGTACATGTCATTACTAGAAATATAAAAGCAAATAATTTTTTAAATTTCATAATCATTTACCTTTTCTATATGGATCAAGTATATAAACTTTTTCATATATATCTTTTGTTGCTAATATACCTTCATCAACAAGATCTTGCAGATGATATGAATATCCATCTTTTTTAATGACATAGCCAATATCATTTAAAGTATTATCACAAGCAGATCCAAAAAAACCAAAATCATATCCATCAATGATTATATCTCCAATGACTGCTTCGCATGTTAAAGATTCTCGATAGAACTCATAACCATTAAGTGTGGCTACCAACTCACCTGGTGAACCATCTATATCATGATTGATTGCTGAATTTTGGCATCCTTCTGCGATAAATATAAGTGCTATGATTATTATGATTTTAGTTAGTTTTTTTATCATTTTTATCTTTGCCCCCATGATTGTTTTATCTAATGACTGATATTGATCTATGTCATTACTAATGATTTTTTCGACTCATCTATTGAAAAACCATCTAGCTAAAAGAGCTAATCCAATGAATGCAATCACTATAATAGCAACCTCCAGATGTCCTTGAAAAAAGATAAATAGCAATATTGCTATGACAATAAAGATAATAAACGGCACCAATATCCCGTTCTTTTTTGTCGTAAGAGACGAGGAAATTTGTTGCTCATAAATCCTTGGTTCTCTCTTAGTTTTTTGGATTCTAAGATTTTTTGGCAATTGATCTTTTCTTGACATATTTGCCCCCGCATGATTTCTTTAACATGATTATATCATAATTAGCATAAATAAAACATAAACTCCTGGTGGATTTATTACATAAAAAAAGGCAATTATGCCTTTTTTAAGCATATGCCTTATTCGTTAAATATAGATCAGCTATAACGATTGCTACTGCATTTTCTAATACAATACCTACTCTTCTAGCAATACACACATCATGTCTTCCACCTATTTCGAGTGAGTCTACTTTGTTAGTTTCAAAATTATAAGTTTGTTGTTCTTTTTTTATACTTGAAGTTGGCTTAACAAATACCCTAAAAACGATATCATTGCCGTTTGAGATACCACCAGAGATACCACCACTATGATTGGTTTTTGTTTCTCCTTTTTCATTGATGATTTCATCATTAAATTCACTGCCCATCATGTTTATTCCAGAGAAACCAGTTCCAAATTCAACACCTTTAACTGCAGGAATAGAAAACATCATTTTTGCTATTTCGGCTTCAAGTTTATTAAAGAATGGTTCTCCCAATCCGGTAATCATCTTTTTAATTGTGATTTCAACTATTCCTCCAACAGAATCATTCTTATCAGCTACTTCAGTTAAATATGCATCAATTTTTGTCATGTCAGTTAGCGTTCCTACTTGAATCAGTTTGTTTTCAAATTGAAATGGAAGAATCATCTTAGCAATGGAACCTGCAGCTACTAAAGGTGCTGTAAGTCTTCCTGAGAATCTGCCACCACCTCGGTAATCTTGAAATCCTTTATATTTTTGGTTTGCTACAAAATCAGCATGACCAGGTCTTGGCTGTTTTTTTAGGTGTTCATAATCCTTTGATTGAACATTATGATTTTCAATCATCAAATGAATGGGTGATCCTGTGGAAAATCCATTGAAGACACCAGATGTGATCTTAAAAAGATCATCTTCTTTTCGAGGTGTTGTCCCAATAGCACCTGGCTTTCTTAAATTTAAGTCATGAGTTATCTTTTCTTCATCGATTTTTATGCCTGATGGCATGCCATCAATCACAATCCCTATGGCTTCTTGATGTGATTCACCATATAAAGTTACTTTAAATAGATTCCCATAGCTATTCATCTAATATCACTTCTTTCAATTGTTTCATTAGTTGATCTGTTAATTCAATTTCTTGTTCAAACCAGATTTCTTCACTCTTTAAAGCTTGAATGATGAGCATTGAAATGCCACCAATCCCTTTTTTGCTATCTTTCATGATTTGAGTTTCAAGGGGATTATAAACCAGATCAATTACAGTTTTTCCTTCAACCTCTTCTCTTGTTAGAACCGACACATTGACATCAGGATACGTGCCAATAGGCGTTGCTTGAACATAAATATCAACAGACTCTGGATTGATGTCTCGGTACTCAATTACATGCTCAAAATAATCATCCTTATGAGCGATGTTTCGTGTAACGACAGAAACATTAGCACCTAAGTCCTTAAGTACATGATAGACTGCTTTAGCTGCTCCACCTGAGCCTAAAATATAGACATTTTTTGATTTGACATTTAGATTGTTTTTTTCTAAAAGTCCTTCAAATCCATCATAATCAGTATTCGCACCAATAACTAATCCATTCTTCATGTAAATGGTATTGACTGCTTGAATGAGTTTAGCTTTGGGTGTTAATTGATCGACATATTGGATCATTGATTCCTTATAAGGGATTGTGACATTGAATCCCTGATAAATGCCATGACGCAATTCATCTATTAAATCTGGAATTTCATCTGCTTCAACTTCCAAAAGATCATATGTCAATTCTATTTTTAGCTTTTTCCCCATATATCTATGAATTAATGGAGATTTACTGTAGCTTATATCGTGACCTATGAGTCCTAATCGTGCATTCATTTTTGATACTCCTTAGAGAGTTTCATGATCTCTTTGATAAAAGATTCATAGAATGGCCATAAATGATCATTATCAAGCTCTGCTTTTCTTTGATTCAATATGTCTTGTTCTCTATTCATATCAAGGATAGGAAGCTTATTTGTTTTTTTGAATTCACCAATCTTTTGAGAAACAAGCATTCTATCTTTAAATAGACTCATCATTTTTTGATCGATTTCATCGATTTGTTTTCTTAATTCCTCAAGATTCATGAATGTCACCTCCTAAATTTTGATAGACTTCAAAGAATTTTGGATAAGATTTACTAACTGCGTGAGCATTTAATATGGTCACAGGACCATCAGCTTTAATTGCTGCTATCGCAATCGCCATGACAATTCTATGGTCATTAAACGATTCAAAGCTTTGATTGCCTTTAAGCATCTTTTGACCTTTGATCTTCATTTGATCTTTATGAAGTTCTACTTGAACCCCAAATTTAATGAGTGTCTGATACATCGCATCCAGTCTGTCTGATTCCTTGATTTTTAATCGTGATGCATTGATAAATGTAGTTTCATTTTGGCTTAAAGCTGCAAGCACCATCAATATCGGACCTAAATCTGGAATCTGACTTAAATCAATAGTGATACCAAAGGTTTCACTTGGTTCAACTTTATAGATTCGAGATACATCATCGTACATGATGTTACCTACCATGCTCTTGATGATATCAACTATTTTGTAATCTCCTTGTTTGGTTAAAGGATCGAGATTGGATAATTCTATCTTATCGCCTATGAGTCCAGCTATCATCCAAAAAGCTGCTTGAGAGTAATCAGCTTCAACAGTTGCTGTTTGAGGCATGTATTTTTGACCACCTTTGATATAAAAATACTGGTCAACTTCTAAGATGTGAATACCAAACAATCTTAAGGTATCAAGAGTTAAATTGACATATCCTCTTGACTCAATTGGTGTGGTCATTTCAATCACTGAATCTTTTTTTAATAAAGGTAGAGCAAATAATAAGCCTGTTAAGAATTGTGAACTGACATCACCTGAAATGGGATAATATCCTGCTCTTAATGGACCTTTGACCTCAAGAGGCAAATAAGCATCATCTGGTCTTGAATAATGAATGTTCTTTTTATCAAACAAATCAAAATAAGCGTCTAGTGAACGATAAGGTAGTCTTTTACTACCAGTAAATGTCACTTTTTCTTTTTGGAGCAAGGCGATTGGAATCATGAATCTTAAGGTTGAACCCGATTCCTTACAGTCTATTATTGAATGATTTAGGATGAGTTCATGTCCAATCACTTTTTTCCCATCAAACTCAGTACCCAAAGCTCTAAGTGCTTCCTTAGTTGCAATGATATCATCAGAATCTAAGACATTTTCTATCACACTTGTTCCAGATGCTAAGGCAGATGCGATGATATATCTATGAGATAGTGACTTAGATGACACAACAGAAACAGATCCCGTTAATGGTTTAGGTTTAATGGTGATATTCATTAAAAATCACTTTCCTTAAACTGGACAATTTTAGCATCACCCACGCGATCAACAATGATAAAATGAAGTCCATTTGCTAAGAACTTTTTATCGTTGATGATCTCATCTTTATAATCTTTTATTTTGAGTAAAGGTTCTTTAACCAGACCTCTTTGTAATAATAATGTTTTAACTTCATCGTAAAGCTCTTGTTTGGTTTCATGATGCATGACGCCTAATTCAAGAGCCATCAGCATACCATAGCTAATCGCTTCACCATGCTTATAGTTTTCATACTTATTTTTCTTTTCAATTGCATGACCAAAAGTGTGTCCGAAATTTAAGAACATTCTTTCCTTTTTATCATAGGGATCCACTAGGACAAGAGCACGTTTAACCTGTATTGCCATGGTGATTTCTTCTTCAGTGACTTGATCATGAGTTAAAAGATGGTGATAAAGCTTTTTATCACCGATTAACCCTGCTTTAATCATTTCAGCTAAACCATTGGCATATTCTCTATCTGGTAGAGTTCTTAAGAACTCTGGATCTATCAACACAAACTTAGGATCATAAAATGATCCAATCAGATTTTTGCCTTCTTCTAAGTCAATACCTACTTTTCCACCAACACTACTATCTACTTGAGCAAGTAAGGTTGTAGGAATTTGTATAAAAGGAACACCTCTGAAAATGGTTGATGCTACAAAGCCTGCTAAATCTCCCACAACACCGCCACCTAAGGCAATGAGACAGTGATTTCTTCTCATGCTTCTTTGCAATAATTCTTTAATCACTTGATGATAGGTATCCAGTGATTTAGATTTTTCTCCAGGCTTGACCACAACAAAAAACACCTTGAAATCAACTAAAATACGCTCAACCTTTTCCTTATATAACTCATAGACATTTTCATCGGTCACGATGTAAATGTCATGAAAGCTATAAAATTCTTTGATGAGTTTAGGTAGTTTTTCTAGCCCTTTTTCTTCGATGAAAATGTCATATTCAGGCATTTTAATGAATGTCAAAATCTTTCCTCTTTTCCTTTGCTTCTTTAAGATACTTCATAAGTGTCTCTTTATCTTCGCATAAGATGAGTTCCTTGATATATTTAAGTTCTTCCATGAAATCATTGATTTTACCAACAAGTGCTTCTTTGTTTTCTAAAAATAACTCACTCCACATGGTTTCATTAATTTTTGCAATTCTTGTTAAATCCCTAAAAGAGTCTCCTGTTGCTTCTTTAGTTTCTTTTAATCGATCACTTTGCATCAATGTTACAGCTAAAACATGGGTCAACTGGCTTGTAAATGCGATCAGTTCATCGTGTGTTTGTGCTGGTACCACTGTTATTTTACCAAAATTTAGCTGATTTGCGATAAGTCTTAAGACTTCTTCATCTCTTTTCTCACTTCTTGAGCCAGGAACAATGATAAAATTGGCATTCATAAACATCTTGACATCTTTTGAATCATATCCACTTGTTTCTTTTCCTGCCATTGGGTGGTGAGAGGTATAAGATATGCCATTAGGTAAAATATTTTCTAACCCATTCATCATCCATACTTTAGTTCCTGATACATCAGTGATGATTTGTCCAGGACAAAATAGGCTTATATTGTTTTTTACGAACTCAATATTATGTTTAGGATATAATGCTAAAATAACCAAATCACATGCAGTTAATTTATCTAAGGTATTATCTTTTTCAATGAAACCTTCTTTGATACCTTCTGCTATTGGTCTAATACTTCTATTATATGCATAGATTTGATGGCCTTTTTGATGAAGTCCTTCGGCATAAGAAGCTCCAATGATACCAAGACCTACAATAAAAATCTTCATTTTAGCTTTTTACCTAAGATTCCAGCAATTTTATCAAGTTCTTCCATCATATGCGTAAACTTATTTAATTTAAGTGATTGAGCACCATCACTTAAAGCATGTTCTGGATCATGATGAACCTCAACAATGAGTCCAGATGCACCAACAGCAAGACTTGCAAGTGATAATTTTTCTATCATGTTCCATCTTCCAGCTGCATGTGATGGGTCTACGATGACAGGAAGATGTGACAATTCCTGAACCGCTAAAACAGCACTTAAATCTAGTGTGTTTCTCGTATATTTTTCATATGTACGGATGCCGCGCTCGCACAAAATGACATTTTCATTTCCACCTGCCATAATATATTCAGCAGACATGAGCCATTCTTCAATGGTTGCTGATAATCCTCTTTTTAATAAAATGGGTGTACTACATTTTCCAAGAGCTTTCAGTAAATGGAAGTTTTGCATATTTCTAGCCCCAACTTGAATGATATCAACATATTCTTCAAAAATAGGAATAAGATCAGGACTTGGAATTTCAGTAACAACAGCTAATCCAGTTTCGTCACCGATTTTTCTTAAGAGCTTTAAGCCTTCAACTTCTAAGCCTTGAAAAGCATAAGGTGATGTTCTTGGCTTATATGCTCCCCCTCGTAAAAGATGAGCTCCTGATTTTTTAACGCTTTTAGCAATTATTCTTAACTGGTCTTCTGATTCAACTGAACAAGGTCCAGCCATAATCACAAACTGGTTTCCACCAATTTCAACACCATTTTTCAGTTTAACAATCGTATCATGTTTTTTAAAGCTTCGACTCGCCTTCTTAAATGGCGTTGATACTCTCGTAACTTCCTTGACACCATCAAATGCATATAGGTCGCTTGGATCAATGGTGGATGTATCGCCAATAATCCCAAAAACGATGACATCATCTGTCGATGCATCTTTGATTTCCAGTTTTTTCTCTCTTAAATAATCGACAATCTTTTCTAACTCCTTTTTAGTGGAGTTTCTTTTCATTTGTACTATCATATTTTCGTCAGCTCCTATATTTTAATAAAAAAATCCCTGAGAGGAACCCCAAGGATGAACGTTAGTCATTTGTTGGCTGTTCCTTTATTCGCTCAAAAAGGAATGCCTAGCAATCCCTTTTACTGATAATATGCGTAATAATAGCCAGCCTTTTTTATTTTTAACATAGAAATCACCTTTCTTTGTTTGTTTTATGGTATCACATTCTCTTTAAAAAGACAATATCACGATAAAAATAATTTTTTTTACTTTTTTTTATTTTGGGTATTGTGTTTTGCACAGTAAGGTGATATTATAGTAGTGTGCAAGACACAGTAAGGAGGCAAAAATGAACACTCAATTCAAAAAAGGCATAGTGGAAATGTGTATCTTGAGCATCATCAAACAGCGTGACATGTATGGTTATGAAGTCATTGAAAAGCTCGCTACTGATATAGATGTTAACGAAAACACAGTTTATCCAATTTTAAGAAGACTTACGAGTCAGGGATTATTTGATACCTACATGGAACAAACCAATATTGGGGCTCCAAGAAAATACTATAAAGTTACAGATTTAGGTAAGGAAAAATTAAACGAATACGAACAAGAATGGAAATCATTTTTAAAAGGTGTATTCAAACTATTAGGAGGTACAGCAAATGAAAGCTAAGTATTTAGAAAAATTAAGAGATCAGTTACAAGATTTTCAAGCAAGCAAGGCTGATATTGATGAGATTTTAAACGATTATGGTCAACTTTATGATGACGCACTAGCAAAAGGTAAAAGTGATGAAGATATTTATCAAATGCTAGGTGAACCAAGACAGGTTGCTTATGAATTGATTGATACAATCAAAATTAAGCAACATAAAAATAAGAGAAATAAGATTATTGCTCTTATGCCTTTTATCAGTGTGATTATTTTCATGATTTTAGGTTTTGGATGGGACTTATGGCATCCAGGTTGGATGGTATTCTTACTCATTCCAATGACAGCAATCGTACTCAATTCCAATATTAAAAATGCAGTCATTGCATTGTCACCATTTGTAACAACGCTTGTTTATCTACTGCTAGGATTTAAATATGATCTATGGCATCCAGGTTGGTTGGTATTCTTTTTCATTCCGATGATCTCAATCATCTTAAATACAAGACTCAAAGAAATGTTTGTTGCATTATCACCATTTGTCGCAACAATCACCTTTATACTATTAGGCACCTATTATGATTTATGGAATCCAGGATGGTTAGTATTCTTGCTTATTCCAATGCTTGGCATTCTTCATACCAGAAAACTTTGGAAGTTGATTGTTTGGGAATTGTCATTTGTTGTAGCAATCGCATTCTATCTTTATATGGGATATGTTCAAGGAAGTTGGGTATTAGGTATTTTAGGTTTTATCGCTCCAGTAGCAACCAGCATCATGTTTGGTGAATATACATTTGTTTGGTATATGCCAAAAGGTCCAATGCGTAAGAAAGTATACATCTTACTATCAACCATATTATCTGCTATTGCTATATTTGTGCTTCTTGGATTATTTGCTCAAGGTTGGGTTTATGCTTGGCAGATCTTCTTAATCATTCCAGTAGCATCAATCATTTTGTTTGATAAGTTTAGAGTGACAGCAATCATGCCATTTGTAGCTGTAATCTTATTCTTTTCTCTAGGATATTTCTTAAATATCTTCGAATGGTCATGGTTAGCATTTCTTTTGATTCCAATGGCAGCTATTATTGAAAATGCATAAGCAGTCTGGTTTAATTTGACATTTTAAACAGAGGCTAAAATTTAGCCTCTGTTTATTTTGATTACCATCATAGTGAGGTGCTTATTATAAAAAAATCGGTATTTAAAAACAAGAACTTTGTCCTTTTATTTCTTGGTCAAGTCGTATCTAATTTAGGTACGCAAATCTTCAATTTCGCGATGAGCATTTATATCTATGATATCACAGATAATAATGCGATCATTGCTGGCATCTATTTTGCACTTGGTGGCATTATTTTCTTTTTACTAACCCCTTTTGCAGGAGCTATTATTGATAAAATCGACAAAGTCAAAGTCGTCTACATCACTGATTTTATCAATGGGTTTTCAATTATAGCAGCTGGGGCAATCATCTTCACTGGTGTTAACAATACAGTTGCACTGATTGTATTATTTGCAACAACCATTATTCTTGCAGTTAATGGTGCTTTATTTAATCCGGCAATCAGGGTATTACCAGCATATATGCTAGATGATGAACAGCAACAGCAAGCAAGTTCTCTTGTTACAGGATTATTCGCCTTATATTCAATTATAGGTGGTATTGTTGGTGCGCTTCTATATAGTTATGTAAGTGTAGAATTTATCTTCTTATTTAACGGGTTATCTTTCATCATTTCAGCAATAAGTGAAATGTTCATTAGGGTTTCTACAAAACATAAAGATGAAATCATTATGACTGTGAAAACAATTATTTCTGATATTGTTATTGGTTTTAAATATCTTGTAAAAATGAAGCCAATCTTTCATTTATTATTGATGGCATCAGTTCTCAACTTCTTTACAACACCAGTAATTGTCAATGGCATTCCTTATTTAATTAAAGTTGATTTGGTTAAAGATCCTATTTATATTGCTAGCATGATGTCAGCATTTACTGTAGGGGTTATTCTCATGAGTGTTATCTTGGGAGTTCGAAAACAAAGCGAAAAAGCAAGCCATCTGATCATTCCAGGAATGATTGGTATGGCATTTGGATTCTCCTTATTCGTTGTTGTATTAGTCTTATTTAAGGGAACGTTAATCAGTTTTAATTTGTTTGTTGTATTATCAATGATTACATTTTTAATTGTAGGAACATTTAATGGATTGATTAATATTCCATTTGATGTATCAATTAGAAGAAAAGTTGATAAAGAAATGATGGGGCGTGTATTTTCGGTCAGTTCTACTTTATCAAGTGGATTAACTCCTATTGCTATTGCTTTAGCTGGAGTCGTCATCGCTTCATTTGGCGTAATGATTCTATTTTATATTGGTGCAGCAGCAATGATCTTAACAGCATTATATACAGGCTTAAATCCTTATATCAAACAACTTTAATCTAAAAAGCTGGAAAATAAAAAAAACAGGAACTATGGATATAGTTTCTGTTTTTACTTTTTTATGTCATCAAATCATATTCAATTGCAGCAAATATCAGTGCTGCAAGCCCATATGACCAATTAGAATTCTTTGGAATCCATTTATACCCTAAATATGGGAAGATGGGCATAGGAATCGTTGGTCCACTGATTTCAGGCATATAAATACCACCATCTTTGTATACAAGTGCATCCACAACACATTTAAAAGCTTTAATACCCGCTTCTTTATAAGTGACATCAAGAATACCTAATCTTACACCATGAAGGAATCCTGCAGCAACCAACGCTGTAAAAGATAACTCTCTATATGTTTTACCAACTTTATTAAAGACGGTCTCAAATGCTCCATCTTCTCTTTGATAGGGTAAGAGTGCTTCTGCAGTTTCTCTAAATATTTTAATGATATTCTCTTTTTCTTCATGTTCCCCAATGTTTTCTAAAATCATTGGCAATGCAGCAATCACCCAACCGTTCCCTCTTCCCCAAAAGATTTTTCTTCTTGGGTAATGGGTTTTTTGTTTTGTCCAATAACAATGATACCAAAGCTTTAAATCGGGGTCTTGCATGTATTTAGCCATGATTCTTGGTTGTCTACTTGCAATATCCATCATTTCTTTATCCTTGTTTTCTTTAGCATAAAGTGAAGGGAAAACCGAAAACATCATCAAACTATCAACCCATATTGATTTCGGATAGAATTTGCCCTCTGGGCTATTTCCTAAATGGTTCACAGAATCTTCAATCAATCTTGGTTCGTTCTTAATGTAATAAAGCACACGTTGTGTTAGCTTTTCATATTCGATATTTTTTGTTTTTTTCTGCATGGCATAAGTGATTAGTCCTGGAGCTGAAGTATCTGATTGATCCACTCTTGGAGGGTGATTAACGTAATAGTCACAGTAGTCACTTAAGAATTTTGTGTAGTTATCTGTTTTCAAATGCTCATCAAGCATAGAAAGAGCATATCCAAAAAGAGCTTCACCCCACATCCACTTCATTTTTGGATCCCAAGTTTTAGTGATATAGTTTGCAAGATCTAAAACTTTATTAAAATATGTTTTATCCATCATTTCTCCAATCTCATCATTTCATCAAATGATAATTTAAGTGAGTTTTTCTTATATTGAATCATTAAAGAATCTGCTTTTCTATCCGCTTTAACATAAGGTGTGTCAAAACGAGGATAGTTTAAATCTTGAACTTTTTTATTGATATAAAAGCGTTTCTTGTAATTGAGCTTATAATCATCATTCCAAGTGAATTCAATAGTTTTCTCATTCATAACAAGACGTGATTGACTTACTTGACTCATAAATTTTTCAAATGTCTGATCTTTCTTTTCATTTCCCAAGACGATGACAAACTGTGTCTTTAATCCAGATATAATCAATTCATCATCTTTAACCAAATAAGGATGAGACATTCTGATGCCGATATATGATTTTTCAATTCGTCCAAAAATCATAAGATCTTCATGAATGACTTGATCAAATTTTTCAATAGGAAAATAAAAATGAACAAATGTTTGTCTATTCTTTTCTAGATATCCTTTTCTACCAGCAAGATGATACATCAATAATAGTACATTTTTATCTTGAACTGCATGAGGGTGAATACCATTGCCTACCCAATAAGAGGGTGAGAAGTTTCTTGCTGGATCATCAAACATTGGACTCCCAGGATGTGTTGAAAACACATGAATACCTTTTTGTAATGTAGCCTGCCAAATATGTTGTTGATCACCAAATGAACCCGGATGATAATTTTGTGCAGTAGACATCATGAAATCTTCATTTTTATATGTATATGTATTTGCTCTTTGAATCGCAACACCCTGTGTTGCTGGATTTAATATTTTAACAACAAAAGGCAATAATCCAAGTCTTCTGACAAAGGGTATATTCACTGATTTTAGATCTGAAAGAAAAACATTGTTTTCAAGTTTCCAGGCATTAAAAATCTTCATCGTCATATTGATAGACTCTTTATTGGTAAAAGCTTCCATAGCCCACAAAAACATACCTTGATCATCAATATCATCATTAGGAATCTCTTTTTCAACTTCTTTTAAATCGAGACCCATAGAATCTTTAATGATTTGTTCTTGATCATTTAAAGCAATCTCTTGAATCACTTGAGGGATTTTATATTTCTTTGAGAGGATAAACAAACTGGAAATTCTAGTGTAATCAAAGGGTTGATCTATTCTGTGAAACGCATAACTTAAGAGATCATTGACATCAGCTTTTTCACCATTCTTTTTTTGTTCCTCGTAACATCTTCCGCTGGTTGCTACAAAATAACCCTGATGACTATGCATCGCCATATCTAGAAACAATAAATCCATGATGATCTTAGCTTTTTCTCTAATCTCATCGTCTGCATGATCAATTAAAACAGCTAATGGAGCAATATCTTCTTCATAATAAGTATTTGAATGCCATTCAATAAAACCATATGTGAATTTATATTTAAGCCATCTTAGAATTTTAGTTCTAGCTTTTTCTTGATGTTCATATCCTTTTTTTCCATCATTGGTGAAAATACGATTCGGAAATAGCATACCTGCAAAATATTCACATGAATGAAAAAGCAATTGATGATTTTCAGACCAAAAACACATCCCATCATCACCAGGTTCATCCATCCAATATTTAAAATTAAGCATCGATTCTTCGATGGCAATCTTCGTGTTTTTGGATAACAATTTTCTATAATCTAGATATGTTTTGATTAAACAGATTAATCTAAAATCAGCGCAGTCGTATCGATGATTGACATACTCAACTAAATCGATGATTTGTTGTTCATCGATTTTTTGACCTTGATCAAGTTTGATGATATCCTTGAAACATTTGGTATTCATCTTGATTGCCATACCAACATCTTCTAAAACTTGCATAAATTCTCCTTAGAATATTTCGTTTTGTAGCTGATCAAGTTCTTTTTGATCATCCTCACTTAAATTTTCTAATCCCGTTTCTAAACGAAGCCCTAAAAACTTTCTAACCAAGATACTTCTTTCATTGGTCAAAACAAATTTTCTAGCAACAAAATATCCAACTGTCATGAGTAAAACGAAACTCATTGACATGGCTAATCTAATACCTAAAAGCGCACTATCTGGTTGTACTGGGTTTTGATTGAGTGTTGTTGGCTTTACATATCCAGAAATATAAAGCATAATCCCAAATATTTGAATTGCGATTGCTGAGCTTGTTTTTCTAATGAATGTCATGATACCGCTGAAACTTCCAGTTGGACGCTCTTTAAGTTTTAACTCACCTGCATCAACTGCATCAGGGAAAATAATCCAGCTCATGAGCTGCGCACCTGCAAAACCTAACGCTGTGACAGCTGTAAGTGCATATGCACCAGCAATTGGCCAGCCTACTGGATATAATCCAACAAAAACAAATCCTACAACAGCGATAGGCAATCCAAAATAGTAAATCTTCTTCTTGTCTACCTTATTGACTAATTTGTGAATGATTGGAAACATCAGGAGTTGTATCCCAATAAATGTTCCTAAAAAGATTGTAGGACTACCACCTACAACATACAAAGCATAGTAGATGATTCCAGCTGATAAGATATCCATAGAAATGCTTTGACACAAATACATATAGACCAAACCTCTAAAAGCTTTAACTTTAAGTGGCTTGACAAAAGTCGTCACATGAAATGTCGATTTATCATTGGGTAAAACGACTCTTTCTTTTGTGAATAGACCAATCAAAATGAGTGGAAGAGCAAAGAATAAGCCAAAACCAATACCTACAACAATATAGAACGTTTCAATCCCAATATTACCTGCTTTATAAACCTCTAATATCATTGAAGGAACAAGTGTACAAACAGCTGTTGCTAAAGTTGAGACAACCAATCGAACGATGTTTACCGTATTTCGCTCTTTAACATTGGTTGTTATTTCAGCAGATAAGGAACTGTAAGGCACTAGAATAATGGTTGAGACTGTACTGAAAAAGAAGAATGTAGCAATCGCAAAGACAACTTTAGCTGTTTCAGACTGCCATCCACCTGTTGGTAACCACATTAAAGCAAATGCAATAATAACAAGAATCCCACCACCTAAAATAAAGGGTCTTCTTCTACCAATCTTAGTTCTGGTGTTATCACTAATAACTCCCATGAGTGGATCACTAACCGCATCCCATATTTTAGAGATTAAGATTGCAGTTGCTGCAATCGCTGGGTTAAGCCCTATAACATCCGTTAAGAAGATTAGATATAACACACCAATTAAAGCTTGTGCTCCACCACCAAATACATCTCCCCATGCAAAGATTGCTTTTTCTCTTTTTTTCATCTGTAAAGTTTCCATTGATTTTCTTCCGCCTATTCAAATAGATTTTGGTAATGCGCTTTGATATAATCTGTACTTATTTTTAGACTTTCAAGTGGTTGTTTCGTGTCTTGCTCAATAACGGCATACGATGCGAATTTTTTGGCTTCAGTTAAGACTTTACTAAAATCAATCGTTCCTTGCCCTAGTTCAATATCTTGAGGTCTTTTCATATCTCTAAGATGAACACCCATAATCCGTTTTTTGAGTCGATTAATGAGCATAGCAGGATTGACAGAACTTTTAGCTGCCCAATATGTATCTGTGACAATCTTAACATCGTGATCTGTATTTTCTAATATCATATCCAGCTTTGTCTGATTCTTGATTTTCTTGAATTCAAAGTCATGATGATGAAATGCAAACTCAATATGTTCTTTTTTATATCTATCCTTCAAGGTATTAAGTTCTTTTGAGAGTTTGAGGATTGCTCGTTTTCCAAATAGGATAGCATATAAGGGAATAACAGAAACCACAACCCTTTTGCATCTAAGGTTTTGACAATGATTGACAACAGACTCAAAATTATTTTTCAAAACACTCAATTTCAATAGCAATGAAAGAACATTAATCTTTGAATTCTTAATCACTATTATATTTTGTTCTGTTAAAGGAATATAGGCAAGTTCAACATGAGAAATACCTAGATTTTTCAAATCCTCTAGTGATTTCCTAAGATCTATTTTTGCTAATTTTCGAATTGTATAAGTTTGCACACCTAATTTCATATCAATTATTTACCGTTCTATTGAGATCTTCATATTGCAGAATTAATTCTTTAGTCAAGAATCTAAAAACGATGGCATCTTGTTTTCTATCAACACTTCCACCAATACAATATTCACTTTCAAATCTTCGATATTCAAGATACTCCATCACATTATTAATATAGAAGTAGCCATCAAATTCTGCTTTCATTGTTGTTGTATATGGATCTAAGTATAATTTAGAAGTATATTCAACAGAATGCTGACTTTCACTATAAGTGAGTTCATTACCCATAAATCTTGTCATGAATGCATCAAATGATTCATATTCAGTAGAAGACATTTCAGTAACAAAATAATGATCTCCAGAACCTTTTTGTACCAAATCATATTTTTCTGTCAGAACATCACCAACACTACCTCTAACAAGCATATTATCTCTATTGCCTTCTTCATTGCTTGTTTCAAATGGAACAAATGCCATCGCGTATCTAGATTGTATGGCAATCATCGACTGACCAACACGACCAAAAATGAGACCTTGATCAAGATAAGTATCGTTAACCTCATCAAATAATTGATATGGGAAGAACACGTGTGTCGTTTCACTTACAATCATTGGTTCCATGAACCCTACTTTGGTAGGTGGTTGATAAATTGTGATATTGACATTCTTTTCTTGAACACTATATCCTTGTCTGCCGTTACCAGTCCAATAGGTAGGTGTTCCATCTCTTCTTGGAATCTTAGCAGGTTGTGTTGTAAAAACTGTCACTTGATTACTTAAATTAAATTGTGCAATAGCTTGCTGGTCAGCATACTCACCAGGTTGATAGGCTTGTGCTGTATGCATTGAAAAATAATCTGTCTTATATGTATAGACATTTGCTCTTTCAATAGCAACTCCATTGGTTGATGGTTGTAGCATCTGACTCACTAATCCTAATAAATGAAATGCTCTAAGTGGCCACAAACTCACAAGCTTGAAGTCATTTAAATCAGAATTTGCCATCATGTTGTTTCTATTGATGTATTTGATTGTATTATCTACAGTTGCAGGATTACTAAAAGCTTCCATATTGAATTGCATCATAATCTGCGGATCGCTTTGTCCTAATAACCCTTCACCCTTTAATTCTTCAGTATCTAAAGATTGACTTGATTTTATAATTTTTTCCGGACTATCATCATTAAATATCTCTTTAATGACTCCTGGGACTTCATAATAAGGCTCATCAAATGCATCTCTTGCTTCCATCATTTGTTTAAATGCATTGAAAAATCCATTACTTGATGTAAACCAGCTATCTTCGAAATCCTTGGTTTCATCTGGTTGCATGACAAAATCAATGAATGGTCGCATTCTGTTTCCAGTGTCATCAGACATTCTGTTATCAGAATACATTCTTCCACTACTTGACATGAAGATATAATAATCTCTTGGACTACCACCTGAATCAACACCTGAATATTTAAAGCTTTGTGTTGCCATATCATTCCAAATGAGATCCATAATCATCTTCATATGGAGAACCATATCGGGATCTTCTGCAAATTGAATAAAATTAGACATAGGACCAATATCTTCAGGATAATAATTATTTGAATACCACTCAGTAAATCCATAATAGAATCTCTGTTCCATCCAAGCATTGATTCTTGCTGCTGCCATTTCTTGATGCTCTAGCCCAGTTTTACCATCATTTGTAAATATGTCATTAGGAAATTCTTGACCTATTAAATACTCAGAAACAGAAAAGAGTATTTGATGGTTCTCTGACCAGAAGACCATGCTGTCTTCTCCTCCTTGATCCATCCAATATTTGAAATTAAGCAATACTTCTTTAATATCTGCTTTCGTTTGATCTGATAGTTCAGATCCAAATGAAAGATATAATCTAACTAAAGCATTCACTCTGAAATCAGCAACATCATATCTACCATTAATATATTCAAAAGTTCCTGATAATTCGGAATCAATGAATTCATTGGTTAATACAATACCTTCAGGAAGATCTTCCCCTTTTTGTTGTTTATCGAAATAATAAAGCAAGCGATCACTTCCACCTGAATTAATACTTTATAAGGGTCTTGATGGTATTGGATCAATCCCCATGTTGATTGCAAAATTAATACCAACACTTACTAAAAATAAAACAATGACAAGAAGTGTAATCAATAGTTTTTTCTTCATTGAAGATCCTCGCTTAATTTAAAGATAGCAATTATATGTTTTCAACAAATTTCTTGGTATCCTATTTTATTTTTATTATACATGAAACTCCATAGTTTGAACATGAAAACATTATGATTTAGTTCATCTTTAATACATTAATGAGTGCCATCATTGACTCTTCAATCTCATCTAACTTAATACCTGAATAGCCAAGTACAAGCGTTGGCTTCTCATACTTAATATTCATATCCTTGTTATATACACCTAATCCAGTTACAAGAATATCTTGGTTCTCTAATTTTTTAATAATCAATTCTTCAGAATCATTGGTATCTATTTCCATTAAGAAATGCAGTCCTGCTTCATATCCTTTAAGTTTGATATAAGAATAGTTTGCAGTAAGTTTTAAAATGAGTTCGAGCTTCTGTCTATATTGGTTTCTCATTCGATTGATATGTCTTTCGAAGTATCCACCATGCATAAATTTATACATGATAAATTGTTCAAAATTAGGAACAGTACATCCATGATATGAAGCAATTTTATGATATCTAGAAAGCAATGTTTTTGGTAAAACCATATAGCTCATTCGAAAGGATGGGGCTAATGTTTTAGCAAATGTATTCATATAAATGACATGATCATTTTCATAGAATCCTTGAAGAGCTGGAATAGGTTTACCTTGAAATCTAAATTCACTGTCATAATCATCTTCAATGATATATCGCCCAACTAAGCGGTTTGACCAATTAAGCAACTCTATTCTTCGTTGTATAGGCATTACCACTCCCATCGGGAACTGATGGGATGGAGTGATGTGCACAATCTCTGCATGTGAGCTGATAAGATCATTAATTTTGATGCCTGATTCATCAAGTGGAATTAAAGATAGTTTGACATCATTTCCCTGATATAAATCATAGTTCTTGGAATACCCAGGATTTTCAATTGCGTAATGTTTATTTCTACCTAAAAGTTCAATCAGTAGACTGATTAAAGATGAGCTCCCAGAACCAATGATAATCTGATTCTCATCAACTGTCATACCTCGATAAAGCTCTAAGAATTTGGCTATTTCTTTTCTAAGCATAAGCACACCTTGTGGGTGAGTTATATTAAGCATCTCATGATGATTTTCCGATAAGACCTCTCGTGAAAGCTTCGCCCAAGTATGATTAGGAAAAAGTGAGGTGTCAACAACATTCGTCTTAAATTGATAACGATAAGTCTTATCAGGCTGAACTTCTTTTTGCTGATAAGCTGTCTTCTTTTTAAATGTTTCTACAAGTTCTATTTTATGGCTAATGTAATATCCTTTTTTTTCTATAGCATAAACATAGCCTTCAGCAATCAACTGTTGATAACTTGCTTCTACTGTTAATGGGCTAATCTTTAATTGCTCTGCAAGCTTTCTTTTTGAAGGCAGTTTTTGTCCTTCAATATATTTATTTTCTTCAATCATTTTTTTAATATGACGATAGAGTGAAACATAGATGGGTTCACTTTTTTTCTGACTCATAGCATCAAACATCATATCACCTATCTGGTATGTCTATTTTTTCATAATCTGATTATATCATCATACCAGTTATCATTATATAATAGATATGGAAATAAGACAAGTGGAGGAATAAATCATGCAAAACGAAAGATACAAATTAAATAAAGAATTAGCACAAATGTTAAAGGGTGGCGTCATCATGGACGTCTCAAATCCTGAGCAAGCAAGAATCGCAGAAAAAGCTGGAGCAGTAGCTGTCATGGCACTTGAAAGAATTCCTGCAGATATTAGAGCTGCTGGTGGCGTATCAAGAATGAGCGATCCTAAAATGATTAAACAGATTCAAGATGCGGTATCAATTCCAGTAATGGCTAAAGTTAGAATTGGACATTTTGTTGAAGCACAAATTCTTGAAGCAATTGAAATTGACTATATCGATGAAAGTGAAGTGTTATCACCAGCTGATGATGTACACCACATCGATAAAACGAAATTCAATGTGCCATTTGTTTGTGGCGCTAAAGATTTAGGTGAAGCATTAAGACGTATTAGTGAAGGTGCAGCCATGATTCGTACGAAGGGTGAACCAGGCACTGGCGACGTCATTCAAGCCGTAAGACATATGAGAGCTCTCCAAAAAGAAATGCGTGCGATTCAATCGATGGATCCAACTGAAATTTTTATTCTACAAAAACAATTAGGCGTTTCCTTAGATCTTCTTCTTTACGTTCATGAAAATGGTAAATTACCAGTTGTTAATTTTGCAGCTGGTGGTATAGCAACACCAGCAGATGCTGCACTCATGATGCAATTAGGTGCCGAAGGAGTATTCGTTGGATCAGGTATCTTCAAATCAGGAAATCCTCAAAAGAGAGCTGAAGCAATTGTAAAAGCAGTAACAAACTTCAATGATCCAAAAATCCTAGCAACAATCTCTGAAGATCTTGGAGAAGCAATGGTCGGTATCAACGAACAAGAAATCGAACTTTTAATGGCTGAAAGAGGAAAATAATGATCATTGGCATCCTTGCAGTTCAAGGAGCCTTCATTGAGCATGCTCATGTTTTAGCTAAACTCGGTGTGGGATCTTTTGAAATTAGACAAAAAAGAGATTTAGATCAACCTATGGATGGTTTGATCTTACCAGGTGGTGAAAGCACCACAATGGTAAGGTTGCTTAATGATTTGGACATGTTTGACACCATCAAAAATAAAATCACAAGTGGTTTACCTGTGCTAGGCACATGTGCTGGTATGATTTTACTTGCTAAAGGATTAACCAATGCGAATCAATTAAGTTTTCAAACAATGGATATTAGTGTTGAAAGAAATGCATATGGCAGACAATTAGGCAGTTTTTTCACTCATGATTTGTTTGATGATGTTGAAATACCTATGACTTTCATTCGTGCACCTTACGTCCATACTTATGGTCCTGATGTTGAAGTCTTATCTACAGTTAATCAAAGAGTTGTTGCAGTTAGGCAAAAAAATCAATTAGCAACTGCATTTCATCCAGAATTAACAGATAGTACTCATGTCCATGAATATTTCTTAGAAATGATTCTAAAAAATCGGTAAAAAAAGCTTGGTTTCGTTTTGAAACCAAGCTTTTTATCTTTTATTCATTCTTCGTTCTTTTACTATAGCTCTGCGTTTTTGATGTTCAAATTCTCTTTGTAGCTTTCTATAGTTTTCTAATCTCTTTGGTGCTAAGGTCCCATTATTAATAGCAGTTCTAACTGCACATCCAGGTTCACTCTCATGTGTGCAATCATTGAATTTACACATTTTACTTAATGATTCGACATCCTCAAAGGTGGTTTCAAGATCGGCATCATCTAACTGCAGTTCTCTCATACCTGGAGTATCAATGATGATTGCACCCTGCTCTGTGATGTATAGACCCCTTGTCGTTGTTGTATGTCTACCTTTATCATGATCACCTACAACTTCTGTCTTTTGAATATCTCGCTTCAGTAGATGATTGACAAGTGTTGATTTACCTACACCTGAGGAACCAATGAATGCATAGGTCATACCTTTTTTGATGTATTGATCTATTTGTTTAAAATAGGGTTCTACATATTCGGATGTAAATAAAACATCGACTCCAAAGGCAATTTCATAAACTGAACTTATCAATTGATCTAATTTTAAAGTCAAATCAGCTTTTGTTAGGATAATCGCTGGTACAGCGCCACTATTCCAGCAAACTGCTAGATAGCGTTCAAGTCTTCTTAAATTAAAATTTTCGTTTAGTGACATACAGATGAAGATGACATCAATATTGGTTGCTATAATCTGTGCATCAGATGTCAATCCTGCTGATTTTCTTTCTAAGATACTTTTGCGATTTAATACAGCATGAATGATTGCCATATCATCTGCATTTTCTACCATCACCCAATCGCCAACTGATGGAAATGCTTTAGGCGATAATGCCTGATACATCATTTTTCCGGATACTTTTGCTTGTAAAACTTCATTGTGATATACGACTTTATATAAATCTCTTTGTTGTTCTATCACAAGTGCGAGATCATAAGCACCATATGTTTTTGCTTCATTCATTCGATCTTCGCTAGCAAAAATCCGAAGTTGATTCGTTTGATTCATAATGCCTCCAATTTTTTAGATTTGGAGGGTTAAAAAGCTGGAATGCCCTCCGTCATTTTTTTGATTACTTCAATTCTTACAATTCTACGCATAGTACATTCCTCATTTCTATTATTTTTTTTAATCATTTATTAATCATTTCCAATAACATTATATGTTAACAAAGCCATAAAGTAAATAAGTAAAAAGAAAATGCTGTTGCCAGCATTTACATATTATTTCAAATTCTTTTCTAGTAATTTTTTAATATCAACTAACAAATCTTCAACTTTTGGCTTTTTAGCATCTTCAATTGCTTGTAGTTTTTTCTTTTCATCCTCAATTGCTTTAGCTGCTGCTTCTGCTTCAATCTGTTTCTTGTTTGCTAATTCACTGGCTTTACTAAACATTTTCACAATGACAAACACAACAAATGCAATGATGACGAAATCAATGATGTTCTGAATAAATGTTCCATAATAAATCGCGTTTTCTGCTATGCCATTGACCTCATCAGCAGCAGTAATTACATATTTATAATTTTCAAACCCCCCACCACCAGTTACTAGACTAATGACAGGCATTAAGACATCTTTAACTAAACTTGAAATGATTTTGCCAAATGCCCCACCAATAATCACAGCAACAGCAAGATTTAATATATTACCTTTCATAATAAATGACTTAAAGTCTCCTAAGAATTTTTTCATTTTTTTCATCTCCTTTTATGAGTATATTATATCATTAACTCATTTTTTTAATTATTAAAAACCCGAGATTATTCATCTCGAGTTTAACTGTTATTAAAGCTTAATATAGCCTACACCGATACCCTTTGGTCCAGTATGGGCACCGACAACTGGTGTTAAATACGCAACAACCACTTCTCGTTTTGGATATACCTTTTGGATCTCTTCTTTAAACCATTGTGCAGCTTCTTCATTGTGTGCGTGTGCAATATATGTAAGTACATTCAAATCCTTTGTGTCTTCAATATATTTTTCTAAGACTCTTTGTTGAGCCTTATGTGTCGTTCTAATCTTTTCTAATGATGCAACTTTTCCATCATCACCTAAAACAAGTAAAGGTTTAAGTTGAAGCATTGTGCCTAAAGTACCTTGCAATTTAGATAATCTTCCGTTTTTCACTAAATATAATAAAGTATCCACAGCAAAATAGATTCGATCATTATCTCTGATCTTTTCAAGATATGGGATAATTTGTGCAACTGTCTTACCTTCAGCAGCTAGACGATGTGCTTCTAAAACCATATAGGCTTCGCCATATGCTAGTGTTAAGGAATCAAATGCTGTTACTTTAATCTTTACTTCGCTTGCTGTTCTTTTAACTGCTTCAAACAAACCGCTAAGCTGAGAAGAAATCGTAATGACTAATGCTTCTTCATATCCTTCTTTTTCAAGTTGCTCAAAATATTCAATCATTTTACCGATAGTGACAAATGATGTCTTGGGAATATCATCTGGATTTTTAGCGATTCTTTGATAGAAAGTCTTTGCATCCATATCAACAAAATCATCATAAGATTCATCTGTGCCAAAATGGATTGCAGATCTTAAAATAATGATGTCTTTTGGATAGTCTAAATAGTCTAGACCTGCATTACTGCAAGCTAAAATTGCTACTTTACTCATTTTTATTCTCCCTTTGATTTATTTTCGTGGTTTAGCCTATAACCATATACCTAGATATAAGTTATATCTTATGTACTTGTATCTTATCATATTTTACAGCTTAAAACCATCCTTATCACGATGTTTATTTTAACAAATATTAAATCTGATTGCCCTTTTTAAATTCTACACATGTTTGAGTTAGTTATCTTTGGTTAAAATCTTAATAAATCATTTGTGCTATAATTTAATTGAGGTGCATATTTATGATGAAAAAAGCATTGCTCCTAATCATCTTACTATTCATCCTTTCAGGATGTGTAACAAATGATGATCAATTGGATTTTCCAAGGTCCCTACATTTGAATCAGGAAGTTTTATCATGGGATGCAGTTGAAGATGCAACATTTTATACCCTTAATATCAATGGAGAAACATATAATACTTCAGAATTATTTTTTAATTTAAACTTCCTTGATAACGGATCTTATGAAATTAAAATCTTAGCTTATTATGGAGAAATATATTCCGAATACTCTCCAGTTTTTAATGTTGTTTTTGAAAGGGATTATACGGCACCTCAAAATGTTGTGATTGTAGATGAAATATTCTTAACATGGGATGCTATTGAATTTGTGACTTCTTACTCGATATGGATGGATGAAGAGGAAATAGCATTGACATGGGTACCTTCTTATGATTTGAGCTTGCTGACACTAAATGTCAATCAACCTCACTCATTTCAGGTTACTGGTAATTATGGAGTCCATTCCACATTAAAATCCATACCTGTTGAATATACCTATCTTCCACGAATAGGGAACACTCTACTAGAAACATATACCCTAAATCAAAGTGCGCAAGTCGTTATCTTACTAGAAAATCCTACAACCATAAATAGTGTATGGTTTGAAAGTGAGTTCATTTCAAGTGACTATTATACACAATCAGTTAACACGCAAATTGAATTTGATCCTTCAGTATTTGAGTCACTTGCTGTTGGAACATACGAGATGAGATTATTAACTTCAACAGGATATATTGCTGTTCATATTACGATAGAATAAACCTGTACTAGACATAAAAACTATTAGATTTGTGACAAAATTCATGAGTTTTAATTATTCTTATAGCATAACTACTATTCGGTTTTCATGGTAAAATGACAAGTAATATATCAAGTTTATCACTCATTCGTATGTACAACTATCAATTAATATAACGATATATCCAAGACAAAAAATATCAATCATCCAAATTTACATATTTTTAACGAAATCAACGCAATTAAGGGAGTGGTAAGATGAAAGAAAATTTCTATAAAAACATCCTCTATAATTCACCATTTGGTTATGCATTTCATGAAATTATACTGGATGAAAACGGTGTCCCCTGTAACTACAAATTCATTGAGGTGAATCCTGCTTTTGAAATGTTTACGGGTCTTAAAGCAAAAGATATTATTGATCATACTGTACTTGAGGTAATCCCATCAATCATTAATGATGAATTTAACTGGATTAAGTTCTATGGAGATATTGCCTTAAACAATCATAGAGAGACATTCGAGGGGTTTTCCTCAGTACTCAATAGTTGGTATAAGGTTGAAGCTTTTTCTCCAGAAAAAAACTTTTTTGTCACTATTTTTAGAGATATTACCAAAGCAAAAATGCAAAATGCAAAATATTTAGAACTTGAAAGTGTATTTTCAAGTCTTGTTAAGCACGCTCCAGTTCCAATCATGATTCACAGCAATGATGGACAAGTCCTAAACATAAGCGATGCTTGGACAGAAATCACGGGATATTCTAAAGAAGAAATACCTACGATGAAAGAATGGAGCAAAGCTGCTTATGGATTGAAACAAGATGATGTCATTGAAGTTGTCAATAAATTATACGACCTAAATCAACGCCAGCATGATGGCGAGTTTTTAATACATACAAAAGATAATCGTGAAGTTCTATGGGACTTCTATTCAACATATATTGGAAATACTCCTGATGATCGTAGGATGGCTATGAGTGTTGCTATTGATGTCACTGAGGATAGAAAAAACAAAGCTGACTTAGTTAAAGAAAGACTCTTATTTGAAACTACTCTGCTTTCTGTTGGAGACGGTGTTATTTGTACCAACCAATTGGGTGAAGTCACTCTGATCAACAAAATCGCTGAGGAATTAACTGGATGGGGAAAAAAGGATGCTATTGGTAAAAAAATAGAAAATGTTTTTTCCATTTACAGTGAAGATACAGGTATAAAGAGTGAAAATATCGTTGAAACCGTGGTGAAAACAGGAATCATTCACGAATTAGCAAATCATACGATTTTGGTATCTAAAGACGGTACAGAAAGACAAATAGCAGATAGTGCTGCACCTATCATCTTAAATGATGGTAATATTATCGGTGCTGTTTTAGTATTTAGAGATTACTCGGATAAATATAAGTCACAAAAAGAAATCGAAGGATTGGTCAAAGAACTTCAGAGAACTCAAACACTCTTGAAAGCAAGTCTAAATAGTCCACAAGATATCCTCATCCTATCACTTGATACAGAATACAATTATTTGTTCTTTAATGAAACTCATCAAAAAGCCATGAAATATGCATATAACACTGAAGCTGAAATAGGAAAAAACCTATTTGACTGCATAACAGTTGAAGAGGATATTCATAAGTCGAAAATCAATTATGGTAAAGCTTTATCAGGAATCACCCATATAACATTAGAGCAATATGGTGAGGTGAATATTACATCATATGAAACCATATACAGTCCTATTAAGGATACCGACAATCAAATCATTGGTGTTACAGCATTTGCTAGAGATGTTTCAGAAAGAGAACGTTCCGCTAAAGCATTGAGAGATGAAAAAGAAAAAGCACTTGAATATTTGAATATTGCAGCCGTTATGATTATTGTTTTAGATGCAAACGGCAATGTTACATTAATCAACAGAGCTGGATGTGAAATTTTAGGGTATGAAGAAAAAGATATTCTTGGTAAAAACTGGTTCGATCATTTCCTACCTAAAAATCTTATCAAGCCCGTCAAGGAAGTCTTCAATGATGTGTTTAATAAACGAACACTGCTCAATAAACAGTATGAGAATGCTATTGTCAATGCAAAAGGTGAAGAAAGACAAATTTCGTGGTACAATTCAGTCTTATATGACTCAGACGCTAACATAGTCGGTGTATTAAGTTCTGGTGAAGATATTACCGAAAGTAAGATTATGACTGAAAAATTAAAAGATAGTGAACTCAGATATCGCGAATTAATCAATAATCTAGATGCAGGCATTGTGATTCATGCAAGTGATACAAGTATTATCTCCTTCAACAAAAGAGCTGAAGAGATACTAGGACTTTCTTATGATGAATTACATGGTGTAACTGCAGCATCAAGCAAATTTCAATTCGTCAATTCAACTGGTGATGTATTAAAATATGAAGACTACCCTGTTAACGTCCTTATCAGAAATAAACGTCCTATTAAAGATTATTTAGTTGGAGTAAAACATATCCATGATGAAGGTGTCGTCTGGGCATATGTCAACGGTATATCTTTATTTGATACTGATGGCAATATCAAAGAAATTGTTATTAGTTTTGTTGATATAACAGAAGAAAAAATGAAACAGGATCAAATCCTTCATTTGAGTAACCATGATTACTTGACTAATCTATATAATCGCAGATATTTTGTTGACACATATAAAGTATTAGATAATGAGGCATACTATCCTTTAGGCGTTATGATGATCGATGTCAATGGCTTAAAGATTATCAATGATGCTTTTGGTCATGATGCAGGAGATGTCGCATTAAAGAAAGTCTCTGATATTTTGCAAAAATCATGTAGAGGTCAAGATGTTGTTTGTCGTATTGGTGGAGATGAGTTTGCTGTCATCTTACCTAATATAACCAAAACAGACTTAGAAACAATTAACAAGTCAATACATGCTGAAGCAATGAATAATGATGTTGAAAATGTATCATTATCTCTTGCAACAGGATATGAAATTAAAACCAAAGCTCAAAAAGGGGATCTTGATGAAATTTTAAAAACTGCAGAAAATCAAATGTATCGACACAAGCTCGCAGAAGGTATTAGCATTAGGAATAATGCAATTAAAGCTATCCTAAAGACCTTGACTAATAAATATAAATATGAAAGAATTCATTCTGAAAGAGTAAGTGATTTATGTAAGCAAATGGGTGAAGCATTAAACCTTAATGCTGAAGACATCAAAGAGTTGGAAATGGCTGGAATGTATCATGATATTGGTAAGATATCGATACCTGATGCAATCTTGAATAAACCTGAAAGACTATCTGAAGATGAATTTGAAATCATTAAGACACATCCTGAAATATCCTATCAGATTCTTAGAGCAGCAGATGAGTATTCCGATCTTGCAATACATGCGCTTTACCATCATGAACGCTGGGATGGTAAAGGTTATCCTACCGGTAAAAGAGGAACTGAAATACCCTTATTTTCTAGAATCATCTGCATCATTGATGCCTATGAGGCAATGACTGCAGATCGAGTTTATAAAGAAAAATTATCTGAAGATGAGGCTGTTACTGAAATCATCAGATGTTCTGGATCTCAATTTGATGAAAGAATTGCTAAAATATTTGTCCAGAAAATTTTGCATAAAGAATGGAATTGATTGAAAAAATAAAAGGGCTATAGCCCTTTTTTTATATGATTTGATATAGTTCGCTTATCTTATCGATGGTTTGATATGCCTCTAACCTTTTTGGATGTTGATGCCCTTGAGTAAATAAAATGATTTCAAACCCAAGTTCTTTTGCTACCTCGGCATCATGAAGCGTATCACCAATCATTAGAACATCGGAAGGATTGATGTGTTGCTCATCAATGAATCTTCTTGCAACTTCTACTTTGCTTTTAGCATAAACATCAGAGGTTCCTAAAATGTGTTTAAACAAATGCTCAATTTGAAAATGTTTTAATTGATTATGTAGATTATTGATCTCTGATGCTGAAAACATGACATTGATCAATCCTTTATTTTCATAATGTTTAATAGCTTCTACAATACCTTCATGTAATTTCAATTCCAAGCTTCTTGGTTGATATCTATTGATGAAACGATGCGCCAAAACCTTGAAACTTGTTTTTTCTAAATCATAAACTTTAGCATAATAAGTCTCGACTGGAAAATCAAAGATCATGAGATATTCTTCATAAGTAACCGTGGGCATTTCTTCTTCGATGAGCATTTCATTTAATATCTCAAAACAAAGATATGCATCATCTAAAACAGTCCCATTAAAATCCCAAAATATATATTTCATAATAACCTCACTTGTGATAGGGATGATTTTTTAAAATCATATAACCCCGATAAATCTGTTCAATGAGTATCAATCTCATCAGCTGATGAGGAAATGTCATTTTTGAAAATGATATCTTCTGATTGGCTCTTTTCATAACATCTTCGCTTAATCCATATGATCCGCCAATTACAAACACCAAATCACCTTGATGATAGGTTTCTGATTCATCCAAGAGCTTAGCAAATCCTGGACTATCCATCATTTTACCCTCAATAGCCAAAGCTATAACTAAATCCGAATCTTTGATTTTTGATAATATCCGCTCACCCTCTAAGCTCATGCCCAAAATATGTGCTTCATCAGAAACTTCAATCCATTCTAGCTTAACTGGTATTTGTTTTTGATAATATGCGATGCCTTGCTCTAAATACTTTTGATTCATTTTTCCAACGACAATGATTTTAATCATAGTTCTATACCTGGAAGTCCTTCTTGTGAAGCATAAAAGACTTCAACTTTTGTGGGATCATCAAAGTGTTTAACAATAGCTTCTTCAATATCTAAAATGGTATTGCAGTCCTCGGAAATATGAGCGACAACCCATTTGCTAGGTCCTTGTTTGACAAATAAATTAATGAGCCAAGCTGCATCATCATTAGATAAATGCCCTCTTTCTCCTAAAATTCTTTTTTTAAGTAAAAAGGGTCTTGCTGATTGCATCAGCTTTGTTGGATGATGATTGGCCTCAAGTAAATATAAATCAGCATTAGATAGCATTTCATGATAACTTTGGTCTACATAACCTGTATCTGTTAATATCACCATTTTTTTCATTTGATTTTCTATAACGAATCCGATAGGTTCTGCAGCATCATGGGATAGCATGAATGGTGAAACCTTAATGTCATCAATAAAAAATGGTAGATCTGCCATAATAAAATGTGTACGTTCAAAAAGCGCAACCACATCTACTGGTAGCGCATTGTACGTTCCTTGAGTTATATATATATCTTCAATAGCACCTTGTTTAAGCAGCATCTTTAAACCCATCACATGATCATGATGCTCATGTGTAATCAGAAGCGATTTCACATCATAAAGGTTCTCTTCATAGGCAGCCATCTTGCTCTTCACTTTTTGATAGCTAATACCGGCATCAATAAACATCTTAATATCGCCTACTTTTAAGTAGGCCATATTTCCTTTTGAGCCACTAGCCAAAATAAAAACTTCCACAATATCACCTTCTTCCATGATAACATACAAATATGTGATATTATCAAATAAAATGAAAGTGGTTGCAATACCCCCTAAAAAATGCTATATTATATTTGCTTGTATGAAATACATTGAAGGAGTGAACACAATGAATCAAATCAAAAATTTAAGAAAACTTGCGATATTTGTGCTAATATCTGCTGGTTTACTTACTTTAGCTGCATGTGGTAGCAAAGAAGCAACACCCTACGGAAACATCTCAGACGACGTCTACATGACTGTGGGTAATGTAACAGTAACAGAAAAAGAATTATATAATCAATTACGTTTGCAAGGAGCTTCAATATTAGCAACTATGATTGATGAACAAGTCTTCGCTGACCAATTGGCAACCGTTGAAACAATGCTTGCTGCTGGAGATGAAGATTTAAACACTTATCTTGATGAAACTATAAACTCAGCAATTCATAGTACTTCTGACGAAGAACAACTTGATGATTTATTCACAAACTATCAAAGTCGTTTTATCAGAAACATCGAAGTGTTTGCAGACTCATTATATTTATTAGACAACACTGTAAGTATTGACACAGTGATTTCAAGTATTACAAATCTATCAACAACTCAAGATAATGGATATAGCGGATATTCAAGCATTCCACTTCTTGTTGAAAGATATGGTTTAAGAGTTGCTCAAAGATACTATGCACAACAAATTCTTGAAGATGAAGTGCTAGATTCAGAAAGTGATTATTATATTAGCGATGAAGACGTTTTGACTTATTATAAATCCAACGAACAAAACAGATATGATGTTGAAGCACTCGTTGTTAGATTTATTAACTTAAATGAAGCAAATGCTGCTCTATATCAAATGAGCATCAAAGCTGACTCTAAAGGTCTATGGTATTCAATTCCTGATATCCGTATTCTTCCAGGTGATCCAGGATATATCGATTTAACCAATGAAACACCACAATCCGGTTACAAGCATGTTAAAGACATTCTTGATGATTTAGGATTATTAGGTAAACTAGGTGTTGATTATGAAGATCGCGCACAAATTAGCGTATCTGATTTTGAAAATTACTACAAATCTTATGTCCTCAGTACAACAAGAACTGACGGTCTAAGTGATGAAGCTTTAACGACAGCACAAGTTAAAGCGAAATTTGTAGAAATCTATAACGTATTAAATCCAGCATCACAAGTTGAAATTACAGTCGATGGAGCAATCGTTGGTGTTGGTGGAGCAGAAGTTCAAACAACATACACTTATGATGACCTTACTGAAATCAATACAAGTTTAAGATCACATCTTTATACAACATTAATTCCTGAAGCTACAATGGCTGATCCTGATGATGTTACTGATGGCAAACCTTATTCTTCAAGAGTTCAAACTTTTGGTTCATCACGTTATTTAGTTTTCAAGCTTGATGATGAAAGTGAAACAGATGCATTAGTTTATGATGAAGATACTGAAGATTTCTTAGATACTCCTGAAGCCGTAGCTGCTAAAGCTGATGTCTATACAACAATAAAGGAAGCTAAATTATCTTCTACTTATATCTCAGATAAAGTCAATGCATTATATACTGACATGTCATTAAACATTTACGACTATGTCGTACGCACATTCTATGAACAATCCTATGGTTATGAAGGCACAACAAAAGATAAAGCTGGTAATGTACTAGCTGAAGTTGGCGATTTTGAAGTTACTGTTGATGATTTCTACGCAAGACTTGAAAGATCTTATGGTATCAACCTTGCATTAGATCTAGCATCTAACAGATTCCTTATGAATGAAACTGACTATGTTGTCACTGAAGAAGACATGAAGGATTACGAACAACAATTCGAAGATATCATTTCACAATTCTCAGCTGATAACTTTGCATCTTCTGGTTATCCAGCAAGCATGGGTAGACAAAACTTCTTACTTCTTGCTTTTGGTGCAACATCAAATGCTGAATCAATTAACCAATTGTTTGTTTATCCAAATCTTAGAGACCAATACTTAAAAGATAAAGAAGCACAATATAGCAATGGTACTGAAACAATTTATACTAAGCTTGCTGAACTTGCTGAATTGCAATATAACAACTTCAAATCTATTACAGTCAGTCACTTATTAGTTTATTTCGATGAAAATGGCGATGGCACACCTGATGATCCTCAAGAATATCTAGATACTTTAAGCCCAGCTGGACAAACACAAGTGTTAACTGGTTTAACAAATCTTGTTCAACTTCTATACACTAAGGTTGGCGATTACAAAGGCATGGCAGCTGGTTTAACTGGTCTTGCTACTGAATTCAACAATTCTGGACGTATTGACCGTGGTAGTATCATCCCTCCATATGATTATCAAATCGAATTGATTTGGTCACAATATAGAAAATTAGGATTCTACTTGAAGTTTGAAAATATTTCTTCAGCAATCACAAACACTTCAAACTTTATTACTGGTTCAAGTGTACTTGATGAAGTATTCTACAATCGTGCAATGTCATTATTTGACACACTTGCTACAATTGAAGAAGACGACGCTAAGTTCCCATATCTTGATTTATTTGATGCAGTCGTCAATGATGCAGCATTAGAACAAGTTAAATCAGCATTCGGTTGGCATTTGATTCTAGCAACTTCCGTTGCTGAAACAACAAGTGCAATCTATAATGAAATCGAAGATGAAGATGGTAAGTACGTGAATGCAGATGAAACACTCAATGCTTACAACCCTGATTCTGATACGCTTACAGCTTCTCAAATCGAGTACTACCTAACTGAAAAAGAAACCGATGAAGGTGTTGTACTTCCTACAGTTGTACAAACTGCTATTACAAACTACCTAACTCCAGTTCTTACACGTTATGAAGGAACTTACATGCAAAGAGAATTAATCTTCAAGTTATTAGAAGATGCAGATTTCACTGTTGCAGCTAATCTCGTGAGATTTAATACAATTCGCGATATTAACAGACGTCAATTGAATGAGTATTTACTTTCTTCAACTGGATTCTTTGATCAAAACTATAGTAACCTTTATGGTTCATGGTTTGATGTTCTAGAAGGATAATAAAGACATTAAACAAAAAGGACTAAATTTTAGTCCTTTTTTTTGTTCAGTTAAAACTAATTGTGATTTGTGTTCCCTGATTAATCTGACTCTTTATATCAATAGAACCGTGGATTCGCTCAAGTATCTCAAATACGATTTGTAATCCCACCCCACTACCTTTTTGATGAAGTTGCTCGGAATCAATTGCTCTAAAGGGTCCTTGTTTAATCTTGCTGATCGTATCTTCTGACATGCCTATGCCATGATCAGATATGGTTAGTTCCTTCTTGATTTGATTGATTCTAACACTAACTTTAGAATGATTAGGACTATAATAGTATGCATTAAACAAAAGATGTTCAATGATACGTTTGATATCTTCGGTGGAGATCAAGACATCTAAATCCTCTAATTCTTCTTCTATTAAGATATTTTTTGTTGTAAATATTTCTCTCAATTTATTAATCTGTTCTCTAATAATCGGTGTGATATTTTGTTTTTTTTGAATCTGGGTCACATCTGAGATGAAAAATTGTGGGATGAGCTCCTCGATTGCATGGATTTCTTCTAAGATATCTTGATTGATTTTTGCATCGAAATCTATCCGTTTCGATTGAATACCTTCTAAATATGTCCTCATGACTGTAAGTGGTGTTTTAATGTCATGAGCAATAGTTTTAGCATAATGTGTTTGTAAATCTTTTAGATTGATGGCAGTTTTTAACGATTGTAAATACTTTTCATTGATTATGTTTATGTCAGAGAAAGCAAACTCTTTATTGTCTTTGCCTATTTGTTCAAGATCATTATTCAATACGAGATACTGTTTATTCAAGTATTTAAACAGGATAGATAAGCCTACGAAAAATACAAGAATAGATAACCCATTTAAGATAAATAACCCTGTCGTTAATTCAGAACTAAAGACTGAATTTTGGTAGTCAATTGTAATCTCTCCAAGGAGATTCCCTTCATTAGAGAGGATTGGTAGTCTATTTGTGCTTATTGGAGAAATCGAACTTTCATATAATATGTTGCCAGATGCATCGTAATAAATAATTGATACACCGTGAGTATGATCATAATGCTCAACATAAATAATCGAAGTTTCTACATTCTCTAAAACAATTAAGTGTTGCATCATTTCAATCATTGAAGATGTTTGCCTTTGTGTCTCACTTTGGTATTGAATGCCAGAAAATACAAATAAGCCTATATTATTCAATATAAGCAGACATGCAAATAAAATTGTGAAAAACCGAGTCATTTTTTGTTTGAAAAATGTCTTAAAGCTAATCATCACTTTCACCCACAAACTGATATCCTAAACTATAATGTGTTTTGATGTACATAGGTTGATTGGCATGATCATTTAATTTTCTTCTTATGTTCTTAATATAAGTATCAATCACACGGTCATACGCTTCACTATTAGAAAATAAAATCTCAATCAGATCATCACGAGAATAGATACGGTTTTTGTTAGAAATTAAATGCCATAATACATCATATTCGTAAGGTGTTAATTCTATTAATTGATGATTCAAATGAACTTCCCTTTGCAAAGGATATATCATTAGTTCACCATGATTAAACGATCTTAGGATAGGTTGGTTACTCATCATTCTCTTCTCAATGTGGCTGAGCTTTAACAAAACCTCCTCAACCGAAAAAGGCTTAGTTACATAATCATCCGCTCCTAGTTTTAAAACTTCTATTTTATCCTTGACATCAACTTTAGCTGAAATAACAACAATATATATATCACTGATCTCTCTAATTTTCTTGATTAATTCTTCACCCTGAATACTAGGTAACATTAAATCAGTAATGACAATATCAAATGGATTGATTTTCATAGATTCAAGTGCCTGTTCAGCATCAAATGATTGAACTACAAAATGGCCGTCTTGTCTTGCAAAAAGGGCTAATAGATTATTAATTTTCTTATTGTCTTCTATAATCAATATTTTCAAGATTGTCATCTCCTATGATATTATTATACGCTTGATGGATATGGTTTTCCTTTAATATGATAATAGGTACCTTCCTATGAAGATACCTATTTCTTTAGAATGAGTTGTTGATGAGTGTTAAATACTCAACTTGATATCCTGCATGATGGATTGCATCAATAAACATTTGTGCTTTATCTTTATTTCCGATATAATCAATCTTTCCAATATTTGTTGAAGGATCTAGATCAATATGCTGAGCATCCAATTGGGTGAGTGCTTGTTCTATTCTATTATAACATCCTACACAATGTATACCTGACAAACGTATGACTAATCTATAATCTTTATTTTCCATTTTACTTTTGCCTTCCTTTTCTAAGGTCTTGCATAAAAATTAAAATCTTGCTCATAAATAAAATCTATGAGTTGCAACTTAATATTTTCGATTTCATCTTGTTGTTGCTCAGGAGTTAACACCGAAAAATCTATATCAGCAATGAGTATTAAATATTGTGCATCAACAATGGCTTGATCTTCTTCACTTAGTCTTGCGTAAAGAAATTCATATGATATGTATTGATCATCATCAAAACAATATCCATCATTTCTTAAGCCCATACCCATACCACCATAATAGCTTGGTGTCAAAACCTCACCTCTTACCAATATGGCTCCTGCAATCACTATGACAGCAATGAGTATCCATAAGACAGCTACTTTTTTCATCGTTGTTCCTCCTTGATTGCATTTAACAATTTTTCATATTCATCAATACTAATCTCACCTTTAGATAACCTATTTTTTAAATTAATAATAGCTTGATTATTTTGTTCGTGATTTTTATTTTGAACATAATTATTGATAACCATAACCAGTACGATCCAAAAAGCAACCATTCCAATCATTCCAAATGGCATCATGCCAAATGACATGTGTCCATATGAAAATATGTAATCTCCACCCCAAAAATAAATTCTTATGCCAAACAAAACCAACAAAAATAATACAACAATCCCAGTAATCCAAAGTATCTTTTGATTCGTGTTTCTCATGATTCCACCTCATCTCAACTTAAGTATAATCTAAAATTGTGAATGAATCATGAATGCAAAAAAAAGGACTCTTTAAAGTCCTATTGGTTTTATGCACTCCATATCATCAAAAGTTGCAGTATTAACTTTTGAAGAGACTTGGTAAGTATACATTCTTTTAGAATCAAATGGTTTTAAAAGAGTTGTCAATATCTTATAATCTGTAATTCTTGGATTTAACCAAGATATTTTAGTTTCATCAGTTAAGATGACTGGCATTCTATCGTGAATATCAGAAACAATTTCGTTTGCCTGTGTTGTCACAATCGTGCAAGTGTGTAATTTTGAACCATCTGATCTTGTGAAGGTTGACCATAAACCAGCAATTGGAAAAATAGATTTATCCTTCATCAGGATACGCATGGGTATTTTATGTTTATCTTCTTTTTTCCATTCATAAAAACCGTCAGCAAGAATGACACATCTTTTTTGTTCTAATGAAGGTCTATAAGATGGTTTTTCCTGAAGTGTTTCAGATTTAGCGTTAATCATGCTATACCCAATCTTTTCATCTTTTGCAAATGAAGGAACAAATCCCCATTTAAAAAGACCTACTCTATTTTTATTGCCATCATTGATAATCGATATCACATCTTGTCCTGGAGCCACGTTATATCTTGGAAGAACAAAATCGCTTTTCATTTCATCAATATCATAATATTCACTTAAATAATCTTTAAGTTCATCCATGGTGACTGTAATTGTAAATCTACCGCACATGATAGTCCTCTACTTTTTTATTTCCTTTCCTAAGTGGAAAGTTTGTTGTTTTTCTATAGATCCATCTTGATGATATCTTGTCCATTCTCCATGCTTTTGGTGATGTAGAAAATGTCCAATTGTCCATAATGAACCATCTTCTCTATTAAAAATCCATTTGCCTTCCATCATTTCATTGATATATGGTCCTTGAGCTTTAATGAGTCCTGTTTTTAAGAAATAGGTGAGTGTATTTCCTTTGATTTCATATGTTTGTTGCCCATTTTTATAGTTCTTTTTTTCTAACATATTGATCCCTCGATTTCGATTTTATTATATCATAAAGCCTAAACTAAAGCCTAGTGATAAAAAAAATCCCAAAGGGATTTATTTTTTTTCTTCTTTTATTGTTGATTTATAAAAACGCATCTTATCCAGGACAGAAACCATATTAGTGAATGCACCATCTGGCGTATCTTCTAGAGCTTCTCCTAAGACGGTGAACTTAGAATCGATGGTATCAATGAACCATAAAAGCAAGGCTTCTCCTGTTTGAGGTTTCTTAGGTGATCCAAAATTAAACTGACCATGATGAGAAATAATCATATGCTTTAATAATAAAACTTCTTCTGAATTTTCAAATCCAAAGGATCTTGCTACTCTATCAATTTCCACGGTTTGCATTACAAGATGTCCTACAAGTAATCCTTCTTTAGTATATTCGCCATCAACTCCACTGATTTCATTAATCTTAGACATATCGTGAAGAATGGTTGCTGCATATAAAAGATCTTTATTTAAATAGGGGTAAATGGATATAAATGGATCAATAAGCTTTAACATCGTCAATGTATGATGTGATAATCCACCTACATATGCATGATGAAACTTTGTAGCTGCAGGGTGCATATAGAAATTGTTCTTATTTTCCTTATAGATTGTTTCAGTTATTTTAAATAATACTGGATTATCAATTTTCTTTAAGAATGATTCGATCCCTTTTTTGATTTGCATCATAGGAATTGGTGCATAAACATAAAAATGTTCTAAAACTTTTGCGAGTTCATCGTCATTTAAAACCTTTTCAACGGGAGTAATTGATAAGCATTTTAAGATGAGTTCATCTTCGATTTTAACAATCGCTTGTGCTTCAAATTGAAAGACTTTTCCCATAATGACAAATGGTAGCTGATCAAAATCTAATTTCAAATTGATGTGTTCTCCATCTTCAGTTCTAACAGTAGTATTGCAGAAATGCACACCTTGATTGATATTTTCTACTTTAGCGATAACTCTATAAATTTCATTTTGATTGAGTTCCATGATATTCTCCTATCTTATATATGATCTCGAACATAACGCTCAAGCTCACTCTTCTCATTTTTTAATCTGCGATTGAGTACTTCAATGACCATTTCAGTCTGAAGATTTTTAACCCAAGCACCAGCTTTCTTATTGGCTATTTCGATCATTTCAGTTGCTCGCAATTTAAGATCTAGATCACTTTGAATGGGTAAATTCTTATAATCCTGTTCTATCTTATTGGACATGTTTTTTGTCTTTTTAAGCATATAGTTGACACGATTTGTAAGCAAGCATAAATCAATACCATAGGTATAAAGTGTATAGGGATCAAATGCTTGATTCGTATCTGATAACATCCGTGCTGTTTCATAACGATGGCGATGCTTATTAGAAAATGGCCATGATAGAGGAACTGATCCGCTTAGTGTGAAGCATAAAGTGAAAAATGCGTCAACAAAGGGAATTTCGTCCATGCTTTGTGCATAGAGAATACCTTCTTTTAATCCTGGTAGGACTTCATGAACTCCGGTTGTTACTATTGATTTCAATGCCTTTTTAACGTAGCTTCCCTGAAGTATTTTGATCATTTCAATTAGGATACGTTCCATTGCAATATCTTTTAAGTTATCTTTCATCTCGGTAATAGCATCTCTAGTTTCTCGATCGATTTGAAAGCCTAATTTTGATTGAAAATAAAATGCGCGCATCATGCGAAGCGCATCTTCAGTAAAACGATCTTTAGGATCACCAATCGTTTTAATGATCTTTGATTGGAGATCGGCTCTACCATTCACAAAATCAATAATTTCTTCTTTTTCAGTCATCAGTAATCCGTTGATAGTAAAATCTCTTCTTTTGACATCTTCTTCAACAGATTCCACAAAAACAACTTCTTCTGGATGTCTGTTATCGATATATTCTCCATCCACACGATAAGTCGTGACTTCAAAGGTTTCATCACCCATATAAACAGTTACTGTTCCATATTTTAAGCCTGTTGGTTTTGTTTTAAATATTTTTGAAACCTGATGAGGTTTCGCATTGGTTGTAATATCAATATCTGTTGTAGGCTGCTTTAAAATATGGTCCCTAACGGCACCACCTACGATATATGCTTCATAATGTTGTTTTTTGAGTTCGTAAATTACTTTTTTTGCACCTTTGATAGTACTCATATTATTCACCGTTTCTATTATACCAAGAGTTCGTTATTTTTAGTAGTGCCAAGTATCTTTAATTGCCTGTATCAAATCCAAATGATAAAATACTCTCATGAGGTGATTTGATGGATAGAAAAATTGTTTTATATATAGCAATGACACTCGATGGCTATATCGCAGATCATAATGATCAATTAGCATTTCTTGATCCATATAACGAAAATGAATTAGCCAAAAAAAGCTATCAGAATTTGATGGATCGAACAGATGTCTTGTTGATTGGAAGAAAAACGTTTGATGTTGTAAATCAAATGGTAGAAATATGGCCTTATCCTAATCATCACACTTATGTATTAACTTCAAAATCAGGTTCCAATCAAGAAAAAGTGAGTTTCACTTCTGAGCATATCAAAGATCTGATATCCAATTTGAGAATGAAACAGGGTAAAGACATATGGATTGTCGGTGGAGGAAAACTTGTCAAATCATTGATTGAGTTGGAATTAATCGATGAATACCATATCACAATAGCTCCAATTTTATTAGGTGATGGTATTCCATTATTTCATCAAGTCGAAAATACTATCAATCTTCAACTAATCAAAGTAGAAGCTGATAATCAGTTAACCATGCTTATCTATCATCATAAATAATATAGGATATGATATACTTAATTTGGTGATAAAATGCGTTATATCAAAGAAAAAGCAAGCCAGCAAATAGAAATTAACAAATCCATTTTCATTGCACTCATTTTCCCTTTAGAATCACAAAACGATATTGAAGGTATAATAAGTGAGGTTAAACATGATTATCCCAAGGCTAATCATTACTGTAGTGCTTCTATATTTGGAGAAACAGGTGAGCATCAGACTGCAAGCGATGATGGAGAACCCTCTAGAACTGCTGGAATCCCTATTTTAGAGGTTTTAAAGCATCATGATGTCACTAACATCCTTTGTGTGGTTGTGCGCTTCTTTGGTGGCATTAAACTAGGAAGTGGTGGATTAGTAAGAGCCTATACTAAAGCAACTGCAGACTTAATGAAGGAAGCTAAATTTTTTCAAAAGAAATTAGTACCATCGTATCAAATCACATTTGATTATCCACTGATCAATCAGATGGACCATTATCTAGATAAAAAAGCAACCATCACTGAAAAATCTTTCTTAGCGACAGTTACTTATAGGATTGTTTTACAAGATAATGAGGACTCAGTTCTCGAAGATATCAAGCATCAATTGATAGATTATCATAAACTCGGTTCTGAAATTATATGGATAGAAGCCTAATTTTAGGCTTTTTTTAATGCATTACTCATTCATTAGGAATCCAATATCCATATAGCATTAATTCGTGAGATGGGACTTGTGTTAAATTAAAAGTTTCTTGACATCTCATATCTGTGAACCATCCAGAAAAGGTATATCCTTCTTTTACTGGTTCATATAAATCAATTTCTGAATCGTAAATACTATTTTCTATATACTGTGATGATGGATTGTTATCGATTAATATCTCATATATATTCCATGATTCATTTGCATTTGATATAAGATACTCATTGATAGTTCCCCAAGCAAAAACCTTGTTGGATGCAGTCATAATGGCAGAATTTATACCACCAATCATAATTAAATTGATTTCTTCGTCGTCTAATACATCAGTTTGTGTGAACAATTGAATGGGATCTGCTGAAGTGTTAGTGACAATCTCCCATAATGGTTTATAATTGATCCATCCCCAAGATATAATTCGATTTGAAGAGGTAATGACGACACAGTAGCCTGTTCCAGATGATATAGTTGTAACACTTTCATCTGGATTGAGTCCAATATGGTCTGTAATGTCTATGGGCACGTAGCTATGATCATAGGTGCCGTTTCCCAAAGTACCAATTGAATTATCTCCCCAGGAAAAAACTCGTCCAGTTGAGGAAAGCGCAATACCAGAAACAGAAGTAATATCTACCTGTATAATGAATTCTTCATTATGAAGAGGAAAATAATTTGTGATATCAACTGGTGTTGATTTATCAATTGTTGTTCCATCACCAATTTTGCCATTTGAATTAGATCCCCAACTGAAGACTCTTCCCAACGATGTGAATGCAATGAAATGGGGGTAACAAACGGATGCACTTGTAATTATTTCACCGTTTTCCAATTCAAACTGAAATGTGATATCAGTAGGATTGATTGCGTTAACGTGATCTCCGTTTTCAAGTGTAACATCATAATCATTTCCCCAAACAAGCACTCTTCCAAATGAAGTAAGTGCTAAAGATCGATTATAAGATACCGTTAAGTCAATGATGGCCTCATTTGGTAACAAACCAAAATTATCAGTTATATCAATGGGCACATAACTTTTGATTACGTTTAAGTCAGTTAATTGACCATACCTATTGTCTCCCCATGCATACACTTTACCAATTGATGTAATAGCAAAGGATGCATCACTTCCCATGAAGATATTTGTAATTTGCTCTTCATCTTCCAGATTAAATTGATATGTAATGTTTGCGGGTCCTTCAGAATAACTTGATGAATAGTATCCTAATTGTCCATTATATGGTCTGCCCCATGTAAAAACACGTCCATTTGATGTCAATAGGCCAAAATGTACTGAACCAATTGCAATTTTGCTAACGATTTCATCTTGTTCTAAAGGAAAGTCGATGTTTGTGGAATCGTGATCAAAGATATTGTAATTGATTTGATAGCTCTTGATCTCCCATTTTGCATACAAATTAACATCATTAATACTTCCAAAAGGAATTTGAGAAATTGTTAATCCCGTGAAGTTTTCATTGTCAAACCATCCTAAAAATGAGTATCCCTCTTTTTCTGGAACATTGAGAATGATTGTATCTGTTACTACTGAATATTGAACTGGATTTGAGATATGGTTTACTCCACCATTCAAATTATAATTTATTGAATAATTTATGAGATTCCAATTGATTTGAAGCTCTACTTCATTAATTGAACTTGGTACAATAAATGTGTTATTTTGAATAAACTGAACACTTTGGTTCACAATTGTATACCAATAATTCAATGTGTAACCTCTTCTCGTGACTTCTGGCAGTGTGATTGTGCTACCTTTTTCTGCATAGAAGGACTCTAAAGATGGACCACCATTGGAATTAATTGTGATATATACAGCATTTTCTTCTTCAATCCATTTGGCGTATACCGTAAGATCCAATTTATTTGGTTCATATAGAATCATGGTGCCTTCAGATACGGGATCTGTAAAAGTGTCATTGTCCCAAAACCATCCCATAAATACATAACCATTTTTTATGGGATCATCAGGAAAAGATATTTGAATACTTTGATCAACTGTTAGCGATGCAACTTCACTGCCACCATTTGATTCAAAATAGATGTGATAAAATTCAGTATCTGGATCAACACATGAAAATAACGTGATTATGATAACGAAAATTATGCTGATTTGTAAAATTTTTCTCATTTTTTTGTTCCCCCTTATACTGCCATTTTTATTTCCATTCAAGGAATTGTATCCAGTAATATGCTGTTAAAACCAATAATATCAGTGTAATCAAAAGATATGAATATTTATAAAGTGGTTTTGTTATGTTCTTGAATTGTGTTCTTACTTCAAATACAACAATAATAATTAGAACTGTTATGATGAATATTTTATTAAACAAGTTAACCCCATTATATGATATATCATTGCTATCTGTTGGTAGATCAATACTACTTTCGACAAGCGCAATCACCATACCAAACAAAAAGAATGCAATAGGTGTGATTATTTTTCTGATCATATGCATCCCTCCCATCGGCTGTTTATGATTACGATGATTATATCATATTCGCTTAAAACAATAAATAGTGTATAATAAAAATAGAAAAACAGGAGCTCATTATGCACAAAAAATTAAAAATTATCTATACATCTGATACACATGGAAAACTATCTGCTTATGATTTTCTAAATCATAATTATGGTTCTTTTGGTTTATCTAGATTACCAAAATATCTAAAGTCTCTTGATACACCTTATTTGTTATTGGATAACGGTGATTTTTTGCAAGGATCTCCCCTTCTGGATTACTCAAGAAAACAAAATCTTTTAAATCCTGTTGCAAAAGTATTCAATGCTCTTAAATATGATTACGTTACTGTTGGTAATCATGATTTCAATTATGGTTTATCATATCTAGCTTCTTTTCAGTCACAATATCATGGAAAAATCCTATGTGCTAACATCTATAAGGATCAAAAACCATATTATCAAACCCATGTGATTCATGAGATTGATGGCATTAGAATTGCTATCATTGGAGTCACAACCGAATTCATACCTTTTTGGGAAAAGCCTGAGAATATTGATGGTTTAGTCTTCATAGATGCTGTCAATGCAGTTAGAAAAGTGATTAAAAATAATCTTCTCAAACAAAACTCTGACCTGATTGTTGTCTTATATCATGGAGGATTCAATAAGGATTTGGAAAGTGATCAGCCATATGGTCCTTCTACTGTTGAAAACAAGGGCTATGAGCTTTTTCAAATTGAAGAAGTTGATTTGTTGCTCACAGGTCACCAGCATATCCCAAAAGTTTATAGCAAACAAAATAGAGTTGCTTTGCAAACATCACATAATGCTAAAGACTTTGGGTTAATTGATGTAGAATTTGATGTTTCAAACAAGAAAACAATCAATGCTCAAATCATGTCATTATCACCATATCCAATTGATGATAACATTGAATCTTTGATTAAAGATGATATCAAACAGACCAATCATTATTTATCTCAAACCATTGGAACAATCAAGAATAATATGCGTATCGCTTCTCCTTTAGAGTGCCGCATTAAGAAACATCCATTATTCCAATTGATTAATCAGATTCAATTGGAATATACAGATGCTGACATATCAATAGCTTCTCTACCCAATGAAACACATGGATTTCCACATGATATCACTTTAAATGATGTCGCTGTCAATTTCCCTTTTGAAAATGATCTAGTTGTCCTAGAGATTACAGGAGCGCTTCTAAAAGAAGCGTTAGAAAAAAATGCTTCATATTTTGCCATAGATCAAGATCAGATAATCATCAATCCTAGGTTCTTGTATCCCAAAGTAGAACACTATAATTATGATGTCTATGATGGTATCTTCTACACAATTGATGTCTCAAAACCTATCGGTCAAAGAATTGTTTCATTGACTTATAAAGACGAAATCATCCGCCCTGATTCAACCTTCAAAATAGCACTGAATTCTTATAGAGCTATAGGAAGTGGTGGTTTTGAAATGTTTCAGAAAGCTAAGAGAATCATTTCTTACCCAGTCTCCTATTTTGACTTGATTAAGAACTATATTGAACAGCATCCAGTACTTGAACTTAAAGTTATTGAAAATTATCAGGTTATAAAATAAACGGTAGGAAGCGTTGACTTCCTACCGTTTTTTGTTTGATGATTGATTATAATTATTGTTTACCATGAATGAGTCGTTTTCTTAATGCTGCTGATGAGAATTCAATCACAAGAACTACAATAATGATGCCCCATAAATAAGCTGCAACATCGCTATATCTGAAGTTACCAATTGCTGCATTCAATTCAAATCCTAATCTACCTGCACCAATTAACCCTAAGACAATCGCATTTCTGACGTTGATATCAAAACGGTATAAAGAATGTGACATGAAATTTGCTGATAATTGAGGTATAATACCTGATCTTACTTTTTGAAGTGCAGTTGCTCCTGTGGAATCTAAGGCTTCAATAATACCTTTATCCATATCTTCTATGGATTCTGTGTATAGTTTTGTAATCATACCTGTTGAAGTAAATCCGATGGTAAGCACCCCAGCAAAAGTACCTGGACCTACAACACGGATGAAAATCAACCCAATAACAAAGAATGGCATGGTTCTAATTAATACAACTAATACATTTGTAAAGAATGCAAAGTATTTATTTGTGATATTTCTACTTCCCATAAATCCAAGTGGGATGGCAACAGCGGTTCCAATAAGAGTACCTAAGAAAGCTACCATAACTGTTTCATACATTAAATATGGAACATGATAGTTTTCAAGTGACCA